>Ga0116217_10002218_pt1 | contig 18170 bp, 15 predicted proteins | sample Sb_taG_6_FD_89697 | JGI IMG/M metagenome (GOLD analysis project Ga0116217, IMG submission 89697) | Peat soil microbial communities from Weissenstadt, Germany - Sb_50d_4_PS metaG | ecosystem: Environmental > Terrestrial > Soil > Wetlands > Peat | place: Germany: Weissenstadt | collected 2010-09-21 | reverse complement strand
CTGAATCCGCGGCAAATACCGCGCGAGATGCTCTGGAGATACAGACTAGACCTTGGGTAAAGATAGAGGGGACACCAAAAATTGCCGACCCCGACGAGACGGGGCCGGCAATTCCAACTCGGATCAACGAGCGGCTCATAAATTTCGGCCCATTGCCCGCAGCTAACGTTACGTCCGCATTTGGCCTTGTCGATGGAATGAGCCGGTCTGTGGACTATTTCGGCCGTTACGATCCTTGCAAGGAAGCGGATAGCCTCTTGCATCAAATCTTGAGTGATCCGGCAAACTACTACTACGAGGGAGCGACAGTCTTCCCTGGTCCTGATGGGGTTATCCCTCAAGATAGAGGGATAAACTGGCCGCTGGGGCATACGGTAGCCAAAGCTGTTCTGATGGGATGTATTGCTTACAACGGCCCCGTGGGCACGAAGACCTACCATACTAGGCTCATGTATCGCGTGACGGAAGGTCCCGGTAAGTTGCTCAGAAATCGGACAGTCGCTAGAACCATCTCCGATCTGACCCTCTTTTGGAGCGATTCCCAATAAGGGGAGAAATATCGCTAACGACGGTAGCTTAACGGCTGGCATGTGCGTCAACCGTTTTATTGCCGGCTCAAAACAAACTCTTATGAATCTGCTACGCCACTTTTTAGCCCAGGGAATCCGCTACACTTTTTCTTTTGGTCAAAGAATCCTATTCGTTGCGACAAGGTGTCAACATTTTAGGTTTAGGCGTCCTTCGGCAATCCTTCAGCGGGGTTCTTTGGGGGGGGTGACTGAGAGGTAATCTGTGCGCGCTTCCGCGCTTATCGCGCGGCCAGCTCTTCGACTGCCACTGTGTACGGCGGCAGGACGCCATATTCGGCGGCCATCTGGAAGAAGCCCTGCATCCCTGCCACGCACTCCTCGTCGAGCACGTAGTGGATGTTGGTGGTGAGATACATCCGGATCGTTTCTTCGGGGATGGGAAAGCGCCGGGACCACTCCGCCACAATGGCGTCGATATTTTCGAGTCCATGGTCGCGCGAGCGAATCAAGTCCTCGGTAACACGCTCATCCAAAGGTCCGCCTTGCGCAGCACCGCTCCAGACGGCGGAGACGAACGCGAGGCCGGTGAGCGCGTGCCACTCGCGAGCCAGGTCGAGATACACAAGCTCTTCGCCGGTGCGCTCATAACGGTTGTTACGCTCTTCAAGAGCCAGCAATGCGGGATCACCGATGAGAAAAGCGGCGTCGGCGCGGTCAAGCATCACGTCAAGATCGGCGGTCAGCGGCAAAAACGGAACACCGCCGTTGCCCCACTTGTGGAACAGGATGCGCGCGTAGGCAAGCGTGGTGCGGCTGGCAGTGTCGGCGGCAACCGAGCGCACCTCAGTGAGCGGCCGGCTGGCGCGATGCACCAGCAGCAGCGAGCGCACACGGCTTTTTGAGGCGATGGTGCAGCCCGGCAGGATACGCAGCCCGGGCGTGGTGGCCAGCGCGGCAATGGGAATGAGGCCGATATCGGCCCGGCCGTCGGCCAGCCGCGCTGCGCACTCTGCGGGGGTCATGCGGTCAATGCGATAGCGCTTCGCGAGCGCATCCATTAGCGGTGGATGCTCAAAATCCCACATCAGCGGCGCCGGATTCAGGAACCCGATGGCCGCGATCCGCAAGCGCTTATCTTGCTGCGAACTCACACCTATTAGATTAGCAACCTCGAAAGTTAGACTCACCTTGGAATTCGATAGCCGGAAGCCCTTTGGTCACCTCTGGGATCGAAAGACAGGGGCTAAAGCTGGTTGCATAAATCCCCGAGCCCGCTCGTAAAACGTCCCTCAGGGGCTAAAGCCCCACGTTTTATGGGCCCTTTGCGGCACGACTAAAGTCGTGCCCTGACACAGAGCCTTTTATGCAACCGGTTCTAGGGACTTGGGACCAGGGACTAGAAAAACAGGGATCAGGGTCCGGTGGGCAGTGATCAGGGATCAGACCCGACGCTGCGCTTGACACTTCAATGCCGCCGCCTCCGATAATCAGGGCCATGCGACGGATCGGGTTCTTCGCCTCATTCCTCTTCTCCGCAAGCCTCTTCGCCCAGCAAGCCATCCAGCTTCCGCCGCCGCCGACTCCCGCCGCGCCGGCCGCCGACACCTTCCGCTTCGTCTCCGACGGCCCGGCAGCTCTCGGATGGAGCCGCGGCGACGAGATCGCGCGAAAATATTTTCACGAGAATCTGCCTGCGCTCTTCGCGCGCACCCTCACGCTCAACGGCGACATTCCGCCGCGCGCCACGTTGCGCTGGATCTTCACCGGCCCTCGCGCCGGCTTCACCGTCGAGCTCACGTCGAGCAAACTCCGCATCGTTGAGCGCTACTACGACTCGATGGCATTCTACTCAGGCCAGGGCAACTTTCCCGAGAAGACTACGATCTCTGACGAGCGCCAATTCACCGGCGAAGCGCGCGAGCTCACCGTGATCGCCGACTCGCATCTCGCGGTGCGAGTGTTGTTGAACGGCCGGCAGATACTTGAATCTCCGCTGCTGTTTGACGTCACGCGCCACCAGCTCATGCTCGCCGCCTCGCGTACCGCGCACGACGTTGTAGAAGGCACTCTGCTCAAGCCCGATCTAAAGCATTCCAACATCGTTATCAATCCGGCAGAAGTGCACCAGACCATGCTCGGCTTCGGTGGCAGCCCCAGCATTGCCGCGTATGCCGAGCTCAGCGACGAAGGCAAGCGCGAATACTGGCAGACGCTCAAACGCTACAACCTTCTGCTCTTCCGCGAATACCCGATGGGCGAAGCGCTCAAGCCGGACCTGAGCAATCTCGACGACCTCGCCGACGCCACGCCGCATTACTACGGCGACAACTTCCCCAACAGCGAAGTTTCCAGCTTCGATTACAGCAAGCACATTCTTGCGCTCGGCGGCAGCGTGATTTACGAGCTGTGGGCGCTTCCCTCGTGGGCCACGGTTCCCAACAACGGCCCCAACTCCACCGACACCTGGAGCAAGCCCATCAAGCGCGTAGCAAATCCCAATGAGTACGCCCGCATCGTCGTCACCTATTGCAAAAAGGCGCAGGCCGCCACCGGCGCGGCGCCCGCCATCGTCGGCATTGAGAACGAAGTCGATCAGCCGCCCGAAGTCTTCGATGCCATGGCCATCGCGCTACGCCGCGAGCTCAACAAGGCCGGCTTCACGCAGACGAAGATCCACATGGCCGACGCCAGCTACATGTTCCTCGGCATCGACCGCGCCCGCGCCTGGCAAAAGGATCCCGCGGCATGGCAGGCCATCGATTACTCCGCCACGCACGAGTACGACTTTCAGGAGTTCATCGCCAACCCCGATCTCTATGACGCGCGCATGAAGGCGATGCATGACGCTGCAGGAGGCAAGCCTTTTCTGGCCACGGAAATCTGCGTCAACGATCCGCACTACCAGGAGCCTTCATATCGCATTGCATTCGCCGTGGCGCAGCTCTACCACAAAAACCTCACCGAGCTGGACGCCGTTGCCTTGATGTACTGCTGGACGCTGCTGGACGTGGAGCAGCCGAATTTTGCGGGCTCGCGTTCGTTGCTCGCGCCCGACCGCACACGCGGATGGATCCCCGTACCGACCAGCTACGAGTTGCGCGTGCTGGGCGCCTGGAGCCGGCACATCCTGAAAGGCATGAAGCGCATCAACGCAGAGAGCGGCGACCCCGATCTGCTGGCGACCGCTTTCGCCGACGGCCAGAATGAAACGCTCATCGTCGTCAACCGCTCAGACACTGCGCGCGAGACCAAAGTGCAGGGTGCCGCGCATCCGTGGGCGGAGATGGAGCGCACCGGCATTGAAGAAGTAAACGAGGTCTCCGGCGTTCCTTCTGAGATCGTCGTTCAACCGGGAGAGATTGTGGTGCTTTCGACCATCAAAGCGGAGTAGCGCAACGCGCGCCGGCGCACACAAGAGTTCCCAATGATCGCTGCGCTTTCAAATCCCTTCGCGCCGGAAATCGTCAGGCGTCGTCTAGTGGTGACCGCCACCACCACTATTGCCGCCTCCGCCACTACTACCGCCGCCGCCGCCGTGGGAGCCGCCGCCTCCGCCACCGCCGCCACCACCGCCGCTGCTGTGGGAAGCTCCGCCGCCTCCGCCACCGCCGCCACCACCACCATGGAAGCCGCCACCCCCACTGGGCGCACTCGGCGCGCCGCCGCCGCGGGAGCCGCCTCCACCAGCCGGCGCAGGTGCCGGAGAGTTATGAACAGGTGGAGGAGAATAACTCCGGCTGGGCGGGGTGTAGGTGCGACTGGGCTCGGGAGCAAAACCGTGATCCTGATTTCCGGAGTTGCGGCTTGCCCCTGGAGCATTCTGATTGCCTTGGTTTCCGGGATTGTATCCATTCCCCGTGGAGGGGCGGATGTAACCCTGCCGTGGAACGGCTTTTTGTCCGGGTGCAGGCCGCGAGCCCTGGTTGCCTGGCTGCTCATGGTTCGACGTAGCAAATCCCGTAGAAGCGTAGCTACGCCGCGATGGCTGAGTTGCGACTGGCAGCACGGATTTTCCCGCGATGGTCACCATCCTCGTCTTGTCTCGCGGCGGAAGCCCTGGATTCAGCGGCTGCGAACCACGCCTCACCACAATTGGCTCAAGCGGCCGTCCGTGCATCGGGTGCCTCGGCATAAGCGGACGCGCAATGGTGCGATAACCCGGGGGCGCATAGCCAATATTCGGACCACCGTAGCGGCCCATTCCCCACCACGGCAAACAGCCTCCCATACCAGGAGCCCAACCCCAGCCGAAGCCGTTATAGAAGTTCCATGCACCGCACTGGAAAGGTAGATAACCCCACGGATAACCGGATGCCCAGACGTAGCCGAAGCCCGGCGTGTACATCCATGACCCATTCCCGTACGGGTCGAAGTCCGCGTTCGCGGCATCATAGGGAGACCACACGTAACCCTGGCCTGGAACGTTGTACCAGTTCCCGTTGGCGTCCAGATCGTTCCACTCGGGATTTTCGCTCGCGCCTACGTCGGCCGGCGCCCCGGTCTGATTGGCTGCTTCGGTCGTCAGCGCCTGGTCACGGTCAGAGTTCCACGCGTCCCACGAGTCCGGTTCAATTGACTCTGCCATGTTGTATTGGCTCGGATCAGAGCCGCTCAGCGTCACGCTTTCGCCACCGTGCAGATCCACCGAAAGCGAGCCGGATGCCGTGCCGTCCGCGCCCTGCAAATGAGCATTCCCCGAAAAAACGGCAAGCTGGCCGGGAGGACTATCCATATCGACGCGAATGACAGTGAATCCGCTGGTGGTCACCAGGTCATCACCAAACTGCACACTCATCTGGCCGGCCTGGCCACCGCCCTGGAATTCGAAGTATGCAAGCCCGCTGTTCACCTGGAGCTTGGCCGTCGCGGAGGAGCCGGATCCATTCAGCACGGTCAGCGTCAATGTGCTGTCGGGGGAGATCCGTGCCACGCTGCCATCTTCAAACTGGATCTCTGCCTTTCCGCTGTCCGCGGTTGTGAGTTGCGCGCCTTCAAACAGCGGCGTATTGGCTGCGGCCTGGTCGGCCACAACCTGGCCGCCTTGCGATAGCGTTACCTGGCCGTCTACATAGCTGAGCCGAATCGCCCGCGCCGGTTGCCCTGATTCAGATGTGGATGGCTGCGCTGATTCAGATGCGTCAGGCGCATCCTGCGCGAACAACGCCGGACCAAAATATGCCACTCCGAGGGCCAGCACCGCCAGCCCCAAAAACTTTCTGCGATTCCCCTTGAGAATCATGGCGCCCCGCCTTTCCCCGCCTTGCGGCGACCCCAACCGTTTGGCGGGAGCCCAACATCAATTTGACACCTGCGACCGGGAAAAAGTCGCTCAAACACAGACATTTATGTGGGACCAAGCGCAAGCAGCGCCTTGGCCCTCTTTCTCACCCGTTCCATGACGTCATCATCTTTTGCCAACCGCAACAGAATATCCCGAATGACGGAAACTTGCTGTGCGCGGCCATCCCCCACCGCCTCAGTCAGGTACTCCATCTCCTGGTCCAGACCAAGCGGGTCGTGCTGCAGAAGCACTTGCAGGCGCGCGCCCTCCAGGATCGTCTGCGCTACCGCCTGCATTGAATCCCCGAGTTGCTGAATGTCTTTGTCTTTTGAGTAGTTGAATGTGCATGTGCCCATACCGCTCCCGCCGGTGTAGCTGAACGTCTTCCATCCCTGAAAGGCCACTTTCAGGTGGCTTTCACATGCTTCGTTGAACCAGTTGTGGTTCCGGGCCGTATTGAAGACGCGGCTGGCAAATTGCGCGCTCACCTGGATGTCGAGGTCGAGATTCGGAGTTTCGATTTCCTTCAGTCCCCCCGGAGGTGTTTTCCCCATCGTCGATCGAAAATGGCCACTACCGTCGGGGTTGAGTGTCAGCGTCCATTGCGGGGGCGACAGCCCGGGATTGGAGAAATCCACCTGCACCACCGGCCGCTGACCCTCCGGCTCCTTTCCAGCAGCGGATTGGCCGTGCGCGGTCAGCGCCATCGCCGCAAGAACCAGCCACGCCGCTTTCATCGTGCCGCCTCCTGCAATGCCAGCGTCTGCGCTGTATGAATATGGCAGATGGCGATCGCCAGTGCGTCGGCGGCGTCCGCAGGCTGAGGTAGCTCCGACAGCCCTAATAGCCGCGCCACCATGAACTGCACCTGCTCCTTCTTCGCCAGGCCATACCCCACCACGCTCGATTTGATTTTCAATGGAGCATACTCCGCTATGGGAACTCCAAGTCGCGCTGCGGACAGCAGGGCGACACCCCGAACCTGCCCCAGTTTCAGGGCCGACTTGGCATTTACTGAGTAGAAGACCTCTTCGATGGCGACGGCATCCGGGCGCCAGCGCTCGATTTCGGCCGTCAATTCAAGAAAAACCTGCTCCAGCCGCGCCGGCAAGCTCCGAGTCTTCGCCAGCCGAATCGCTCCCATGGCGCAGAACTTGAGTTGAGGCAGCTGCGCGGCGTCATTCGAATCCACGACACCGAAGCCCGTCACCTCGGTCCCGCAATCGATTCCGAACACCCTCATCGGGTCCAAGTTTACCGCAGAAGGGACCAATCCTTCGCACCCACAGCGCAGATGCCGGCAGACGATTCTTCTGCGACCTTTGGGCCATACCCCAAAGAGCTATTCACGATCGCACCACAAAGCATCCAATCTCGTATCAAGTTTGGTTCCTCCACAAAAGTTTCATCGGAGGGAAACCAAACGGTGTTGATGGTGTCGATACCTTTGAGGGGATAACCCAAGTGTTCCATGCGATGACCATGCGCGGGATTCGGGCGGCAGCAAAGCGCTCCGCCGTCCAATGGCTGAGGCAGGGGGTCTCTCCCCGGCGCTTGGCCCTCACTCTCGCGCTTGGGTTTGCCATCGGATGCATTCCGGTAATCGGGATTCCCACTCTTCTCTGTGCTGCCTTGGCTCTCGCGTTGCGCTTGAATCTGCCTGCCATCCAGGCTGCCAATTATGCGGCAATGCCGCTGCAGTTGGCCCTCATTGTGCCCTTTGTGCGGATGGGAGGCTGGATCGTCTCTGCGAAACCCTCGCACCCGATCACTGCGGCCGCCGTCTTCCATCTGCCTGCGCTCCACATGGCCGCACACGTCAGCGGACTGGCTGGGGAAGCGCTGCTGGCTTGGCTGCTGGCCGCCATTCCGGCGGTGGCTCTCATGACGCTGATGCTCACGCGCATGCTTCGCCGCATTCCGGTCATGAATGCTGCCGAAGCCGGCGACTGAGCCGGCAGAGGTCAGGGCTCAGGTTCGGGCAGGCCCTTCGATTATTTCCCCGCGTATGGATCTGGCACAGGTTGTGCGCTGTCGAGCCATGCCGAGTAGATCATGTCGCGCAGCATGCTCGCCCCGGCTGCCAGCCGCTCGGCGGTAAAGTCGCGCGACTCCTGCGTGCCTGCGCCCGCAAATCCACCGGCCTTATCGAGCTGGTAGACCTGTTCGATGTGAGTGGCCGTCTGGCGCAGATAGCCCACGTACGCGTCAAACATGTCGCCGTCGATGGCCTTCACAGGCGTCATTTTCGCTTGCACATCAGGCGGGTGGATGTTCGCGGCCACAAACGGGCTCTCGAACTCGTAGTGGATCTTGTGTTCGACGGTATAGCCGTTGGGGTTCGGTCCCACCCAGCCGTTGTATTTCACGGTCACGTGCAGCGGCTGCGAACCGTCGCCAACGTAGTGACCAAGCCATCCCGCATAAAAGATGATCGCCGCTTCCACGTCCTTGGAATCCTGCCCGGCAGCTTTGATCTCCCGGTACTGGCGCATAGCCGCCTTCAGCCGCTCCCACACTTCATCGGTCTGCCACGGCTGCAGCCCGATCGTCTCCGGCCGCTGGCTCGCCGCAAAGACCTTCGCCTCAAAATCGAGCCGCTTGTGCGGCAGGGGGCCCAGCGCATCGGCAAGCTCCAGGTCGATGAAATGCTCTGGTGCCTGCGCTGCTGCCAGTTCGGGCTCCGCCTTTGATCGCCACCGGTCGGGCTCGGGGCCCAGGTACTCGATCTCGTCGGCGGCTGCGGGCGCCCGCAAAAACGCGGGCACATCTGCGGGAAGCGTTGTGACCGCCAGCCTGTTGATCATGCGATGCCCCTCATTTCCCCACGCGTGAGCGGCTTGAGGAGGCGATACAACGCTGAACAATACGATGATGGGCAGAAGGATGCGGAATCCGCGTAATAGCTCAATTGAACGGAACATTGAGCCAGTATACGGCGTTTGTCCCTTCGGCTCTCATTGCAGCTGGCCGGGTTGCCGCAGATCGCACCGTCGGGCCAGCCATGAACATGTGCCTTCGGTAACTGGAATGCTTCAATTGCCGGCGCGCTTTACCGATTTATCTGGAGAGCCCGGCAAACAGGCTAATATACTTACTGCAATCGCAGGGATGCGGACTTTTTCCATTTTCCCCGCCGCGCGGCACTTTTGTGGTCTGGCGTGTTGTGGCAGAATTTCAAGGCGGGAAAGAGACCCGGGCTGAAGGGGTGTACCGCCAATAGCAATACGGGCTCGTGAGCGACAAGGGCGTTCCAGGGGATAAGAAAGACCCGATGAGCGAGCAGCCGGAGGACAAGGGTATCCGAACGGGGGTGCGGCCTGTGCCAGCGGCACGAGGCGGATCCCCTCAGCTTTGGCTGATTCTGCCGAGCTGCATCCTTGCCCTGTGGGCCGGCGCCGTCCTTGCCCGCCGCCTCCCCTCCTTTCAATGGGAATCGCTGCCTGTCCTCGCAGCGGGTATTGCCACAACCGTATTTGCACTCATTCTGAATCGCGTGCTGCTTCGCCCTGAGGCCGCGCCTGCGCAGGTTCCCATTGGAGAAGGTCTGCGCGAATTGCTCGATTCTGCTGGTCCGGCTGTCATCGCAACCGATCTTCGCGGGCACCTGATCTATTGCAATCCGGCTGCGGAGCGCCTCTTAGGCTACCGTGGCGCAGAATTGCTGGAGCTATGGGGCCAAACGGAACTCCTCGCGCCCGGCGAAAGTGAGCGCCTGGTCACGGAGATGCAGAAGCTCTGCCACGCGGATCCGTCGCTTCCGTCCACACCTGCCGCCCGCATGGCCGCATATCTCGATTGCGTGCGCTCGCTTCCGCCCAGCATGGTGCCCAGTTTTGACGCCCAGGTGCGACGCAAGGATGGTTCGATCTTTCCTGTCACTCTCCACATCTCTGCGCTTCGCGACGCTGCCGGGCAACTCACGGGAGTGGTAGCCGTCGGCGTGGACCAGAGCGCCGTCCTTCACCGCGAGCAGGCGCAGCGCGAGTCGCAGGAGCGATACCGCGATCTCTTTGAGAACTCCAGCGAGATGATCGCCACACTGAGCCCCGCCGGTCAGTTTCTCTACGCCAATCCCGCATGGAAGCGCAGTTTTGGGTTGGATTACGCAGCGTTAATGTCGCTTCATTCCTTCGAGGACGCGTTTTCTTCAACCACACGCGGCGAGGCAGCCGCCCTCTTCCGCCGCGCGCTGGATGGCGAGATGATCGAGCGCGCTCCGCTGCGTCACCATACGCCCGACGGGCGCCTCCTCGAGTTGGAATTGAGCCTGAGCCGGCGCCACAAGGCCGGCATTCCATTGGCGGTGCGCTGCCTGCTCCGCGACGTCACGCAACAGAAGCAGCGCGAAAATCGGTTGGCCCTCCAGCTTGCCGTCAGCCCGATCATTGGGGAACAGGCGTGGGGCGATCCGCCCGGCATGCGCATCCTGGAAGCGTTGTGCATCTCGCAGGGATGGGATGTGGCCGTGCAGTGGATGGTCGACGCCGAGCAGCAACATCTTGAGTTCGGCACCGCATGGGGCACTCCGGACCGGCACGCCGAAACCCTGATCCAGGGAAGCATGGGCATGACCCTGGCAGGCAGCACGGACCTGCCCGAACGGGCCTGGAAAGACGGCCGCACCGTCTGGATCACCGATCTCGCATCAGCGGGCAAAACCCCTCGCATTGAAGCCGCCTTGAACCAGGAAATGGCCTCAGGATGGGCCACGCCCGTGCGTGCCGGCAGCAAGGTCCTGGCCGTGTTGGAATTCTATTGCCGCTTCAGGCTGCGCGAGGATCGCGAAGCAATGGCTGCCATTGAAACCGCAGCCGCGTCGCTGGGCCAGGTGCTCGCGCGAACTCAGGAGCGGGGACAGACCGACGAACTCAAGCGCCAGCAGGAGATTCTCCTCGATTCGGTGACAGACGGAATCTGCGGTATGGATCGCAACGGAGGAGTGAGCTTTGCCAACCAGGCAGCCGCGCGCTTGCTGGGCGCTCCAGCTGACTTCCTTATCGGAAAGCCGGTGCATGAACTGCTGCATGGCTCCGCACCGCCCGACCGGCAATGCGCCCAGGATTGTCCTCTGCGCTCAGCCGAAACCCAGTCCAGCAGCATCAGCGGCGAAGACAACATCTTTCGTGCCGACGGCAGCTTCTTTCCTGCCGAATATTCACTTACGCCGATTCGGGGACAGGGCCGTTTTTCCGGATCGGTGCTCAGCTTCCGCGACATCAGCCAGCGCTACGCTCTTGACCGGCTCAAGGATGAATTCATCTCCACGGTCAGCCACGAGCTGCGCACGCCGCTCACCTCCATTCGCGGCGCGCTGGGCCTGCTCACCTCGGGCATTCTCGGCGATGTGAACGAAAAAGCCACCAATCTGCTGCGCATCGCGCTCACGAATTCTGACCGGTTGGTTCGTCTCATCAACGATATTCTCGACCTCGAGCGAATCCAGAGCGGGCGCGAGCCGCTGGCCTTCCGCACCGTGCAATTGGCCGACATCGTGAAACAGGCCATTGAAGACATGCAGCCGATGGCAGACTCTGCCGGCGTAAGGCTCATCCACGACACCACAACAGCTGAAGTTACGGCCGATCCTGACCGCCTTCTCCAGGTCGTCACCAACCTGCTTTCCAACGCCGTCAAGTTTTCGCCGCCAAACTCTCCCGTGAGTGTCATGCTGCGGCCTGGCGTCACCGGCGTCATTCTCTCCGTGATCGACCACGGACGCGGCATTCCCGCGGACAAACTGGAAACCATATTCGGCCGATTCCAGCAGGTGGATGCCTCCGATTCCCGGCAAAAGGGCGGCACCGGTCTGGGACTGGCGATCTGCCGCACCATCGTCTTGCAGCATTCGGGCCGCGTCTGGGCCGAGCGCAATCCGGTCCGCGGATCCACCTTCCGAATCTTTCTTCCGTACGAACCTGCTCCCCTCGTCTCTTCCGGCCGTCCGATGGAGACCGAGACTGGGCACGGAACTGTGGTGCTGGCTGACGCCGATTCGGAATCACGGCCGCGCATTGCCGCGCAGCTGGCCCGCCACGGCTATTCCGTAGTTCAAACGGCCACGGCGGAACAGACGCTGTCGGCCGCGGGCCAGAACGCCCAGGCCATCCTTCTCGATTCCGCACCCGGCGGCATCAATGGTTGGGAGATTCTGCCGCAACTGCGCCAGCTCGATGCCAGCTCAAAAACCCCCGTCGTTTTGTTGAGCGTGGAGGATTCACAGTCCCATGACGATTTGTCAGGAGGAGCAGAGAAGCCCGCGGCCAAGCCGCCACAGGAAGAGGCGCTGCTTGCCGAGCTGTCGCGCGCCCTTCGCGGATTGGGTGACAAGGCGCGAATCCTCGTCGTCGAAGATGATCGCGACCTGGCGCAGATCATCAGCGAAGTCTTCACACGAGACAACATCGCCGTTCGCATCGCACATTCGCTCCAGGAAACCGTCGATGCTTGCTCTGCGTTTAATCCCCACCTGATGGTGCTCGATATCGGGCTGCCGGATGGCGACGGATTCAATGTCGTGGATTGGCTGCGCCAGCACGAGGGCCTGGCCCGATTGCCGCTGGTGGTGTACTCCGGCCGCGAGCTCTCGTACGCTGAGCGCAGCCATCTCACCCTCGGACCCACCTATTTCCTTGCCAAGGCCCGCGTCCAGCCGCAGCAACTTGAAGCTCTGGTGTTGACGATGCTCCGTTCCTCCCGGCAAATGGACGAGACTGCGCCCCGGGAGTCCGCCGTACCGAATTCATAACCTAATTGACACCCTCAGCCCATCGACAATCCCGCTACAGCACTCCAAAATAGGTCTGGAGGGCCTGACGCCTTGGCGCACAAAATCCTGATCATCGATGATGAAGATGACATTCGCGAAGTTGCCGCTTTGAGCCTGCAAACCGTGGCGGGCTGGGACGTGATCATGGCGAGTTCGGGTGCGCAGGGCGTGGCCCGCGCCTCGGAACAGCATCCCGATGCCATCCTCCTCGACGTGATGATGCCCGGAATGGACGGGCCCACCACCTTTCGGGAGCTCCGCAAGAACCCGGCCACCGCGGGCATTCCCGTCTTGCTGCTCACCGCCAAAGTCCAGGGCAGTGACCAGCGGCGCTTTGCCGACCTTGGCGTGCAGGCCATTCTCTTCAAGCCGTTTGACCCGCTCACGCTTTCCGCACAGATCTCGAGCGCATTGGGCTGGAGTTGACTCGAAGCGCAAATGAAATCTTCTCTCCAATCCGGCAAGCAGGCGGAGGAGGCACTTTCCCAGGCCATCGACCGCCTCTGGGTGCGGTTCTTTCCGGAGATCCGGGAGCGCGTCGCGGTTCTCGAATCCGCTGCCACGGCCGTTTCCGCGAAGAAACTGTCCGCCGCGCGCCGCGAGAAAGCCCAGGCTGCCGCGCACAAGCTGGCCGGCGTTCTAGGCACCTTCAGCCTCGCGCGCGGCACGGTGCTTGCGCGCGAATTGGAGGTCATCTATTCCCAGGAAACCTCGCCCGGCTCTGACTCCGGCGAGCGGCTTGCCGAAATCGCTGCCGAATTGCGCGCGATCGTGGAGAATCGGCCCTCCACGAGCTAGGACCTGTGAACAGGCCCTCAGGCCTCAAGAATTACACTTTTCACAAGTGACCCGCCACGATTCATCCCCGCAGCACCTGGACGTCACGCCTCAATTGGACCTGAGGTTTGACGAGCCTCGGCCCGCGCGCCACATCTGGCCCGTGCACGAGCTGGTCTCCCAGGTACGTGAGTTGGTAGAACAGGAATTCGGTGACGTTTGGGTCGAAGGCGAGATCTCCAATTTCCGTCCAGCACCCTCTGGCCATGTCTACTTCACCCTCAAGGACGCCGAGGCGCAACTCCCCATCGTATTTTTCCGCCGCAACGTCATGCTTCTCCGCTTTCGGCCTGAAGATGGCCTTCATGTCCTGGTCCGCGGCCGCCTGAGCGTGTATGAGCAGCGCGGTCAGATGCAGCTTGTGGCCGAAACCATGGAGCCGGTCGGCACAGGCTCGTTGCAGCTTGCCTTCGAGCAACTCAAAGAGAAGCTCAAGGCCGAAGGTCTCTTCGATGCCGCCCGCAAACGCCCCCTGCCCCTGTTTCCTCGCACGGTGGGTATCATCACGTCACCGACGGGCGCTGTGATCCGCGATTTTCTCAATATCGTTGGCCGCCGCCACTCCGGCTTGAATGTCCTGCTCTGTCCCGCGTCCGTTCAGGGTGACTCCGCGCCGGCTGAAATTGAATCCGCCCTGTCCGAGCTGAACTCCGGAGGTCTCGTCGATCTCATCGTGCTTGCTCGCGGCGGCGGTTCCCTTGAAGATCTAGCCGCCTTCAACAGCGAGCGCGTGGCCCGGGCAATCGTTGCATCCCACTTGCCGGTGGTTTCGGCCATCGGCCATGAAACCGATTTCACCATCGCCGACTTTGCCGCCGACCTGCGCGCTCCCACGCCTTCAGCCGCAGCAGAGCTTGTGACAGAGGCCCAGTTCAAGATCGCTGAAGTTCTCGCAGCGCTTTCTCATCGCCTGGAACGCGCCGCGGGCTATCGGCTCTTGCAGGCGCGCAACGGTTTTGCCGGAGTGGAAATCAGCCGCGCCGAGTCGCGCATCTCGGCTCTCCTGCATCGCCTCGCCCAACGCCTCGACGAGGCCGTGCTGTGTTTAGACACCGCCATGACAGCTCACCTCCGCGCACGCCGGAATCGAGTGACGGAGCTGGCCGAAGCCATTCTGCATCGCCACCCGCGCCCCCGCCTGGCTCATGCGCGCGAGCACCTCGCCGATTTTCGTGCACGCCTCCAGCGCTCAACCGAGCGCCTCCTGGAATCTTCCGCGGCAAAGCTCGGCGCTCTCGACGCGCGGCTGCAATCGCTTTCACCGTTAGCCGTGCTCGATCGCGGCTATGCGCTGGTTCTCTCGAGCGAAGGAGCGCTCATTCGTTCCACCGTGCAACTGACTCCCGGCGATCCCGTCACCACGCGCCTCGCCGACGGCTCCTTCATCAGCCGCGTGGAGTCGACCGCACCCCACGCTCCGGTCACACCCCGAAAACGAGGCAAGAAATCAGGATCATGAACGCATCCGCAGCACGCAAACTTTTCGGTACTGACGGGATTCGCTCCATCGCAGGTGAGGCTCCGCTCGATCCCTCAACGATCTATGGTGTCGGGCTCGCGCTGGCTCACACGCTGCGGAAGACAACGGCCCGGCCCAGGATCCTTTTTGGCCGCGACACACGCGAGTCCGGCCCCTGGATTGCTGCCACGCTCGCCGAAGGCCTGCGCCAGGCAGGCGCGCAGGTCGAGAGTGCCGGCGTCGTCACCACCCCGGCTGTCGCGTTTCTCACGCGGACCCACGGCTTTGACGCCGGTGTTGTCATCTCCGCATCGCACAATCCCTGGCAGGACAACGGCATCAAGCTCTTCGGCGCCGACGGCTTCAAGCTTCCTGACGCGGTTGAGCTGGCGATGGAAGAGGAGATCTTCTACCACGCCAGCCAGGTGCAGATCTCTGATCCGCGTTGCTTCGCGCCTGTTGTCGATAATCCCGATCTTCAGGCTGACTACATCCAATTCCTCATCGACTGCGTTCCCGGGCTCTCGCTCTCAAGTCTGAAAATTGTTGCCGACTGCGCCAATGGGGCTGCGGCCGCTATCGCGCCCGAGCTTTTCCGGCGTCTCAATCCCGACGGACGCGTCCAGGTGACCCTCCTCAACATCGCGCCTGACGGACGCAACATCAATGCAGGCTGTGGCGCCTTGCACCCCGAGTGCGTGACCAACGAAGTGAAAGCGCGCGCCGCGTCCATCGGGCTCACATTCGACGGCGACGCCGACCGCTGCATGCTTGCGGGCGCGCATGACAACGTGATTAATGGCGACGCCATCATGCTCATGGCTGCTCGCGACCTCAAGACACGCGGCATGCTTACCGGCGACCTGGTCGTCGCCACCACCATGTCCAACATGGGCCTTGAGGCCGCGCTCAAGCGCAGTGGCATTCGCATGGACCGCGCACCCGTTGGCGACCGCTATGTCCTTGAAGAGATGCAGAAACAGAATGCGGCTCTCGGCGGCGAACAATCCGGGCACATTCTCTTCCCTCACCTGGCCACCACCGGCGATGGCCTGCTTACCGCTCTCGTCGTCCTCGACCTGCTTGCCCGCACCGGCAAGTCCATTGAACAACTCACCGCCGATCTCAAGGTCTTTCCGCAGGTCATCGTCAATGTAAAGGTGCGCGAAAAAAAGCCGCTGGACTCCGTTCCCGCCGTGACGCAAGCCATTCGCGCCGCGGAGCTGGAGCTCAACGATGCAGGCCGCGTGGTTGTCCGCTACAGCGGCACCGAGTCACTTGCCCGCGTGATGATCGAAGCCGAAAGCGAAGAGGCGATGCGCCGTCACGCTGACGCCATCGCCGCTGCAATTCGAAATGAGCTCGGAGTGTAGCGAGATCGGGGACCGAAGGGTTCTTTAGGGCGTCTCTCCTTTTGCTGTAGAGCAATCCCACCCTAGCCGCAAGAACAAGAACGCGGCTAGGATGGGGCACCCACACTTTACAGATTTAGGAGAGATGCCCTAGATACTCAAATCGGCGGCGCTCAACTGCGAAATCCTCTGCACGTTGATTCGATGGGCCCGCTTCCGAGTCTGAGCGATGTCATACGCATTCTGCATCCGCATCAGCGTGTCCATCTTCACTCCGAACGCCTTTTCCAGCCGAAGGGCCATCTCGCCCGAAAGATCCGCATTGCCATTGAGCAAGCTCGATAAAGCAGGCCGCGAAACACGAAGCGCTTTGGCAGCTGCCGTAACGGTCAGGCCTGCAGCCTCAACCATCTCAGTGCGGATAAACTCTCCAGGATGCGGCGGGTTCTTCATCGGCATGGCAAATGCTCCTTCGAGTCTAGTGATAATCTTCGAGATTTACGTCGAATATTTCGCGTCTGACCTGGTCCATGTGAAAGGTCAAGCGCCGGTTCGCTGTCACGCTCAGGCTCCACGTTCCTCTGCGATTGCCCGTCAGCACATGCGCCTTCCACGTCGGGAGCGCAAATAGCTCGTCCGGATTCTCCATCTCATCGAGAAACAGGAACATCTTGCGCAGCTTATCCGACAGGGCCGGCCCGACGCCCCTGGCGTCATCGTCCTCGTAAAGCCGTTTGAGCCCTTTGTGAGCGAAGCTCTTGATCCTCACTCATTCAAGTGTAGCCTGTTGCTTAACACTTGTCAACCCTCCGCTCGGCAGCGTGGCCCACCTGAAAGCTGGAAACGCCCGCCTATCACCCTTTACCATCGACCCATGCCCCGCTTCCCTGCCGGCCAAACGCTCCTCATTGACGCCGATGACACGTTATGGGAAAACAACATCTACTTTGAGCGCGCGATCGCCGGGTTCATCAGCTTTCTCGATCACAAAACGCACTCGAACGCCGAGGTGCGCCGCGCCCTCAACGCCGTCGAGCGCGAGACCATCCTGGCGCACGGGTACGGCCTCCCGAGCTTTACCCGTTCGCTGGTGGAATGCTTCGAACGCCTGAGCCCCGCGCCGGTAACAGAGGACAAGCGCGAACAGGTTCGCAGCTTTGCCCGCACCATCTCCGAGCAAGAGATTGAGCTGCTGCCCGGCGTGAAAGAAACTCTGGCCGAGCTCTCCGGCCGCCATCAACTCATCCTGATGACCAAGGGCGACCACGCCGAACAGGCTGACAAGCTCGCCCGATCCGGCCTCGCTCCGTATTTCGCTGCGGTTGAAATCGCCGCTGAAAAAGATCCGCCGACCTATCGCGCCGTGATCGCTCGTCACGAGCTCGCGCCGCATACCAGTTGGATGATCGGCAACAGCCCAAAGAGTGATATCAACCCCGCGCTTGCCGCGGGCCTCCACGCGGTCTTTCTCTTCCACAAAGACACCTGGGTGTTGGAACACGCCACGCTCGATGTCGCGCCCGAAGGGCAGCACCTGATCGAGCTTGACTCCTTCGCCAAGCTGGCGACGCTCTTCTAGATTGCATCTTTCTTTCTTGACTCGCTCTTTACTGGCCGATATCATCGGCTAGCCTTCCCGGGTCATTATCATCCTCTGACGCGCATTTGCTAGATATCCGGCTTCATCGATCCCTCTTGAAGGAGTTCTGCCCGTGACTACTCCTCGCATCGTTGCCTGCTTTGGCCTGCTCGCGCTTTCGCCTCTCACTCAAGCGCAGACCTCGCCGACCTCCTACAGCATCACGGAAAAGGGCAACTCGGCCGACGCCGTAACCACTGTCTATCGCAGCGGTTCAAAGGCTCTCGCCATCGTCAACGAGCCTGCGCAGGGATCTACGCCCGCCACACGGATTTACAGCCTTTACGACATCGCCGCCGGCAT
>Ga0116217_10002217_pt1 | contig 18172 bp, 18 predicted proteins | sample Sb_taG_6_FD_89697 | JGI IMG/M metagenome (GOLD analysis project Ga0116217, IMG submission 89697) | Peat soil microbial communities from Weissenstadt, Germany - Sb_50d_4_PS metaG | ecosystem: Environmental > Terrestrial > Soil > Wetlands > Peat | place: Germany: Weissenstadt | collected 2010-09-21 | reverse complement strand
GTAACCAGGAGATTTCCTATCAGCAAGCCCTACTCGAGGATGCGGTGGGAAATCAGGATAAGGCCATCGAGCTTTTGCAAGGACTGATCAAGGGCTCGGTGGAGCCTGGGGATAAGTATTCGCCTGCGGAGGCGAACAATCACGCTCTCTTTCTGGAGAGACTGGGTTTGGTTTACCGCGAACAACGGAAGTATGACCTTGCCTTGCAAACCTTCAGGGAGATTGTGCCCTTGCAGGGGCAGATTGGGCGAGGCGAACAGCTTATTGTTGACACGCTGCGCATGAACCACCAATTGTCGCAGGCCGTTCCTGAACTGGATGCGGCACTGCAGAAATCACCTGACGACCGGGAACTGCACATCCTCCGTGCCTACGTGGTGGGTGAACTCGGGCGAGTGGACGAAGCGGTCAAGCAGCTTCGGGCACTGATGAGCAATAAGCCGGCTGACCGCGAGCTTTACCTCTCCATTGCGCAGATTTACATTCAGGCCAAACGGCTCGACGAGGCGGAACAGGTTGTCAACCAGGCGCTGGCGGCCAGCTCCAAGCCCGAGGAGCAGGAGTACTCACGCTTCTTGCTGGGCTCCATTTATGAACGCCAGAAGAAGTACGACTTGGCCGAAGAGCAATTCAAGAAAGTCTTGGCCACCGATCCTTTGAATGCCTCGGCGGCGAATTATCTCGGCTACATGCTCGCGGACCGGGGAGTGCGCCTGGATGAGTCCGTCAAGTACATCCAGAAGGCTTTGCGCTTGGACCCCAACAACGGAGCTTACCTTGACAGCCTGGGCTGGGCCTACTATAAGATGGACCGTTCCGACTTGGCCCAGCCTCACCACGAGAAGGCCGCCCGCCTGATGTCCGACGATCCGACCATTCTTGAACACCTCGGACATGTCTACCTGCGGCTGGGAAAAGATAGCCAGGCCGAACAGGAATGGGAGCGCGCGCTCAAGGAATGGCCCACGGCGGCTTCGAGCGACTTTGACGCCGACCAGGCAGCCAAGCTGCAAAAGGAGCTCGACGACTTGAAGGGCCGCCTGTCCAAGCAGCGTGCCGCCCAGAAGTAATACAAGCGCCGTGTGCGGCTCTGCCGGCCCGACTTGCGTAAAGCCTCTGAAGTTGTAAGAATACACAGGATGACAGACGGCAGGCGGAGAGCCAGTTGATTCTCCCACACTCTCGGCGGCAGCCGCCTCGCCGGTTCTACCAACTTGCCGAACTCCATTCGTCTTCGCGCCTTCGCCAAGATTAACCTGGGGCTGAAACTCCTGGCCAAACGCCCCGATGGCTATCACGAAATCCGCACTATTTACCAGACCATTGCGCTTCACGACCGGCTGGAGATTTCGCTCTCGGATAGGGAAGAAGGAATCCGCTTCGAGTGCGACGATCCGCACATACCGAGTGGAAGCAAGAACCTTGTGTATCGGGCTTGCGCGTTGTGGCGGCGTGCCACAGGTTATCGAGGCGGGGTGCGGGCGCGACTGGAGAAGTCGATTCCCACGGGTAGCGGTTTGGGAGGCGCCAGCAGCGATGCGGCGGCAACGCTGGAGGGCTTGGAACGGCTGACCGGATCGAACCTCCCGCAAAGCCGCCGCCTTGCTTTGGCCGCGGCATTGGGTTCGGACGTCCCCCTCTTTCTGCAGGGTGGACGGGTACTAGGGTGCGGGCGGGGCGAAGTGGTTTATCCGCTTTCCGACCTTCCGCCGCGAAAATGCCTGGTCGTCTTTCCGGGATTCTCAATTTCCACCCAAGAGGCCTATCAACAGGCGGGTTTGCGGTTGACAACCCAGGACAAACCCCGTAGCATTAGGGATGTCGGTGCGTGGCCACAATTTCCCTTGCTTGATTGGGGACCGGCCGAAAACGACTTTGAGCGAGTCGCTTTCGCAAGGTGGCCTGAGTTGGCGCGCTTGAAGCGGCAGCTCATCCGGGCCGGAGCCGAGATCGCGTCCTTGACGGGGAGTGGTTCCGCCGTCTATGCGCTCTTCGCGTCCGCCCGTGAGTTGCTCCAGGCATCCAAGCGAATCCCCAAAGGATGGCTCATATTCCGGACACGCACGTTGTCGCGAAGTGATTACTGGCGACGGCTTTGCGAACGGTGAAAGGCGTAGCGGGCAGCCGGCCGGCGGCAGGTGATTGCGCGAGGCCAACCACAAGAGCCGCGCCGACGCCGTCTGGTGTTGGGAGGTCGTCCAGTGGTAGGACACATGCCTTTGGAGCATGGAACCCTGGTTCGAATCCAGGCCTCCCAGCCAAGTTCGAAAATCGGAATTCGGCAATCGAATTTTGGCGACATCTTGGGGATTCGTAGTTAGGTGATCGAATTTCGAGTTTCGAATTTCGCTTTTCGATTTTCTCAACGAAAGACAGCCATGGACCCTTCTCAGCACAAGCTAAAGGTCTTTAGTGGTAATGCTCACCCGGCCCTGGCCAGGGAGATCTGCGCACAATTGAGAGTGCCCCTCGGTGAAGCTTACGTTGGGCGCTTTCCCGACGGAGAGGTTCGCCTCCAGATTCTCGAGAATGTCCGGGGCGCCGACGTCTTCGTTATTCAGCCCACCTGCAACCCGGTGAACGATAACCTCATGGAATTGCTGGTGATGCTGGACGCGCTGCGGCGCGCTTCGGCCGACCGCATCACGGCAGTGATTCCTTATTACGGTTACGCGCGCCAGGACCGTAAGGACCGTCCGCGCGTGCCCATTTCGTCGAAACTGGTGGCCGACCTGCTGACATCGGCGGGGACCGATCGAGTGTTGGCGCTCGACCTGCACGCCGGGCAGATTCAGGGTTTCTTCAACATACCGGTGGACCACCTCTACGCTACGCCGGTCACCGTGCGTTATTTTCGGAAGCTGAAGCTGGCAGACCCGGTGGTGGTTTCTCCCGACCCGGGCGGAGTGGAAAGAGCCCGAGCCTTTGCCAAGCGGCTCAGCGCGCCCCTGGCGATCATCGACAAGCGGCGCGAGGACGCCAACGTCGTGGAAATGTTCAACGTGGTCGGCGAGGTAGAGGGCAAGACCTGTCTCATCGTCGATGACATGATTGATACCGCGGGCACCCTGGCGAAAAGCGCCGAGGCGCTGACCAGGAAGGGCGCCGCCAAGGTCTACGCGTGTTGCTCGCATGGCGTGTTCGCGGAAAATGCCGTCGCCAAGATTTGCGCGGCCCCAATCGAACAGGTCGTGACGACCGATTCCATACCGCTTCCGCTCGCAGCCAGGGGATGCGAGAAGATCCATGTGCTGAGTGTGGGCAAATTGCTGGCGCAAGCAATTCGTTCCATTCACGAAGAGACTTCGGTCAGCAAGCTCTTCATCTGAACGAGTAAAGGGCCGGCGTCCGGGCGCCATTGAAGACTACGTCATTCCCGCGAAAGCGGGAATTCAACTTGTCCCGGTCCTATGGACCCCCGCTTGCGCGGGGGCGACGAGTGGTTTTGAGGAGTAGAATGTTATGACTCAGGTTCAAGCAGTGGAAGTCGATGCGCGGCAGGAGTTCGGCAAGAATGCTGCCCGGCGCTTACGGCGGGCGGGGCGAATCCCTGCCGTGGTTTATGGGGGCGGAGGGCCTTCCATTCCGGTGGCGGTGGATCCGAAGGCGATTCTCCAGATTCTCCACTCCGAATCCGGCCACAACGCCATCTTCACACTCGAGATTCGGGGCAAAGCTCCCGCTCGAGTCATGATTCGCGAGTGGCAATCTGAGCCGGTTGACGGCCATCTTCTGCACGTTGACTTAGTGCGAATTGCCCGCGATGCAAAACTCAAACTTCAGGTTCCGATTCACATCACCGGAGAGCCCGTGGGCGTGAAGGTGCAAGGCGGGATCTTCGAGTTTGTACTCCGAGAAGTGGAAGTGGAGTGCCTTCCTGACGATATTCCGGAACGCTTCGTCGTCGACGTCAGCGGACTGGAACTGGGCAAAAACTTTCGCGTTTCAGAACTGACGGTGGATCCGAAAGTCAAGATCTTGACGGATCCCACGCGCGTGGTCGCTCATGTGATCGAGTTGAAGGCGGAAGAAGAAGTGAAGCCTGCCGGCGAGGAAGTTGCGGCTGCTCCGGCCGAGCCCGAAGTCATCCGCAAGGGCAAGGCCGAAACGGAAGAAGGCGAAGAAGCAGCGCCCGAAGGCAAGGAAGGGAAGGAAACCAAGGAAGCCAAAGAAGGCAAGAAGGAAGGCAAGAAAGAAGGCAAGAAGGAAGGCAAATAGGCTTCCGGAAATTCGAATTAGATTTCAAATTTCAGATTTCGATTTTCAGATCTCAAATCTGAGATTCCGTTTTCAAATCTCAGATTTCGGATTTGAAATTTCGTTGTATGCGCAATGAAGAAGATGATCGTGGGCTTAGGAAACCCCGGCGCCGAATTCCAGCAGACGCCCCACAACCTGGGTTTTATGGCTGTGGACCTCCTGGCCCGCGAATGTGGCTTGGAGTTGGCGCATCGCGAAGCTCAAGCGCTGACGGCTGTGGCGCGCCTGGAGGGCCAGGAGGTTCTTCTGGCCAAGCCACAGACCTACATGAATCTGAGCGGTATGGCCGTGGCCAGGCTGTTAGAGAAATACGGCCTCGAGGTCAGCGATCTCATTGTGCTTGTGGACGATGCGGCACTTCCCTTGGGCAGTTTGCGCATTCGGCCACGAGGCAGCGCGGGCGGCCACAACGGACTGAAGTCCATCATAGGCGCGCTCAATTCCAGCGAGTTCGCGCGCATTCGTATGGGGGTCGGCCCGGAGCAGCCCATCGGTGACATGGTGTCGTACGTGCTGGGGCGTTTCCACCGGTCCGACCTGGAAACAGTGTCGCAAATGCTCGGCCAGGCCTGTGAAGCCGTGCACGTCATTCTGCGAGAAGGTTCTCAAAAGGCGATGAACCGCTTTAACCGGCGGGTTTCACCGCAACCATCGTGAGGTTCCATGCGTAATTACGAGATTATTTTCATTGTCCGGCCCGACGTCACCGAAGAGGACGTCGAGAAACTAATTTCCCAAATGGAAGGCGTGGTGACGGGGACGGGCGGCAAGCTCGAAAAAGTTGAGAAGATGGGCCGCCGCCGGCTCGCTTATCGTGTGGCGAAGCAACGGGAGGGTATCTATGTTCTCTTCCGGCTGCAAGGCTCCGGCGATACCGTCAAAGAGTTTGAACGCCGCTTGAAGGTGATCGATACGGTTATCAAATACATGACGGTGCGAATTGACGAAGACTTGGAGCGCGCTGAGAAGTTCAAGGCTCTGCGGTCAAAACAAGAGTCGAAGAAGCGGCGTTCCAAGCCGGCTGCGGCTGCGGCGCCACAGCCGGCTGCCGAAGCACCCCCAGCGTGAAGAATTCGTTCTCGCGGCGCCGTCGTCTTGGGGCGCGCGGAGGCGCGGGTTGTTCTCGCCTCACGGACGGCCGCAAAGACCGGAATTCCTCACACCTACTGAAGGAGTAGATCAATATGCCAGTACCTCGAAACAATCCTGGAGACCCGGAGCGCCCGCAAGGCAGGCGGGAGGGCGGACCTCAAGGTCCCAAGAAGCAGTTCTTCCGCCGGCGCAAGGTGTGTAAGTTCTGCGAGGAAGCGATTGACGTCATCGACTACAAAGATGCCCGCCTGGTGGGCGGATTTATTTCCGAACGAGGCAAGATTCTTCCTCGCCGCCTTACTGGTACGTGCTCAACCCACCAACGCTCTTTGAGCCTGGCAATCAAGCGCGCGCGCAACATCGCGTTGTTGCCGTTTTCGACCGGCGTGTAAAACTGCAGGGTTTAGGGATCAGGGGCTAGGGATTAGGGCATGGCACCTAAGCCCTAATCCCTAATACCTAATCCCTAGTCCCTAGAACGGAGTTCACGATGGATGTAATTTTGCTCGAGAATATTGACAAGCTTGGATCAAGAGGGCAGGTGGTGAAAGTCGCGGACGGCTTTGGGCGCAACTATCTTCTGCCCAAGAAAATAGCGGTCGAGGCCACTCCTCAGAACCGCAGGTGGATGGAGCAGCAGCGCGTCCGCTTTCTGAAGCTGGAAGCGAAGGAAAAGGGCGATGCGCAGGACCTTGCGGCCCTGCTTCAGGGTGTCAGCGTAACCCTGACTCGAAAATCCGGCGAAAAGGGAACGCTCTTTGGTTCGGTCACCGCCATCGACATCGCCGAGAAACTGGCGGCCCAAGGCTACGTCATTGACAAGCGCAAGATCGCTCTCACAACACCGCTGAAAGTCTTAGGTGAATACGATGTCCCGATCAAACTCCACCGGGACGTAACCGCTTTCGTCAAAGTGAGCGTGGAAGGTGAAGGAGGGCTAAAGGCCCAACCCGCACCCGAAGCCCCAGCGCCCGCGCCAGCGCCGGCGCCCGCACCCGCACCCGCTAAGGAAGCGGAGGCCAAGGAAGCAGATCCGGCTGCCCAGTAGGCACGCGGCGCATTGTCATACTCCCGTACGGGCACGCCATGGCGCGCCTCTACCTAACGCAATTCGGTGCCCGGACAACTCCAGGGAAAATCTCCTCCGGACTGTTTCCGCTCTGCTATAATTCCTTCTGCGATTTTTTCTCTGACAATCCAGGAACACTTTCCTTTCATGCCTAGCAATGCCGACCAGGAGCGAGTAGTACCTCAAAATCTGGAAGCGGAACGGGCCGTGCTCGGCTCCATACTTCTGGATAATTCGGCCCTCAATCTTGCTTTAGAAGGAGTCGGAAAGGACGACTTTTTCTCGGAAGCGCACCGCATTACTTTCGATAAAATGATCGCCCTCTCGGAGAGGAACCGCACCATCGATCTGGTAACGCTCTCCGAGGAACTCTCCAAAGACGGGCAGATCGAGAAGGCCGGGGGGGCCGCTTACCTTGCTGCGCTCACCGATGGCGTGCCGGTCGGAACCTCCGTTGCGGTTTCCGAGTACTCCCGCATTGTCCGGGAAAAGTCGATTCTCCGCCGTCTTATCAATGCTTCGCACAACGTGATTTCCCGCTGTCTGGAGGGCACTGACGACCCCGATACCCTGATTGACCTGGCTCAAAGCCAGGTGTTCGAGATCGCGGAGCAGAAAGTCCAATCGGGCTTCGCCAACATCAGCGACATTGTGCGGTCGAGTTTTGGGAGCATCGAGAGCCTTATGGAGCGGGGCCAGCGCGTGACCGGCGTTGAAACCGGCATCGTCGACCTCGACAACATGACCTCGGGACTCCAACCCGGTGAACTGGTTGTGGTGGCCGCCCGCCCGTCCCTCGGCAAGACCGCTCTGGCGCTCAACATCGGAGCCCATGCCGCCATCAAGAATAAGAAGACGGTGGGGCTCTTCTCGCTTGAAATGAGCAAGGAGTCGTTGGTCATCCGTCTCTTGTGCTCTGAAGCGGAAGCCGACAGCCACAGGCTCCGAAGCGGGTTCGCGAGTCGCGAAGAATGGAAGAGATTGACCCTTGCGTTGGGCCGTCTCGCTGAAGCTCCACTTTTGATCGAAGACACGCCCGCCTTGAGCATCATGCAGATTCGCACCAAAGCGCGCCGCCTGAAAATGGAAAAGGGCCTGGACCTGGTCATCGTGGATTACCTTCAGCTCGTGTCAGGCCACGGCCGCTTCGAGAATCGCACCCAAGAGGTCAGTTACATTTCTCGCGGTTTGAAGAGCATCGCCAAGGAACTAAAGGTCCCGGTTCTGGCACTTTCACAATTGAGCCGCGCCCCCGAGCAGCGAAAGGGACCATTCCAGCGGCCTCAGCTATCAGATCTACGTGAATCGGGATCGATCGAACAGGACGCCGACGTGGTGATCTTCATTTTCCGAGAGCCCAAGCCGGCGGAGGAAGGCGAAGCGGACGGTGAAGCGGAGCGACGTGGAATCGAGATGAAATTGATCGTCGGCAAGCAGCGCAACGGCCCCACTGGCGACGTTCCCGTCGTTTTCATGAGACCATACGCCAAATTTGCAAACCTGATCCACGATCAGAACTCGAACAACGAATAAGAGAGGCAGAACCGCAAGCACCCGAAGAAAGCAGATCCTTCGCTTCGCTCAGGATGACATGTCATTCTGAGCGAAGCGAAGAATCTGCATTCGGTTGCGGCTTTGACGCGCTGTGTTCTCTGGGGTGAATTCTTCAGGACGAACCGTGAACCTTCCCGCCGACAAACTGCTCCGTCCCACCTGGGTCGAGATCTCGCTCTCCAGATTGCGCCGCAACTATGACCGCATCAGGCAATTGGCCGGCCCGCGCAAAGTGATGGCGGTGGTCAAAGCGGATGCCTACGGGCACGGTGCGGTCGCGGTGGCGAACTGCCTTGCCCAGTGCGGTGCGGACTGGTTTGGGGTCGCGAGCGTTGAAGAAGCCCTGGAACTGCGAGCCGTGGGCATCCAGCAGCCAATTCTGCTGCTGGGCGGCCTCTACATGAGCGATCCGGCGGATTTGGTGAAGTTTCATCTCACTCCAACCGTTTCTTCCACGGCGCGCCTTGACACCTACGCCGAGTGCGCCCAGCGCTACGGCCGGCCCGTCGAATTCCATCTCAAAGTGGATACGGGATTGGGGCGGCTGGGAGTGCCACCCGACCGGCTGGCGGCTTTCCTCGAGCATTACCTCTCGCTCGACGGGGTGCGCTTAACCGGCCTGCTCACGCACCTTGCTTCCGCCGAGGATTTGGTGGCCACCCATACGGAACTGCAAGCCGAGCGATTCCGCACCGCCCTTGCACAGCTCAAGGCGGCGGGAATCGAACCGGAATGGGTGCACGTTTCAAACAGCGGCGCGTTGCTCTCCCGGCGCTTGTTTCCCGAAAACATGATTCGCATTGGAGGCTTGCTCTACGGTTACTGCATGCCGCTGGTGCTGCCGCCGGACAAACAAATTCCGGACCTTCCCGAGTTTGAGCCGGTGCTCACCTTCAAATCCCGGGTTGTCTACCTGAAGGACGTCCCCACCGGCACGCCCTTGGGGTATGGCGAGGCTTTCTACACCCGGCGCCCCTCGCGCATTGCCACCGTGCCGGTGGGTTACGCGGATGGCCTCAACCGCGCGCTCTCCAATCGCGGCCACGCCATCGTGGGCGGCAGATTGGCGCGCCTGGTCGGCAACATCAGCATGGACCTCTCGCTTCTGGATGTGACCGACATCCCCGGCGTCAACGTCGGCGACGAGGTCATGCTGCTCGGCCAATCGCCGCAGGCCTCCGTTTCCGCCCTCGACATCGCCCAGATGCTGGACACCGTCCCCTATGAGGTCCTCTGCCTGATCGGCAAGCGTGTGCCGCGATTGTATGGAGATTGAGTAAGTCTGAATGACCGCTTACTGAGGATTGCAGAATCCAGTGACATCACCCCCTCACTCCCCGACCCCTCTCCCCCAAGGGGGCGAGGGGAGAAATAACCCGAGTTTATTCCCTCGCCCCCTTGGGGGAGAGGGTGTCCGTCAGCCGACGGACAGGTGAGGGGGTTGGTCCGTCACGATATTATGTAACCCTCAGTAGGACGCCAGGTGCTATTTGGTTTTCTGCCCTTTGATTATCTGGGTCTTGTGCGCGCCCTTCAGCGTATGCACAAGGAATCCGTCCGCGCCTTCCAGCCAGACTTCGGCGAGAACGTAATCCGTCACGTATTCCGTATAAGACGGCGCGAAGTTCCCCACCACATCGAAGACCAACTGGGGCCCTGCCAGAGACGGGCTAGGCTGCGCCAGCCGCTTCGTGAAGGGAACCTGGAATTCCTTGCCGGTCGTTTCCTGCCGCAGCGTAAGCTGATTGTCGTCCTTCGAGCCGACCAGGTATACGCCGGCGGGAAGACTCTTGCCCCCGGCCTGGAAGGTGAAAGGGATTTTAAAAGTGCCCTGGGCGAATGCGTTCGCCGCTCCCAAGACGAGAGCCAGTGCCGTTGCCGCGCAAAGTGCCAAACGCTTCATATGAAACCTCCTTTCGTGGAGGGCGAATACACAGCCGTCTCCCTGGGGAAGATAAATCGCAAATTCAGCCCTCTCCCCACGGGGGAGGGCTCTTTGTCCATTTAAACGAACCACTCCTCCATGGACTTGTCGCGCGACGCCTGCGTAGACGGCACGCCATTCTTCACTGCCTCCTCCATGCCCTTGATGAACGTGTCGATTTCCTCGAGCGTTGTGTAAATATTCGGCGACACCCGCAGGGCCTGGTAATCGAATACCTGGTTGGGCGGGGCTCCGCCCACCAGCGGTACGACGATGATCCGGTATTTGTCCATCAGGAACTTCGCGAGATCGCGGACATCGATTCCCTCGATGTTCACGGCCGCCACGCCCCAAGCCTGCGGAGGTTCACTGAAATCCGTCAGCACCTTGACGCGCGGATACGCCTTGAGGGCGTTGATCCAGCGCAAGTTCAGATAGCGCAGCCGCGCCGCTTTCCGCTCCGTGCCGATCGCCTGATGGTAAGCCAGAGCTTCACCGAGCGCCGCCCTGATGGCCCAGGGGTGTGTCCCGATGGCTTCGAACTTTCGGATGTCGTCGTCCTGCTGTTCGGGCGCAGCCTGGAGGGGCCAGAATTTCGGAATCATCTCTTTGCGAACATACAGGCAGCCGTTGCCGATCGGCGCCAGCAGCCATTTGTGCAGGCTGACGCCGTACGCGTCGCACTCGAGTTCCCTGAGCTTGAAGGGGAAATGTCCCAGAGCGTGGGCACCGTCGACGATCGTCACGATCCCCTTCGAGCGCGCCAGGTGCGAAATCCGCGCTACGGGAAACATCTGCGCCGTCAAGTTGGTGACGTGGCAGCAGTGGAATACTTTCGTGTTCGGCGTGATGGCCTTCTCGAACCGCCGGTAGAGATCGTCCCCCGTCGTGGGGACGGGGAATTGCAGGCGGGTCACTTTGATGTTTTCCCGTCGCATGCGCTGGTCCCACGTCGTCAGCATACGGGGATAATCCTGTTCGGTCGTGACCACTTCGTCGCCGGCTTTAAGGTCGATTCCGTTTTGCGCGATTTGGAGCGACTCGCTCGCGCCGCGCGTCAGGGCCATCTCCTCCGGGTCGCATCCAAACTCCTCGGCCATGCGCAGCCGGATGGTCTCGATGCGGCCTGCAATCGGCCCCTGATAAAAGATGGGCGACATGTTGATCATGTCCATATAGCGCCATTCCGCCTCGAGCGCCACGCGCGGAGTCGGGCAGGTAAAGCCGTTGTTCAGGTTGATGATGGTGCGGTCCAACTTGAAATCCAATTGGATCTCCCGCCAGTAGAACTCGTCTTTCGCAACCTCCGCGGGCGGCTGGCCTGCAATCGATTGGGATGCCGCCAGCAGGCGCTCGAGCCGCATCACTTTGGCCGCAGACGCAACCGTTCCGGCGGTTCCGGCGGCGCGCAGAAACGATCTTCGACTCCACGAATTAGCTCTCATCAAGACCTCCTTGGTCTAGGGCCGTTCATTTTGCGGCCCACATTATAATGGAACGAGAATCGAGTGGGTAGCGCAGACCTGCATTCCCAAGGTCTGCGGCTCGTGCCGATTTTCAGGACAAGCCGCAGACTTCGAACAGCACGAAGCCTGCGCTACCCGGAAGATTGGCGCGACCCGCTTCTCAGGTAGAGGAAAAGCACCCCCCCCGCCGCTCCCGAACACGCGAACTTTGCTGCCACCGGCAGGCCGGACGGTGAAAAGAATCCCTCCAGCACGCCTGCCACCACTAAGAGCGGGATAATTCCTAAGGCCAGGCGAACCCCCTGCCCTCCGTAGAGAGCAAGGGACTCGCGGCGCGGCAATTCGCCGGGAAAGAGCAGGCCGCGGCCCAGCAGCAAGCCCCCATCGCCTGCAATAAACACCGCCGGCAATTCCAGAATTCCGTGCGGCGCGACAAACGACCAAAGCTGCAAGCTCATCCCCGCCTGCCAACATGCCGCACCGATGACCCCCAGCATCACGCCGTTCATCGCCAGCAGATAAACGGTGCCGACACCGGCGATTATTCCGGCAGCGAACATCGTGAAGGAGACGGTTAGGTTGTTGGTCATGATGGCGCTCGAGGCCAGCGGCTTGATGGTGACGACGGAGTGCGTCCACATCTCCCGCCGGTCAATTGTGGCGCTCATTTCGGGACCGAGGAAGAAGCGCTGCAACGCAGGGTCCGCGAGTGTGGCCAAAAACCCCGCTATGGCCCCGGCGATAAACAGCATGAATGCCAGAGCCGTGTATTTCCAAGTCTCGCGGAAGAGGCGGGGAAACTCGCGGCCATAGAAGCCCAGGATGGAGCGCGGCCGCACCGTACGGCCCATGTAGATGAGGTTGTGGGCGCGGGCCAGAAGCTGATTGAGGTACCCGGCCCAGGGCCGGCTTAAAGGGTCTTCGCGCACCGCGGCCAAATCCGCGGCAATCTGGCGGTAGAGCAAGCCCAGTTCGCTCAGTTCCGCATAGGACAAAACACCCGAGCCTCGGCGCCCGGCCTTCTCGATGATCAATGCCAGGCGGTCCCAGTACGGCTTGCGTTTTTCGATCCAGCGTGAGCTAATCATTGGGTTGGAAACTGGAAAATGGAAACAGGAAACTGGAAAACGGAAACTGGAAAATCGAAACTCGAAGCATGATCATCGATAACCACGGCGAGCCCGGCCTTACGTGTCACTCTGAGCGAAGCGAAGAGTCTCCGTAGTTCGGAAACAAAGCGACTGCCGGGATTCTTCGCTTCGCTCAGAATGACAGGCGTGCTTGCCAATTATCCATTTTCCATTTTCCAATTTCCAGTTTCGATTTTGACTCTCGGTTTTCAACATGGATAACCTGGTTATTGAAACACCCGAACAGATTCCTCTCGAATTCCCATTGGCGGGAATCGGCAGTCGATTTCTGGCGCTGGCTTTAGACACAGCGCTTCAGATTATCGGTTGGGCGATCTTGGGTGGAAGCGTCTACGCCGCAGGGTTGAGAGGGCTGCACAAGCCCGTGCGAGGCGTCTGGGCGGCGGCCCTCGCTGCGCTACTGCTGTTCCTCCTCCAATCCGGGTACTTTGCGATCTTCGAAGCGATCTGGAATGGCCAGACCCCAGGCAAGCGCCTGATGAACCTGCGTGTCATCGAGGAATCCGGCCGGCCGATTACGGTGTACGAAGCGGTGGCACGCAACCTGCTTCGCATCATTGACAGTATTCCGGTCCTGTATGGAGTCGCCATCATCAGCGCCCTGCTCAGCGCCAAGAGCAAGCGCCTGGGCGATTACGTGGCGGGGACTGTGGTGGTCCATGAAAAAGCTCCCGTCTTGGATGGCGAGCTGCGATGGGAATCACCGACCCCTTCAGGCGGGGCGCGATTCGACGTTTTGCGCCTCACGCCGGGAGAGTTCCAGTTGGTGGAAGCGTTCCTCCTGCGCCGCCAAGAACTCGCCGAAATTGTCCGGCGCGACGCGGCGCGAAAGATCGTGCAGCGCATCTCCGGACGCCTCGACCTGACCGCGCAAGACGCGCAGGATCCTGAAAAACTTCTCGAAACGCTCGCCCTCGCGTACCGTGCCCGCGCCCGGTACGGTTAGCACTACCGGCCAGTCAGTGTCGTTTTACACCTTCAACGCCAACTACTCCCGGACGCCCACATACCACAAGCTTGCGAGCGCCATTTCTCGCAGCGAGTAGAGCGTGCGGAGATAGGAATCGGCTTCGATGGGACTGTCGGGATCCGGTGAGGCATAAGCGCTGACACCCAGAGCGCGGAACATCAGTTTGATCCGGTAAAGATGGAAGCCGTCGCTCACGGCGATGCAGGTGTGCATTTGGCGCTGGCGCAGCAGCAGGGCTACGGCCTTGACGCTGTCGTAAGTGGTCAGGCTCCGGGTGTCCGCCGGGATTTTGGCTTCCGCCACGCCGCGTTGGATCAGATAATCGCGCCCCACGCCCGCCTCGGTGAATTGGCGGTCGCCGCCGCTGCCGCCGGTAGTGATCACCAGAGGCGCGAGGCCGTGCTCCTCGAGGTTGAAGGCATGATCGAGCCGGGCTTTGAGAACAGGCGAGGGCGCGCCGTTATATTCGGCCGCGCCGAAGACCACGATCGCATCCGCAGGCGTGGCTTCGTCTCGCACCGCCTGCTCGCGGATAGCCTGATAGAGCGACCTCTCAGCATAGGCTAGAGCAAGCGCCGCCAGCAACAGGATACCGAAAACTCCATGGCGAACACGCAAGTGAATCAGCCCAGAAACTCCTTCAATGCGGACTCCGGCACTCCGCCGGGTCGAAGGATGCGCACACGTTCGCCCGTCAAGTCGAGCACCGTTGAGGCCAGCTCTCCTTGGGTGGGACCTCCATCCAGGATAAGGGGCAGAAGATCGCCGATCTGCCGTTCCACCTCTTCTGCGGTGGAACATGCGGTCAGTTCCGAAAGGTTGGCGCTGGTTCCCGTCAAAGGCCGCCCCGAAGCTTCAATCAAGGCCGTAGCCAAGAGTGCGTGCGGCCAGCGTAGGCCCACTTTGCCAGTGTTGGCCGTGACCTTCAGCGGGATCTGGCGAGAGGCGGGAACCACCAAAGTCAGGGGGCCCGGCCAGAACTTCTTTGCCAGGGTGAAGAAAAGCTGAGGCGGGTCGTGGGTCAGATCCGCCGCTTGATCGATTGACGCCACCAACAGAGGAAGAGGCCGGTCCGCGGTGCGGCCCTTGATTCGGAAAACCTCGCTCACCGCGGCCAGATTGAAAGGATCAGCGCCCAAACCGTAGAAGGTGTCGGTTGGAAAGGCCACAACCTTGCCCGAGATAATTATGCGAACCGCGTATTCCAGCAGGAATCCCAGCCGTGCTTGGTCTACTTTAATCAGTTCAGCCATGTGCTTTACCGTGTGCGCCGCGACCTGACAAGGGCTCGCGGCTGACCGTAACATAAGCTGCTCAAAGGGTCAAGGCCCGCTAAGGGTTTGATCTTCCCAAAATACCCTTGACTTGTCCCCTTCCCATCGGTCAGAATGGCTGGAGTATCGTAGTTATTGCGATTTCATTCTTTCAATTTGAAATGGGGGTGTTCATCGTTTGGCTGAAGTAAGACTTCAGGACGGAGAGTCCTTGGAAAACGCGCTTCGCCGCTTCAAGCGAAAGGTGCAACAGGAAGACATCATAAAAGAGATCAAACGACATTCGTTTTACTTAAAACCTGGTGAGAAGAAGCGAGTCAAAGCGGCCTTAGCTCGCAAGCGAGCACGCAAGAAGGCCAGGCACGAACAGGATTAGGGATCCAGAAGCAGCGGGATAAGGGGAACGGCGCAGGCCTCGCGGCGCCGGCCCCTTGCTTTGTTCCTAGCGGGTGGGGCCCTGTTCGGGCGGAGGAGTGCGCCGATGGAGTACCGGGACAGGGTCCTGAAGTGTATGGACTGCGGGGCGGAGTTTGTCTTCACTTCCGGGGAGCAGCTCTTTTACGCCGACAAGGGCTTCAAGAATGAGCCCAAGCGCTGCCGCACGTGCAAGGCGAAGCGGAGTCAATCCCTGAACGGCCAGACCCACCACCGGGTGGAAACCACGACCACCTGCACTCAATGTGGTAAAGAGACGACCGTTCCCTTTAAGCCGACCCAGGGCCGGCCAGTGTATTGCCGGGAGTGTTTCCAGCAACGGCGGGTTGCCCCCAGCCCCGCCTGATTCCACCTTCTATATTTCCTGCCTGGCAACCTCGGGGTTAAGTGTGCAATCCTAAAGGTCTGTTTGGGATAGCGATGGCGGTCGCGTGTCAGTCAGGCCGCCGCGGGGTACTGTAGCGCCGCCGTTCGATCTCCGATTATGGCCACGTTTCAGATTCTCAATTTCGGATGCCGCGCGAGCCAAGCCGACGGTGCGGCGATCAAGAAGCAGTTGCTTGAATCGGGGCTTCAAGAGGTAGAGGACGTCGCCGCGAGCGAGGTGGCGATTCTGAACACCTGCACGGTGACCGGCAGGGCGGATGCCGAGGTTCGGCAACTGGTCCGGCGCATCCACCGGGCAAACCCGCGCTGCCGGATTCTGGTAACCGGCTGCTACGCGCAGCGTTCGCCTTCAGAAATCGTTCAGTTGGGTGGTGTCACCTGGGTAGTCGGGAATTCCCACAAGCATGTCATTGCGCAACTCCTGACCTCGCGCGAGGTAGGGGCACCCCTTGTGGGTGCCCAGGGGCGGCCACAAGGGCCGCCCCTACAAGGGCGAAAGAGCCTTGTCCAGATTCAACCCTCGGAGGCGTCTGGCACGCCTTCGAATGAGGACACTGGCCCCTTTCCCGCCCTGCCTTCTTTGCCGGCGACGCCACCGCATCCTACCGTTCTGGTGGGAGAAATCAGCGAGGAATTCCATTTTGCTCCCGTATTTCCTGACGACCGCACACGTCCCACGCTTAAGGTCCAGGACGGGTGCAACGCGCGGTGCTCCTTTTGCGTGATTCCCTCCGTCCGTGGGCGCAGCCGCAGCCTGGCGCCCGCCAAAGTCCTCGAACAGGTCCGCGAATTGGAAAGGAGCGGCTACAAAGAGATCGTTCTCTCCGGGATTAACCTGGGAAGCTATGGGCGCGACCTTGACCGCCGCATTACCTTTCTGAGTCTCCTCGAAAGACTGCTGAACGAGACTGCCATCGCTCGCCTCCGCATCAGCTCGATTGAGCCGATGGACGTTACTCCCTCGCTGATCAAGTTGGCCGCAGGCGAGGCACGTTTGGCGCAGCACTTCCACATCCCGTTGCAGAGCGGGTGCAGCAGGATCCTCCGCCTCATGAACAGAAGGTATTGGCCCTCACAATACGCCGAGCGCATCTTCGCCATTCGCGAGCAAATCCCCAATGCCGGCATCGGTGCGGACGTGATGGTGGGCTTCCCTGGCGAGACAGGCCCGGACCACGCCGCCAGCGCCTCATTCATCGAATCGCTCCCTTTCACCTATCTGCACATCTTCCCGTATTCGGCGCGGCCGCAAACGCCTGCTGCGGCCTCACCCCAGCAGGTGAACGGCCGCGTGGCCCACGAGCGTGCCAATGAAATCCGCGCCCTGCTCGCTCGCAAGCGCCAGGCCTTCCTTCAGGCGCAAGTCGGCTGCAAGCTCTCCGCCCTCACACTGGGTGAATCACAAGGTGGTGAGCGCGTGTCGCTCAGCAGTAATTATTTGAAGATTGTCCTCACCGGCTCAAACCTTCCGCCCAACACCTTGGTCGATGTCCAAGTAGGGCGGGTTCATGAGGGGCTGCTCTTTGGATTCGCCGACCAACGTTGAATCGCCGCTGGACAGACGGAGCAGAATTGCTCAAAATATTCTCTGGCAACTAAGCCTCCTGATCAGCACTTCAGCGTAAGCGGGACGGTGAAACTTGAGCGTTTCGGAAACTCCAGCGGCGGACGGCACTCCCATCAGCGAGTACATCCTGGGAAACTTCGTCCCGCTTTCTCATTTGGCCCACGGCTGGGAAATACACTCCATGATCACTCTGACCCCCGCCGAAGATCGCACCATGGTGCGAGAACCGGCGCAAGCGGTGCCGGCGAAGATCGCGGAGCGAATCGGTCCCCTCCGAATTCTCATAGTCCCATATATCGCTTGCATGGAGTCAGGGGATGCCGTCTGCACAGCAAAGCCGAAAGGGGAATCCCATACGGCGGCGTGGGTCGAGACCAGTGCAAGAACCAATCTCATCCTCACTTGCCGGGAAGTTGACGCCCACGATACGGGATTCGAGTTCCTGGCCAGCATCGCCGAATTGCTGCGGCCGCGTCTGACTGTTTCGGAATTCGCCGCGTATGATGAACTCCTGGAGGAGGAACTTCGCCACGGAGTGCGCGGAGAGATCGATGAGGAATCGCTGACGGCCAAGCAGGCGCTTCTAGCCATTCGTCCCTGGCGCCGCAGCCGCCTTCAGTACGAGCCCTATCGGGACGTCTCCCTGGTGAGCACCCTTGCCGAATACATGCATGGATTGTGGCACGACGTCCAGATCCGCGTTGGACCTCAACACCTGCCCCTCGAGCAGTTGCGCCGCCGCATGACCGTAATGGCCAAACTTTTCCCGCCTAACCCCGGCTATGCCGTATTCGCGAAGGACTTAGAAGAGGAACCGGCAGGGGAAGCGGGAGATGAGAAATCAGAAACTAAAAATTAGAAATGGAGACTGGAAACGGGACCACGAAGGCAGATCCTTCGCTCCGCTCTGCAGAAAGTCGGCGCGTAAGCCTTTTGGAATCAACGGCGGCTCAGACTCCCGGTCGCGCCGACTTTCTGCTCAGCAAGGGCAGCCGCGCGGCTGTCAATGCTCAGGATGACATG
>Ga0116217_10002213_pt1 | contig 18185 bp, 18 predicted proteins | sample Sb_taG_6_FD_89697 | JGI IMG/M metagenome (GOLD analysis project Ga0116217, IMG submission 89697) | Peat soil microbial communities from Weissenstadt, Germany - Sb_50d_4_PS metaG | ecosystem: Environmental > Terrestrial > Soil > Wetlands > Peat | place: Germany: Weissenstadt | collected 2010-09-21 | reverse complement strand
TGGCGCGGTACAGGCAGGCCGAACGCACTCTGGCGAGTAGGTCTCCGCCGGTGCCGCGGCTCCCATCCCCGAGCTCGGCGAGGATCCAGCTCGGCGCCGTGAGGCAGTGGTCGTAGTCCTGGACGGTCTCGTCTCGAGGCGCAGTCCGAACAGCGCCAGCAACTCGTTGACGTTGTTGGCGTACTTGTCGTGCTCGGTCTCACCGAGAACGATCAGGCCGCCGCCCGCGCCGACGAACGACTCGACCGCGTCGAGCTCCTCGGCTATGAACCGGGGCGAACCGTTTTGGGTCGTGTGCTCCCACGTCGGATCAGAGGGATGGGCGATCACGAGGACATCGCACGTGCTGAGGATCTCGGCGGTGAGCGGGCCGTTGACGTTGGCCTGCACGTCGAAGTCACGCTCGGCAAGCGCTCGCGCGGCGAGCTCGTACGACGCGTCCGCCGGGTGTGCCGGCTGCATCGCCAGTGCCGCCTCGGGCCGGATCGTCCATGCCTCGCTGTGGGCCTCGTCGAACAGGATGCGTCCCTGTGCTGAGTCCGTCATGCAGCCCAGGCTAGCTAGAGCCCTGGCGGTTGTCGATGCCGAAAACAGTGTAATCTGCGCAATAGATCGACAGGTGGATGCCACAGATCGTCAGATTCTTGCGCTACTGATGGCCGACGGCCGGCGCACCTACGACGACATCGCCCGCCACGTTGCGCTCTCCCCGCCGGCGGTCAAGCGCCGGGTCGACCGGCTCCGCAAGCAGGGGGCGCTGCGCGGGTTCACGGCGGTCGTCGACCACACGGCGCTGGGAGACCGAACGGAGGCGCTGATCGAGCTGTTCTTCGCGCCGGGGACGCTGCTCGAGCAGGTGGCCGAGACGCTCCGTGCCTACCCGGAGGTCGTCGACGCGTGGAGCGTCACCGGCGAGGCGGACGCGATCGCCCGCGTGCGCACCCACGACAACACCGACCTCGAGCGTCTGATCATGGAGTTGCAGCGCGGCGGCATGGTTCAGCGAACGCGCTCGCAGGTCGTGCTGTCGCGGCTCGTGACCCGCTGAGGGCCGGGCCGGGCCGGCCGTCCGGGCGCTCGCCCGAACGGCCAACGACGATCCGGCGCGCGCTAGGGGCGAGGCGGGACCTGCTGCACGGCCCAGGCGTTCCCGTCGGGGTCGGTGAGGAACACGAACCGTCCCCACGGGAAGTCCTGAACGTCGCTGACGGTCGCGCCTCGTTGCACGAGCTCCGCGCGCGCCGCCTCGATGTCGGCGACGACCAGCTGCAAGCCCTTCATCGATCCCGGCGCCGAATCCGTCAGCCCGATCCCGATGGCGATCGAGCAACCGGACCCGGGCGGCGTCAGCTGCACGAACCGGAGGTCGTCGTTGACTTGGTGGTCGTAGTCGGCGTTGAAGCCGAATTTCTCGGTGTAGAACGCCTTCGCCTGGTCGACGTCGGAGACGGGCACGGCGATCAGCTCGAGCTTCCAGTCCATGGTGTGTCCTTTCTCGGGGTTGAGTCGGTCGCCCGGAACAGACTCGGCCCGTCCCGGCGGCGCCCGGCGCCAGCGCCTGGCCCTCTCTCTTCTTCGCCGGAACAGAGTGTTCTGTTCTGTATTTGATGGTCGAAATGTACCAGAGCGGAATACTCTGTTCCAATCGGTTGTTGCGCTATTTGCGGGCGGTGGGTCGGGGTGTGTGGCGGTCGCGGGTCGAAATGGCGGCTGGGGAGGCGGGCCGGTCGGCGGTCGCGGCTTGGTGGGGGGCTAGGCGCTCGTGTATGCGCCGGCCGCCCGGCTCGGCACCCGGTTGCGGCTCGGGTGGTGTATAACGCGCCACTTCTGCGCCGATGGTCGAGGCCTGGCGCACTGTGCACGAGGAGTGTGCATAGCGCGCCACGGCTCGCCGACAGCGCCGGTCTTGGCGCGTTAAGCACCACGCGCCAGCGCCGAGGCGAGGGCGCCGGCCCAGGATCGAGCGAGCGCGCCGGCGCCGATCCCGCCCCCTCGCTGCCCTCACCGGGCCGCTCGCCGGCCAAGGCCGCGGGCGCGAAGCGCCCGGACCGAGTCCCCGAGCGCGAAGCGCCCGCACCGAGTCACGACAGCCGGCGACCGGAACCGCCGGCGCCTCCACAAGCCCGCGACCGCCTCGGAGCTGGCCACGGACACCCCCACACCCAACCTTGCCACAACTTTGTCAAGGTTGGTAGCATCACGCCGATGCGTGACTTCATCGCCGCCACGCGGGAGCGGGTCGTCGTCTACGACGGCGGCATGGGCGCCACGCTGGAGCAGTTCGACCTGAGCCTTGAGAACGACTATCGGCTGCCCGGACGCTGTCACGAGGCGCTGGTGCTGAACCGCCCTGACGTGATCGAGGGCGTGCACACCTCGATGCTGGAAGCCGGCGCCGAGGTGCTCGAGACCGACACCTTCCAGGGATCGAGGCTGAAACTCGGGGAGTGGGGACTCGAGGACCACACGTTCGAGATCAATCTGAAGGCGGCGCAGATCGCGCGCAAGGCGGCGGGAGAGGACCGGTTCGTCGCCGGCTCGATCGGCCCGACGGGATTCCTGCCCGCGAGCGATGACCCGTCGCTCGGTCAGATCACCTTCGCCGAGCTCGAGGAGGTATTCACCGAGCAGGCCCGAGGACTCGTTCAGGGCGGCGCCGACCTGATCATCATCGAGACCGCGCAGGACATCCTCGAAGTCAAGGCGGCGATCTTCGGCGCGCGGGCCGCGTTCAAGCTTGAGGACAAGCGGCTGCCTATTCAGTGCAGCGTGTCGCTGTTGCCGCAGGGCGGCAAGATGCTGCTCGGCACCGACATCAGCGCGGCACTGGCGACGCTCGAGGCGCTCGATGTCGATCTGATCGGGCTGAACTGCTCGACCGGCCCCGAGGACATGCGCGACGCGATCCGGTTCCTCGGGGAGTTCTCCAGCAAGCCGGTCCACTGCATCCCGAACGCCGGACTGCCGCTCCAGGGCCCGAACGGCGAGACGATCTTCCCGGAGCGGCCCGAGCCGCTCGCCAACGTGCTCGGGGAGTTCGTCGAGCGTTACGGCATCTCGATCGTCGGCGGCTGCTGCGGCACGACCCCAGCCCACATCGAGGCGATCGCCGAGCGCGTGAAGGGCCGCGAGGCGGCGCCGCGACCCGAGCGCCGCGCGCCCCACGTCAGCAGCATGATCGCGGCCACCCCGCTCGTCCAGGATCCGCGGCCGACGCTCGTCGGCGAGCGCGTCAATTCCCAGGGGTCTCGGAAGGCCAAGGAGCTGCTGCTCGCCGACGACTACGACGGCCTGCTGACTATCGCGGAGGACCAGGTTAACGGTGGCGCCCACGTGCTCGACGTGTGCGTCGCTCTCACCGAGCGCCAGGACGAGGGCGAGCAGATGCGCCAGCTCGTCAAGCGGATCTCGCTGACCCAGCCGGCGCCGCTCCAGGTCGACTCGACGGAGCCGGACGTGATCGAGACCGCGCTGCGGCAGATCCCCGGCCGGGCGATCGTCAACTCGATCAACCTCGAGGCCGGACGCGACAAGCTCGATCGCGTCGTGCCGCTCGCCAAGGCCCACGGCGCCGCCTTGATCGCGCTGACGATCGACGAGGTCGGGATGGCCAAGACGGCCGAGCGCAAGCTCGAGATCGCCCAGCGGATCACCGAGCTGTGCTGCGACGAGCACGGTTTCGACCGGGAGGCTCTGATCTTCGACTGCCTGACGTTCACCTTGACCACGGGCGACGACGAGTGGAAGCCGTCGGCGATCGAGACGATCGAGGGCATACGGCGGGTCAAGTCCGAGATCCCCGGCGTCAAGACGAGCCTCGGCGTCTCAAACGTCAGCTTCGGCGTCGGCCTGCCTGCGCGGAGCGCCCTCAACAGCGTCTTCCTCCATCACTGCGTCGAAGCGGGCCTCGACCTGGCGATGGTCAACCCGAACCACATCACGCCGTACGCCGAGATTCCGCCGGACGAGCGCGAGCTCGCGGACGACCTGGTCTTCAACCGCCGGGAGGACTCGCTCGAGCGGTTCATCGCCCATTTCGAGTCCAAGGGCCCCGCCGAGGCCGAGGAGAAGGTGGACCCGACCGCGGACATGGAACCCGAGGAGGCGCTGCACTACCACATCCTCAGGCGCAAGAAGGAGGGCGTCGAGGAGTGGATCGATCGCAGCGTCGAGAAGATCGGTGCCGTGCCGACCCTCAACGACGTGCTGCTGCCGGCGATGAAGGAGGTCGGCGACAAGTTCGGCGCCGGCGAGCTGATCCTGCCGTTCGTGCTCCAGTCGGCCGAGGTGATGAAGCGGGCCGTCGCCCAGCTCGAGCGCTACCTCGACAAGATCGAGGGCTACACGAAGGGCACGGTCGTCGTCGCCACTGTGTTCGGCGACGTCCACGACATCGGCAAGTCGCTCGTGAACACGATCCTCACCAACAACGGCTACACCGTCGTCGACCTCGGCAAGCAGGTTCCGATCTCGACGATCCTCGACGCCGCGGTCGAGCACAACGCGACCGCGATCGGCCTCTCGGCGCTGCTGGTGTCGACCTCGAAACAGATGCCGGCCTGCATCCAGGAGCTCCACGAGCGCAGCCTCGCGTTCCCGGTGCTGATCGGCGGCGCGGCGATCAACCGCAACTTCGGGCTGCGGATCCTGTATCCGAACGGCACCGAGTCCGACGAGGTCTACGAGCCCGGCGTCTTCTATTGCAAGGACGCGTTCGAGGGGCTGGCGAAGATGGACCAGCTGATCGACCCCGAGGCCCGCGGGGCGCTGATCGCCAAGACTCGCCACGCCGCCAAGAAACTGCGGGAGCAGCCCGAGGCGGCGCCCGACGACGCCCCGCCCACGACGGACGCCTCCACGCGCTCGCTCGCAAGCACCGAAAACCCGATCCCCGAGCCTCCGTTCTGGGGAGCGAGGGAGATCGAAGTGGACATGGACGAGGTCTATCAGCACCTCGACACCCACGTCCTGTTCAAGCTTCACTGGGGCGGTCGCGGCGTCAAGGGCGAGGAGTGGAAGCGGCTGCTCCGAGACGACTTCCAGCCCCGGCTCGAGCGGATGTGGCGCGAGGCGGTTGCGGGCCCGGAGGGCCCGCGGGCCAATTACCTGCGTCCGCGCGCACTGCTCGGCTACTTCCCGTGCAACTCAGACGGCAACGAGCTGATCGTGTGGGACCCGGATGCGCCGGGCGAGACCGAGCTGGAGCGGCTCGTGTTCCCGCGCCAGCCCAAGCACGACCGGATCTGCCTGGCGGACTTCTACCGTCCGCTCGAGAGCGGCACCCCGGACGTCGTCGCGCTCCAGGCCGTGACGGCCGGGGGGCAGGTGACCGCGCTGATGGCGAGCCTCGAGGCCGACGGCGAGTTCGCCGAGCAGCTGTTCGTCCACGGCATCGGCGTGCAGACGGCCGAGGGCATGGCCGAGTGGCTTCACGGGAGGGTCCGCGCCGATCTCGAGATCGGCCCGGCCCAGGGTCGCCGCTACTCGTGGGGCTACCCCGCATGTCCCGAGCAGTCGGAGCACGAGAAGGTCTTCCGACTCCTCGAGGCCCCCTCGATCGGTCTGCGGCTGTCCGGCGGCTATGCCGTCGAGCCCGAGCAGTCGACGCTGGCGATCGTCGCTCACCATCCGCAGGCGGTGTACTTCGGGATGAAGTCCGGATTCCTGCCCAAGACCGACAGGCAGGCAGCCGACGAGCTGATCGCGGGCACCGACAAGGATCCCACCCGGCTCGCCGAGCTCACCGACGCCGACCCCTCCGAGGGGGCGCCCGAAGACGAGCCGGCGATGGTCGAGGCCTAGGTCGCGTTGGCACTGGATGATCGTGTTCGGGCTGGGCGCGGTTTGGATCCAGTGGGGCGCAACTGCTTCGAACTCGTCAGGTCAGGCAGCGGGTCGTAGCGCCTCGAGCTCGCGGCTCTCCGCCAGCTCCTTGAGCGCCCGGCGCTCGATCGTCCGGACCGCGTCGGAGGAGATCCCAAGGCGGCGCCCGGTCTCGCTGAGCGGCGTTGGATCGTCGCCGTTGATCCCATAGCGAAGCTTTACGACCTCGCGCTCGCGGTCGGGGAGGCGGTCGAGGGCGCGACGGAGGGCGTCCTCGCGCAGGAGGATGTCGACCTGTTCGTCGGGACCACGCTCACCACTGGGCAGCAGCGATCCCAGCGTGGTGTCCTCCTCCTCGCCGACGGGGCGGTCGAGGCTGGTCACCACGCGCGCGGCTCCGCGCGTCTCCCGGACCTCGCGCTCGGTCAGCTCCGCGGCCTGCGCGATCTCCTCGTCGGTCGGCTCGCGACCGAGGTTGGCCACCAGGTCGCGCTGCACCTGTCCGATCTTCCGTTCGCGTTGCCCGATGTGGACGGGGATGCGGATCGTCCGGGCCCGGTTCGCGATCGCGCGCTGGATCGACTCCCTGATCCAGAAAGTCGCGTACGTGGAGAACTTGAACCCCTTGCGGTAGTCGAACTTCTCCGCCGCGCGAATCAACCCGAGGATCCCCTCCTGGATCAGGTCGAGCAACGGCAGGTCCTGGCCCTGGTACTTGCGCGCGTTGGAGATCACCAACCGCAGATTAGAGTTGACCATCCGCTCCTTGGCCTCCAGATCGCCGCGCTCGATCCGTTCGGCCAGTTCGATCTCCTGATCGCGGGTCAGCAAGGGGTGGCGCCGGACCTCCTGGAGAAACAGCGACATCGCGTCGGTGGTGCGGTCGGCGAGAGCGTCGTTGACGTAGCTGGTCCGCTCCACCTGCGAGCGGCCGCAGTCGTCGCGCACGTCGAATCCGCGCTGCTCGAGCAGATCCTCGAGCGCCTGCACATCGTCGTCGCTGAGCTCATGCTCTTGGGCGAGCTCGCTCAGCTCCGAAAGATCCACGCACGATTCCGAGCGCAACTGACCGCGATTCACAAGCTCCTCGACCAGCTCCACGAGGGACTTGTTCGGAGGTTGTGTGCTGATTTCGCTCGGCATGGGTAGACGGTACCCGCGCGAGCAGATGACGACGCGCGCCAGCTAGCTTTCGGCCTTGACCGGGGAGCTGGCCCGTCGCGCCTGCGCGCGTGCGGGAAGCTTGACGGGGGTCGCGTGCATCGCGCGCAGTCGCACCTCTCGCCACGACATGCCTTCCTTGAGCAACGCAGGCATGCCCATCAGCACGGCGGTTGACACCTCGACCGCCTGGAGGATCACCCCGTAGGCGACGCCGGCGCCAAGGCCGACGTGCCAGCCCTGGTGCAGCACGGCCGCACAGGCGGCCTGGAAGACGCCCAGGTTCGCCGGCGTGGCGGGCAGCACTGCCGTGATGTTGACGGCGAACAGGACCGCCGCCGCGGCCGCGATCCCGGCCTGATGGCTGAGCCCGAGCGCCACCAGCAACACGTAGCAGGAAAGCCACTGGAGGCCCCATGCGCACAGCTGGGCGGCGGTGGCGGCGGCGCCGAGGCGAGGCTGGCGGAATACGCTGAGTCCGGCTCGGACCCGAGTAAGGCCACGCCGCACCTGGGCGGTCACCGCGTGGAGCCGTGCGAACCGGGACTGGTTGACGCCGGCGCGCAACAGCACCGGCGCCAGCAACACGACGGCTAGCAGCGTGATCGGCAACGCGGCCGCCACGAGCAGCGCGTCCTGGTGGCCGTTGAACAGGTCGACGGAGGAGAACATGACGCTGCCGAGCACGATCAGCGCGAGGATGTTGAGCAGCGTCTGCGAGACGAGTGTGCCCAGCACTACGGGGAGGTTCTCGCGCGGGCGACCGGTTCTCCGGGCGACGACCAACGCGCGCGATGGCTCGCCGAGGCGGGCGGGCAGCGTCGAGGACATGAGCACCCCGATGAAGGTGCCCTGCATCGCGTCTGAGAGCTTGACGCGGGCCCGTGGGAGCGCGGCCTTGAGGATCGCGAACCACGAGCAACCTCTCAGCACCATCGCGCTGCACATGATCGCGAGCCCCAGGAGGACGAACGCGGGACTCGAGTTGATCAGCGCTGAGGCGACGTTGCCGATTCCGATCTTCTGGAGCGCCAGCCAGCCCAGCAGCAGGCCGCCGAGCGTGAAGGCGGCAAACGCGCCGCGACGGGCGAGGCCCAGCGCGGTGCTGCGGCGGCTTGCGGGCACCGGCTCGAGGCTTGGCATGCGCCGGGCGGGAGCGTGCGGTTTGCCATCGGCGGCGCGCACCCCGATCCGCACCGCGGCGCGCTGCACGGCGCCCGACGGAGCAGGCGTCGCGATCGCGTCCTTGTAGGCCTCGAGCACCTCCTCGGCGACGCGAGGCCAGGCGAACCGCTCCACGTCCTTGGATGCTGCGCGGGCCATCTCGCCGCGACGTTCGGGCTCGTCCCACAGATCTCGCAGAGTCTCGGCCAGCGCCTGCGCGTCGCCGGCGGGGACGAGCACGCCGTCGACGCCGTCGCGGACGACATCTCGGTAGCCGGCGATGTCAGATGCGACGACCGGCGTTCCGGCCGCGAACGCCTCGGTCAAGACCATTCCGAAGCTCTCGCCTCCGATCGAGGGAGCGCACAGGACATCTGACTCCTCGAGCGCGCGGCGCTTCTCTTCCTCTCCGACCTTGCCGAGCATCCGCACGCCACGGGGATCGAGCATCAGCGGGCCGAGCTCGTCCGGAGTGGGGCCGATCACGGTCAGCTCCGTCGGAATGTGGTCGCGCAGCGCCTCGAATGCGCGCAGGAGCAGCGGCAGCCCCTTGCGCTCGACCGCCTGGCCCACGAACACGATCCGCAACCGGTCGCAGAGCGGCCGGGCGGCGGCGGCCGCGGCGCGGGACGAGTCGACGTGGACGCCGTTGGGGATGATCCGGTATTGGCCGCCGAACCAGCGACGGCCGGTCCAGGCTGCCGCCTCTGAGACGGCGATCCGTACGTGCAGGCGGTTGAGCATCCGCCTCGCCCCCATCGCGTTGGCGAGCACGTTGGGAAGGTGCTTGTTCGAGTACGAGTGGAACGTGCCCACCAGCGGCAGACGAGTCCAATCGGTGCCGACCCACCCGGTCAGTGGCGCGACGGGCTCGTGGATGTGGACGACGTCGTATCCACTGGTCCGCAGCTCACGGTGCATCGTGGCCACGCCGTACGGAGTGATCGACAGATTCGAAACGGCGCCGTTGGCCTTGAAGCCGACGGTGCGCCCGAGCGAGACCAGGTAGTCGGGAGCCTCGACGGGCTGTGGCCGGGCACCGCGGTGCAAGGCCGCCGAGTAGCGGCCGGGCGGGTCGAACGGGGCGAGCACGCGGACGTCGTGGCCGTCTTCTAGGAACCGCTCGGCCAGCGCCTCGATGTGCCTCGTGACGCCCCCGGGGTACGTCCACGAGTATGGCGAAACGAGCGCAATGCGCATGATGTGGATCTTAGTGCCTTCTCGTTCGATCTTCGGGTTATCTAAACCGCTTCTCAGCGCGTTCTAAACCGTTCGCGGGGCCAAGTTTCTCCCCCGTATCATCAAGTTGGCGATGCCGGTCCGCCATTTCGTCAAATACACCTTCCTGAAGGTCGATCCGGCCTGGCGTCGGCTGGACGACGAACGGCGCGCGGAGGACAAGCGCGAGTTCATGGCGGCCTGCGACGACTTCGCTGACGGCCACCTGCTCCGCGCCTTCTCGCTGGTGGGCACGCGAGGCGACGCGGACATGATGCTCCTCAGCCAGGCTCAGAACCTGGAGCGGATTCACGAGTTCCACGTGGTCCTCACCCAGAGCGGACTGATGAAGTGGTGCACGGTGCCGTATTCGTTCCTGGCGATGACGAAGCCTTCCGAGTACTCGGACGAGTCGCGCCTTGAAGTTCGACCCGCACACGGCAAGTACCTGTTTGTGTATCCGTTCGTGAAGACGCGCGCCTGGTACGCGCTGCCGGGCGATGAACGGTGGCGGATCATGCAGGAGCACATCAAGCTCGGGCGCGAGTATCCGTCGGTCGACCTCAACACCAGCTACTCGTTCGGCCTCGACGATCAGGAGTTCGTGGTCGCCTTCGAGACCGACAATCCGGCCGACTTCCTCGACCTCGTGCAGCGGCTGCGAACGACCGAATCGAGCTCGTACACGCTCCGGGACACGCCGACGTTCACGTGCATCTCGTGCTCAGTCGAGCGCGCTCTGGGAGCGCTCGACGGCGCCTCCCTGACGATCGCCACCACCTGATCGCCGTTGCCCTCGAGCGGTAAGCGCGAAGCCGACGCCGTCGAGCATCTCCGTGCGTCGGACCCGGTCCTGCGCGCGCTGATCGACGAGATCGGCGTTGACGGGCTCGGCGATCCCCGCGCCGGCCGCCCCGATGACCACTACGGGGCGCTGGTCCGCTCGATCGTCGGCCAGCAGCTCTCCACCAAGGCGGCTCGGGCGATCTACGGGCGGCTGACCGACCGCTTCGGCGGCCGCACCCCGACCCCCGCCGAGGTCCTCGCCGACGACCCCGACGAGCTGCGGACCTCGGCCGGCCTCTCGCACGCCAAGGTGCGCTACCTCCGCTCGCTGGCCGAGCACGTGCTCGACGGTTCGCTGGACCTCGAACACCTGGACGCCCTGCCCGACGACGAGGTGATCGCCGAGCTCGTGGCCGTCAAGGGCATCGGCGAGTGGAGCTCGCACATGTTCCTGATGTTCCACCTGGCCCGGCCGGACATCCTCGCGGTCGGCGACCTCGGGATCCGCCGCGCGGCGATGATCCGCTACGGACTTCCGAAGCTCCCGACGACGCCGGAGATCGAGGCGATCGCGGAGCCGTGGCGGCCGTATCGGACGCTGGCGTGCCGGTTTTTGTGGCGATCCTTGCAGGCGACGCCAATTTGAGGCCGTCGGCCGGCGTGTGAGCGTTAGACCGCCGAGACTTCTTCCTCGTCCGCCACGCGGAACGAGGACCCGCAGCCGCACGCGGCGATCACGTTTGGGTTGTCGACCTTGAAACCGGCGCCCTGCAGGCCATCGACGAAGTCGACCACCGAGCCTTGGACGTAAGGCAGGCTTGGCCGGTCGACGAGCAGGCGAATTCCCTTGTCCTCGAAGACGCTGTCGCCTTCCCGCTGCTCATCGAACGCCAGTGCGTACTGGAAGCCCGAGCAGCCGCCGCCCCGCACTCCGACCCGAAGCCCCGCCGTCTCGGCCACAGCAGCTTGGGTTGCCAAGAACTCATGCACCTTCTGGGCGCCCTTATCAGTGAGAGTGATCATGCTTCATGAAGTATAGCCATGGGATCTCGCTACGCTTGGATGGTGTCCGTATCCTCGGATGAGCTGAAGCAGCGAATCGAATCCGGCATCCCCGGCGCCCGCGCCGACGTCACAGGCGATGGGCACCATTTCAACGCGGTTGTCTCCGCGCCGGCGTTCAAGGGACTGAACCGGATCGCCCAGCACCGACTGGTCTACGGCGTGTTCGGCGCCGAGTTAGGCGACCGCATCCACGCACTCTCCCTCCAAACCAAAGCTCCCGAACAGGAGACGTAATGACCGAAGAAGCCACGAACCCAATGCGCGACGCGATCGCGAGCGCGATCTCCGAGAACCCGGTGCTCCTGTTCATGAAGGGGACCCCCGAGCAGCCGATGTGCGGCTTCTCGGCCCGCACCGTGGCGATCCTGGAGTCAGTCGGCAGGCCGTTCGCCGCTGTCGACGTGCTGCCTGATCCGCGCATCCGCCAGGAGCTCTCGGCGCTGTCTAACTGGCCCACGATCCCACAGCTGTTCGTCGACGGCGACCTCGTCGGCGGTTGCGACATCGTTACCGAGATGTACGAGTCGGGCGAGCTGCAGGAAGCGCTGGGCGTCGAGAACGCGGAAGCCGCCAACGGCCCGCTCGAGGTAACAGAGCCCGAGCAGGCTCCGCCGATGTCGATCGAGAACCGCTTGGGGTGAGCACGACCGGCGCCACTGTGGTGGCGCTTCGGTTCGAGGGCCAGACGCTGTGGGCGCTCGACCAGACGGTCCTACCCTGGCGTGAGGAGGAGCTCGAGCTCCGCTCTGCGTCCGACGTCGCCGGCGCGATCAAACGCCTCCAGATCCGCGGCGCCCCGCTGATCGGCGTCGCGGCAGGTTACGGGGTCGCGCTCGAGCTGGGGCGCGACGAGCACGCGCTAGACCCGGCCTGCGAGCTGCTCAAGGCGGCCCGGCCGACCGCCGTCAACCTCGCCCATGCCGTCGACCGGGTCAGAGCGGCGGCGATAACAGCATCGCCAGAGCAGCAAGCCGAAGCCGCGCTGGCCGAGGCGCGGGCGATCCACGCCGAGGAGGAGGCGTCGAGCGAGGCGATCGCGGCCAACGGGGCCGAGTTCCTCGCGAGTAGCCGGCGCGTACTGACGCATTGCAACACCGGCGCGCTGGCGGCGCCGGGACGGGGGACCGCGCTGGCGGTGATCGACGAGCTGTGGCGCCGCGGAGGGCTGCAATCCGCGATCGCCACCGAGACCAGGCCGCTGCTCCAAGGCGCGCGGCTGACCGTGTACGAGCTGCGCAAGCTGGGAATCCCGCACCAGCTGGCGGTCGACTCCGCCGCCGCCGGGCTGATCGCCGGCGGCGAGCTCGACGCCGTGATCGTCGGCTGCGACCGAGTCGCCGCCAACGGCGACGTGGCCAACAAGGTCGGCACCTACGGGCTGGCGCTCGCGGCACACGCCGCGCGGATCCCCTTCGTTGTGGCTGGACCGACTTCGACGATCGACCCGAACTGCCCAACCGGCGCGCAGATCGCGATCGAGGAGCGAGCTCAGGATGAGGTTCGCCGCGCGGGAGCCGCGGCGCTTACCCCGCCGGAGACGCCGTGTCGCAACCCCGCGTTCGACGTCACGCCGGCGGCGCTGATCACGGCGCTGGTGACCGAGCGGGGCGTGGCCCAGCCGGTCGACGCCGACGCGCTGGCCGCCCTGACGGCACGATGAGGGTCGCCCGCTCCTTCGGTGCCGACGACGTCCGCATCGAGGAGTTTGACGACCCCGAGCCCGGACCCGGCGAGGTCGTCTGCGACATCCTCGCGTGCGGGGTGTGCGCCTCTGATGTGACGGACTGGTACGTGGCGGCCAAGCTGCCGGCGGTACTCGGCCACGAGCCGACCGGCATCGTGCGGACCGTCGGCGAGGGGGTCGACAACGTCGCCGTCGGCGATCGTGTGGCGATCCACCATCACACGCCGTGCGGCGAGTGCCGGCGCTGCCGCCGCGGTCACGAGACGATGTGCGAGCGGTTCCGCGCGACGCGCCTGGACCCCGGCGGCTTTGCCGAGCGCGTCCGCCTCGTCCCCGAGCTGTCGTCCGAGCTGCTCGTGCTCCCCGACGGCGTCGACCCCGTCGAGGCGACGCTGATCGAGCCGCTGGCGTGCGTGCTCCGAGCCCAGGAGCGATCGAACCTCCGTGCCGGCGATTCGCTGCTCGTGGTCGGCGCCGGCGTCAACGGCCTGCTCTCGATCGCCGCCGCCCACGCCCGCGGGGTCGACGCTGTGTGGGTCCGCGAGCCGCGCCCTGACCGGCTGGCGCATGCGCTCGAAACCGGGGCCGAGCGCCACGGCAACGAGCTTGTCGACGTCGCCATCGTCTGCACGCCGAAGCCTGACGCGATCGCCGCCGCGGCCGAGGCGGTGGCCCCGGGCGGAACGGTCTGCCTGTACGCGCCGCCGGCACCCGACGCGCCGCCGCGGCTCGACGGCGCGGCGCTGTTCCTCCGCGAGCTGACCCTCACCGCCAGCTATTCGGCCGGCCCCGGCGACATGCGCGCCTCGCTCGAGCTGATCGCCGGCGGCGAGGTCGACGCGGCGTCGCTGATCTCGCACCGGTTGCCGCTCGAGGAGACGGCGGCCGCGCTCAACCTGCAGCGCCAGGGCGAGGCGATCAAGGCGGTCGTCATTCCGTGAAAGCCGCGCTTCTGTACGGCAGGGAGGATCTCCGCGTCGAGGACGTCCCGGAGCCACAGGGCGAAGTGATCGTCGAGGTGCAGGCGGCCACGATCTGCGGCACCGACGTGAAGATGTGGCGACACGGCCACCGCGTGCTTGGCCCGTATCCGTGCTGTTTCGGACACGAGACCGCCGGCGTGCGAGTGGACACCGGCGAGCGGGTGCTGGTCTCGGACTCGGTGGCGTGCGGGAACTGCGCGGCGTGCCGGGCCGCACGCGCGCAGATCTGCCGCGAGCCGACGTGGGTGCTCGGCGGCTTCGCCGAGCGGATCGGGGCGCCGGCGGCGGCGCTGCACGCGATTCCCGACGGACTGCCGGCACCGGCGGCCGCGATGGCCGAGCCGCTGGCAGCGGCGCTGCACGCGGTCGATCGAGGCAGCGATGCAGAGGACGTGGGCGTGCTCGGCGGCGGCCCGATGGGGTTGATGCTCGCGTCTCTCCTGCTAGCCGGCGGCCGCATGGTGACGGTCGCCGACCGACACCCCGAGCGCCGCGCCCAGGCGTCGGCGCTGGGCGCTCGCGGCGAGCCCGAGCTCGACCAACACGAGCTCGTCTTCGAAGCCGTCGGACGGCCGGAGACCTGGCGCGCCGCGGTCTGCGCGGCGGCTCCCGGCGGGACCGTGGTGCTTGTCGGGGGCTGCCCGCACGGGACCGAGGTGACGCTGCCGCCGGCGCCGATCCACTACGACGAGCTCGAGTTGCGCGGCTCGTTTCACCACGCGCCCGCCGAGGTCGATCGTGCGCTGGAAGCGCTCGCCGCCGGAATCCTCGACTGGGAGTCGCTGCTCGGCGAGACGATCCCGCTCGAGCGGCTTCCCGAGGCGCTCGCGCGCAGCGGCGATGGGCCGGCGCGGAAGTCGCTCGTCGACCCGCGGCTCTGACGTGCAGTCAGTCGCGCGTCCGCACGTACTCGAGGTGCTCGACGATGCGGCGCGAATCGCAGATCGCCTCGCCGTCGATCACCAGCACCGGCACCCGGCGCTGGTTGGTCAGCGCCTCGACCTCGGGGCGGCGGGAGCGACGCTGCGGGACCGCGACCTCGGTGAACGGGATTCCGTCGCGGCGCAGCGCCCTCGCGACCTTCCCACAGGGACACAGCCAGTCCGTCGGGGTCGTGCACCGGTACAGCGTCGCCATCTCAGACCACCCGCCGCAGGAGGCTACCCGCCGCCCGCATCGGTAGCGGCTGTCGGGACCCTGGCGCCGCCAGGCGGCCCCGATCACGCTCGCGGTACCACGCCACCGTCGCCTCGAGGCAGTCCTCGTGAGGTGAGGTGTGCCAGCCGAGCTCGCGCTTGGCCTTGGTGTTGACGAACGCCCAGTTCAGCGACGACGCCAGCACCTCGGTCGGGCTAGGCGCCGAGATCCCCGGCAGACGTTCGCCCGCAGCAGCCAGCGCCAGCGCGACGCGTAGCGGCAGCTTCACCGCCGGCGGCTCCACGCCCGAGATCCTGCCGAGGTCGGCGAACAGCCGGTCGAAGGTGAAGTTGCGATTGCCGAGGATGTAGCGCTCCCCGAGCTGGCCGCGCTCGTCGGCGAGCACGTGACCGTGGGCGACGTCCTCGACGCCGACGATGTTGAGTGTCCCGTCGACGTACGCGGGGATCTGGCGACGCATGAACCGGCGCACGAGCGCCGTCGAGGAGCGACCCGGGTCGCCGGCGCCCATGACGTGCGCCGGATTGACGATCACCAGCGGCAGGCCTCGGGCCGCCAGGCGCACAGCCACCACCTCGGCCTCGCGCTTGGAGTCGACGTACGGGATGGCGTAGCGGCCCGCGTCCCACACGTTTGACTCATCGGCCGTCGCTCCCGCGCGCGCCGGGCCGATCGCGGCGACCGACGAGGTGTAGACGGCCCGCTGAACCTCAGCGCGAAGCGCCTCCTCGAGCACGATCCGGGTCCCCTCGACGTTCAGCGAGAAGATCCGCTCGCGTGCAAGCACGAGGCTCGTTGTCCCGGCCACGTGGAACAAGCGATCGACGCCGCGCATCGCCCGACGGACGGAGCGCCGATCGAGAATGTCGCCGCGCGCCACGTCGACCTCGAGCCCCTCGAAAGCGCCGACCCCCGACTGCCCGCGCACGAGCACGCGGACCTCGTCGCCGCGGGCGACGAGCAGCCGGGTCAGCTGGGAGCCGATGAAGCCGGTGGCGCCGGTTATGAGCGATCGAGGCAAGAGGTGCGTCAGCGTAGATGACCGGCGGGCGCAGTCGCCGGGCAATGATCGTTTAGGGTGCGAGCCCGTGACCGTGGCGATCGTCACCGATACGTGCCATTACCTCCCCCGGGAGCTGCTCGCGGCCCATCACATCCGCGAGGTCAGCCTGTACATCCACTGGGGTTCGCAGGCGCAGCGGGAGAGCGAGATCGTCGACTACGACCAGTACTACGAGCAGCTCCGCGACGAGGCCTTCCTGCCCACGACCTCACAGCCCTCGATCGGCGACTTCCTCGAGGTCTACGAGCCGCTGCTCGACGCCGGCAAGGACATCATCTCCATCCACCTGGCCGGCGGGATGTCGGGCACCGTCCGGGCCGCCGAGCAGGCCCGCGAGCAGCTCGGCTCCAGAGCCGACCGGGTTCGCGTGTTCGACTCTGCCACCGCGTGCGGCGGCGAGGGGCTGGTGATCCTGGCGGCGGCGGCCGCGATCCGCGACGGCGCGGACCTCCCCGCCGTGGAGGAGCGCGTCCAGCGCGCCCGAGCATCGCTGAAGATGTGGTTCGCGATCGACACCCTGGAGTACCTGCGCCGTGGCGGCCGGATCGCCGGGGCGCAGGCGTGGCTCGGGTCGGCGCTGAAGATCAAACCGATCCTGACCGTCGAATCGGAGATCACTCCGGTCGAGCGGGTGCGCACGTCGAAGCGGGCCTTCGAGCGGATGGTTGACCTGCTGCGCTCGCGCCAGGAGGACGGAGCGGACGGCTGGATGGTCCAGCACATCCAGGCCCCGCGCGAGGCGGAGGAGCTCGCGGCGCGCGGAATCGAGATATTCGGATGCGAGCCCCGGGTGATCTCGGAGATCGGCCCGGTGATCGGAACGCACGTCGGCCCGGGCCTGCTCGGCGCCGGGGCGCTCCCGAGCTCGCTGTTGTAGGGCCTGCTTGGGCGCCCGCGCGGTGCCGAGCTCGTTGTTGTAGCGCCGTTCCCGCTCCACTCCCGGCCCCAGAAACTCCATCTAACCTGCAAAACGCATGATTTCGATGGTCTGGCCGTGATCATTTCTGGCGAAGCGCGGCGCGCCGAGGTGCCGCGACGTCTTGGTGACTCGATGAGTCTGTCCACTGTTTTGTTGATTGGTTTGGCAGCCTGGATTTCGATCCTCGTCGTTGTCCTGGCGATGTGCCGGGCGGCAGTCCACGCCGAGGGCAAGGTCGAACGCGTTGACCCCGCGCGAGCGCCAACCTCAACGGACCCCTCGGCCCCGAACGCAGTCCTGGTCAGCCACCACTAGAGCGCGCGCTCGGACTCGCGCTCAGTGCTACGAGCTACCGGTTGCGGCGGCGGCGTCCGAACGTCAACGCACCGAGTGCGGCGACGCCCCCGCCGAGGACGAATCCGGCCACCCCGGCGCCGATCATCGCCTGCTTCTGGTGGCGCCGGAGCTGCGAGCGCCAGTCGGTGACCCGGACGACCTCGAGCCGAAGCCGCTCCAGCGAGGTCCCAAGTTCGAGACGGTTCTGTTCGATCGAGGCCCGAATCTCCTCGGGCGTTCTGGCGCGGGTGGCCACTAAGGCTCCCGCTCGACGCTTTGGACGGTCTCGCGGATCTTCTTGGCCTCGTCGATCGCCATTGTCGGCGTCGGCGCTCCGACCCGCAGCATGCGACGGGCGAACAGGAACGCGGCGGCAGTGAAGATCAGAAGGATCACGAGCACGATCAGGAAACCGAGCCAGATGCTGTTCAAGAGGTCGTTCAGCCCCCACGCGAGCGTCAGCAGCAGGAACACCACCGCGAACACCCCGAACACCGCTCCGGCCGCCACCGCCGCGGCGCCGCGAGCGATGCTCGACACCTTCTGGGTCATCTCGGCCTTGGCGAGCTCGATCTCCTCGCGCACGAGGGTCGAAACCCGCTCAGAGACCTCAACCACAGTCGTGGCTAGGTTCTCCGGCTGTCCGTTACTACCGGGCAAGGCGCCTGAGAATTGTCGCTAACAGGAAACCACCCACGAACGCGGCGCCGACCGCAACCTCGGGCCGATCGGCCGGGAGCGCGCCGGCCGAGTCGCTCGGGCTCCAGCCGCTGGAGGAATCCGACGGCGTAGCCCACGCGCTCCCCGCCGTTGAGCGGGACTCGG
>Ga0116217_10002211_pt1 | contig 18189 bp, 20 predicted proteins | sample Sb_taG_6_FD_89697 | JGI IMG/M metagenome (GOLD analysis project Ga0116217, IMG submission 89697) | Peat soil microbial communities from Weissenstadt, Germany - Sb_50d_4_PS metaG | ecosystem: Environmental > Terrestrial > Soil > Wetlands > Peat | place: Germany: Weissenstadt | collected 2010-09-21 | reverse complement strand
CTCGGCGATCGAGACGAGCTGCTCTTGGGGAGCGGTGCCGATGACGGTTGCCACGTCCTCGACGCGGAACACGTCGGGGGCGAGTTCTTCGCAGTCGCCGTGTGCGAGGCAGGCCGACTCGTCGATCACCGGTAGGTATGTCATTTGGTGTGCCTCGATTCTGGTTGTGGTCTTCTGGGTGTGGTGGAGCATCGCCGCCGCCCCCGCCTTTGTTGCGGGTTCATGCAGCGCGCAGCGCCTCCCTGGTGCTCGGATGGGCGTCGGCGATCCAGCGGCGGGCGCGCGGAAGGGCGTCGGGGCGGTTCACCAGCAATGCGGCCATCGGCAGTCCGTTGCGCCTGATCCATGCGGTGAACGGCTCCCCGCTCTCGGGGTCGCCATCGAGCTCGATCTCGCACTGCGCTGGGGCGTGGCCGACCAGCTGAATGCGCCGGCCGTGCTGGTCGCTCCAGAACATCGATGGCACAGGCTCAGATGGCTTGAGTCCGATGATCGTGCGGGCCGCCGCTGCGCCCTGCCTGGCGGCGGCCTCCCAGTGCGGGGTGGGGGTTCGCTCGCCGAGATAGGGGTCCGGGAAGCAGGCCGCGTCGCCCGCTGCGTATATCCCGGGGAGCCGGGTGCGCCCGCCGCGATCGATGTGGATTGGCCCGGGCCCGAGGCCGCTGGCTGCCAGCCACTCTGTCGCGGGCGCGGTACCGGCGGCTACGAGCCGCACATCTATGCCCTGCCGGCGGTGCATCCGCGTGATCCAGTGGCCGAGCGCGGGCGGCAGCGCGCGTGCGAGCGGCGTGGGAGCGGCCTCGATCAACGTCACCTCGAGCCCGAGGGATCGCGCTGAAGAGGCGACCTCCATCCCGACGAGCCCCGCCCCGAGGATGACCAGGCGGCCCTGACCCTCGCGCAGAGATGTGCGCAGCGCGAGCGCGTCGGCGTGGGTTCGCAACTCGTGCACGGCCTCGCCGAGCGCCACCCCTGATAGCCGGCGAGGCCGGCTGCCCGTGGCGATCACCAGCCGCTCGAAGCGCAGCGTTGCACCGCTGTGCCCGGCGCCGTTCGCGCTGCGAAGCGCCCCACGGCGCTCGCGCAAGACGATGCGGCGAGCCCTCCACCGGCGATCAGCACATCGGCGTCGGGACGGGTCATGTCGCCTCCTCCGCTAGGGCCGGCGCTCCCGGCCGCGACTCCCGGGGTCGCTGCGGGGGCCGCTGCGCAGCTCCTCGCGCGCGGCCCTGCAGGCTGCGCAGCACGGTCAGGTAGACGATCGGGATCGCCGGCAGCAGAACGAAGGCGCGCAGCCATGGCGTGGCGGCGTCGCTGCCCGCGCCGAGCGTGTGGATGACGCCGAGCACCCATACGAGCACGGTGGCGCGGTGCAGCCGCCGCCAGCGCTTCACGCCGATCCGCCGCCGCGCATAGAAGCTCAGGCCGAGCAGCGCCGCGAGGTACGCCGCGAGAACGCCCAGGCCGGTGAACAGCGGCCGGTAGGACATCGCGAAGGGAACCGCCAGGCCGCGCAGGCTGGGGCGCAGCCAGGGGTCGCCCAGCAGCGCGAGCCCGTGCAGCGCGATCGCCGCGAGTCCCACGAGCGCGACGTGCTCGTGCAGGCGCAGGAGGGTGCGACCCACGCCGGGGCGGCGCAGCAGCTTCGTGGACATCGTCAACCCCAGCAGCACCGCGATCGTGACGAGGCCGAGCGCGACGATGCCCGATGCTCGGCTGATGAGCCACCAGAGATAGGGAGTAGGGTCGCGCGGCGTCATCAGGCGGCCCGTCCCGCGAGCCCGAGCGCGCCGCGCGGTCGATCCAGCGGGCCGATCTCCTCTACGTCGCCGTCGTCGTGGACGATCAGCCCACCATGCTCGGCGAGTACGCGCCGGGCGCCGAGCGGCCCAAGCAGCAGGGCCATCTTGGAGAGCGTCTCGGCCTCCAGGGCGCTGGGGGCGAGCGCAGTCGCGCCGATCAGCCCAGTCCAGGCAGGCAGTCCGCTCGCCGGGTCGAGCAGATGGTGGGCGAAGCGCCCCCGCGGGTCCCGCCAGACGCGCACGTTCAACCCCGAAGTGGCGACCCCGCCGGCGGCGACGCTCACCGTGCGGATCGCCTCTCCGGTCAGGGGGTGCTCGACCTCGACCTCGTAGGGTTCCAGCTGCGCGCCGACTCCGCCGATCGCGAGGTCTCCGCCGCAGTCCACCACGAAGCGCGTGTAGCCGCCAAGCTGGTGCGCGAGCGCGTCCGCGCACAGACCCTTGCCGGTGCCGCCGGTGTCGAACTTGACGCCCGCCGGTCGCCGCACGGTGGCGCTCGGATCCTCGACCCGTATGCGCCGCCAAAGCTGCTCGGGGTGCGGACGCGCGGGCCGGCGCGGGGGTGCCTGCGCGAGCGCCTGCTCCAGCGACGCCGGCGGGCTGCCATCGAGCGAGGCTGCGTACCCGGCGCGCTCCAGAGCGCCGGTCAGCGTGGGATCGACGAGCCCCCCACTGAGCTGGGCGGCCCAGATCCCCGCGCGCAGCGCCGTGCGCAGCAACGGCGAGGCGGGTATCCGTGTGCGGGGGTCGCGGTTCAGCGCGCTCAGCTCGCTCTCTGCCGCAAAGCGCGAAAGGCGCGCCGCGAAGTCCTCGACGTATCGCCGCCCGCGCCAGGCGGCATCGGCCGGTGAGGGCGTCTGGCGAAGCAGCGGCGGCCCGATCAGCAGGCGCACGTCGCTGCCCATCGAGTGAAACGCGATGTCGTACGTTTCGCTCATGACGTGCGCGTGACGGGCGCCGCTCCCGGCAGCGAACCCGGGCTCGAACCGGAGACCGACTGGGCCACAGAGGTGCCACCCGGTCCGCCGACACCTGCCGGCAGGACACGTTCGATCACGGTCGTCCTGTAGATCCGGCGGACCAGGATGCTTCTCCGCGCCGCCACACGATTGGAGCCGGCGTGGCTCAGCTGCGTGCCCAGCAGCGCGAGGACCAGCAGGAAGGCGGTCAGCGAGAACAGCGCGACCGTGACGCGGTCGGGTCCTCCACGCGCGCGGTTCGCCGGGGCCGTGGGGGCACGCTCAGTCATCGTGGGGGCGCGCTCAGTCATCGTGACCTGCGCCGTGGTCCCCGCCGTCCCCGCCGCTTCCGCCGCTCGTGCGCGTCCTTACCGCGCCGTTCCCGCCGGAATTGCCGCCGGTCGAGGCTCCGCTCGTGCGGGTGCGCACGGGAGCGCCCGAGCTGCCCTTTGACGGCGCACCGGCGGCGGATGTGCCGCTGCTGCGAGTCCGAACGGGCGCCCCTGTCGAGCTGGTGGGCGGAGTGGGGCTGGTACGCGCGCCGCTGGTGCGTGTGCGTGGTGCGGACACCCCGGTCACGGCGCCCGCGGCGCCCGGGTGCGAGCCGCTCGTACCGGTTCGCGGCACGGGGCTCGCCGCCGCACCGATGGTGGCCGTCGAGCCGGGGAGGCCCATCGCAGGTGTGCCTCGACCGCGAGGGGGCCGTTCGTGGCGGACGATGTGCACGGTGCGCCTGATGACCTGCGTGCGGACCTCGGCTGCCTGCTGCTGCACGTGCACGGCGGAGCCGGGGCCGGAGGTCGAGGGGCGCAGCGCGAAGACCGCGAGCACAGCGGCCACCAGTGTCGTGGCGAGCGCGGCGATCCTGGCGTTGGTGGGGCGGCTGGGCATCTGCGACTCCTTGGACGTGGACACACGCACTGTGCCTCGTGCTCATGCAGGAGCCGTCCAGCAGCGGGTAAAGCTTTGGCAAAGAGTCGCCGTCGCTCAGTCGTCGCGGCCGCCGCCGCGACCACCGCCTTCTCCACCGCCCCGCCCTTCCTGGCCGCCCTGGCCGCCGCTCCCACTGTTTTCGCTGCCTCGGCCACTGCTCGCACCGCCTTCGCCGCCCCGGTCACGCCCGTCATCCCCCGAGGGCGAGCGCGACGCGGGCGAGGTTTGCGTTGAGGTGGTCCTGACCACGGGCGCGCTCGGCGCGAGCAGCGGCGAGCTCGCGGGCGCCGGGGTGCTCGCCGTGAGGGTCGAGCCGGTCGGGGTGGTCGAGCCAGTCGGGGTGGAAACGCTCGCGGGAGGCGTGGGCCTCCTCATCGTCGTGGTGGTGGTCCGTCCCCTGGTCCCCGATCGCGTGTGCGCAGGCCGGGTTGCGACGGCCGGCGCCAGACTGCTGCCGGCTGAGATCGGTTCGGAGGAGAGGCCGATGTGCTGACTCGTGAGCTGGCCGGTGGCCCAGGTGATGGCGGCGGTGAGCGCGATGCCAAGCAGCGCGGCGACCGTCCAGAGGGCAGCTTGACGATTCATGCCCATCACGCTAACCGGCGAAGGGTTAAGTGTTGGCAAGGCGAGGTCATCGCGGGCGCTGGGGCAGTATGAGCATCGCCACGGCGCCGCCGCCCTCGCGATTGTGCAATGTGACCTCGCCGCCCCACGCGCGCGCGAGCTCGCGCGCGATCGACAGTCCCAGGCCGCTGCCCGACGGGCCGTTGCGTCCCGCGCTGCCGCGGTGGAAGCGCTCGAAGATCGACTCGCCGTCATCAGCCGCCAGACCGGGGCCGCGATCGCGAACCTCGATCTGCCCCGGCGCGCTCGCGAGCGTCACGCGCGAGGAGCGCGGGGCGTAGCACAGGGCGTTCTCCACGAGCACGTCGAGCGCGCGGTCGGCGTCGGCCTCGGCGCACCACACCGCTCCACCTTGCAACCCCCCGTCCTCCAGCGCGATGTCGCGCTCGGCTGCGGCCGCCCGCCAGCGCACGAGCGCCCGCTCGACCACGGCACGCAGCTGGAGGCGTTCACCGGGCAGCTCGTGCTCGCCCGCGCGGCTGAGGACGAGCAGCTCCTCGACGATCTGCGCGAGACGGTCCACCTCGGCGGCGCCGGCATCCAGCTCGACCGCGGCCGACGGGCCGACGCCGCTCGCCCGCGCCTCCTCGATCCGCAGCCGCAGACCGGTCAGCGGTGTGCGCAGCTGATGCGAGGCATCGGCCACGAACGCGCGCTGGGAGTCGAGCAGGCGCTGCACGCGGCCGGTCATCTCGTTGAAGGACTCCCCCAGAGAGCGCTGCTCGCGGCTGCCCTCGATCCTTGCACGGGCGCTCAGATCGCCACCGGCGACGCGCCTGGCGACGCGCTCCAGACGCCCCAGCGGCCGCGCGATCTGGCCCGCGATCACCGCCCCGACGGCGAGGCCGAGGACGAGCACGATCGCTCCGACCAGCGCCAGCCCGAGCTCGACACGACGGACCGCGGCATGGACGGCCGCCACGCTCTGGGTCACGCGCACCGCCCCCACCGGCACCCTGCTGTGGATGATCGGCACGGCTGTTGCCAGGATTTCCTCCCCGAGCGTGCGGCTCGCGCGCTGCACCTGCACCTGCTGGCCGGCGAGCGCGCTCTTGATCTCCGGGCGCGCGGCGTAGCTCACGCCGAGCTGCGCCGGGCCGGCGCTGTCGGCGAGGACGATCCCGGAGCGATCGACGACGAGCACCCGTCCGTGTACGGCCGTTGCGGCGGTACGAGCCAGGACGGCGAGCTCGTTGCGGCGCGCGCCCGCGAGCGGGTCGGCGGCACTCGCCGCGACCAGATCGGCCTGCCCCTGCGCCTGGGAGCGAACCTCGTCGTTCACGCGCGCGCTGAGACTCGACGCGAGCGGCAAGCCGAGCGCGACGATCGCCAGCAGCAGCACGTAGGCGAGCGCCGCCAGCAGGCCGGTCCTGAGTCTCACCGTGCGCTTTACGGCCTCGGCTCCTCGTCCGCGGCGAAGCGGAAGCCGACGCCGCGCACCGTCTGGATGTAACGCGGCGAGGCCGGTTTCTCGCCGAGCTTGCGCCGCAGCCCGGCGATGTGCACGTCGAGCGTCTTGGTCGAGCCGAACCAGTTCTCATCCCACACCTCCGACATCAGCGTCTCGCGCGAGACCACGCTCCCCGCGTCGCGCACGAGGCGAGCGAGCAGGTCGAACTCCTTGCGCGTCAGCTCCAGCTCGACCTCGGCCAGATACACCCGCCGCGCGCGCAGATCGAGCCGCAGATCGCCCACCGTCATGACCGCCGGAGCGGACGAGAGGCCGCGCGCGCGGCGCAGCACGGCACGGATCCTGGAGATCACCTCGCCCACGGCGAACGGCTTGACGACGTAATCGTCGGCTCCGAGCTCCAGGCCGACGACGCGGTCGGTGACGGTGCCGCGCGCCGTCAGCATGATGATCGGGACGTCGGAGATGCGACGCAGCTCACGGCACACGTCACGCCCGTCGCCATCGGGCAGCGAGAGGTCGAGCAGCACCACATCGATCCCGCCCTCACGGCCCAATGCCAGCGCCTCGCGCGCCGTGCGCGCGATCACGGGCTGAAAACCGTTGCGCGCAAGCGCCTGTGCGAACGGGTCGGCGATCGACGCCTCGTCCTCCACGAGCAAGACCCGCCCGGCGTCACCTGCGCTCACGGTCATCGCGACTCCCCACGATAGGAGCCCCCACGGCCGAACCGACCGCGCTGTGCCCGCACCGTCATGTATCGCCACAGCGTCGAGCTCGGCGCGGAGGCGCGCCCGGCGGCTGGGAGCGGGTCAGCCATGAAGCGCGCGCAGGGCGTTGAGGATCACTGCGAGGTCGATGACCTCCTGGAGCAGCGCACCGGCCACGGGCGGGAGGTAGCCCAGCGCGGCGACGGCCATCGCGGCGAGGCTGAGGCCCATTCCGGCGAGCACGCTCTGGCGCGCGATGTGCAGCGCGCGGCGCCCGACGTGCAGCGCGTCCGCGACGCGATCCACCCGGTCCACGGTGATGACCGCGTCGGCGGTCTCCGAGGAGACGGTCGCCCCGGCGACCCCCATCGCGATGCCGAGGTCCGCGAGCGCGAGCGCGGGCGCGTCGTTGACGCCGTCGCCGACCATCACGACGGGACGCAGCTGCGGCTCGGCGCGCAGGCTGCGTACGATCTCGAGCTTCGCCTCGGGGGACCGCTCGGCGTAGACGCGGTCCACGCCGAGCTCGCGGCCGACGCGCTCGGCGACCGAGCGGCGGTCGCCGGAGAGCATCGCGATGTGGCGGACGCCCTCTCCGCGCAGGCGCTCGACGATGCGCTCGGCGTCCGTGCGCAGCTCGTCGCTCATCACGATCACTCCCGCGAGATGGCGGTCGAGGCCGACGAGCACGTGCGCCTCGCCGGAGCCGTGGCCGCTTATCGCGGTTGCCGAGAGCACCTCCTCCGCGGGTACGCCTGCGGCTCGCAGGAACGCCCGGCTTCCAACCGCGACGCGGTGGCCGTCGACGTCGCCCTCGATGCCCTGTCCCGGCTCCTCCCGCACACGCGCGGGCATCTCAAGCACAAGCTCCGCCTCCCCAGCCGCGTGCACGAGCGCGTCGCCGAGCACATGCGCGGACATCCGGTCTACGGACGCGGCGAGGCGCAGCAGCTCGCCCGCGTCGTGGTGCCCGCGCGTCACGATCTCCCGCACTTCCGGCGTGCCGACCGTGAGCGTGCCGGTCTTGTCGAACAGGACCGTGCGGGCCTCGCCGAGCGTCTCGATCGCCCCCGCGCCCTTCACGATCACGCCTGCCCGGGCAGCCCGCGAGACGCCGCAGACGAGCGCGATCGGCGCCGCGAGGATCAGCGGGCAGGGCGTCGCGACGACGACCACCGCCAGCGCCCGCACGGAGTCGCCGCTCGCCGCCCACGCGGCCCCGGCGAGCAGGAGGGTCGCCGGCAGGAAGAAGCCCGCGTAGCGGTCGGCCATCCGCACGAACGGCGCGCGCTGGGTCTGCGCCTGCTCGACCAGGCGCACGAGCGCCGCGTAGGCGCTCTCGGCCGCCGGGCGGTCGGCTCGCACCTCGAACGGCCCACCCGCGTTGGCGGTCCCGCTCAACACCGCCATGTCGCGCGCGATCGTGACCGGCAGCGGCTCGCCGCTCAACGTGCTGGTATCCACGACGGCCTCGCTGCTGAGCACCGTCCCATCGACCGGGATCACCTCGCCGGTACGCACCACGACGACATCCCCCGCCAGGACCTCCTCAACGGGGACCTCTTCCAGGCGTCCGTCGCGCTTGAGCTGCGCGACCTTCGGCGCGCGCTGCAAGAGCGCGGTCAGCTCGCGGCGAGCCCTGCTCGACGCGATGTCCTCCAGTGTCGAGCCGCCCGTGAACATGATGCCCACGATCAACCCCGCCAGATCTTCGCCGAGCGCGAGCGCACCGACCATCGCCACGAGCGCGATCGTGTCCACGCCCATGTGACGATCGACGACGATCGTCCTGGCGACCTCGAAGGCCAGCTCGGCCGCGAGCAGCGCCACCGCGGCCCGCCAGATCGCGTTGCCCGCTTCGCCGCTCCCCGTGAGGTGCAGCAGCCCGCCGGCCGCGAGCGCGAGCAGCGCGATCGACGCGAGGATCCGCGCTCGATGGGCGAGCAGTCCGTGCCAGGTCGTGAGCGCCGTGGGCCTCACCTCGACGCCCCTGCGGAGGTCGAAGGTCCAGCGCGGACGGTGAAGCCGCAGAGGAGCAGCGCGCCGATCGAAACCGCGCTCGCGAGCACGGCCGTGGCGATCATCCCGGCGTCGGGGAGCGCGAGCTCGAAGAAGCTGCGCGTCGAGGGGATCAGCAGCGCCGCGACGTACACGCCGCCGAGCGCCGCGCACATCACGCCGACGAGCGTCGAGCGCCGCGTGGAGCCTTCGGCCTCCAGCGCCAGCACGAGGTAGAGACCACCGGCGATCAGCGTCGTGACCGCCACCGTGCGGGCCTGGGCGAGCGAGAGGTCGAGGTCGTGCAGCGCGAACAGATAGCCCGAGACTACGCCCGCACCGAGCACCACGCCGGCCGGCACCGCGAAGCGCGCGACGCGCCGCACGAAGTGCTCCGGGCGCCAGCGCCCGCTGCTCGGCGCGAGTGCGAGGAAGAACGTCGGGATCCCGATCGTGAGGCTCGCCGCAAGCGTCAGGTGGCGTGGCAGCAGCGGATAGGAGTCCGAGCTCACGCCGATCGTGAGGATCAGGAAGGCCGCGAACGCGGACTTCGTGAGGTAGAGCTTCGTGACGCGCTGCAGGTTGCGCAGCACCCGGCGGCCCTCGGCCACGAGGACCGGCACGGCATCGAAGTCGCCGGTAACGAGCACGAGGTCCGCGACGCTGCGCGCCATCTGCGTGCCGGCGCCCTGCGCGATCGCCAGTCGCGAGCTCTTCAGCGCCGGCACGTCGTTGACGCCGTCCCCGACCATCGCCACATAACGGCCCTGCGCGGCGAGCGCCCGCACGAACGCCTGCTTGCCCTCCGGGGAGATCCGCCCCACCACCGTCGCCCCCTCGACGAAGCGTGCCAGCTCGACAGGATCGTCGGGGATCGCCTCGCCGTAGCTTACGCCCGCGAGCGGGATCCCGACGTCGCGCGCGATCGCCGCGACCGTCTGCGGCGCATCGCCCGAGAGCACCTTCACCTCGACCCCCTCGCGGCGCAGAAACGCGATCGTCTCCCGCACGCCGGGACGGAGCTCCTCGGCGAGGACGACCAGACCCAGCGCCTCCAGGTCCGCCGGCGGCAGCTCCTGTGGCTGCGACGGCAGCGGCTCATCGCCCTGGGCGACCGCGAGCACGCGCCGCCCCTCGCGCTGGCGCTCCTGCGCGCTCGCGGCGAGCTCCCCGAGCGCCATGCGCTCCGGCGCGCCGAGGTACAGAACGCTCTCCGGGAGCGCCACCGCGCTCCAGCGCCGGCGGCTGGAGAACGGAACCTCCCCAAGCGCCGCACGGGGCTGCACGGGGAAGGCCTCGGCGATCGCCTCCAGCGTGAGGTTGCGCGTCGACGCGCACGCCGCCAACTCCCCGAGCGCCGCGCGCACGCGCTCCTCGGGGACGCCCGGCGCGGACAGGAGCTCGACGACCCGCAGCGTCGCCTGCGTGAGCGTCCCGGTCTTATCCATGCAGATGGTGTCGACGGACGCGAGCGACTCGATCGCGTTGAGCTGCTGCGCGAGGATCCCCCGCCGGGACATGCGCACAGCCGCGACCGCGTAGGTGAGGCTCACGAGCACCACGAGGCCCTCGGGGATCAGGCTCACAACGCCCGCCGCGGAGGTCGCGACGGCAGTGTGCACGGGCACGTGGCGGTGGTAGAGGGAGTAGCCGAGCAGCGCCCCGAGTCCGACCACAAGCGCGACCAGCGCGTACAGCAGCCGGTTGATCGCACGCTCAAGCGGCGAGCGCGGATGGCGGAAGGAGCGCGCCTGGCCCGTCAGACGCTCCGCGAAGCTCTCAGCACCGACCGCCGTGACCTCGCAGACACCCGTCCCCTCCACGACGAACGCCCCCGAACGCACCTCCTCACCGACCGCCCGGCGAGCCGGCTCAGACTCGCCACTGAGGATCGACTCGTCCAGACGCAGTTCGCTCGCGACGAGCACGCGCCCGTCCGCCACGAGCTGCTCGCCCGGGGAGAGCAGCACGAGGTCTCCCGGTACGACCTCCCCGACCGGAACCCTCCTCACGGCCCCCTCGCGCAGAACCTCCCCGTGGGGCGCGACGAGCAGCGCGAGCCGGTCGAGCGTGCGCTTCGCGCGCACCTCCTGCGTGATCCCGATACCCGAGTTCGCGACGATCACCCCAAGGAACAGCGCGTCGCGCCAGTCGCCGAAGAGGAGCGTCACCGCACCGAACGCAGCGAGGATCGCGTTGAAGACAGTCAACACGTTCGCCCGCACGATGCTCACGTAGGAACGACTGGTGCCCCACCCGCGCCGACGCGGGCGCGCAGCGAGGCGCCGCGCAGCCTCCTCCTCGCTCAGGCCCTGCAGGCCGGCCAGCCCGGCGGCGTGAACGGACACTCCGCGGGCCGGCCCCTCAGCGACCGGCCGCGGCCGCGAGGTGAGCGGCGATCTCACCCGCGAAGGCGTCGATCTGCTCCCAGTCACGGTAGTCACCCTGCGGTGCGTGCACAACCTTCACCGCGGCCCGCTCGGCGAGACTCAGACGCTCGTTCTCCAGGCGACCCGCAAAAACCGCGTGCCCGCGTGCCCCGATCAACTCAGCGAGCTCAAGCACCTCAGTCGGCTCGCCCTCGACTTCCCCAACGGGCTCGGAGTCGGGCTCCGCGCGACCCGGCGGGCCGACCGGGCCAGAGCTGAACAACCACACCGGCACTCCCGCGAGCGCTGCGGCATTCTCCTGAGCGAACCTCCGCGCCGGCTTCAGCCATCGGCCCATATAGACCGCGCTCCCCAGAACCACCCCGTCATAGCCTCCAAGACCACCCTCAACGTCCTCGATCGGCTGGGTCTCCACATCGAGTCCTCTGCGCATCAAGCCCGCGGCAATCGCCTCCGTGATCTCACGCGTCGCCTCGTGGCGAGTCGCGGGGGTGACGAGCACACGCATCTGTTAACTCCTTGCCGTTCGGTTGACACTTCCCTGCGGGAATCTGTGCTCGGAGGCGCTTTATGGTTGCGCCGACTGCCGGGTTGGAGGGGTCCTGGCGGGGGATCGCCGTGACCAGCGCCAGCCCGCCGGTGCCGGGCTGGATGGGCAGCACCTGGGCGATGCCGGGGTCGCCCTGGGCGGTTCGGGCGATCGCGGCGGCCTGGCCGGCGGTCGTCACGAGCTGCAGTGGGCCGGTGGCCCCAGGTCCCATCGTGGCCTGGACCTCGTTGTAGCCCACACGCGAGGAGTCGCTTCCGGGCACGACCTTGATCGAGGGCATCGAGGTCTCAAGCGACAGCACGGGCATCGCCAGTACGGCGAGCATCACGATGGCGAGCAGGCCGTAGCGCAGGGGGTTGCGCCACAGGCGCTCGCCCCAGACGGCAAAGCGCGGCGAGCGGTGCTCGCTGGAGTGCGCCCAGGGCAGCGACAGGCTGTCGACCTTTGGCCCGAGCTTGGCCAGCACCGCCGGCAGCAGCGTCAGCGTGGCCGCGAGCACGAAGATGACGGCGAGCATGATGCCCAGGCTCATGCTGCGAAACGCCGGGCTGGGGACGAGCATCACCGCTGTGAGAGAGATCAGCACGGTCAGGCCGTTGAACAGGACTGCCTTGCCGGCGGTGTCCATCGTCACGGCCGTGGCCTGCTGCGCGTCGAGCTCCGAGCCGAAGAACGCGCCGCGGAAGCGCATCACGATGAACAGCGCGTAGTCGATGCCCAGCGCGAGCGCGAACATCGGCGCGAAGTTCATCGCCCAGATCGAGATCGGCAGGATCATCGTCCCGAGGTAGAGCGAGCCGGCGGCTGCAAGCAGGCCGAGCATCGTGAGCATCAGCGGCAGGCCGGCGGCCACCAGCGAGCCGAAGGCGAGCAGCATGATCCCGAGCGTGACCGGCCAGGAGATCACCTCGGACTTCAGCATGGCCGAGCGGTTGGCCGCGTTGAAGTCCGACCACATGCCGGCCGCGCCGGTCAGATCAACGCGCACCGCGCCGGTGGAGAGCCTGTGCAGCGTGCCCTTAAGGCTGTCAGCGGCGGCGACCATGCGGTTGGGGTCGCGCGCCGCGCCGGCCTGCACGATCGCGGTATGACCATCGCGTGAGATCGACAGCCCGGGCGAAGGTGCGACGACGGTGCGCACGGCGCCATCGGCGCGTAGCGTCTGCTCCACGCGAGCGATCTCCGAGCGGAAGGCAGGACTGGAGATCGTCTGGGTCGGCGAGTAGACGACGGTCATCGGGCCGTAGCTGCCGAGACCGGCGAAGTTGCGTTCGACGAGCTTGCGGGCCTGCGCCGACTGCGAGCCGCTCGCCTCCCAGCCCGCACCCGAGAGCGCCTTCTCCACACGCGGCGCGAAGAACCCGAGCACCAGCGCGACCAGCAGCCAGCCGACCAGCACGGTGCGCAGATGCGTGGCCGTGTAGCGGCCGAGGCGGCCGATCGGACCAACTCGGGGGACGTGCCGAGTCGGCAGATCGATGGGCTTTGCCGCGGCAGGCGCGGTGGTGGCGCTCACAAGTGCGCCTCCTTGCCCGGATAGACGACCGAGCGCAACGCAAACACGCGCCGCAGGACCACCGACGCCGGGCACGCACCGAGCAGCACATACAGCCACTGGTTGACGCCGACGAACGCCGCCAGCAGCAGAAACCACGGCGAGAGGAGCGCCGCCAGGCCGGCCGACAGCAGCGTCATCGTGCCCGCCAGAGCGAACAGCACGCGCTCGAGCGGCCAACGGAGATAACCCGCGCCGCGGGGCGCCTCACGGGTACATGCGGCAGCAGTCATCGAGTGGCTCCTCCTGGTAGTAGCGAGTCGAGTTCGTCCAACTGGCGTCGCAGGCCGCCGCAGACCTGCTCGCACAGCTCGAACACCCCCTCATCTGCGATGGCGTAGAGCGAGAAGTTGCCCTCCTTGCGCCTGCTCACCAGCCCGCCGCGCAACAGCACACCGAGATGCTTTGAGACGTTCTGCTGGGAGGCGCCGATCGCCACCTGGAGCTCTTGGACGCTCGCCGGAGCCTCCCTTAAAGCGTCGAGCAGACGGATACGCATCGGCTCGCCCAGGACACGGAAGCGCTCGGCGATCACCTCGACAAGCGGCGCCGGGAGCGGGTGGGGAACATTCGCAGCTATGGTCATGCCAACACCCTAGCACAACTATATCATTGTATGCGACTGAGGCTGTGAACGCCATGTGGCGGTTCGTATCGACCGTGATCGCTCAGCCAACCTGCTGCGCTAGTTTGAAGCCGTGGTTTCAAGAGTTCCCACGAGCGCCGATCCCCATACCCATAGGCACGGCAGGCGTGTGCACAGCCATCCCCACACGGGGCCTCATCGCCATCTCGGACTGGCCGTGCAGCGGTCCGAGCGCATGGTTGAGCGGCACGTTCATACCCACGATCATCCCCACGAGGACGAAGACCACGGCCACTCCCACGGGCTCATACACGAGAGCATCAAGCGCTCTCGCGCGGGCATCCAAGCCGTCTCGCTCTCACTCGCGGTACTTGGCCTCGCCGCGATGGCTCAGACGGCCGTGTTCCTCGCGAGTGGCAGCGTCGCGCTGCTCGCTGACTTGATCCACAACTTCGGCGATGCCCTCACCGCTGTTCCGTTGGGGATCGCGTTCGCCCTGCGCAAAGTGCTGCTCTTGGCTTACCTGAGCGGTTCTTGGAGATATCAGGTGCTCTCAGGCGCCCTCAAAAAATGCTCGTGCTGGGAGAGTTTTGGGAGAGTGGCTGATGGTCGCTGCGTGTTGTGATTCACGACCAGGTGCGTCTGGCTGGGTCCCATGAGTGGCCTTCAGCGGAGCCGAGGATCGCAGGGTCGGCGAAGTCGATAACGGCCTCAACGACGTCACCGAACTGCTCCGGCAGTCGGTCCTCCAGTCGCTGCCGGCGGCGCCACGCCGTCCACCTCTGCTGGCCGATCTGCCCGTAGTCGTCGAGGGCCTGCGCGAGCGGGAGGAGTCGCACTTTGCGGTGTTCGGCGACTCGGCGGATGGCACGGGCGAGCTCGGGCCCGTTGATTGCGTGATGTCGGGCGAGCATGTAGATGTCGGCGAAGTCGCGCCATCTCGTGTTGACTGTGCCCCGCGTGATCGCGGTCACGATCTTCTCCGCGTGCACCATCGCCAAGGGGTATCCGCGCAGGACGATTCCTCCGCCGAGCAGCCGCGGCAGGCGCACATTCTTCGGTGCGGGGCTGATCGGGTCGCCTACGTTCGTGTCGACATGGAAGTGAGGGCGCGCTGTGGCCAGCTGTGCCGTCATCGTCACTCGAACGCCGCTGTAGATCGCCTCGTCTCGTATCGGTTCGGCGGTCGCGGTCTCGATGTCGAAGATGACCCCGTCGTCGAGTGTGATCGCGGCGATCTCGCACGTCGCCGCGCGGATCGTCCCCGTATCGTTCTCGAGTGCTTGTGCTTGCAGGTCGATGTCGCGTGTCGGTCGGCGCTCGTCGAAGGCGGCCAGCAGGACCCCGCCCTTCAATACGAGCTGCTCGGCAAATCGCGAGCTCGCCAGCCGGGCGAGGAACGCCTCCAGGACGTAGAGCTGCAGCAGCTCATCGACGGGGCGGTGGTTATCGCGTGCGAGCTTGCGCAGGTCGAGATAGGCGCGACCCGCCGTGCTGGCCCGAGTCGGAGCGCTCACAGCAGGACTTCCAGCGCCTTGCGAATCGCGGGCTCTGCGCCGGCGAAGTGCTTGGCGGTCTCGATGAGCTGTGCGGGGCTTGCGCCGGGTTGGCGCAGCCATCGCCGCAGCGCCTCCCATGCGATGTCGCTGCCTTGGAGATGGCGGATTCGGACGATGTCGACGAGCGAGCGCTCGGCGGAGTAGATGCCCAGCGACGTCCGCGCTCCGACGTCAAGCGTTCCTCGCCCGAGATCGAACGTCTGGGGATCGAACTGATGCAGGCGACACGGAGCCTTCAGGGCAGGACGGGTCTTGCCGCGCGGGATCGCGACGTCGATCGCGACCGGGATCGAGTCGATGAGCTCATGGCGTGCGAGCGCCGTCTCCAGGCAAAGCGTCGCGCGCGGGACGCGTTCTGCGACCTCGATCAGGTCGAGGTCGGCTGGCGGCGCCTCAGCCCACCTGTAGACGCCGCCGCCCAACGCGAGGATCGCTCCAGCGTCGCGCAACCCATAGATGCGGGTGTCGCTCAGACCCGCCTCTCTGGCCTCGCGGTAGCTGAACGTATCGTCGAGCAGCTCGCGTGGGTCGGCCGTCGCCTTCATCAGAGGAAAGCATACACAGTACTTGGGGATGTGGGTAGGATAATCTCGTGGCTGCAGGGGACTGCTGCTGTTCGTCCTGAACGCAAGCGCGGGCTCGGTGCAGGCTGGCGTTCGCAATGCTGGGCGAGCGGGCGTGTCGCGGAGCGAGCAGGACATGCGTGGGCTTCAGATCGCGGCTATCGCAGATTGATGTCCTTATTATAAGTAGCGTTCCGGTGATAGCTCCTCCACGCGGGCGAGGTGCTCGTGGACTCGCTGCGGACGGCAGCCGCACGCTGACGAGAGGACTTTTCTCGCTGTCCACCGCGTCGGGGGAGGAGTAGGATCACTGTACGGCATGGACTTATCGAATAGAACGCCTTTCGAGGGCCGCGATGGGCGCAGCGCCCCGGTGAGGATCGCGGGTCTGTCGGCGGTACTGTGCTGGATCCTCATGGCCACAGGCGCTGGCGTGGCGCGGGCCGAACTGGTGACGTTTGCCTCAACGGGTGCTGAGCAGACGTTCACCGTGCCCGCTGGCGTGACGTCGCTGCATGTCGTAGCGATCGGTGGCCGCGGCGGCCCGGTCGTTGCGAGGGGGTTTGGCGGGCCTTATGCGGGTGGGTTTGGCGCGACCGCCGTGGGCGACATACCTGTGGTCGCGCGCCAGGTGCTCTATGTTGAGGTGGCGGGTAACGGGATGCTGGCCAGCATCGGCCAAGCTGCCGCACCCGGTGGGTTCAACGGTGGTGGAAGCAGCGGAAGCGGATCCCACACTGAAGACACGGGCGGCGGGGGCGGCGGGGGCGCATCCGACGTCCGGACGGTACCCAGCTCCGGTGCCAACTCCCTTGCTTCACGCCTCATCACCGCAGGCGGCGGAGGCGGCGCGGCTGAGGAAGGAGCAGGCGGCACGCCGGGTGCTGCGCCCAGCCCTTATGGCCTCCGCGGCGGTCGTCCCGGCACTTCGACGGCCGGCGGAGCCGGGGGGTCTGAACCCGGGTACCCCGGGACCGGTGAACCCGGGGCGCTCGGTATCGGGGGTACAGGTGGGGCATGGACAGCCGGCGGTGGCGGCGGTGGCGGCGGCGGCCTCTTCGGCGGCGGCGGCGGCTTCGGCGGAGCGATGACTAATTCTGGCAACGGTCTCGTGTTCGTCAACAGCGGCGCTGGCGGCGGTGGCTCTAGCGGCTTCGCACCGGGCGTGCTGAACACGTTCATTGGCGCGGACACGACCGGCGGGCCGTCAGTGACTATCACATATACGCTGCCTATCACGTACACGCCGCCGCCTATCACGCATACGCCCCCACCAAACGACTTCAAGTTCTCCGCCGCGATTATTAGCGCAGGCGGCACAATCAGGCTGCCAATTGACGTGCCAGGGCCCGGCGCGATCACGAGCACCGCCACCGCCGCCCTACGGGCCGGCACGCGCGTCGCTCTCGCCACGAGCACACGCAAGAACGCCAAGACCATCACCTACGGCAGAGGTCGGGCGATGGCCGCGGCGGCCGGAACCATCAACCTCCAGATCAAGCCGACCGCGGCCGCAAAGAGATTGTTAGAGAAAGCCAGGAAGCTCTCCGTGACTGTCACCGTGACATTCACGCCAACCGGCGGAACACCGCACACCAAGACACGCAGCGTCACGGTCAAGCTGAAGGCAAAGACCAAGAAGTAAGCGAGTGCCGCACACAGGTGGGCGCTTGCCGCCGACTGCGGACGCGCCTCGCCACTTCCGCGCCGCGCTTGGGAGTGTTCTGGGAGAGTAGACGATCGACTGCGCAGCGGTTTGGCTAAAAGGTGCCGATCTGCAGGGCTTTTCCAAGGCGACGACCGGAATCGAACCGGTGTAGACGGCTTTGCAGTATGTCGGAAAACGCAGCTTTTGGCTTACCAGCTGGCGGTTCTCCGGGACGCCAGGTGCTCTCAGACGCCCTCATAAAACGCTCGTGCTGGGAGAGTTTTGGGAGAGTTGCGGGACACGGTGCGGGGGGACCGGGCCTTGTTTGGTTGCTCTTCGGTCGTGAGGTTTGGCATGAGCAGGTAGGACAGGTTTGTGCTATCGTGCGGCGGGCGATGAAGACTCTGCACCTTGATCCAGCTGCTCGCGGTCAGGCGGCGCTTGTGAGCGACGAGATCGACAGATTGCTCGGCGAGGGCAAGCGGATTGCGGTGACGGTTGCCGAGGAGCAGGAGCTGCTCTCGCCCCAGCAGGCGGCGGATCGGCTTGGGTTCTCCCGCCAGCATGTTGTGCGGCTCATCGGCTATGGCGAGCTTCAGGCGCAGAAGCTACCGGGGTCGGGGTACTGGAAGATCCCGCTCGCCTCGCTGCTCTCCTTCGAGGAGCGCCGTGACCGAGCCCGCGGGCTCACCGACCAGTGGTCACGCGACCTCGACGCGATGGGCGCGCCGCTTGAGTAAGGCGGACAGGCCACCGCGGGCGGTCCTCGATACCGACATCATCTACTCGCGAGTGCTTCACGAGCTGATGGGGCGCATCTCGGGCGAACTGCGCCTGCTTGACCTCTTCTGGAGCGAGGAGCTGCTGGCCGAGGCAAAGAGATCGCTGATCGAGAAGAAGG
>Ga0116217_10002207_pt1 | contig 18207 bp, 18 predicted proteins | sample Sb_taG_6_FD_89697 | JGI IMG/M metagenome (GOLD analysis project Ga0116217, IMG submission 89697) | Peat soil microbial communities from Weissenstadt, Germany - Sb_50d_4_PS metaG | ecosystem: Environmental > Terrestrial > Soil > Wetlands > Peat | place: Germany: Weissenstadt | collected 2010-09-21 | reverse complement strand
TCTCATCCGCATCAGCCACCGCCACAGCAACCATCATGCCTCCTCACGTCAGATTGACAGACGCAAAGAGAGTTCGCCGCCCAGCCAGCGAAACCTACCCCAGACTTAACAAAGCACTACTAGTCTGCGAGCTGATCGCCATTTACTTCCTGTTCGCCGTCGGAGCAATCGGCGGTCCCACGAAGCGAGCGACACTTGAGGCGATCGTCGCGCCGCTCGGAGAGGAGCGCCCCCCACACTGGCAGCGCCTGGCTGAGACGATGGACGAGGGCATCGGCAATCCAGGTCCCGGCTACAACATCCGCCGGGACCTCCAGATCGGCTACCTGCTCGACTTCTGCCTGCGATTCAAGGCGATAGACGACGCCGAGGAGCGTCGCCGACTGCTCGATGACCCGTGGGCACTGCGGGACTTCGCCGAAGACGCGGGGGACGGCATCGCGGTGCGCGAGATGCGCCACATACTGCTCCACCTACTGCGTCCAGACGAGTTCGAGCCGATGTCCAGCCGGACGCACAAGCAGAACATCGTGGATGCGTTCGCGGGCGAGCTGCTGGCCGACGAGGACATCCCTGATGACCTCGATGAGCAACTGCTGCTGATCCGCAAGAAGCTGGTCGAGCTGAAAGCGCAACCGGAACGCCCGGTGCTGGATTTCTACTGGCCGCCCCTGCGCGACATTTGGGACCCCGGCTCCGATCGGCCTGATGGCGCCAGCGACCTCGATCTCCTGCTCTACAAGAAGCAGATCGTGCTATATGGGCCGCCTGGCACTGGCAAGACCCATCGCACACGCGAGCTTGCCGATCGCCTGATCCGTCGCGTCGCGCTGGAGCGATGGAAGGCGGCTCGGTTCTTCAGCTCGCAGGACGAGCTTGACGAGTACGTTCAAGCGAACCTCCCTTTGGTTCAAACTGATCCTGGGTAACGATAATAGGAGTTCATCCGGGGACTGCGACTCCTGGCCGACGGCAGCACGCGCTATGTCAACGGCCTGCTGCCACGCCTGGTCGAGCAGATGAACACCGTGCCGGTAGACGAGCGGCTGCCCGTGATCCTCGTGTTGGACGAGATCAACCGCACCGACCTCAGCCGGCTCTTTGGTGAGGCGTTCAGCCTCTTGGAGAACCGCGATCGAGCGGCGCAACTGCCGGGGTTTGATGTGGACAGCGAGCCCCAAGAGCTGGCGCTGCCCGACAACCTGTTCGTTATCGGGACCATGAACCTCATCGACCAGTCGGTCGAGGAGTTGGACTTCGCGCTGCGCCGCCGGTTCTTCTGGCGCCCAGCCGGTTTCGAGCCAGACCCGATCATCGAGATCAACGAGCAGCGCTGGTCTGAGTACGCGCCCGCGAAATGGGGATGGGACCGGGCCGTGGGCGACATGACGCGACTGGCAGAGCGAGCCATGCTTCTCAATCAGCAGATTGCGCTCTCGCCGCATCTCGGCCCGCAGTACGAGCTTGGTCATACGTACTTTTTCGACGCTGCTTTCTTCGCCGGACGGTGGCTGCGCGGCCGTAAACAGCTCAGCGGCGGGGTGCTGTGGATGGGCAACGGGCGTCCACGGCCTTCGATCGAAGACCTTTGGGTCTTCTCGTTGGAACCGCTGCTCGCGCAATATCTTGGCGGCCTGGATGCAGACACCGCGACCAGCGAGCTGAGCCGACTGCGGGATGTGCTCATCAGAGGAAAGGTCGAGTGAGCAGCGCTGTCGTCTTCCAAGACCTCTCGCCGAGAGCATCGACCGACGCCAGCGAGGAACAGTGGCTCGGCCGCCTAGCCGATCACCTTGAAGACCACGATCACGTGCTCCGCCTAACAGGAGCCAGCCGCGTCGATGACGAGGACGACCCAGCGCTACGACGAGGCGCGGACGGCAATTGGTGGGCGGGACGCTTCATCGGCGAGCTACGCTTCGAGGACCGCGAACTGCGCATAGAGCCACGTCTTGGCATCGACGTTGTAGGCGCCTGGCTCGCCCACGCCCTCAACCTGACAGTCGTTCCCAAAGCAGCAGCTTCGGCGTCTCGCGGCCCGTTGATCGTTCAGCTCATAGAGGACAGACGCGATGAGCGATATCGAGCGACTCCTCGCTGAGCAGGCGCACTACTACCGCGAACGCGCCGGCGAGTACGAGGACTGGTGGTTTCGCCGAGGACACTACGACCACGGCCCCGAGACGAACGCCCGATGGTTCGCTGACGCCGCCAAGGCGCAAGACGCCCTGGAGCGGTTTGGCCCGGCTGGAGACGTCCTGGAGCTCGCGTGCGGAACCGGCCTGTGGACCCAGCGGCTGGCCCCTCACGCCACTGGCGTGACCGCCCTCGACGGCTCTCCGGAGATGCTCGCCCTGTGCCGCACCCGCGTGAGCGATCCGCACGTCAAGTGTGTCCAGGCGGACCTGTTCGTGTGGGAGCCCGACAGGACATACGACGTGTGCTTCTTCGGCTTCTGGCTCTCACACGTCCCCGAGGAGCGCTTCGACGAGTTTTGGGAGAAAGTCAGGCGTGCGGTTGGACCGGGAGGGCGGGTGTTCTTTGTCGACAGCCTGCGCAGCGACAAGGCTTCAGCGGTCGACCACAGGCTCTCCGATCGGAACGACGAAACGATGCTCCGCCGGCTCGCCGACGGCCGCGAGTACCACATCGTCAAGCGCTTTCACGAGCCCCAGCCGCTGCAACGGCGACTCGCCGAGCTCGGCTGGAGCGCTCTGGTTCAGGCGACGCCCGAGTTCTTCATCTACGGGCACGCCACCCCAACTCCGTAGCATCGGCAGACTCACGCCTTTGGGCGGGAGCAGGCATCGATCAGCCCTTCGCATGTGCCTCTGTCCCGGGACCTGCTGCATCAGTTCGGCGACCGGCCGTTCCGCGTTGCCGACGCCGAACGAGCTGGCGTCCCTCGCTATGAGCTGTATCGCCTGCGCGCTCGCGGGGAGCTCCTCCGCGCGGGCCGCGGGGTCTTTCGTCTCGCCGGTGGCGCCATCAGCTCCAGCACCGACCTGGCGACCGTGTGTGCACGGATCCCCGGGGGCATCATTTGCTCGAACTCTGCGTTGGCTTACTGGGATCTGACCGACGAGCTGCCAGCTGTCATTCATGTCGCCGTCGCGCGCGGCGCGCATCGTCCTCGCATCGACTTCCCCGCGACCGAGGTGCACGTCTTCGCTGCGGCCACGTTTGACTTGGAGCGTCGCGAGGAGACGACCGAGACCGGAGAGCGCCTGTCGATCTACTCGCCCGAGCGGGCGGTTGTCGATGCCATGAGGCTTGCTCATCATGTGGGGCGGGATACGGCTCTGCACGCGCTGAACCGCTATCTGCGGCGTTCGGACGCCCAGCCTCGCCGGCTGGCCGCTATCGCCCGAGAGCTGGGGGGCGAGCGGCGATTGACCGATGCGTTGGAGGCGGTGATGAGTTGACCGCGACCGACGGTGATCGGGTCAATCGCCAGCTGCAGCGCATTGCCCGCGAACGTCACGGTCGCGACACGCAGGCGTTGCAGGTGCTCTACGGGATCGAGGGCTTCCTGCGGCGACTGTCGCTCAGCGAGTATCGTGAGCAGCTGGTGCTCAAGGGCGCCATGTTGCTGGCGGTGCTCGACGGGCGCCGCATGACCCGAGACGCCGATCTGTCCGCCCACGGGATTCCCAACGACGAGCGGTCGGTTGCCGCGGTCGTCGCGGAGATCGCCACGGTCATGTTGCCCGAATCGGATGGGATCGCATTCGCCACGGCCGCGATCGCGACGGAGGCGATGCGCGGCGAGGGTGCCACCTACCGCGGTGTGCGGGTCAAGCTTCCCGCGGCGATTGGTGTGGCCCGTGTTCGTCGTGGCTCTCGACTTCTCCTTGGCGACCCGGGCGAGGTGGAGGAGGTTCGCTACCCGGAGATCCTCGGCGGCGCGGGTATCGTGCTGCGCGCCTACCCGATCGAGCGTACCCTGGCCGAGAAGGTCGCGACGATGATGGAGCGCGGCGAGCTCAACACCCGCGACCGGGACTTTGCCGACGTATGGGTCCTCAGCCGTCTGCGTACCTGGAGCTGATGCAGGACGGCCGGGATTGCGATGATGCGCTGCCACGCTTCAGGCACCTCGGTCGCGGGAATGCTCATGCGCCGTCTGGACGAGGCCCAGGTTGGCGACGGTGGCGTCGGGCCTGATCGGTAGGGGAGGCGGCTTCGGCGGGTCACGGGCGCGGCGCCGTTGCGCCGCCTGAGGCGTCATCCTTGTTCTATGGCACGTGCTGATCTGCTCATCCACCTCGTCAGGGCCGCCAAGGAGCGTGATGACGGCGAGCTTCGCCGTACGGTCGAGTCGATGATCGCCGAGGAACGGGGTAAGCAGCATCATCTGCTCGCGGAGCGGCTGGAGGACGCATTGCGCGCTTCGGCACCGGCTGAGAATGGCGGTGGGTATCCCGAGGCCTCGACTGGATTCGCGATTCTTACGCCGCAGTGGCGGTTGGATGACTTCATCCTGCCCGAATCGGTGCGGGTCGCGATCGAGGAGCTGGTTGAGGAGCAGCAGCGCACCGAGGTCCTCCGTGCGCATGGCCTCGAGCCTCGCCATCGAGTGCTCTTGACGGGGCCGCCCGGGAACGGCAAGACCTCGCTGGGCGAGGCGATCGCGGAGGCGCTGCTGTTGCCGTTGATCGTGGTTCGCTACGAGGAGGTGGTCGGGAGCTACCTCGGTGAGACCGCTTCGCGGCTTGCGGCGGTCTTCGCGTTTGCGCGCACGCGGCGCTGTGTGTTGTTCTTCGACGAGTTCGACGCGGTCGCGAAGGAGCGCGGCGACGAGCATGAGACCGGTGAAATCAAGCGTGTTGTCAGCTCGCTTCTGATGCAGGTGGATGCGCTCCCGAGCCATACGATCGTGGTCGCTGCTTCAAATCATCCCGAGTTGCTTGATCGTGCGGTGCATCGGCGGTTTGAGCTGCGCCTCGAGCTGCCGGCGCCCGCCAAGGTGGCGCGGATCGCCTGGTTTGAGCGGCTTCTATCCGACCTTGACGAGCCGGTCGGGTTGAACGCCGAGACGCTGGCGCGGCGCACGGTTGGTGCGAGCTTCTCTCAGCTGCAGGACCTCGCCGATGACATCTCGCGTCGGCGTGTCCTTGAGCCAGGAACCTCGCTGCGACGGCTTGTGCCTGAGCGGTTGCGGCGATGGCGGGAGGTAAGTGCACTGGAGGCTCATGCCTGACCTTCCAGCGCTGCCGCTGGGAGTCCCGCAGGTCCGCACTCGAAGCACGAGGCGATCCCCGCGTCCACGACTTGTCGGCCCAGGAGCCCAGGCTCAGCAGCGGCGTCTCGAGCCAGAGTTCGCGCGTCTGACGCGCGCTTTCGAGGATGGTCGGCTGACGGTGCCCGAGGAGCCAGTCGCGCTCGCGCCTGAGCAGGTCCTCGTGCTCGAGGTAGCGGGTGAGTTGAGCGATTTCGTGCGGGCAATCCGTCGTGTGCCAGGGATCGAGTTCCTTGCCGAGGAGGCTCAAGACCAGCTTGAGCCAGATGAGGAGTTCGCCGCCGTCGACTCGCGTGGCCGCCGTCATCGCTACGTGCGCCAGCTGTTCTTGATGGCGAGTGACGCGACGGCCTGGCAGCAGCTCCTCGGACTTTGGCAGCGCTTCCAGCGCGGGGAGGATTTTCCGCGCGGGCTGACCCGATTTCGTGACCTGTTCAGCCGGCTGCGCTCGTTGCGTTCTTGGAACGACGAGGATCGTCTTACGCGCACCGGCGCGCTCGCCGCCTGGGAGCGCGAGCTCGGTGAGCTGGGCAATGAGCTTGTGGACTTCGAGATCGAGCTGTGGCACCGCCGCGACGAGCGCCGACGCGCGCGGGCGCTCGCCGATCTGCGCGCTGACCTTGAGGGCGTGGGGGGCGAGCTCGTCGCGGAGTTCATGCACGAAGAGATCAGCTATCACGGGGTGCTCGGCCGCGTGCCCGCCCGGCTGTTGCTCGATGCGGTCGATCGGCACGAGGTGCGTTGGGTGCGCACGGATTATGTTCGCTTCTTTCGGGCCACTGGTCAGATCGCGGCAGTCGCCCCAGAGGAGGGTGCCGCCAGTGCGGGCGCAGACGCGCACGGCCCACGGCCGGAAGGAGTGCCGCAGATCGCGCTGCTCGACGGGGTTCCGCTTGCCGGGCACTCGCTGCTTGCCGACCGTCTGGCGATCGATGATCCTGACGGCTTCGAGGCGCTCACACCCGCCGCGCGCCGCGTGCATGGAACGGCGATGGCCTCGGTCGTCGTCCACGGAGACCTTGACTCAGGGGCAGTAGCGCACACGCGGCGTGTGTACGTGCGACCGATCCTCAGTGCTCAGGCACCTGACTGGGTGCATGATCCGCCTGAGGAGCTGCCGCGCAACAGGCTTGCCGTGGATCTCATCCACGCCGCCGTCACCCGCCTCTACGAGGGCGAGGCCGTCGCACCTGAGGTGAAGGTCATCGTGATAGCGGTGGGCGACGCCGCGGCTCAATTTGATCGGTTCGTCAGCCCACTCGCCCGCCTGCTCGATTGGCTCTCCTTCCGCTACGGAGTGCTGTTCATTGTCTCCGCCGGGAACCATCTTGCCGAGATCGAGCTGGCGGCCGACATCGAGCCGGAGAACCCGCGCGAGCTTCAGCACGAGGTGCTCTGCGCGCTTCACCGGGTCGCCGGGCTACGCGGCCTGTTGTCGCCTGCGGAGGCTGTGAACGCTCTCACCGTCGGGGCGGCCCACGCTGACAGCTCGAACGCCGTGAGCCCAGACGATCGACTCGAACCGATGGTCCATCCTGAGCTGCCAAGCGTGGTCAGCGCGCTCGGACCCGGGGTACGCCGTGCCGTCAAGCCCGATCTGCTTCTCCCAGGCGGACGTCAGCTGGTGCGGCTCGAGCCCGCTCGCGACGGGCAGCCACGGCGTGCGAGCATCCCACCAAGCCGTCGCCCTCCCGGCGTGCGCTTCGCGAGTCTGGCCACGAGGGCCGGCCTGCTGCTCGACGCGACCGCGTACGGCACGGGCACGAGCATGGCGGCTGCCCTCGGCGGACATCACGCCGGGCGTCTCCTCGATGCCTTGGTTGCGCTTCGCGAGCTGTACGCGCAGGGGATCCCGACACCTGAGTTCGATGCGGTGCTCCTCAAGGCCGCGCTCGTGCACCAAGCGAGCTGGGGGCCGGCGCGTGGGCCTGTTGAAGAGGCCCAACGGGAGGTCCTCGGGGCCACCTCACGCGAGGGCATTGCTCGCTGGGTCGGCTACGGACGTGCAGAGCCCACACGCGCGTTGGTCTGCGACGAGCACCGCGTCACAGCGCTGGCTGCGGGGCGTATCGCCGATGGTGTAGCCAACGCGTACCGGCTACCGCTGCCGCCCAGCCTGGCCTCCACGATCGCAGAGCGCCAGCTGACCCTCACGCTCGCCTGGCTCAGCCCGATCAACCCCGAGCACCGCGCATACCGACGCGCTGCACTCACGCTTGAGCCATCCGACGGCCCGAAACTCGTCGCGGATCGCTCCGACCTCACCATCTATCCGAGCCGTCGCGGCACCCTTCAGCACGACACGTTCTCGGGCAGCCGGGCGGTCCCGTTCGCACAGGGAAGTGCGCTCGAGCTGACCGTCTCCTGCCGCGCTGACGCGGGGCCGCTCACCGTCCAGGTGCCCTACGCGGTGATCGCCACGATCGAAGTGCCCGAGCAGCTGCGCCTGCCGATTTATGAGGAGGTCCGCCAAGCGCTTCGGATACCGATCACCGTGCGCACCGCTGGCCGGTAGCCAGTACGCGATCTGAGGAGGCTCAGATGCTTCAAGGACGGCGTCAAGCGCGTTCCCGATCATCGCGACTCTCCCGTCTGCGTCTGGGCTGCGGCGTTTGGAGGACTTCGCGCAGGGTTGGGTAGATGAACGCGAGTGGCGAGTTTGTCGTCTGCGCCGTGACGGTGATCCAGGCGGCGTCGGCGTTTTGGAGAAGGCGAGTCCGGGCACGGGGCCCCGAGATGGCGGCTTGTCTTATCAGGTGATCTGCTGGCGTGACCACGGGGAGGCAAGAAGTCAATGCGTCCCAGCTCTGCTGCGCGACAGTTCTGAATGCGTTGATAATGGTGTAGAATGTCCGGCCATGACTGCTCAACCCGCCGAGAAGGACACGATCCCCCGGCTGCACCAGGTGGTCGACCACGCTCGGGACCAGCTGGTCGGCCTGGAGAAGGGGCTCGACACCTTCGAGGACTGTCGCCAGCGCTATCTGGAGACCCAGCGCCGGCTTGAGCGCGAGGGGCGCGGCCGCCTGACTGCCTCCCGGGTTTCCGACAGCGAGCGCAACTGGGCACCGACCCGCGACTGCCTCCAGGAGCTCATGCGCTGGGGTGCGATCGAGGCCGCCCAGCTCCCTTCGGAGCGAAAGTTCGTCGACCGCTACCGCGAGCAGCGCTATGCGATCACCGACCGTGGCCGCGAGCTCGCCCGGCTCGCCGCGACGAGCCAGGCCGGCTTCGTCGACGCGGTTACCGCTGCGATCATCGGGGCCCATCCGTACTTCCGCGCCCTGCTGGAGGCGCTAGCCGATGGCGTGATCGCCTACCCGGTCGTCTCAGAGGGCGAAGTCACCGAGAGCCGCCGCCAGGGGCGCAAGGTCGCCGACTGGGCGACGTGGGGTGTCGAGCGGATCGCCGGCGACCCAACCGCCGAGCTCGTGCGGCGCGAGATCGAGAAGGCGCTCGACCGCTTCAGGCGCCGCGAGGAGAAGCCGACGGCCAAGGAGCTAGCCGAGGCGCTGAGTGATGGGTTCGCCGTCGCCGGGTTCGCCGCACGCGGGCTGGTGTTTGACTCAGCCACAATTAAGGCGCTGCTGCGCTGGGGCTCGGCTCTGCTCGTATACGACCAGAGCCGCCATGTGCCTGGTTTCCCGCAGGCGACCGTGCTATGGGGCTGCTCGGATCTCGCCGTAGACGACGCCGGACAGATGGTCGCCTCCCGGCGCGGACGCGCCGCCTGGGGCGGGACGGTCGCGCGGGCGATCGTCGAAGCCTATGTCGCGCTGGCCGCCGAGGACCCGAGCCACATGGAGACGCCGTTCATCGCCGTGCACCGCGTGCGCGCGCACGCCGCCCACGCGGTCGGGGTCACACGCGCGCTTGTCAACCGCGTCCTCGTCGATCTCATCGACGGCGCGTTCCCCGAGATCTCGGTCCAGGCCGCCGTCTACGTCGGTTCGACCATCCGGTTGCCGGACTCCGAGCCGGCCTTCCGCTACCGCGGCGGCCGCCGGCTGGTCATGCAGGTCACCCACACCCCAAAGGAGGAGTAAATGCCGACCGATCCCTACACCCACATGGAGGAGGCCTTTGGCCTCGATCAGAACCCGTTCCCAGCCGAGGGGATCAGCTCCGGTGCCGAGACCGAGCGCTACTCGGATCTCGTCTTCCCCGAGGAGACCCATGAGTTTCGCCTGAAGATGATCCGTGGCGGCCTTCAGGGCGGGCGCAAGACGGGGTTCCTGTGGTCGATGAGCCCGACCGGCGAGGACACCGGCTTCGGCAAGACGACCCTCATGCGCAACACCGTTCGCGCGATCAACGGCGACTTCGGCACGGCGGTACAGGGAAACCTCGGGATCAAGCCCGAGCGGATCAAGCCGATCGTGGCGACGTTCGCCGAGCTCAACGAGCAGAGCCGCAACGGCCTCTACCCGGTGCTGTTCGCCGCCACTCAGAATCTCGCCGCCGGCCCCGATGCGGTCATGCCGGCTATCCGCCAGGAGCTGTTGGTCAAGGCAGGCGGCGACAAGGACCGGATGGGGGACATGATCGCCGAGAGCCAGATGAAGCTCGCCCCGAGCGGCCAGGCGCTGCGTCCGGACATGCTGGAGGCATTCGTCGTCGACGACGCCGGCCTCGCCGAACTGCTCTCCGAGGTCTCCGACGCCTCGCGGCTGCGCAACGGCATCCAGTACTTCACCGGAGCGCTGTACATCCTGGCGGCAGCCGGGATCGAGAAGGTGTTCTCGATGATCGACCAGCTGGAGGATCTCGGCAAGAAGGGCGCCCTGTCGGCGGCAAAGCGCCGACGGGAGATCGGGCGGATCCGCGACATGTTGGAGATCGAGCCGTTCGCCTCGCGCCTGCACATGTCGTTCACCTTCCACCAGGCCGCCGCGCAGAACCTGGAGCAGGACTGGCAGGCCAACCGGCTGCCATCGTTCGACACCAACGCGGCCAATGCGTCGGCAGTCGTCGTCCTCCGCGGCCTGCAGAGTGATCAGCAGGTCGAGGAGCTGCTGAAGGTGTGGATGGAGCCGGTGCGCAACGAGCATGCGGGCCCGAGCCCGGTCAGCCCTTTCACGCTCGACGTGCTCGGCGTTCTGCTCTCGGTCTCGCAGGGGCGTGCCGGGGTGCTTCTGAACCGGGCCAGCGAGTTGCTCTACGCCGGCGCCGAGGCGCAGGTCGGAGAGATCGACGGTGCCTTCGCCCAGCAGCACTTCGCCGGCAACGGCCACCTCGCCGCGATCGCTGCCGCCGACGAGGACGGCGCCGCGGCCGACTACGACGACCTGCTCGCATGATCCCAGATGCTCTTCACCGCTTCTGCCGCGACGCCTTCCTCCTAGCCCGCTACGGCTGGCCAGGGGAGGGCCGCCCGGACGGCCGGGTCTGGGAGCAGGCGGTCACCCGCGGAATGTGGATGCCGGAGATAAGCCAGCGACAGCACGCGGGCACGCTCGGGCTATTCGGCCGCACCGGACGCTCCGGGGCGAACCACGAGCTCGACGGGGCCGGACACGGGCCTGAGCTCGGCATCTGGATCGAGGCCAAGGCCCGCGCGGAGCTCAACAAGTCCGACATCGCCGTCTTCGCGTTCAAGGTGTTCGATCTCTACCGTGAGGTGGCCGCGCGCGATCCCCAGGGGACGACGCGCCGTGCGTGGTGGCCGGTCCTCGTCTCCAGCGAGATGTGCAGCGAATCGATCCACCGCTGCTGCCTGGGAATGGGCGTGATCCTCTGCGAGCCGAGCGTGTTCCCGCTGCCGACGCTAGTGCGGGTCGCTGCGCGGCCATCTGCCGACATGCACCTCGACGAGCGGCTGCTCGGTATGGCGGTCGATCTCGGCGAGCGGCTGTGCCGCCCGATGCAGGCCCGCTGGCTACTCGACCCGGCCCGCCGGCAGCTTTGCCTCTCGCTCGACGAGCCCGGCGCGACGGCGATCGGCGACGCGCTGTTCGTGCAGCGCGAGCTGACCGGCGACTTGCTCGACTTCTACGACAGCCACGCCCCGGGCGAGCTTGAGCGTCGCGGCCTGCGCGCTGCCGAGCGGCTCGGGCCGGCCGCGCGGGTGACGCGGTGGTGAGAGCGCGCCGCCCCCACCGCACATATACGCGCGCATCACTTCAGGTCGCGGAAAGCTGGCCGGCCAGTGCGCTGGCCAGAGGTTGTCCGAGTCCTCGTAGAAGTTTGAGTGGCGGTCCTCCTGCCTCGTCCGCTCCGGTTGGGAGCGTTCGGGGCGCTAACCAAGTCCGAGAGGACAGGAGGAACCGCCATGAAGAAGGTATCCGGCCCGAAGGTCGTCACGACCGCGGAGGCGTTGGGGAGTCCGCTGCCTGCGGAGATTCAGGAGGCGCTGGGTGAGCTCGTCGGCGCGGCGAGGGAGGGGCTGCTCGCGCTCTCGGTCGGGGTCGGCCTGAGCGTCGTGCATCAGCTGATGGAGGCCGAGGTCGAGGAGGTTGTGGGTGCGAAGGGGAAGTGGAACCGGGATCGGTCCGCGAAGCGCCATGGTCACGAGCGTGGGTCAATGACGTTGGGCGGGCGGCGGGTGCAGGTCAGCCGCCCCCGGATGCGCACAGCGGATGGTGAGCACGAGCTGCCGGTAGCGTCGTATGAGTACTTCGCTGACCGTGACCCGCTGACCAGGGCGGTGATGGACCGGATGCTCGCCGGTGTCTCTACGCGCCGGTTTGAGAGCGTCGGTGAACCGGTCGGCCAGGAGGTCGAGCAGGAGAGCACCTCGACGGGCAAAGCACGGTCTCGGGTTACTGTTCAGGTCGTGGGGCAGGGGGTGGCGGTGGGGCCGCGAACGTTGTTATGTGTCCCAGGGGCGACGTTCGTATGAGGATCTCGAGGCGCTTGTTGCTTCGCAGGCTGTGTTGATCGAGGAGCTGCGGGCGGAGGTTGTGGAGTTGAAGGCCAGGTTGGCGGCGAACTCGCGTAACTCGTCGCGGCCGCCGTCATCGGATGGGCTGGCCAAGCCGCCGGCCCCGAAGAGCCTGCGGCGGCCGTCGGGGCGTAAACCGGGCGGGCAGCCCGGTCACGAGGGTGGGCATCTCGCCCGGGTGCAGGTGCCTGATGAGATTGTCGATCACTGCCCGTCGGTCTGCGCTGGCTGCCAGCGCGATCTTCGCGGTGCAGAGGACCTGGGTCATCTCTCCCGTCAGGTGTTCGACCTACCCGAGATCCGGCTGCGGGTCTGCGAGCACAGGGTGCATCGTCGGCGCTGCGTTTGCGGCCAGGAGACGACCGGTGTGTTCCCGGCCGACGTCGTGGCAGCCACGCAGTACGGACCCAGAGTCAGGGCGCTGGGCATATACCTCTTGGCCTACCAGCATTTGCCGTATGCGCGTGCCGCGGAGATGCTCGGCGACTGGATCGGTGCGCCGCTCTCGACCGGACGCTCACCGCGTTTATGGCCCGCGGCGCCGAAGATCTTCAAGGGTTCCTGGACGACATTCACGCCCAGCTCATCAAGGCACCAGTCGCGCATTTCGATGAGACCGGCGCTCGCGTGCAGGGCCGCCTGTGCTGGCTGTTCTGCGCGAGCACGGGCAGGGCGACCTACTACTCGCTGCACAACAAGCGCGGCTTTGACGGCCTCGATCATGCGGGCGTGCTCCCGCGCTTCACCGGGACCGCTGTTCATGACGGCTTCAAGCCCTACCGCCGTTACACCCGGGCCGGGCACGCCCTGTGCAACGCCCATCACCTACGAGAACTACTCCGCGTGATCGAGGAACACCCCGAGGACCCCAACCAGTCCTGGGCGCCCCTCATGGATCGTTTGCTGCGCGAACTGGCCATCACCGTCGCTCACGCCCACGCCGGGGGCGAGGACGCACTGGAGCCGATCGTGCTCGCCGGCTACCGCGCTGCCTACCAGCAGATCATCACGCTCGCCAACCAGCAGAACCCAGCCCGCACGATCCCCACGGGCAAACGCGGCGTGATCAAGCAGACCTTCGCCCGAAACCTCATCGTGCGACTGGACCGCGACCGTGAGCAAGTCCTGCGGTTCGCGCATGACTTCCGAGTGCCCTTCGATAACAACCTCGCCGAGCGCGACCTCCGAATGATCAAGCTCCAACAGAAGATCAGCGGCAGCTGGCGCACGATCACCGGCACCGAGCAATTCCTCGCGCTCCGCTCCTACCTCAGCACCGCAGGCAAGAACAACCACCCCATCATCGACGCGGTCACCGCCCTCGCCGCCCACGCCCCCTGGCTACCAGCCACCTGAACAGTCACGCTAACGCTTGGTTTTCATCGCCAGATCAGATGCCGCAGCGTGGGGGAGCGCGAGCGCTGGTGGATGGCCACGTTTGGGCACGCATTGGGCACAAAGACGCCGATCCACAGCCGGGTCGCAGCGAAGCTGGAGTCCCCCTGCTCTGTCGATCTCGCGGTCCCCTTGACTTCGTAAGTGTTTCGATATAAGGTTCGTAACTATTCCGTAAGCCAGAGGAGAGCCGCCACATGTCATCGAACACTCATCGCCACCATGAGCTCCTCCTTGTCCTCCTGGCGCTCTGCGCGGAGCGTCCTGTGCGCCGCGAGGAGATCACGGCCGAGCTCGCGCGCCGCCTCGGCACCGGCTACCGCCCCTCACGGGACAGGATCGAGCCTGCGGTCGACGCGCTTGAGGCCGAGGGCCTGATGGAGCGCGCTGCGAGCGAGTGCGGAATCTCCTACCGGACGACAGCGTCCGGCGTCAAGGCATTGGATGAGCGCGCCGAGACGCGGATCGGCACCTTTCTGTTCACCGATGCAGTCGGTTCGACGGCGCTGCTCGATCGTCTCGGCGACTGGGCGGCCCACGAGTTGCGCCGCCGCCATTTCAGGCTGTTGCGCGCGGCGATCTCCGATCACGCGGGCACAGAGGTCAAGAGCCTGGGCGACGGATTGATGGTCGCATTCACGGACGCGCCGTCGGCCGTCGCGTGCGCCGTGGCGATGCAGCGCGCGGTGGCCGCCTGCGGGGATCCGATGACCTTGCGGATCGGGATCGACGCCGGTGAGGCCGTGCGCGAGGAGGATGACTTCTTCGGCAGGCCGGTCATCGTTGCGCGACGACTTTGCGATGCGGCGCAGGGCGGCCGGGTCGTGGTGTCCGAGACGGTGGGCAGACTCGCCGGCCTCCCGGGCGCTCACGCGCTCGAGCCTCTCGGTGCGCTGGCGCTGAAGGGGCTCAGCGATCCCGTGAGCGCGAGCGCATTGTGCCCCGCGGCGGACGTGCCAGCGCCGCGAGACTCGCTGCCGGCCGAGTGGCGCCGGCCAGGGCCCGTCAAACGATCCGCCGGGCCGCCGCTCGGCGTGGCGATGTCCTAGGAGGCGGTTGCGTTGCCCAGGAGATTCTTCCGCCACGGTGAGCTCCCGCTCGTCCTGCTCGCACTTCTCGCTGAGCGCCCGAGGCACGGCTATGAGGTGATGGCCGAGCTCGCGCGGCTCTTCGGCCCCCGCTATCGGCCCTCGCCCGGGAGCGTCTACCCGGCGATCGAGGCGCTCCACGCCGAGGGGCTGATCGACGGTCAGGCGCACGAGGGCAAGACCACCTATCGCGCTACCGCGGCTGGCAATGAGGCACTCGGGGCGCGCCGCGACGCGCTGGCGGCGCTCGAACTTCGCACGGGCACGCGGTTTGGCGATGCGGACTCGATCGAGCCGCTGCTGGATCGCTTTAGAGCGCGGCTTGCGCCGCTCTCGGGCCGGGTGGACCCACGGGCCATGGCAGCCGTTCTGCAACGGGCGGCGGCTGACATCGAGCGTCTCGATGGGCTCCCAACAACCAAGGAGGCAAACTGATGACCGATGCATTCGAGCGCGCCGCCGAGCGCGCGGAAACCGAGTCCCGCCGGCGCCGGCGCGAGCGCTGGGCGCACGGCCAGCGAAAGGGATTTCAGATCCACGCGACGGTCTTCGTCGCCGTCCAGATCCTGATCGTCGCGGTGTGGATCCTGCAGTGGCAGCTGGGAGGGACGTCCTACCCCTGGTTCGTGTATGCGCTGCTCGGGTGGGGTGTTGGGCTCGCCGCGCACTACGCCGCGGTTCGCGACAGCTTCAACGGCGGAGGCTGATCGTGTCTATCGGCGCCGACACCAAGGCCGTGCTGCTGGCGGACGCAGGGATGTTCCTGTGGGCGTTGCTGCTGGGGGTCTGGAAGTACCGCCAGATAGCGACCTCCGAGAGCCACCTCGCCCATCGCTACGCCGACATCGCCCACCGGGCCGCGCTGCTCTACAGCTTCGCTCTGCTGCTCATCGCGACCTTCGTCCAGCTGAGCGGCTGGAGCGAGCTCGTGAACCTGCTGGCGGCGGGCGCAATGGCGCTGTACTTCTACTCGGCTGTCGCCGGCTATGCCCTGCACGGCTGGCGTCGCGATACCGACAATCAGTTCCGCGAACCCGTGCGGGGAACGCACGCCTTCATGATCACCCTGATCGTGGCCGAGATCGGCGCGTGGCTGGTCCTGGTGGCGGGTTTCCTGGAGAGGCAGATCTTCTGAGGAGCCTCGCTTGCCATCGGCCACCCGCTGCGAAGAGGTTCGCTTCCCCTTTTCGTCAAAGCGCGCTGGAGGGAACGAGAGGTGTTCTTGCCATTCCCTCCTCCACGTGGCCGCGGGTTACGCGTTGCGCTGTGGGCTCTCCGAGGGCGATGTCGAGTGCTGCTCGCATGACTGCGAGTGTGCGTCGCAGGTCGCCGGCTCGGCCGTCGGTTACTGATTCGATGTAGCTCTGCGACAGTAGTTGCAGGCCCTCTGGTTCGAGGATGTCCTGGACTGGAGCCTGCACGCCGGCGAGGCTCATCCGTCGCTGCAGGACGATGGTCAGCCCGTGCTCCACGTCGGGGAGTTGGGGGAGGAGGACCTCGGCGGTCAGCTTGTCGCGGACTCGCTGGTAGCCATCGAGGCGGGTGTAGTCGCTCTGGGTGGCGACGACCATCGCGGCGTCCATTGTCGCGAAGGCGCGCGAGGTCTGATCGCCCGACCGGCTGCGATCTCGAAGCCTGCGCGAAGCTCGCGAGTGGCGATCTGTGTCCTGTGCTCGGCGGTCGCACGGTCGAGTGCGTGAGCCTCGTGGCGGGTGAGATGTGCCTCGGGGAGGTCGCGGATCTCCGTGATCGCATGGCGGGCGAACGCGGCCGGATCGCCGGCCTCGACGCCGATCACACTCACGCGAAGCGGTAGGAACCCCTCATCCAGGCTCTCGGCGACCGCGGCGATGAGACTCGACTTCCCGGAGCCCATGCGTCCGACAACTGTGGTGACGCCCTCTGCGCGCTCGATGCTTCTTCGCAGTGCGTCGTCCACGTCCGGCGCCCCGAGCACGGTGTAGGCGACGTGCTCGCCCGCTAGGAGGTCGAAGCGTCCGGAGGTCTGAAAGGCGAACTCTTGGTCGAGTGTCTGCAGCGTGTCTCGCATCAGCGAAGATTCTCACGGAGTTCGTAGAGCTTGCGTGGACGCCCTTGCCGCTCTTGCTGTTCGGGGAACGATCGGACGAAGCCCTTGTCCTCCAGTTCACGGAGTGCCTTTCGAGCGCTCTGGCCGGATACGCCGAGCGTCGCGAGCAGCTGTGGGTCTGAGCCCGAGGTGGGTCCGTGGTCTGCGAGGTACTCCGCGATCGTCGATGTGAGGCGCGGCAGCTTCGCCAGACGGGTACGTTGCTCCTCGCGCTTGGCCAGCAGTTCGTCCACGGGCTGGGTTGAGAGCACCGCGGCGCGGGCCAGGGAAAGCAGCGAACGGGGCAGACCATCGGTCTGATCGACGATGGCGTCGATCTCAACTCCTGGCTCTCCCGCCAGGCGACGAGCCAGGAACTCTCGCTGCTCGGACGTGGAGAGGGGGGCGAGGTCGAGTTGCACATCGAAGAAAGCGCTCGCGGGCGGGCGGGTGAGCTCGTCGCGAAGTACGTCGTTGGCCGCGATCACCCACTGGTGGTCCTGCTGCCAGAGCTCGTCGCGCAGACGCCCGAACAGTGTGTGGGCATGACCTTCGCCTGGAGGCGCATCGATGAGAAGCAGTGAGGCGGGCGCCTCTCCGAGACGTCGCGCGAGACGTAGTAGCGCGCCGGATGGTGTCGTCTCCGGAATCATGCTCGAGCGGAGGGCGTCACCGAACGCCCCCCATCGCTGACCTAGGGCGTCGGCGATGACCATCAGCGCCTGCGTCGCGTTCTGCGCCGGAGCGAGATCGACGTATACCGCCGGTCGCTCGTCATCCTCATGATCGGCCTGCAGTGATCGCAGCAGCGTGGTCTTGCCCGATCCAGGTGGGCCGAGGACGAGCACGTTGAGCTTTCGATCGACGGCGGCCTCCAGCTGCGGCATGATTGCGGGCGGCAGGAAAAGATCTCGGTCGATCGTGCCGAGCAGGGGTCGGTTATCGAGCCTGACAGTCATGTTGCGAAACTATAACAAACTTTCGCAACTAGATCAAGACGAAGGCTGTCCTCTCTCGATAACGCGCAGCTTGGCCTTGAGGACGCCCTGTCCTGCTCCATTAGGCATACACGCCATTTGTATGCCTAAACCCCCCAAATCGCCCCGAAATCTGCTCCTCCCGACCGGGTCACGCACTGCGCAGAAACCCACGATTTGCAGGATTTTCCTGTTCACGGTCCCGCTCACAGCCCGTTTTTCGGGTCGGTGAGGTCCCGAGTTCGAATCTCGGCGCCCCGATTTATTTTGACTCCGGTAGTTCTCAGAGACCCCCGTTTTGCGGGGGTTTTTTGATGGATTTTTCCGGGGAAGGTCCCCGGTTGTAATTTGCCGGAGGGGGGCCTGAAAAGCCGCATTTTGCGGACGTTTGAGGCCTGTGGGTGCCGGTGGTGGGCTTTTGGTGGTGCGTTTGTATTGCAGTTCTATTGCAGCGGCGGCCCGATTCTTTTGCAGAGCGGCTACGCCACGCCGGCCCGTCCTGGCAGCTGGTGTGGAGGGTTGTGTGCGCGTTGCTGGTAGGCGTCGATGGCGCG
>Ga0116217_10002205_pt1 | contig 18224 bp, 17 predicted proteins | sample Sb_taG_6_FD_89697 | JGI IMG/M metagenome (GOLD analysis project Ga0116217, IMG submission 89697) | Peat soil microbial communities from Weissenstadt, Germany - Sb_50d_4_PS metaG | ecosystem: Environmental > Terrestrial > Soil > Wetlands > Peat | place: Germany: Weissenstadt | collected 2010-09-21 | reverse complement strand
TTGAGCAAATTCGTTCTCCGCTTTTGTCTCAGACTGGCTTTTTGCGATATCAGGCCAATAAGGAACCATCAATTGATAGGTTTTACGCCCAAAGACGAGCAGGTCAACATCATCTCGCAAGAGGCGCGTGTAGTATTCCATTACCCCTTCATCAGGAACGTGTTTGGTGTGGTCGCAGCAGCCATCTAGGGTAATGTTGATTGCGTAGACTACATTTCTCATTTGATCCCCTTTAAATTTTGCCGACCACCCGGCGGGTGGCGCTGGTTTTTGAAAGATCGCGCGTACCTCGACCGGCGCCCGACAGGCGACGGCAGCCTTGCGCCCCCACGCCAGTGCATCATCCAGATTAGCGGCTTCCAGCACCCAAAAACCGCCTATGTGCTCCCCGGTCTCCAGGTACGGCCCGTCGGTGATCAGAACCTTACCATCGGGCTGCGCCCGTAGCGACCTCGCGCTGCTGGCCGCGGAGACGCCAGCGGCGAACTTCCTGGCACCGGCAGCAATCATCTCGCGGTTGAGCGCGTGGATCTCGCTGATCGTCGCTTCGGTCTCGACGGACGGGTCGTAGTCGTCGGAGTGGTGAATAGCGACCAAATACTGTGTCGTGATTTCTCCTTCTCCTGTAACGGTCTTCCTCTTGTAACGGTCTTCGGGCGGGCCGGTTGCCCTGCCTTCACGAGATAGTCGAACGGTCGGACCGGAATTCGACAAATCGTCCTAGAAATTTTGGGTAGTGGTGCAGTTTGGTAGGGAAGCGAGCCAAACGCGCGATTATTGTGTCGCAAAAACGCGACACATCGCGCGGCTCGCCCAGATTCCCTCGGCAAGGTCGGGACAGGCTCTTCGCTGCGCAAAGAACGCTTGCTCAGGATGACAATTAAACTGCACCACTACCGGTCCCTAGCTCCGCTGCCATCGGGCTGCGACATCTTCCCCAAGCCCGGTTATGAACCACGAGGCGCCGATTAGTTTCCGGGTTGGCGACAACCTGTTCCGAACCGCTAGAAGCGTGCTACTCCCAGTAGCGCACTTTTCCCGGAGCCCTTAGCCCGATCTGCAATTCAGGTTTGAGATCACGCTCTGAATGGACGGCTCCTTGAAATATTCACTATGTGCGCATGTGCGTAATACACCTTGGCACCGGTGTGGAGGAACCAGTTTGCCGTCGGGCCCTTCAATATAACCCGTCGAGGCTCGTGAACATCGCCAAAATCCGATGCTTCATCTGTTTCCTTTCCAACAACCACTGGCCGCAAGAACCGGCGTTAGGCTTTCGGATTCTAGTGCTCTCTGCTGGGTTCTCGAACAAGAAAGATAATTTCATTCCCGTCGGGATCTTTTGATACCCAGCCAGCGTCCCTGCGACTCAGCGTTATGGCCAGAGCTCACAGTGAGATTCCGTTCGCGCAACGCGGTCTCGGTCGCGGCCAGATCACTAACAACAACGCCCAGGTTGTTCTGGTGGGGCTGCGTCGTATCCAGATCGACGCAGATAGGCACTCCAGCGACTTCGATTTGGAAAAATTCGTTGGGGACCTCACGGATGATCGGGGAATTCGAGTCGCTCCACATAGAATTCGCGCGAGCTAGCCAGGTTTTTCGTGTAGATCGTTACAAAGTCCAATTGCAGGATTCCCAAGCTACGCATTCGTACGCCTCAACGGCTACCTTTGCCGCGCGGACAGTAAGACCGATAACAGCTCCTACTCGGCAGCAAAATTCTCGATACCGATCCACAACTGCGCCAGGAGTCGCAGATTCTTCTTGTAAGTACGAGTGGCTGTGAACTCCCTTCCTCCCCGCACCCGGAGCACATAATCGCCCGCCGACAATGGATGGATCTCTTCAACCAATGCCGCGTTCACCAGCACAGATCGATGAATCCGCACAAACCCGTGCAGATTGAGCTTTTCCTCCATGGTCGAGATAGACTCTCGCAGCGTGTACGAACTTGAAGTATGCAATAACAAGACATAGTTTCCTTTGGCTTCCACCGCGATAACGTCCGCCGCATCGATGAAGAGAATTCTCCCCTTGGCTCTGATCGCAATCCGCGCAGATTTCCCCATCGCAAGCGTACGTGCCGGGAGTGGCAGTAGCATTTCTTCGCACGCATCCTTAGCGACTTCCTGAATGTGCAGATTGCCGTTATCCAAGAGACCTCCATTACCCCGCATTGCTCCCATCTGACTGGGTCCACCGTTCCATTTCGTATCAGAGCGCAGTTTCAGCTTATTTCTGATCGACCTTTGCAAAGAACTTCCGTATATCGTCAAGCAGGAGATCGGGCTGTTCCAGAGCCGCAAAGTGTCCGCCCCTCGGCATCTCCGTCCTTTGTACTACGTTGTATGTCTGCGTAATCCAGCGAAACGGAGGGACAGCTACCTCCTTCGGAAAATCCGCATACGCCACAGGAGTCTCCAGGCGTGGCGTTCGCGCCGCTTCTTCCCCGGTGAGCCGATTCTCGCGATAGATTCGCATGGCGGAGCCGACCGTGTCTGTAACCCAGTAGAGGGTGACATTGGTCAAGAATGTATCGCGATCCACGGTCGTGAGAAAATCGCCGTTGTTGTCGGTAAGCAGTTGAAATTTAGCTATCATCCAAGCCAACCACCCGGCCGGGGAGTCAGTCAGGGCGTAGGCAAGAGTCTGCGGTTCACTGGCCTGGAGGAAAAAAAAGCTGCTCTCTTCTCGGGAAAAGAACAAAAAGCGTTTCCGCTCCGCATCGCTCATTTGCTTAACTGCTTCCGGGTTCGGCGGGTCTGCGGTAATAAGGTTCAAGTGAAGACCGATCACGTGCGCGGGCGCTTGGTAAGCCATGTCACGGGCTATTAACGAACCCCAGTCGCCGCCTTGGATGCCATAGCGGGAATAACCTAAACGATCCATCAGAACGACCAGGGCGTTCGCCATGCGCTCTGGGCCCCAGCGCCGAGTTGTGGTGGGTCCGGAGAATCCAAATCCAGGAAGCGAAGGAATGACGACGTCAAATGCCGGACTATGGCTGTCATTGGGATGGGTCAGCGGCCCGATCAGTGCGGAAAATTCGACGATTGAGCCGGGCCAGCCATGAATCAACATCAACGGTATTGCGTCGGGGCGTGGCGAGCGCTCATGGATAAAATAAATCTGCTGTCCATCAATTTCCGTGGTGAACTGGTCAAAGCGGTTGATCTTTGCTTCTTGTGCACGCCAGTCGTAATTGTTCTCCCAATAATCCGCCAGCTCTCGGACCTTCTTGATGTCGGCGCCGTATTCCCAAGTCGTGCCCGGAAGTTGATCGGGCCACTTGGTCTCCGCCAAACGGTGCCGAAGATCAATGAGAACGCGGTCGGGATCATGCATTTGGAACGGTTGGATTGTGGCGGGATCTGGCTTTGCCAGCACTTGCGCTTGTCCAAGCGCAGTTGAGGGGAACAAAAGCAACGCGCCCAGGAGAAGCCTCCCGTACTGCGAGACTGTCCTTTTTCCTTTCTCGACCTCCTTTTTCATGGGCACTCTCACCTTTCCACGGGCTGACATCAGTTGAGGCAGACCGGAGGTTTACATCGAATTCAGGGCTCCGTAGGGGAGCACTTGCGTTACTTGATCCTTCCCAAAGCGCAAAATAAAGAGTGCAGCTGTTTGCCGCCAACTCATGACTCTTGAGAACACACCGGTCACACTCACTCGCATTGCTACTCCGATCTGACTGGGTCCGGCGTTCCATCCGACCACCAGCCCGCGGAAATCATGAATACGTCGATTGGTTCCGGATCACCGTGGAACTGTGGATTCAGCATGACGGGCGACTTAGACAGATCTGCACCCCAAACGGCACTGTCCATGAGCGGAGTGTAAAACATCAGGTGAGCCATCCAGCTGGGGTGAGCGCCATCGTTTAGGTGCTGTTCTTTCGACATCATGTAGGACATGGCTCCAGGCTCCAGGGGTGGCAGTTCTTGTTTTATGAATGTCTTGATGCCGCCCATGATCTGAGCTTTGGATTGACCAGCCAATACCATTTCCGTTCTTTTGTAGGTCATCGGCAGGATGGAGCGGGCGGCCGGCGGATTGAAGCAGAGCGGACCTCGAAGTTTAGGGTTCCAAAAATTAACAGAAAATTCACCATCGAATGGGGACATCCACCCTCGTTCCACAAGGCATACGAAACCATTCTTTCCTTCGACTGCGGTTTCGTAGCCATGCCGTCCGAGGACCAAGATTTCGGCGTCGCGCGAGATGGCCTCCGGCGCCGCGCTACGAGCCATGGCAATCTCGGCATTTCGATCCGCCATTAGATATTGATCAAGCGGAGCCATGCTGGGATAAGGATCCTTCTTGTTTTGCCCCTGCACGTGCCCAGGCGTCACAATGGCAAAAATCAGGGCGAACATCAGAAGAGCACCTGCGGTAAATCGCCTTCGGTTCATCGTTTCTCCTAAACAGACTTGACTGTATCTTCATCGGCACTGACAAGGAACACCGGTGAGCCGGTAACGCGGCTCCCCGAGTGGGATTGGCTTGCGCGATTGCGAGCATTTACCTTGGCGGCTGATACGGCGTCACATCCCGCTACTTACTGCAGACGGAAAGGTATCTTTCCCGCCGAAATAGCACTCTATTGCCTCCACCTTCCCGTCTTTGAGCCGGAAATACTCCACATTCCGGAATGATTTACCGTTTTTCGTGTGGCAAAGATACTTCGCAAACGCCTCGTTGCCACTTGCGACCACCCGCTCCAGGTCAAACTGTCCGATAAAATTAATCTGCGTATCCCAGCAATTCGTTTTGAAAGCGCTCTTACTGATGTGGTCGTCGCCGGCCGCGCTCGAGAAGGTAAAGTTGTCGGCCAGCAGGACGTCAAATGGGCCCCAGTCTTTCTTCTCCACCTCCCAGGTCTTGTACCAACTCCGAACGATTTCTTCGGCTGTCGTGATCTGCCCCCCTCCTGCGCGCGCGCTTGCCGTCACCGAGAATGCCGCCGCTCCAACCAGTGCGCAAGCTCCCGCTTCGAGCGCCTTCCGCCGTGATACTCCGATCCTTGCCATGTCCATTCTCCTTTTTAGTCTTTTTGGTTTGTGGCCCAAACCTACAAACCGGTTGGTATGTAAACAGTGTCCATAAGAACCGATGCGATCAGACCCGCTTGCGGTTGCCCGGCGGGCGCAGGGACCGCAGCCAGTCCACGATGTTTCTGATCCCGGCTTTCATCACTCTCGGATCCTGAGCATTCTTTGCCAGCGAGCCATAGCCTTCGACCATCGCGATCAGTAAGCCAGCCGCTTCAGTGGGTTCCACGTCGCGGCAAACCCTTCCGTGGGTCTGGCCCTCTCGCAAAACGGAGGCAACGGCCTCGCGCCAGCCATCGAAGATTATCGCCAGCCGTTTCCGGAATCCCGCGTCAAGAGGAGACATTTCCTGCGCCAGATTGTTCAGCCGGCAGCCACCCCTTACATCCTCGGGCCGAACGGGTATACCTTGAACAGCGCCGATCAAAGCGTCGATAGGGTCCTTGACGCTCTGGAGAGGCCGCACCCATTTGCCGTGGACGTCGGGGGCGATGACCTCTTCGACGACGGCGTATCCCAAGGCTTGCTTGCTTTTGAAGTAGTAGTACAGTGCGCCCTTGGTGACCCCAGCTACGGCCAGAATGGTGTCCAGGCTGGCACTCTGGAAACCCGATCTGTAGATCTCGCGGGATGCCGCCTGCAGCAAGCGCTCCCGCGTGCGCTCAGGATCTCGCAGCCTGGTCGCTCTACGCTTCGGATTCTTGCGTGCTACTAACATACCAACCAGTATGTATCTTCGACTCCCCCGAGTCAATCTTGAAAAGAATCTCCGGAAATCTGGACTTTTGGAAATTCCTTTCCTGTTTGATGTAGCCCGACAGGACGCAGTGACAGTCTTAACAGACACGCAACATCAAGCGCACGATATATGCTGTGAGGACTGTCTAGTTGGCATCCCGCATTTCATAACCGCAGATCTGCTCATTGATGTAACCGATTGAAAACTCGACGACTCCGCTCCGGTTCGCTAATTGCAAACACTCAACACAGTGGAAGTGGTTAGCGACTCCATCTATTTTTCTCGGTCAGTCGCGACACTCAATCTCTTAGTCGGAGAAAACAATGAACATCCGAAGCGTGAAGTTGGCTCTGGTTCTGCTTTTGGTGGTTTGTGTGAGCAACTCTCTGCCTGCGTGGGCGCAGTCAACCTCAACCGGCACAGTCGCCGGCTCCGTAACTGATCCGACCGGCGCGGTGATGCCGGGTGCGGCTGTCACGCTAACCGATATGTCGACCAACATTGCGCGAACCGCTACCACCAACAAAGATGGGCGGTACATCTATGTGGACGTTAACCCGGGCATCTACAGCATTGCAGTCAGCAAAGCGGGATTTTCGACCACCAAGACCGAGAACCAGGAGGTAAAAGTCGGGGCCAGCCTTACGCTCAATCTGGCGTTGCAGGTGGGTGGAACGAATGTGGTGGTAGAGGTGACTGCCGTTGGCAACGAACTGCAGACCATGAATGCCACCGTAGGCAACACCATCACGAGTCTCACCTTAGACAACCTGCCGAGCCTGGGCCGCGACGTCAGCACCTTCGTCGAGTTGCAGCCCGGCGTGAGTCCGGATGGTAGCGTGGCGGGCGCGGTACTCGATCAGAGCTACTTCTCGCTGGACGGCGGCAACAACAGCAGCGACATGGACGGCAGCCAGAACGTGTACTTCACCAGCATGGCGGGCGACCCGACCGGCGGTGTGGCCACTCAGGCTAACCTGGGAGTAGCACAGGGCGGCGGGCCCACGGGCGTGCTGCCCACTCCGCAGGATAGCGTCGAGGAGTTCTAGGTAAACACCGCGGGCCAGACCGCCGATTTCAACAGTTCCGCGGGTTCCGAAGTGAAGGTGGTCACCAAGCGCGGAACCAATGCCTGGCACGGCACGGGATACGAATATTATAAAGACAACAACTGGTCATCGAACAGTTGGCAGAACGACTTCAACCATGTTCCGCTGCCCAGCTTCCATTACAGCCGCTTCGGCGCAGCGATCGGCGGCCCGCTTATCCCGAAAGAGATTCTCGGGGGCAAGACTTACTTCTTTGCCAATTACGAAGGTTTCCGTTTCCCCAACTCCGAAACCATCAATAGGCTCGTTCCCTCGCCGGCTTTGATAGCGGGAAACATAACCGACCCTACCACGGGCCAGGTTTTCAGCCTAAAAAGCGCCGATCCTCGTGGGATTGGCATCAACCCCCTTGTTCAGCAGATATGGAAGACCTACGAACCCCAGTCGAATGCGGCCTGCACGCTGAACGAATGCGACGGGGCCAACGAACTGGGCTTTACGGCCAACGTTGCCCTGCCCACTACCAGCAACTTCGCCGTGGGGCGCGTGGACCACGATTTTGGGGCCAAGTGGCACTTCATGTCGAGCTATCGTTGGAACAAGCTGACCTCTAGCAACGATAATCAGATCGACATCGGCGGCTTCTTCCCCGGCGATACCAAGGGTGTTCCGGCTTCCATATCCCAGGGTCCGCTGCAATCTCATATGTTGGTAGCGGCGCTGACCACCAACATCAGCACCAACACCACCAACGATTTCCACTATAGTTTCCTGCGTAACTGGTGGGCATACGCCCGGCACGGAGATACGCCGCAGACCGCCACGCTGGGGGGAGCCCTTGAAATTTATAGCGGCCAAACCGCCGGCGAACAGCAGGATTTGGGACCCTACAACGTAAACACGCAGAACACCCGCAACCGAATCTGGGATGGCCACGATCAGATGATTCGCGACGACATTTCCATGTTGAAAGGCAATCACCTGTTCCAGTTTGGGGGTACCTATCAGCACAATTGGGACTTTCATTCGCGCACTGATAATGGCGGCGGCATCAACTTCCAACCGGTGTATGAGTTGGGCAACGGGGACTCCGGATCGGAACTTGCGTCCAATGTATCGATTTGCAATGATCCCAATATCCCCAGATGCCCCTCCCTTACCGCGGCGGCGCTGGGCATCGTTTCCATCGCCCAGACGGTCTTCACCCGCAGTGGCTCAAATCTGATGTTGAATCCTCCCCTGACACCGGCATTCGACCAGAGCACCATCCCCTACTACAACACATATTTTAGCGACACCTGGCACATGAAACCGACGTTCACCCTGACTTACGGTTTGGGCTGGACGCTGGAGATGCCGCCGGTGGAAGCGAATGGCAAGCAGATTGAGTTGGTGGACCAGTCAGACCAGCTAATCTCGGCGGAATCCTACCTGGCGAATCGCAAGCGCGCTGCGCTGCAGGGCCAAGTCTACAATCCTGAAATCGGCTTTGCCTTGGTAGGCAATACCGAGAATGGGCGTAAGTATCCGTACAACCCATTCTACGGCTCGTTCAGCCCGCGTATGGCTGCGGCTTGGAACCCACACTTCGATGGCGATTCGCTGGCCGGGAAGATGTTCGGCCACGAAGATACCGTCATTCGCGGCGGCTACGGGCGCGTTTACGGGCGCTTGAACGGAGTGGATCTGGTGCTGGTGCCCCTGCTGGGTACGGGCCTCATGCAGCCGGTGCAGTGCGTCGGTAGTGCCTTCAGTAACGGCAAGTGCGGAAATACAGGAAACACAGCCACGCCGGCGACGGCTTTCCGCATAGGCGTGGATGGCATGACTGCCCCACTACAGCAGCCCAGTTCGACGCTGCCGCAACCGGATTTCCCTGGATACAATGCCATTTCAGCCGCTACCGCCGAGTCTCTGGATCCGAACTTCCGGCCCAACCAGGTGGACTCGTTCGACTTGACGATTCAACGCCAGTTGTCCCGTAAGGTCACATTGGAAGTGGGCTACATCGGGCGCAGAATCACCCATGAGTACCAACCCATTAACCTGAACGCGGTGCCCTACATGATGACCATGGGCGGCCAGCAATTCGCCCAGGCCTATAAGAATGTGGTGCTGCAATACTGCGGCGGCGTAACCGGTCTGGCCGGCGGCGGTTGCGCGGCCAACGCGGCGGCGGTGACCCCGCAGCCGTTCTTCGAAGCGGCGCTGAAGAACTCACCTACAGGATACTGCAAGGGGTTTAGCAGTTGCACCGCGGCTGTGGTCTTCAATGAAGGGGCTGCTTCCGGGGCGGGGAACCCCAATGCCACCGGTGCTCTCTCTAATGCTCAGGTGTGGAGCCTGTGGAGCGATTTGGACAGCGGCCCGTTCAACTTCCCGCACAGCATGATGAACACAACTACAGGACCTCTTGGACCCCAGATGACCTCAGGCGTTGCTGTCAACGCCAGCACGGGCTTCGGGAACTACAACGGCGGCTTCGCCTCCGTCAAGATGGCGGACTGGAGGGGATTGACGATGCAGACGAACTTCACCTGGTCCAAGGCCCTGGGCACGGCGGCGCTGGTCCAGGCCACCAGTGAATTCACGCCGGACGATCCCTTCAACCCCTATACGATGTACGGCCAACAGGTCTTTAACCGCAAGTTCGTCTACAACACGTTCCTTGTGTACCAGCCGCCCTTTTATAAGGGGCAGCATGGACTCGTGGGACGGGCGCTGGGCGGATGGACGTTCTCGTCGATCTTCACCACGGGCAGCGGCTCTCCGGTCGAGATGCTGACCACGACCGGAGGCGGTCAGGAATATGGCGCCGGGGATAACAGCAACTTCTTTGGCGATGAAAATGCCGTGCCGATTGGACCTGTCAAATGCTGTCACGCCTACTACAACCGGCCCTCAAGCGGGTTGCCGGTGAATATGTTCGCCAACGGCACGGCAGCGATTAACGGCTTCCGTAATCCCATTCTGGGGTTAGATAACCGGGATGGTGGCACGGGCATTGTCAGCGGCCTGGCCTATTGGAATATGGACTTCAGCATCAAGAAGAACTTCCGAGTGACGGAGGGTGTCAGTCTGGAATTCCAAGGGGTGTTCGCTAACGTTTTGAACCACAACCAGTGGTTGGATCCGATTGGCAATTCCGCCGTGGCTCTCTTCGAAGGCGCGTCCGGTTTCGGCGCTCTGAATAGCGGCTCAGCGCAGGAACAACCCGGCGGCAACCGGCAGATCGAGGTGGGCGCTCGCGTTCGCTTCTAGCTTAGAGAAGTTCGAGGCGCCACGCGGCGTGTCGCCTCGAACTAACCCAATCCGCAGCGCTTCCCCTCCGGCCGCACCAGTCAGATGCGGCCGTTATTATGCACAAACCTAGCGCGTGAAGGATCAAGTATCGAGCCTGAGGGCCCTTACATTCCCAACCACGCGGATCTGCCTCACTGGCCAGCTTCAGATTTGGAGACAACGGCGTATACCCCTGCCGCGCGAGCTTCTTTCTCAACAAAAGGATCGCTGTGAGCAGTGAAAATAATCACCGGTATAGCGGGCATGAGCTTCTTCAGCACACGGGTTTCTTCCCATCCGTTCATGACCGGCATTGAAAGGTCCGTCACAATTAAGTTAGGGCGGAGCAGTTGAGCCTTTTCGATTGCCTCCCTTCCGTTTTCAGCCTCTCCGCATACGTCAAAGTCTCCCTCGCGGGTGAAGAGTTCGCAAAGCATCCGACGAACGATCGGGTTGTCATCAACGACTAGCACCGACCTGACAGGCATACGAATCCCCACTCAAAAACCCGTTTCTAAAACCAACGGGTACGTTTTATGCTGACATTCAGATGCGCAATGACCCGCAAGTGTTGATACAGAATGGCTGCATCCCAACTTTCCGGCTCCGGAAGAGTTTCTGTCACTCGCCAAGGCGATATTCTTACGTTTCGGTGTCCGTCGTTACTAGGTAGTGTTTACACTCCCACGTTCTTCCCAGATCTAAGGCCCTGCTCTGCTGTGCTTTGCGAGTTTGGCACAGATCGTGCTCTGAACATGGAGGCGCTGCTCCGGAAAAACGACGCCAAGGCAAAGTTCTTCATATGCTTGTCCGGCGAAAATCGGAGGAGTGCCATGCCGCGAAAACCTCTAATTCTGTGTGTCGATGACGAATGGAATGGCCTCGAAGGTTGCAAGATGCTGTTTGAGGAAGCGGGGTGCAAGGTCCTGGTCGCCACCAGCGGTGCAGAGGCTTTGCAACTGTTCGCCTCCCATCCCGTCGATTTGGTGCTTCTCGACTACCACATGCTTGGAATGAATGGGGACGTCGTCGCAGAGCACATGAAAGCTGGCGTACCCGATGTTCCAATCGCTCTGCTCTCCGCAGATGATGGGCTACCCGAGAGCGCTCTGAAATGGGTAGATGCGTTTGTGTCCAAGAGCGAATCGCCCGCGAACCTGCTACAGATTGTCGAGCATTTGCTCGATTTGCGTTTTCTATTTGCTCCGCTCGATGGTTTAACCGCCGGGCGAGGAAGACGCGCGGCATAAGACTATTAAGAGCGCGCGATGCAGAACCTGCGACTACTTCCTAAAGGCAATCGAAGGACTATGGAGGTCACTATGAAAAAAGCATTCCGAAGAGTAGATCCATTACTGTGGGTATTGCTTTTGGTTTCTGCTTTGCTTCTACCCGTCCCGGTGTACGCTGAAAACGATGTGATGGGAGAGATTCAATTTGAAGGAAAATCCCAGGTCGAGAAGACTTCTGGGGTCTGGGTTGACGGAGCGTACGTTGGGTATCTGAAAGAACTCAAGGGATCGAAGAAGGTTCTTCTTCTACCAGGCAAACACGTAATTACAGTGCGCCAGGACGGTTACCAAGACTTCACAGAACGAATTCTGGTCCAGCCCGGACAGAAGGAGGTCGTTCGCGTGGCCATGGAGAAGGCCCCTACGGGACCGCTTCCTGATGTGCCGGCGACAGTGAAGATCGCGGTCAACCCCTCAAGGGCCGCAGTTTTTCTGGACGGCCTTTTCGTGGGACACGTCGGGGAGTTTGAGGGCATGGGTCGAGGGATGCTAGTGGCGCCGGGAACCCATCAGATCAGAATCGCCCTTCCGGGCTACCAAACTTTTGAGACGAACATCAACCCGCTTGCTAGTCAGAAAGTTGAAATCAAGACCGATTTGGTCAAGAATGGCGCCCCTCTGGCAGGGCCTCTAGTCCAGACGGAAACAAGTACCGCCACACCGCCGTCTGTCGTTCGTGACGCGCCTCCACAGCGTTGAAACGCAACCGGAGGCAAGGCAAATCGGCGATATTCGCGAGGACTGAGTGGAAACTGTCGTCGCTGGCGGAAGAGCGCACTTGCGCATTCGGCTTTGTTGCGCCGAACAGGCGACACTCTTTTAAAAGCAACTGCTATGGCGACTTGTGCTTCGGCGTCTTCGCTTTAAGCGTCGAGATAAGGCCCTCTGCTGCGGCGACGAGGGAGACGCGCGGCATAAGACATGAGAGCGCGATGCATTTGCCAATGACGGATAGGCGTCAGCGTATCATTGCCGCTCTAGTTGAGGTCGCAATGACCGAAGCTAACGCCAAAAGATTTTCTGCCATTGCACCCGATCTAGCCGCTCCCGAACAACAGGACGAGATGACGGCGCTAGCCAAAGGGAAAAAAACCAAAGCTGAAATGCTTAAGACAGCAAATCCGCCTGATACGAGATCACGTCTAAAGAGTTTTCTTACGTGACTCTGCGGGCGTTATCCAGGTGAGTTTGCAACTATCGAAAGCCACTCTTCTGGGCCGTTCATGACAAGATTGTCATCTGCCTCGGCTAGATCCGCCTGCTGCGGCGGATTTAGCGCCAGGATTCTTGTGTGGGGAAATTTCCCCTTCAACCACCGGACCCTCTCTTCTCGCGTTTCTCTCGGTGCTGCATGTCCGACTATGAAGAGACGGTATCTTTCGTGGTTGGCGAGAGCGCGCTGGGCATCGTCGTTGCCGAGTACAGAACTGACCTCGTACCCGCGATTCTTCAACAACTCTGCCCTGGTGATAAGCAACATCTCATTGTAGGCAATCTGAAAGATGCCGTTGCCTTCGGAGACTGGCTTCAGACCGCATGGCTGCAAACGCTTGTCTTTAGCTTCCAATAGCTAGTTGATCCGGCGAACAAGCTGGAGCAGTTTCTCACGGTCCTGCTCGACCGATGCCTGCTGGCACAGCTATAACCATTCTTCTTGGTGGTCTTTCACAACGTCCCCTTCAGGCGGCGACCAAAGAAGTGCTGACAACCGGTAGCCGGGCTGTTACAACCGTTCCGTTGCCGTTAGAATTGATTTCCAAAGTGCCGCCCAGTTGCCGGAGTCTCTCGCGCATTCCCCGGATTCCGACTCCCGGTGTACCCCCTGAGTCCATGGTATTCCGCTTCTCTTGGGGTATGCCTTTACCTTTGTCCTCCACTTCCAGGCTGACTTGACCGTCGAAACGGCTAATACGAATTCTGGCGACTGGGCTTTCCGAATGACGGTGAATGTTCGTGAGGCACTCCTGAACGATCCGGAAAATGGCGGTTTCCGAATCCTGCGGGAGACGCCCCAAATCCTCTGGGAGCTCCAAGTCGACTATGATCTTGCTGCGTTCTGTAAACCCATCTAGGTACGAACGAAGACCCGAGGCGAGCCCAACTTCATCCAGCAGTGGTGGATGCAGCAAATGAGAGATGGTGCGCAGTTCTCGCGACAGTTCCTGGACAAGACCGACGCTTTCCCGGATTGCCTTGGCAGCGCGGGGAGCGATGTTGCCGTTTTCGGACTCCACTAACGACAGGTTCATGCCCAGGGCAGCGAGTACCTGCCCAGCGCTGTCGTGCAACTCGCGCGCGATACGCCGCCTTTCCTGATCTTGCAGGTGCAGCAGGCGGCCAGAAAGGAGACGTAAACTCTCTTCCGTCCGTTTCCTCTCGCTAATGTCACGGATGGCACTCGTAACCAGCGTGCCCTCGTCCGTCTGCAACGGACTGAGGCTAATCTCCACTGGAAATTCTTGGCCATTCCGGTGCAGACCAAATAGCTCCAGGCCCGCACCCATGGAGCGCACCCGCGGTTCGCCAAAAAAACCGGTTCGGTTTCCCAGATGCCTGCGGCGAAAACGCTCCGGCACCAGCATCTCAATTTCTTGACCTAGTAACTGTTCACGTCGATAGCCGAACAACTTCTCCACCTGGGCATTAGCTAGGACAATCTTGCCCAAAGGATTCACCACAAGCATTGCGTCTGGCGCCGCCTCCAGGAGTCCCCGGAACTTCGCCTCCGCGCGCTCACGCTCACGAGCTGCTTCTGACTCGGAGCGAAGTTGTTCTTCCGCGAGAAGCCGCTTTTCCACTTCAGTGCGAGCTTGTTCTTTGCTTCTTGCGGCGGCTCGCATCACTCTCACAACCAACACATACACGACGATGGACAGGACTGCGATTGCCAACGAAGCCAGCACTGTGGCCCATTGGCCGCGGTTGGCGAGAGTCACCCGTATCGCAAGCAGCCGATCTTCCTCTTTCTCCATATCAGCTACGATATGGCGAAGCTCGTCCATCCGCTGTCTGCCAACGCCGGAAAGCATAAGCTGGCCCGCTTCCATGTCCCGGCCTTCTTTGTCTAGTTGGATAGTTTGCTGCAGAACGGTAAGCTCCTCTTGTTCGATCCGTCGAAGCCTCACGCATCCGCTGCTGCTGAGGGGCGCTGTTTTTCGTGAGACTGTCAAGTCTAGCCAGTCGGGCGTCGATCTGCGAGGTCGCTTCTTGATAAGGTTCCAAGTAGACTGGATCATCCGTGATTAGGTATCCACGCTGGCCTGTTTCTGCATCCACCACAAGGCGAAGAACGGCACTCAACTCTTCCTTCACTTCGTGGGTTGTCTGAACCTGATCGTTCAGTCTGTCATAACCAAGGGCGGCTCGGCAGGTGTACGCAACCACACCAAGCGTGAGGAACAACCCGATAGTGAGGATTAGAAGAAGACGTCGCTGCAGAGTGGCTAACACGCAGCCGCTTCCTGTTTCGGAAAGATCGCCACAGCAACGATCGGGAGGGCGTAGCCCACCCGATTGTGTTTTGAGACTACTTCCAAACGCGAGCGGTCGCTGTCCATGATCCCCACCCTTTCCATTCGGAAAACATGCGGGAAAGGACGCCGCAGTGAGACAATGATGTGATAACTAACCCCAAAAGTAAAGCGGAGTTTCGCGGAAACGTGTCTCGCGCTAGGCGGCTCGGGCCTTGGCCTTGAAGCCAACGCTGCATGACTGAGGTAGCAGGAAGCAACAAACGCAAGGCCGTCCGAGCCTCAGCCTCAAGATCACTGTGACTAGAAATCGTTGGAGATAGAGCATCTTCGCCGCGGACTGGATCTTCTTCAGATCAACCCTCGCGGTCAGCAGCCTCTCGATGAGGTGATCTTCGACGATGGCGACGGAGGCGTCATAGTCATCTTCACGAACCGAGGGTTCGATCCGAGTCGCCAAGTCGTTCCACTCCCACCCCAGCGTTGCATCCTTATTGGTCCAGCGCTTTCAATGCCCTGTGGTGTGTTAACCGATTATTGATGGCGCAAACAGGTAGTTCCATGAATGGTAGCCAACGATTCAGAAGATGTTAAGGTCGATCGAGCTTCTGGGAACCACGGTCGCTCCCATCGTCCGTAAAGAGCCCACTGCTGTCACTTCGCGTTCCTGATCGAGAACTCCAGTCCAGAACAATCGCGGCGCAACTCCTGTCTGAATCCTCCCTGTGAGTACTTCATCCAAAACAGAGTGCATCCGTGCCGTCTGTCCGTGGCGTCTATCAGAAGCGAGGAGTCCGATGGATGTTTGAGAGTATTCTTTGCCAAGTAACGGAATACGATCCTGACGTTCTAGAGTCCCTGATTGAGCTCGCAGTCGAAATTGCTCGCGAGGGTCGGGAGGGAAGGCGCATTGGCACGTTATTTACGCTCGGGGATGAGAAGGCAGTGCTCGCGAAATCCAGGCCGTTGATTTTGGATCCGTTGCTCGGGCATCCGGAGTCTTCGCGGCACGTCACCAATCTCAATCTCCGCGGAACCATCAAAGAATTGGCGCAACTCGACGGCGGGTTCGTGGTAAGTCGCGCAGGGAATTTCGTTTCCGCGTGCCGCTATCTCGATGCTGTGGTCACAGAAGTGGACGTGCCGTTGGGACTCGGCAGCCGTCACATTGCCGCCGCCAACATGAGCGCAGTTACCAAAGCCGTGGGAATTGTCGTCTCTGAGAGTTCGGTGGTGCGGCTTTTCTGTCATGGACAACTGGTCGGCGAAATCATTCCCGAGGTTTGGATGATGGATCACGCCCACCTGCGTGGTACCGTGAAAAGGGAGCAAGTCGGCGAAATGACGATTCTGACACCAAATTTGCGACCCGCCTCGATCGCGGAGTGATGACAAACCACTGATATACGGAACGGCGCGCGCGTGACATCTCTGAAGGAATTTAGATGTGAAGTCTGTGGACTGGTGACCACTAGCCCCATCCACTGGTTCGTGATTCGGTGTGGAGATTCCGAGCTTACGGTGTACCGGTGGAATTCTGAAACCGCCAACGCAGCCGGAGCCAGGCACTACTGCGGTGAAGCTCATGCCGAGGTGTACATCAGTCGTTGGTTTGACTCGGTGTGCGCGCCGCCGAAGCCAAATTTTATCTAGCGCTCGCCGATGAGTCATCAGCTTACAAAACACTGAACTGCGCGGGCCCAGCCCTTTTCGTCGATTTACTCTTTCATCGCAGCTATGGCAAGAATCGGCAGGTCTCGCGGCAGTGATGCACGTTCGGGGGGACGGGGAGTCGGATCAATAACCAATGGTGAATATGAGCAGACTGTCTAATAAAGTGGCAGTAGTGACGGGCGCGTCCAAGGGCATAGGCGCTGGGATTGCAACGGCCTTGGGAGCTGAGGGCGCGCGCGTGGCCGTGAACTATTCCTCCGACCGGGAAGGCGCCGAGCGCGTCGCTCAGGCGATCACCGACAACGGGGGTGAGGCGATCGCGATCGGGGCCGACGTGTCCAAGGCCGCAGATGTCGCGCGGTTATTCGAGGGAGTGCATTCCGCGTTCGGAAGACTGGACGTTTTGGTCAACAACGCCGGCGTATTCCGCTTCGGCGCCTTCGCGGAGATCACCAAGCAAAGCTTTCACCTCCACTACAACATCAACGTTCTCGGGGTGATTCTCACCGTGCAGGAGGCGATCAAGCGGTTCGGGGCCGACGGCGGTAGCATCATTAACCTCAGCTCTATCGTCGGCTCGCATCCGGTGCCGGGAGCTCTGCTGTACGCTTCCACGAAAGGCGCCATCGAAACACTGACCAGGGGATTGGCTCTTGAACTGGCGCCACGCAAGATCCGGGTCAACGCCATCGCTCCCGGTCATACAGAAACCGAAGGAAATGTAGCTGCGGGGACCTTTGATGGTGGTGCCGGCGCCGTTCTAGCCGCGAAGACGCCGCTCGGCCGGCTCGGACACGTCAGTGATATTGCCCCGCTCGCGGTATTCCTCGCATCAGACGAAGCAGCTTGGATCACCGGGGAGGTCATTCGGGCCGCAGGCGGCCTCGTTGTCGCCACCTGATGGCACGTGCTGATCTCGCAATAACAACGCTGCAACACAGAAAGGAGAATACGATGCAATTTCAGAGTGACTACTTCAATGCTTATCACAACCTAAAGCTGACACGAGATGACAAAGGCGTGCTGGTTGCTGAAGTCCACACCAACGGCGGGCCGTGCATTATGACCGCGCAATCTCACACGGAATTTGTCGATGGGTTCTACCGGATTTCGCAAGATCGCGCGAACAAGATCGTAATCCTTACGGGCGCCGGTGGGGAGTTCATTACTGATGTCGACTGGTCCTCCTTCGGCAACGCCGCCGATCCCGGCGTTTGGAGCCAGGTTCACGACGAAGGTGTTCAGGTGTTGGAAAACATCGCCAACATACGCGTCCCAGTCATCGCGGCAATCGAGGGACGTGCTCACGTGCATTCAGACTACGCGCTACTTGCCAGTGTAATTGTGGCGGCAGATGGCGCGACTTTCCAGGATGTGGCCCACTTCTCCCAGGGCGTTGCGCCCGGCGACGGAATTTTCACCACGTGGAGTTATCGCGCTGGAGCGGGACGAGCGGAGGCGTTCCTGCTCAATCCACAGCCGCTCACGGCGCGTACTGCACGCGAATGGGGAGTGGTTGCCGAGGTTGTGCCGAACGGTAAGGCGCTCAGTCGGGCGCGGGAATTGGCCGAGCTGTACCTGAAGGCTCCGGAGGTGACCCGCCGAAACACACGCATCCACTTCATTCAACCGTTGAAGGAGCGCATCGTGCGAGAAGTTGGCTA
>Ga0116217_10002204_pt1 | contig 18233 bp, 18 predicted proteins | sample Sb_taG_6_FD_89697 | JGI IMG/M metagenome (GOLD analysis project Ga0116217, IMG submission 89697) | Peat soil microbial communities from Weissenstadt, Germany - Sb_50d_4_PS metaG | ecosystem: Environmental > Terrestrial > Soil > Wetlands > Peat | place: Germany: Weissenstadt | collected 2010-09-21 | reverse complement strand
CTTGTTGAGGCACCTCCGCTCAGAGCACTATAAACGCCTGCTCATCCTGATGGATCTTGGCAGTGATCCGCCACTCGTCCAGTTTCATATCGTAGCCGAAACTAAAGGCTTGGATTTGATCGAGTACGCACGAAATGCTCTTTGAAGAGCAAGGCCACGTCACACTCGGTCGGAGACGAGATCAGTATGTTCGACGTTTATGTGATCGACAGGCGGGCCTTTTTAGGTTAAATGTCGATGGTCGGCCCAATGGCGTTCATTTTCAGGAACTCATGAGATTCGGTTTCGGTCCCGGTCGATCCTCTCGGGTTTCTATCGGACGAACTCTGATCGGGGGGGAGTAATCACTTCGAAATGTTCCTCTACTTTTTGCGTCACGCTAGTGCCGGGCAAAAGTTGAGCGCAGCGAAGAAGGATGAAAATCGCGGCCTCGATAAAGACGGCATTAACCAATGTGGATATATCGGCCGCGCCTTGGCCGCACTGGGCGTGGAGGTGGAAATCATCGTCACCAGCCCGCTAAAGAGATCCACGCAAACCGCAGCTTCAGTGGGAAACGAAATGGGGCACGACGGGAAACTCGTGATTGAGAACGGGCTGCGTCCAGAGGCGACCTTCTCGGATTTTCAGAAAATGCTGAAAAAATATGCCCGCAAGGATTCCGTGCTGCTGGTGGGACACAATCCGAGCTTGTGCGAATTCCTCGGACGGGTGATCAGCGACGATGGATGCGAAGCCGTGGTTGAGCTCAAGAAGGGGGCCGTGGCTAAAGTCGAAATGAGTGGCCATTCCGGATCCCTGAGTTGGTGCATTAGCCCCCGTATACTGCGCACGCTTCATACCGCGGCCAAAGAGAGTTCGCGCCGGAAGACTTCACAGAAGTAGGATCGGTCCTTCTCTATCCATGCCAGAGGACGACGCCAAACCGTGGCAGCATTTTGCGGAAGAATCGCCATGTCACAAGTAACCCAGACCACTGGCGACGTGGCCTGTTCGCGAAAGTCGACCGGCTACGTGCCTTGTCAACCCCGTCTAAGGCTCATCACAGAAAAGGCTTGCTACGGGACTTATAATGCGTGGTGTTCGGCGGGATATATATGAAATCGTCTTCGCGTCAGCCTCGAACGTCCTTCCCGGGTGCAGCGCAACCTTCGATTGCTGCGAGTGTGGCCCTTGGGGATACCACGCCTGAAAACCCAGGGAAGCCCGCTAAGCGCGTTCTTGATCCCATCGAAAGGATTTTGGAAGTCCTTTTCGGGCTCATCATGGTGATGACGGTTACCTGTTCGTTCAGCGTGGCTGGTTCCGGTCGCGCGGATGTACGAAGCATGCTGATCGGCGCGCTTGGCTGCAATCTGGCCTGGGGGGCCATCGACGGAGTCATGTACTTGATGTCGTGCTTCAGCGCACGAGGACGGAGTATCCTGGCCTTGCGAGCGGCCCGCGCTGCTGTCGATCCCGTAATGGCGCGCGGCGTCATCGCCGATTGGATGCCGCCGCTGTTTGCGTCCGTCCTATCGCCGTCACAGTTCGAGCAGATGCGCCTGCAGTTGATGGAGTTGCCGGAACCGCCGTCCCGCCCGCATCTCGTCAAAGATGATTGGCTCGGCGCACTTGGAGTGTTCCTGCTGGTTCTACTTGCTACCCTGCCGGTCGTGCTTCCCTTCGTTTTTTTCAGACAGCCCATGCTGGCGCTGCGTATCTCCAATTTCATTGCTGTCGCAATGCTGTTTTTGACAGGCTATGCGTTTGGACGGCAGGCCGAGTTTCATCCTTGGGGGATGGCACTGACAATGGTTCTGGTTGGCGGCGCAATGGTCGGGTTGACAATCGCCCTTGGAGGATAAGAGTGCGCCATCTAAGTACCATGGTCGTGGTTCTCCTCCTCCTCGCCGAGATACAAGCCCAGACCACGGCCCACAGTTCCGCAACAGACTCGGAAGATGCCGTCTCGAATCAATGGTCATATTCCGTCGCTGTCTGGGGTTATCTCGTCCCGAACGACCAATCGTACGGGTCTCCAACATTAACGGCTGATCGAAAGTGGCTGCACCTGGAAGCGCGCTATAACTACGAAAACAAGGAAACCGGATCGTTATGGGCGGGCTACAACTGGAGTGTCGGACACAAGCTGGTGCTGGAGGTCACGCCCATGCTGGGTGCGGTCTTCGGAAAGACGACAGGAATCGCACCCGGCTGCAATGTGACCCTCACCTACAAGCGGGTCGAACTCTCCAGCCAGTGTGAATACGTCATCGATCTGAAAGACAAGGAAGGTAACTTCTTCTACAGCTGGAACGAACTGAGCTATTCTCCAACGGACTGGTTCCGCGCCGGTCTGGCAGCCCAACGTACCCGGGCTTATCAGACTCCTCTCGACGTTCAGCGCGGTTTCCTGGTTGGCTTCTCCCACAAGAAGTTCGGTTTCACAACCTACGTCCTAAACGCCGGTTGGACCGAGCCGACAGTGATTCTGGCACTTGGCTTTAACTTCTGACGAGCTGCGTTTGGGTGGGCGAGCCCTGGAAAACCAAAACTGAGCCCTAAGCCGCTATCCTTCACAGCTCCTCAGCAATGGCAGCAGCCAGCACAAGTCAGCAATCTGCTTTCGCCAATTGAGAATTGCTCCAGTCTTCATGTGACGCTGCTATTCTGTGCCGGCAATAAGATACATGCGCCTATTGACATTTCGTATTATTGATGGGACTTTCGGTCGCACTTTGTCAAACGACTCCTCAGGAGCCCAACGCCGAACGTGTTGTCCCGGAAACCGAATCAGCATTCGCGCTTCATTGACGGGAAAGAGGTGAGCGCGGACGAGATTAGACAGATATTGCTGATCATCCAGTTCTCATTTGTGGCTCCGCTCCAAATCAAGGTCGAATCTGGTGGTCAGCCAAGGGCAGCATCACTCCTGGTCGAGAGGCTGGAGCGACTGCCAACGTCTTCCGGGCTACACGAGGATTTCGTCGGCACGAAGAAATTGCTTAGGCGTGTGTCCAAAGTGAAACTACAATAACAATGCTGCCTGAGACCAGCGGTCCGCGAGCACTTAGCTCAAGAATCGAGCCCGCTCAGAATCACAATTGGCGAAATATCGCCATTTTCACTCCGTCGAAAGTCGCGGGGTAATCGTTTGGAATCAATGAATCTTAGGAACGCGCTTTCACCCCTATGGGTGGGCCGCAAGCCCATGCAACCTCATTGACCCGATGAGTCTTCGCCCTCATCAAGATTTTTTCCCACAGTTTTCGCGAGGAAGCCCAGCGCTCCAGTCACTACCGCAAGACCAATGCCCTCCATTTCAGCGAGTATTCGGTTTGTCTTGGTAAATTCGCTGATGGCGCGGCCTCCCACCAAAAATGCGAAACATGCGACCGCAAACAACAACCAGGCCACTCCACGTAACAGAAGCTTCAAGGCCGATGTTGTTGAAGCGGTCATAAGATTAAGGCGAAAGAGACGCCAGGATGCAATAGCGTCGCATCAAACTCTTGCAATATCGCCATTTCACAAGTAACTTTTCAGAGCGTCTAATGGCCTGGTCTATACAAGGCGACTGCCTATTACGTAAAGACCAACGGAGGCCCGCTGACTCGCTTCCCCTTGAGGTCGACAGTCACTTCGACACGATCGGCGATCTTGATGAAGGGAATTCCGCTATTCATCCCGTAATCTTTACGGTCAAAGGCCATTGTCCCTTTGACCTCGCCTGCGCCTGTCCCCGCGCCGATAACAGTAAAAGTCAGCGTCTCGGGTTTAGACACGCCGCGAATGGTAAACGTTCCGGGCAGTTCCAAGGTGGTGGGCCCGGTCTGCACAACTTTGTCTGAATGAAACGTGATCAACGGATTCTGCTTGACGTCGAAGAACTCTTTGCTCTTCAGCTTGCCATCCTTCATGCCACTTCCGGCATTCACGCTTGCGGCCTGAATCTTGATGTCCATAACGCCCGTCGTGACATCAGCAGAGGTGAATGTCATAGTGGCGTCCCACTTGTCGAAACTACCCTCTAGAGCCACCGACGCCTTCACGTAGAACTTAATCGAGCTGTCTTCCGTCGTAATCTCGAAAACAGGAACCTGTGCTCGGCTTACTGAGGGAAACATAGCAGACGCTAAGAGGCAGAGGACAGCTAACCACATGCTGCTGGATGTGTGCCTTTCAAACATAAACTCCCTCCCACCAGTTGCCATGACCAACCAATTGAATAAACGCCGATTAGACTATCACACTTGATGTTTTGCTCGGAGGTACTGTTAAGTGTGGCAGCCACGTTCGGCGATCGGCACTTTGGAGCAAGGAGGGGTCAAAAGTTGCGCAGCAACGCGACCTACGATGACGGCATTCGACTGGAGTTTTCTCCCCCAACGGGAGTCGTAAAGGGCAGGTCTGGCACGAGTGAAGCAGCGATTCTCCGCACTCGTGCCCTATTGCCATACGTGTGGAGCAGGAGATCGAGTTGGTGCACATTCAGCCGGGAAAGCCGACGCAGAATGCGCACGTGGAGAGTTTTCAAGGACGGCTGCAAGAAGACTGTTTGACGGTGAGTTGGTTTCACAACTTGTTGGATGCGCGACGCGAAGCGGGGTAAGAGGCCTCAAACGTCGGCCCCTTGCGCCAGACCCACCCCCTCTCAAACCGGAGATGGAAGAAAGGACTTTGTCTTACGCTCAGGTGAACGAAAGCAGGGCAGCTCACGGCAAACCGCATCTTTGACCAGACGTACCGGCCGAACGGATGAGTCTGTAAGCACCGTAGCGACCGCGTAACTGGCAGTTCTGCCAGTTACCGGGGCGGCACGGCGCTCATACACTACACGGTTCGCGTGGCTGCGCTGGCGCTGCTGGCTCGCTCGCCAGTCCTAGTACAGAGGGCAACCATGAAATCAAAACTGCAGAACCTCCTAACCGCCGCGCTGCTTGGAGCGCTGGCTGTCATGGCACTCGCTGTTGATCCACAGATCGAAAAGAAGCAGCAAGATATCCGCACCATGGCGCAGAGTACCCTTCAGCGCCTCTACAAAGCACAGCCAAAGGCCAAGGCTGCGGTCGAAGGAGCCGCGGGGTATGCCGTCTTCAGCAACATGGGCGTAAAGATTCTGGTCGCCGGTTCCGGCAACGGAAAAGGCGTTGCAGTGAACAACAAGACCAAGCGTGAGACCTACATGAAGATGCTCGAACTCCAGGCCGGGTTCGGTATGGGCGTGAAGAAGTTCAGCGTGATCTTTGTTTTCGACAACGACAGAGTATTTAACAGCTTCGTGAATTCCGGCTGGCAGTTCGGCGGACAAACCACAGCCGCTGCCACAACCGGAAACAAAGGTGCAGCGCTCGCGGGAGCAGTGTCGGTTTCGGACGGTGTTTGGATGTATCAGATGACCGACAAGGGCCTCGCCCTCGAAATCACCGCTAAGAGCACCAAATATTACAAAGATGATGACCTGAATCGAGGCGGTTCTGGCGGAGGTACAGAGTGACCGAGAGTCCCGAAGGCGATCCGAGAACTGCCTTGCCTATTGAGCGCACTAGTTTCGCGAAGTTTCGTAGTGATCGAGAGGAACAATGAAATCAGCAGTCAAGGTAGTGATGTCATCCCACCAACCCGGCAACAGCAAGCTCCCGGCCTTCGTCGTACACCGCTCGCGAGCCGAGCTTAAAGCCGTGGGCAAAGCGTTGCGGGACAAGTATCCGCGAACTGCGCACGCCGAGTGGAAGCCTCCGCACAACCGGCCGGACCCGGTCCGCCTGGTACTGCAGGCCGACGAAGGACGCCTGACCGATCTCCTTCCACTTCGCCACGGGCGCATGGTGGCGTCTCCCTTCACTTTCTACCGGGGCTCAGCGCTCGCCATGGCAGTCGATCTGGCGGGCATTCCGTATACCGGCATCCGCGTGCAATGCGGCGGAGACTCCCACCTGGTCAACTTCCGCGGTCTCGCCACCCCGGAGAGGCAAGTTATCTTCGCCATCAACGACCTCGATGAGACCCTTCCGGCACCGTGGGAGTGGGACCTCAAGCGTCTCGCGGTGAGTTTCGTGATCGCCTGTCGCGACAACGGCCTCAGCGAGTCCGTTGCCAAGGATGCGGTTCTCACCTGTGTCCGGTCCTACCGCGAGCACATGGCCGAGTTCGCTGACATGAAGGTGCTGGACTTGTGGTACTTCGCCGTCGACGCCGAGATGCTGATCGCAGGCGTGAAGGATGCCGGGATCCGCCACGGCGCGATCAGGAACTTGGCGAAGGCACGTGAGAGCAGCACCTCGGAAGGCCTCTTCCCGAAGCTCGTAGGCGGTTCGGGCGGGTCGCCGATTATCAAAGACCAACTCCCGGCGATCTTCCACGCGAAAGGTCACTCCCCCGGGGAGATCCATCTGGAAGTCAAGGACGCCTACGCCCGGTACCGCGAAACCCTGCCGCCTAACTATCGCATGTTGCTCGGCCGCTACGAACTCAAGGACGCTGCGGCCAAGGTCGTCGGCGTAGGGAGCGTCGGCACCTCTTGCTGGATGATGTTGCTTGTGGCCGGCGAAGGAGATCCTCTCATTTTGCAGGTCAAGGAGGCGCGCGCCTCCGTTCTGGAGGGCTTTGCGGGAAAGAGCATCTACCCGAACCACGGACAGCGTGTCGTGAACGGCATCCGACTTATGCAGCCGGCGAGCGACATCTTCCTTGGCTGGACCGAGGGTAGACGAGGCCGTCACTTCTATATCCGCCAGCTCCGCGACGTTAAGATCAAGTTTGCCGTCGAGACGTTCGAAACGGCCAGGATGATCGTCTTCGCCCAGTGTTGCGGCTACTCGCTGGCGCTCTCCCACGCGCGCTCCGGGGACGCCGCGATGATCAGCGGGTACCTGGGCAAGAGCGACTCTTTCGACAAATCTATTGCCGCTTTCTCGATCGCATACGCTGACCAGAACGAAAAGGACCATGCGGTGCTCAAGCGTGCAATCCGCGATGGAAAGGTTGAGGCGGTCATCGAAAAAGCGAAGTGAGTCGCCCGCGCAAGAAGGAAACAATGGAGAGGGGAACCGTGGTCCGCCCGAATCTGCTTTCGTTCGCAGGGATCACGTTCCTGAGGGCTGCGCTACTGGATTGCGGAGAAAAGCGTGCTGATTCCGCCCTTGCTGATGTTGAATGTGTTCGTTGTGATCGTCATGTTCTCCATCGGGCTGCGTGTCAGCGGCGGAGAGCTGCTTGATATCGTGCGCAAGCGCGCCCTCTTTGTCCGTACCCTACTGGCGAATTGCGTCCTCATACCGGCCATAGGCTTCCTGCTGGTTCGCATCTTCCCGTTAACACCTGACGCCAGTGTAGGCATCCTGCTGCTGGCCGCGATACCGGGAACGCCGATTGCATTGCAGTTCACGCGCCAGGCGAAGACGCGCCTGCCTTTCGCTGCCGCCATGACTTTTGTGCTCTCGCTGGTGAGCATCGCGATGACCCCTCTGGCCGTCGAGTTGATGCCGCAGGCTGCGCAGCGCAATCAGCGACCGATCCTCCTCCTGATCATGAGCATCGTCCTGTACATCGCGCTGCCACTGTGCGCTGGTTTGTGGGCGGCGCGACACGCGCCTAAAATTGCCCACAGGCTGGTATTGCCGCTGGGCCTGCTGGCCTCGATTGTCTTCATCTTTACTATGTGGGAGACGCGTCTGGTGCGCCGTGAAGCCTTTAATGCAATCCGCGGCCGCGGGACCATCCTTGCGATGCTCTTGTTGCTGCTTCTGTCCATGTTGATCGGCTGGCTGATCGGCGGACCAGACTCCGAATCACGCCGGGTGTTGGCGACGTCCACCGGCATGCGCAGCGTGATTGTCGTGCTGTATGTGGCGCGTTACTGCTTTCCGGGCACCAACGTCTACATGATCCCGATTGTCTATCTGTCGCTGATGGTGCCCACGAACCTGCTTTTCCATCTCGCGTTCACCGGATGGCACAAACTGTGGCCGGCGGCGGAGGCGTAGAGTGCATCGAGGTGAAGTGCACCCGTTTGCTGTACCAATCCGAATAAGAGTTTCCGGGTTAGCGCGCCGAACTAGGGTGCGGATGTTGCGCCGCAAAGACCAGCCGCCTGGCGAATGGCGTCCGCAACCCTTGTGGCGGTCTGCTCATCCGCGAATCGAATCTTTCCCTCACGATTGTTCGGTAAGCTCGCTTTAGACTTTAACTTATCTTTTTGATACGAGAGGCGCTGTCCGCGAATTGCTGTACGCGTTTTTATCTCGACCAGGTAGGTTTCGGGCGAAACCCGACTTTTCCACTCGCTTTGAGATGCCATAATCCGTGAATAAGACTGAACATCTACACCGGAAACAGCTTGGAGCTGCACTAAGTAAGTGTCCACGGTCTTATCGTGAGATTCTATTTTAATGTTTGTCCAAGCCAGTGAACAGGTTGACGGATCTGCATTTACGTCTGCCAGGCTATTGGTGGTCGTGTATTTGGCACCCGCCATATCGGCAATAGTAGTATCCCAAGAAACGGTTCCCCGGCTATTCAACGTATTTGCGATGAAGGTCATGGCGCGTTCGAGCGTCGGCTGTGTGCTTTGTGCAGAGACATGAAACGCGAGCAACAGTGCCAGCCACGTGAGGATACCGAATCTCCCAGTTGCTCTCATTATCGTTCAAAGCTCCTCGTTGGCTGGCAGTTCACTTCTTGCTTCTTGCCCCAGGGATGCACGAACTGGGTGAGGACTGGTCAAGAGTAGTCTTTTTACGGTATCCGACCCTATTTGACCGGTTAAGAAGACAATTGTCAGTGACGGCTATCACAAAAGGAGTTGACAACCCGCAGCGTTCCGCGAAACCGCTGAAAGCGTCGCGCAAGGGATACCGTGGTTGCTAAGGAGGTCAAGGAACTGGCGATGGAGACAGCCGATGAACCGACGGACATCGTGCCGCCACTGTGGTTGATAAAACGTCCCCAATCTCACCCATTTCACCCGGATCCTCCAATTCTGAACTTGCGTAATGGCCTCTTCATCTCATCTGTTTGCGTCAATCACCGAGCCTAGAGAGAGGCAACGCGCCGATCCGCGCAGGTCTGCTCGGCGGGTCGGCGCGAATCAATTCACTTACACCTAGGCAGCTACTCTCTCGGCGATCTTCTTGGCCACCTTGGCCTCGACGACCTTCCGAATCATGCGCCGCGTTCGTTCCACAAACGCGAGTTTGTCCGCTAGGCAGCTTTCAAGTAGCACGCCGACGCCATAGTGGCCGGTTACATCCGCTGCGGCGACCAACGCTGCGTACTCTGCAATGCGAAGGTGAGTCAGGTGGATGGCCTTTACCATAATGAACAGGTGCTTTGCGGCGGGGTTTTGGATTTCGGCGAGTTCTTTGCGAAAATCTTCGACAAAGATGTCATGGAGGCGGGAGCTGACCTTCACGGGCTCTTCGCCGATGAGCTTGAAGCACTGGTCTTGGGTGGCAAGGACTTTCTGTGAGACGAAAGCCCGTGCTTCCAGGGCCTCCTTGATGTCCGGATCCTCAGCAAACTGGCTGAGTTCCTGATAGAACTTTGTACTCCGTTCCGTGCCCTGGCGGAGGCCGCTAAGCAACTGTACGAAGAGTTCTTTTGGGTTTTGAACTGACATGATCAATCTCCTTTTTATATTTCTATTTACATCCGGATGGTTTCGGATGCTGGTTGACTGATATGGTTGACTGATGTAGAGAGCTAACGCTGTATCGCTTGAACAGTAGAGCGCCTCGCGGGGCCGGGCAACTAGCAGAAGTGCCGGATCGCCCATCGATTAGTACTAGTGTTGCTTCTCAACGATTCAACCGGCTTCGCCCGGCTCGTACCCTGCTCATGTCCCGCGCCGGCTGGTCCAAGAAATCGCGCTGGACAAATACTGTTACGCAGCGCACATCTCAACGTGATGGGCGTCACACGAAAAACTTTCCTTGGAGGTTAACCTCAAATTGTCCTGCAGGGGAAGAGTTATGTTGTGTGTGTCATGTGCGTCGAGCAATCAGGTGGAATTTCCTGCTGAGATAAATATCCATTTCCCGGGCCTCAAGAATATCGACAGACCTAGCATCTTTGTATTCCCGAAGGTTATGGTCTGCTTAGATTGTGGCCTCTCGCGGTTTACCGTCGCGGAAACCGAATTGGCCCTGCTTGTCAGAGGCACTCTTGAAAGTGAAGACCCCCTGACATCGGGGTTTGCCAGAAACAAAGATTTTGCTAAATGGTTAGGGGAATGAATAAAGATCCAAGCGAGGTTCTGTTTTAGTTGAGCACATACCACTCAAAAAGACAGCTAGCCCAGACGAGCAAAACCCTGACCGCGTAGATTCCATGCGATCTGCGTAAGGGTCTTGCTGACAAGGTTAGCGCGGAGGTGGGGTCTTAGCGTCTAAGACACCACAATCGGGTATCCCGCATTGTTGATGTAACATCGCTCATCGATGGGTTCTGAGCGCCATGGTGATTGCACCAGTCACCTTTTGACCGTCGCGTGCTGCGAGGGGAACGGGCATGGAGCGTGGACTCTGGCATCGAGTCGAAGAGCTGTGTCACCGTGCCTTGGAGTTGGATGAGAGCCGCCGCGCGGATTTGCTCGAACGCTCTTGCGGAGACGACGAAGGACTTCGACACGAAGTGGAGTCGCTGATGGCTCACGAGAAAAAAGCCGAGCATTTCATCGATTCGCCCGCGCCAGACATGATGGGTAAACTAGTGGCCAACGAACCAGCCATAACGGACAGCGCAGCGAAACTGGTTGGCAGTAAAGTTTCCCATTATCGTGTTCTGGAGAAGCTGGGTAGCGGTGGCATGGGCGTCGTCTATAAGGCCGAGGACACCTTGCTCGGTCGCTTCGTCGCCGTGAAATTTCTGCCCGAGGACGTTTCGCGAGACCCGCAAACCCTGGAACGCTTCCGCCGCGAAGCCCGCGCCACTTCGGCCCTGAATCATCCCAACATCTGTACGATTCATGAAATCGCACGGCTCGAGAGCCAATGGTTCATCGTCATGGAGTTTCTGGACGGCATGACGCTGAAACAGTGTATCGGCGAAAAGCCAATCGAGATTGAGGGCTTGCTTAGTCTGGCCATTGAGATTGCCGACGCACTCGATGCTGCGCACTCCGAAGGAATCGTCCATCGCGACATCAAGCCCGCCAACATTTTTGTTACCAAGCGAGGACACGCGAAGATTCTTGATTTCGGTCTGGCCAAGGTCAGTCTTCCGCGGAGTAGCGGCTCCCAGATTGCGGCGCAGGAAACGCAAACGACCTCCGATATCAACAGGGAAAACCTGACCAGCCCGGGGACGGCGATGGGAACCATCGCCTACATGTCGCCGGAACAGGCACGGGCGAAGGAGTTGGACGCCCGCACCGACCTGTTCTCGTTTGGCGCCGTGCTGTACGAGATGGCGACTGGCACGCTGCCTTTTCACGGAGACAGTACCGCGATTATCTTTGATGCCATTTTGAATCGCTCTCCGGTTGCTCCAGTGCGCTTGAATCCTGATCTCCCACCCGAACTGGAAAGGATCATCAACCGGGCGCTGGAGAAAGACCGGGAGCTGCGTTATCAGAGCGCGGCGGAAATGCGTTCCGAGTTGTTGCGCCTGAAACGGCACACAGAGACCGGGCAGGTTGCGGCCACAAGTTCGGGAACGGTGGCGGTCGCGCGGGAGACGGGGTCTCAGGCCCAACAGCAGCCGCCATCATCTGGTTCTTCGCCTGTGATTGGCTCACATCCGCCTCCCAGCGCGGTGAAAGTGGTCGACATTCAGGTTGCAGGCAGGAAACTCTGGGTTCTTCTTCCGATCGCCTTGATTCTGGTCGCTGCTGTAATCGCGGGTGTGGTCTACTTTTATTCGCGCTCGACCGCGGCCCGTCTCACCGACAAAGACACTATCGTGCTGGCCGACTTCTCGAATTCCACTGGCGACGCGGTCTTCGATGACACGCTCAAACAGGCGCTGGCCACCGATTTCCAACAATCGCCGTTCCTCAGCGTTCTCTCTGATCGGAGGGTGCGCAATACGCTCAAGCTTATGGGGCACTCTCTCGAAGAGCGCTTGACGCCGGAGGTGGCACAAGAAGTCTGCCAGCGCACGGAAAGCAAACTCGTGGTGACGGGCTCGGTTGCAAGTCTCGGCAGCAAGTACGTACTCGGCCTCAACGCAGTGGATTGCCAGACTGGAGGTTCGGTTACGAGGCAACAAGTGCAGGTCGCGAAGAAAGAGGATGTGCTGGATGCCCTCGACGACCTGGCGACGACTCTGCGCCAGAAAGTCGGCGAATCGTTCAGCACGATCGCGAAATACGATACCCCGATTAAGGAAGCCACCACGCCTTCGCTGGAGGCGTTGAAGACGTACTCTTTGGGAATCAAGACCCGGTCCTTGCAAGGCGATGCTGCAGCAATCCCGCTTTTCAAGCGTGCCATTGAACTCGATCCCAGTTTTGCCATGGCCTTCGCCAGTTTGGGAATCTCTTATTTGAACTTAGCTCAGTTCAGCTTGGCCAGCGAAAACTTTCAAACCGCATACGGCCTGCGTGAGCGCGTGAGCGAGCGAGAGAGGCTGATTATCTCCGCTTACTACTTTACTTGGGTAACGGGGGAACTGGACAAAGCCAACCAGACCTACGAACTGTGGACGCAGGCATATCCCAGGGATGACGTACCTCACAATAATCTGGGGCTAAACTACGAGTACCTAGGACAATACGAAAAGGCGCTTGCGGAAACCGCAGAAAGTATCCGGCTGAACCCCGAGGAAAGTACCATATCCCGCAGCAATCTCGTGGGTTTCTATTGCCTCACGAATCGCCTCGATGAAGCCAAGCTTACCTACCAGCAGACGCTCGCGCGCAGAGCGGAAACCGGGTACCTGCACGAGTGCCGATTTGCGGTTGCCTTCATGGAGGGCGACGCCGAAGAGATGGATCGCCAGTTGAGCTGGGCGGCTGGCAAGCCCGGCATGGAGGATGCTCTTCTCGCCCATCAAGCCGAGGTCGAGGCCTTTTCCGGGCATCTCGTAAAGGCGCGGGAATTCTCGCGACGCGCGGCGGATTCCGCCGAGCATGCTGACGATGCGGAAGGTGCAGCCAAGAACCAAATGAACGCAGCCCTTCGGGAGGTGGAATTCGGAAATGGCGCACAGGTTCGCAGCGAGGTAGTTTCAGCACTCGCCAAGTCGTCGACTACAGACATCCGCGTGCTGGTGGCGCTAGCACTAGCCAGGGCCGGCGATTCAGACCGGGCGCAAAAGATGGCCGACGAGTTGCGAAAGGAAAACCCACTCAACACAATGATCAACGGCTACTGGCTCCCGACCATCTGCGCTGCGGTTGAAATCAACCGCAAGAACCCCGGGAAAGCCATCCAGATTCTCGAGACTGCAGCTCCCTACGAACTGGGCGATCCGGCCCCTACCGGATTTGGGAGCTCGCTTTACCCTGTCTACCTGCGGGGTCAGGCATATCTGCTATTGCGGCAGGGCAGCGCGGCAGGAGCCGAGTTCCAGAAATATGTGGATCACAGGAGCGTCGTGAACAGTTACCCGCTGGGTGCGCTGGCCCGTCTTGGCATTGCACGCGCCTACGCGATGCAGAAGGACACGGTCAGAGCACGCACCGCCTATCAGGAATTCCTCACGCTCTGGAAAGACGCCGACCCCGATATCCCAATCCTAAGAGAAGCCAAGGCGGAGTATGCGAGGCTGCAATGAAGTCATCGGGCGAATCGCTCGGCCCGGAAGTAGTACCACGTATTCGATTGGAAACCACATCTGATAACTCATTGATGGTCACCCAGTGAGCTGCAAGATATCTAGTAAGTAATCCAGCGAAATCAGAACAGAATTGTGACATCGATGCATAGAGTTGAGAATAGAGTTAAGTCGAGTGAGCTAGAGAAAGATACTGTAAGAACCACGACTTAGTCATTGGTGGACGCGCTGGTACAATCGCACGCATGAAATTGATCATTAGCACGATCGCTTCGGCGTTGTTCGTCATTCTCGGTTCTCTGGTCCCCCTATTTGCCCAAGCGGCTGCCCAGCAGCAACAACCTCAGTTCGACAAACAAGGCCAGAAGTTAGACCAAGGCGAGGTCCCGGAGCTCCGGGTCGCCGTTCTCGTTGCTCCGCCGATGGTTATGGAACAAAACGGGTCGCTGACCGGGTTCAGCATCGATCTTTGGAATGCGATTGCCACGCGGTTGAAGGTAAAGACGAGCTATCAGGTCATGCCTGACGTAAGAGGGGTAGACGAGGCGCTGCGATCCAAAGGCGCCGACCTCAGCCCCGCGATGTTTATAACGTTGTCACGTGATGCGGATTTCGATTTTTCGTATCCAACATTTGAGACAGGCCTGCAAATTATGGTGCGAGAGACGGGCGCAACGGAGCGCGCCCCAAGCCGCATAAGTCCCGTATTGGACATGCTCCGCTTGCTGTTTTCGCGAACGACTATTGAATGGGTGGGAGTAGCCCTGTTGCTAGTCCTCATCCCTGCTCATCTTTTCTGGTGGCTCGACCGGCGGCAGCAAGACGGCATCATTTCGAACCGGAACTATTTCCCAGGCATCTTTGAGGCATATTTTTGGGGGCTATCGAGTCTGGCGTGTCAGGCGCAGGAAATGCCTCGTCAATGGCTCGCGCGCTCTGTGGCAATTTTCTGGCTGTTCGCCAGTGTGGTGTTCATTGCGTCCTATACCGCCCAGCTAACCACGACCTTGACCGTCGAGCAGATTCGCGGGGCTATCGAGGGTCCGGGTGATTTGCCGGGTAAACAGATCGCTACGTTAGCGTCCTCACCTGCAGTTGATTATCTTCAGGACCAGCATGCACAGGTGCAGGAGTTCCCGACTCCTGATCAACTGTTTAAGGCCCTCCTGGACGGGAAGGTGGATGCCGTGGTCACGGCCGCACCGCTGCTCCTTTATTATGCAGCCCATGAGGGAAAGGGACGGGTAAAGGTGGTCGGTCCCGAATTTGACCGTAGGCCGCTCGCCATCTTAGTGCAGTTGGACAGCCCCCTGCGCAGGAAGATTGACCGAGCGTTGGTCGCTCTTCGTGAGGACGGCACATATCGGCAAATCTATGAGAAGTGGTTCGGCGGCACGGCCCCATGAGCCCAGGCGTTCAGCGCTTCTGCGCGATGCTTGTCGCCGCTGCTGCCTGCCTGGCACTCGCGGGGCCAGCAAATGGGCAAAATTCGACTCCGCAGGATGCGACGCAATCTCCCGCCAGCGCACCGGTGAGTCCGGCCGAAACCGAAGAACATCTGGCGGAAGAAGTGCGGAATCCACTCGCTGACCTGACTCAGGTTCAGTTTTCTAACGATTTCGATTTTGGCGGTGCGGGAGGCAACGGTTTTCTATACACCTTCACGCTCCAGCCGATCATCCCGTTCAAGATCACCAACAATTGGACTCTCATCACGCGATCAGCGTTCACGGTCGCCAGCGTTCCGGACTCCGAAGGATCGGGCCGGACCGCCGGCACAGGCGATTCCAACATACAATTTTACTTTTCCCCCAACCGGGCTAGGCCGTTCAGTTGGGGCTTCGGCCCGGTTCTTGGGATTCCGACCGCTTCGAATTCCCTTCTCGGATCGCGGAAATGGACGCTCGGTCCGGGGTTCGCCATCGTCCGGCAAACGGAAGTTTGGACTTATGCCGTGCTCGTCAACCAGTTTTGGTCTTTTGCGGGAGGCAAGAATCGCGACTCCGTTAGCCTGACGCTCATCCATCCATTGCTTTCCTATACCTAGAAAAGCGGTTGGTCGCTCACCCTCGATTCCGAATCAACCTACGACGCGAAAGCATCCAGCGGTGATAGGTGGGCCGTGCCTCTCCAGATATCGATCAGTAAGGAAACCAATTTCGGGAAGCGCCCTGTAAACCTTAGCTTCGGCGTAGTTCCCTATGCGGTTGCGCCATCAGGTTCTCCGAGCGTGGGGTTGAATTTCACCATCACACCGTTGTTCCCTAAAGAGGGAAAATAATGCCGTCGTGTCCCTACCAAAAACTCCGACCGCGCTGAAACGACTGCGATCAGCGGGGCTGGGCTGGTAATCTCCAAATTTCCCTGGCCGGACGCGGACTGCGACCAATATAAAGCCGCCCCTACGCGGCTTCATATGTTGGCCGGATTGAAGGTTCCAGCCTCAAAGGGACTTTGTTTCGGATCTTACCGATAGTTGACGAAACAGGCGTGGCTGTAGAAAAACTCGAGATTTCCTCCGCATAGTGGTGCTGGTGGTTTCTGGTACAACGTGACTGGATACCACGATCTGGGACTGAGTTTCCAGCATAAAGGTCGGACCACCATGGATGGGCGAAGCTAGCGTTCAGTCCGATCGGGGACGCATAGATTGCCGGCACTAGCGATTTCCCTAGTTGAAAAGCATGCGAGACAAGGCGTAGCATCCCCGCGAAGAGAGATGTATCGCGCTTTGAACACCGAAAGCGCAACCGGACCCAAGCCCATCCGAGGGGAGGGAGGCATGAGCCAACGGGGCGCTCTGGCCCTAAGGAAGTGACGGCAGCGAAAGCCGCGCGTCATCTGGTAGCCGCGTTTATGAAAAAAGCGAGTGGCGTTTCCTTTGGCATTGCACTTTGGCTTCTTCTGCACTCCGCCTGTCTCTTATCCGCAATTGCACAGCAAAACCCAGTCACTCTCGCAACCACACAAACACAACCTGCTAGCGGCAGCCAGGAGTCTCCGAAGGAAGACATCAATGCACCTGGCCAAGTCGTAATCGAAGGTCGCCCCATTTTGACTGTTTACGAGACGGTGGGCGGCTTGACAGCACAAGACCGCGCCAGCGGTATCGAAAAGCGCATCCTGGCTGTCGCCCAAGAAAGTGGCTCCTCACCAGAATCAATACGCGTTGAAAACTGTAGTACATGGACCGAGATTTTCAGCGACAAGCAATTGCTCCTTGCGGTTACCGACGTCGATGCGAAGATGGCGGGCAAGCCGCGGCCGCAGCTGGCAACGGAATACGCGGAGGACATTCGCCAGGCGATCCGAAACTATCACGAGGAACACAGCTGGCAAATTATATTTAGCGGCGTCGTCAAAACCTTGCTTGCCACCCTTGCGCTGGTACCTCTTTTCTGGCTTGTCCGCCGGATCCGGTTTGCCTTTCGAGACCGGATTGAGAAACAGATTCAGACGAGTGCGCGTGTTGAACAAAAGTCGGCCTGGCATATTTCTGTCGCTTACCTTGGCCCTATTTCTCTGGCACTGGGCGCGATTCTGCGATGGCTCTTCATCCTTGCGTTTGTCGAAGCTTACTTGACAGTTACTCTGGGCTTCTTTTCCTCCACACGCGAAATATCACACACGGTATCGAAGTGGGTTTTTTCGCAACTAGAATCCTTAGGCCAGTCTGCCCTGAATTACCTGCCGAACTTGCTGGTGGTAGTGGTAATCGCTCTGGCCACAAACTACCTGGTTCGGCTGCTCCGATTAGTTTTCGGCGAGATACGCAAGGGAAACCTGAAGATCCGAGGATTCTATCCCGATTGGGCCGAACCGACCGAAAAGCTGATACGGATTCTGGTGCTCTGTCTGGCCGTCATTGTTGCATTCCCCTATCTGCCAGGGGCCAAGAGCCCAGCATTCCAGGGAATTTCGATATTTCTCGGGGTGCTGCTGTCTTTGGGTTCTTCTTCGGCTGTGGCCAACGCGATCGCGGGGGTCATCCTGACTTACATGCGTTCGTACCTGGTCGGCGATTGGGTCCAGATCGGCGAGACTACCGGGGAGGTGACTGAGAAAAATCTGCTGGTGACCCGCGTTCTTACGCCGAAAGCAGAGATTATTACCATTCCGAACGCAACAGTCATGGGCGGTTCAGTGAAAAACTACAGTGTTGAGGCCAAAAAGAATGGAGTGATCTTTCACACTACGGCGACCATCGGGTACGACGTTCCATGGCGAACCGTTCATCAACTGCTGATCAGCGCGGCCCTCGCTACCAAGCATGTGCTGCAACGGCCTGCGCCGTTCATTCTGCAGACAAGGTTAGATGATTTTTATGTCGCTTACGAACTGAATGCTTACACCGATGTTCCCCGGGAGATGCTGAACATCTTTTCGGACCTGCATCAGAACATTCAGGACAAATTTAACGAAGCGGGCGTGGAAATCTGTTCGCCCCACTACTCATCATTGCGGGATGGGAACGTCATTGCCATCCCGGAACAATACGTCGGACCAGACTACAAAGCGCCGGGATTCCGAGT
>Ga0116217_10002203_pt1 | contig 18234 bp, 17 predicted proteins | sample Sb_taG_6_FD_89697 | JGI IMG/M metagenome (GOLD analysis project Ga0116217, IMG submission 89697) | Peat soil microbial communities from Weissenstadt, Germany - Sb_50d_4_PS metaG | ecosystem: Environmental > Terrestrial > Soil > Wetlands > Peat | place: Germany: Weissenstadt | collected 2010-09-21 | reverse complement strand
CTGCGCGGGTGTCCAGGTGCATGTGGAAGACGCCGCGTACTATGACCACGAGGGATTCAGGCCTTGGCGATTGTTCGCGCTCGCGTTCAAAGCTCTGCGGCGGCTGCGGCCGGATTACGAGATCTGGCGCGACTTTGCCTACGAGTACGAGAAGGACCGGGCCGCGATCGACGTGATCAACGGGAGCGATCTGCTGCGCCGTTGGGTGGACGATCCGGCAGCGACGCCAGCCGATCTGGAGGCGCTGACGGCTCACGACGAGGTCCGCTGGTGCAGCGAACGCGATGCGGTGCTCCTCTACTGATAGTTCTAGTTCTCCGCGGCAATGCGGCTGTGATTTCCCCTTGAAGCTGTCCTTTTGCGGTTAAGGGCTGTGCGTACGTTTTGTGTCAAGAGTAGCGGTTGCAACAATTCAACCGTGCAGAATCAGACACGTGCGCGATCGCAAAGTCGCGCCGAGATGAGATCTCCGAGCAAATTTTAGGTCCCAACCAATCAATCAGTTGCGGATCAATTTGCTGGGCCGCGGAAGAGAAACCGCTAGTTCTGAATCGCGGTAGGGACGCGCATTGCTGCGCGCCCCCCGCACAGATCCCAGCGAGCCCGATTTAGGCGCTCCGCTCCCACCTTGGGTGCGGACGACAAAACCCGCGTCGGGCCAAGGATCCGGCGCCGCAGTCCCTCTTTCACAGCCCGCAACCGCCCCCGCAGGCGGTCCCGTCGCGTCTTCCGCTTGAGCTGGAAGCCGCCGGACCGAGTGTGACGGCACGTATGCGTGAAACCGAGAAAGTTGAACGTCTCGGGTTTGCCGAGGCCCCGGTCTGCGCGTCGCTCGACCGCATAGCGGCCGAACTCGATCACGCGCGTTTTATCTGGGTGCAGTACCAACGCAAACTCTACCAACCGCTCGCGCAGATCCGTCAGAAATCGCTCGGCCTCATCCCTGTGTTCAAGAGATACTGCTCACGCCAGAAGCTTGGCGACTGCGAGTTGAACTGTCATCGATACTCCGTCTTGAGGACGTGTCGTTTGCGATTCGCATGGATGATTTCCGCACGAGCATTATGGTAACCGCATAAGGTCCGCAGTTCATGTTGTACTGGGGTAGATCGAGTCGTAAGAGTCGTGTCTTCGCACGGCGCCTCGAAGTCGATGCCAACGCGCCCATGCTGGGTGCCACGAAACAGCCAGCCGTTCATGTAAGTGGCCAAGCGATTAACCGCCAGAAGGCTGGCAGGTAAACGGCGGTCGGTCGTACGTTGCGCGTACGTTGAATGTTTACTGGAATCGCTGTCGAATGTACGCTAACGCGCGCCTCATGGATTCGTGAATTGAAAGCTGGTTGCATCACTGATATCGACGCGCCCGCCGAGGCGGCGGTCACAGTCCTGCCGACGTTTCGTCTCTGCTCCAAGGAACCTCTTTATGCGTCATAATAATCCGGATTTCCTAGATCCTTCACAACAGCGCCAAAAGGCGCTTTCGAGGTGGGATGACGAGGGCGGCCTAATTCCAGGCGACATGCATTCTGAGGTGCCTGAGTTAACCAATGCCGAGTTGGTGCATCTTCGCGTTCGTATGATCGCACTGGAGAACGTGGTGATCGCGCTGCTCGCTGGAAGCTCTGATCGGGAGCTCGACCATGTGCGCGAGATGGCCGCCTACATCACACCAAGACAGGGTTCTACCGAGCACCCCCTTACGATCCATGCGGCAGATCTCATGATCCAGCTTGTTGAACGGGCCAGCCATTTCCGCGTGATGCCACCTCTATGAGCACGCCGCCTAGGTCTCGACCGGCCGTGTTGTTCTATATGTAGCCCCAAAAGGTCCCCAGTGAACCTGGCCGCAGCAGTGCATCAGCCTCGGCAGCGCCCGACCCACACGCTATAAATGCATGGTCCACTTCGCCACTCCGTGTTTGTGATGCGTCAGCAAACGCATCATATCAACAGCCCTGCCAGCGGATTGGACGGGACACAGTGCCATATTGCGCTCGGTGTACTTCCGCAAAGCCGCCGTTCGCCGCGGGCAGAAGTCAATACCGGTCTAGGTCCTACGCCCGCGTGATATTCACCCGCCGCCAACTGGGAGACGACGCCAGCTTCAGGAATCCTGTCAAATCCGGCAGCCGCTCGATCTCGGAGGCCATCACGGCGTGCTCGATGACATGATGCTCGCTGGTCGTCTGGGACGACAATTACTCGTCAGGGCGGCGTGATTTTGAGATCTGGGTGCGCACGATTTCGTGCTCGGCGGTCTTTGTCGTAGAAGCGCTTCAGATACCCGCCGTCCGGGTCTGCGATGAGCGCGCGGGCCCCGCGCGCCAGGGCAGTACGGCAATGCGGGCGAGCGACAGTTGTCCGCCCCGCAGGCGCGGGAGACCGACACCGAATCCGCCGTGGATCAGCGTTCCGCGCTTTGCGCTGTGCCGCGGCAACGCTGCGCCCCCACAGCATCCGGACTGTGTGGCCAAAGGCTAGGAAAATGCCGCCGATCACATAAGAGATTGCTGTCGGTAGCACGCCGCTGGAGCGTTCCAACAGATAGTGGACCGCATTCCACGCAACGAGCGCAGTCGCCGTGACGGGCAACGTTAGGAGCGGTGACAGGAGCAGGCGCGCAGGCGCCCCGGTGGTGCTCGTCGCTGGATCATGGCGAGGAGCATCGGGATTCCCGTCAACAGGTAAGCAAAGAGCGGTCCCGTCCCACCTGGTTCAGGACGCCCCAGTTCATGCCGGAAGACGTTTGAGGGCCACGCGCCCGAGCCAGACCCGGTGTCGCGCCGCCTCGCTCACCTCCTGACGGTCGAGAAGCCCCAAGGGATTCCCCAGCCGCGTGAAGCCGACCAGACATTCATCCGTGCTCGATGAGCCGAGCACCCCGCCGGCGATGAGAATCGGTGAGCGCAGCCAGGTGCCCGCTTTGCGCCAGTGCTCGACGATCTCGGGCCGATCGTCCTGCACGCCCTCGGCAAGCGTCCGCCACCGTGCTTCATCCATGGCGTGCTGATACGGGCGCGGCACGGCGACTCTGCGGAGTGCGACGCCCGAGAGCTCCGTGTCTTCCCACTGAACCGTCGCCCAATCGATAAAACGCACCACGCCGGCGAATGTTTCATCGACACCGTGGTCGTGGAAAAGCTGTTCGAACACATCGACTGGGCATTCGAGGCCGAAGGACCGCGCGCGCGCCCAGTGGTCGCCGAGGTCGGGTGCTAGTTGTCTTTCGATTTCGGACCAGCTGATTGTCATCAGCGGACGCTCCCTCGTCTCCGACCTGCACAGGTTGCCGGCCGGCTCTCTAGCCTACAGCGTAGGGGTCGAATCGCTATGTGTTGCACGAAGGCGCTCGATATTCAAAACTGGCTTGACGAGGCTATACGTCAATCTGTCAGCATGCCTAAGCTCCATCAGAAGATCGCGGCGCTTGAGGAGCGGCTTCGGCGGCTCAACCAGCAGACAAGCAGGCGGAGGCACGTCGGCGAGATTTGGTTGGGGCGGTCGTGTTGGCTAGGGGCGAACAGGGGCTGCTGGAGGAATCGGTGTTGCGGGCATGGCTTGAAGCGGGGCTGACGGAAACCGAGGATCGGGAGTTGTTTGGCCTATGAAGATTAATGGCGCCGCAGGCCTCGACCTGCAGTTGAAGCGACGCTGCCATCGGGCCCTGTGGGTGTTGGATGCGCGCATTTCAGTGGCGATCCGACGATTGAGAACACCCTTGCAATTCGCCACGGGTGTTGCCCTGTTCCTTGCTGGCCCTGCCGTGGCTTCGGCAGCAACTCCTCAGATCCAGCAGCGGGTGGCCGCCGTCGACTGTCCCGCTAACGATCAGATGGGACCGGCGAGGCTCCAGACGGGCGAATCGATGCCCGCTCCGGTGGAGCAGCGCCTGACCGAGCAGATCGCCTACTTCAAGGCCGAGGGCAGTCCCGGTGTCTATGCACCCAAGGGTTGGTCCTGCCGGGCGTGGTACGGATCGAACGGAAGCGTTCTCGTCGTGACGCCAAAGCGTATTGAGCCACCGTACTTTCCCCTGCCAATGCTCACCGGGCCCGCCGTCATGATCGAAACCTGGGATGGAGGAACCTCGGGACGCTTTCACGTCGCCATCGTGGCCGCGCAGCTCTTTCCACTGCTTGGCAGCGAGTTCATCACACGTGTCCGGCAGGAGCATCTGATCGCGGATTCGTTATTCGACGTAGAGCCCTATCCCGACGACCAGCTGAGATACCTGAGCGATCGGTTTGTGGAATACACGACTCCCCCGAATCGCACTGGACTCGGGACCGATGGCATGTTTGAGGTGTCCAATTTGCCGGTCAGGGGGTTGACCATTCTGAATCTGGAGGCCGAAGTGAATTCCATGACCGAAATTCGCGTAAGACTGCCGGTCGCTCTGCACTCTGTAGCAGAGGCAATTGTGCAACTGGAAACGGCCTGCTTACAGCTACAGCGAGGGTGTCGAGGCCTTAAGTAAATGGCGTCGTTGTCTTGCCAACAGTGGAAGCCGAATGCTGCTGGAGGAATCGGCTTTGCGAGGATGGCTGGACGGGGCACTGGAACGTTCCGACGATCGCGCCTTGTTCGAGTTCCCGGCGCGATGACGCCGACGACGATCGTCAGGGTCGACTCCGCGACGCAGCCTAGGAACATGGGGTGGCGCATGCGATCCAGGATGGCGAGAGACTCTTCGTCCTGGAGGCGCGCCTGCCTAAGAATCGGCGGGCGGGCGCGAGGGGTGAGAACCGACGGTGATTATGTCCTCTCTTATCAGTCTCGGGACACTGTTGCCGCGCGCATAGACACGACTTCAGCGGATGGGGCGGCGGGTGGCAGCAGCCGTTGCGCAACCAGCGCTGCTGTAACAATGTTTAGCGCCTTTGTTGTGGCAAAACCTCGACCCCAAACTGACCAGGCAAGTTTTGCTACCTTAGACATGAGTGACTCTCCTTCCAGCCACCGCTGGAAAAGGGCGTCCAGCCGACTGCTGACCGCTCCTCGGATCGAATCTGGCGAGAACTTCTGGTAAGGCCATTGCGGTTCCAGCTCCGCAGCGGTGACCGCGCTCATCAAAGGAATGATGGGTAGCTCAATCCAATGCTTAGTGCCCTCGGATGCCGCAATGTAGTACTTACTTGCCCACGGCGCGTCTCTCCACGAATCAAAAAGGGCGTTTTCGATCTTGAGGGAGAAGCTGTTGCGTAGAAACTGCTGGCAGTTGCGCCGACCGAGAAAATAATCGTGGAGGCGATACTCTTTGCTCAAGAAGCCAGAGAATCCCCCGAGCGCGCCCGAGGCAATCCAAGGACCGGGGTTGGTTGAGTCCGGTGCTTGGCCGATAGGGCTTGGAGCACTGCGCACCGGAGCGATCAAGAAGCGGCTATAGACATCGTCATCTAGCGCCAACGCGAGCTCCTCGGGGCTAAATCGTGCGTGCTCCTTATATATCTCTAGCAATGTGAACGGCGCCACCTGCAAGGGGATCTCGGCCTCCGCCTGGGGGCCGATCACGGGACTCGAGGCGGGAAATGGGTCGATCATGATGACGGCCCTGTCTGCCTTGGCGCCGTCCCGCTCGTTCCGAGTGGTCAGACCACCTGAGAGCTCCGTGCGGGCAAGCTCAAAGGGATCGTTGTCAATACAGCCGCCATCGAAATTAACGAAGTTGTAGCTAATCGGTGCGCCTGGTAACCAAGTCGGTTCGATGTACGTAACAACCGGCCCTTTCGTTGAATCTTGCGCCGGGGTTAGCACCGGTCGATCGTTGTAGTCAGATCGGTTACGGGTGAGCTGCCGCGGCCTGAGTCCCAGAGGAAATGCGGCGGAAGCGATCGCCGCACCCTTCAGTAGGGGTAACAACACCGCGTCGTCACTGATGTCGATCACGTACTCGTGATTCCAACCCTCAGCCGTTCGAGGAGGCGGCGACGTTCCAGTACCCGATCCCCTCACCGCGAATCTAATGAAATCGCCATGTGCAGTCATGCATTCTGCGTAGCGACCGCTGCCCCGGGAGCGATACAGGTACGGAATCCCCGTGACATTTGTGAGGGTACAGAGAACGCGCAAGCACTCGGCGATGTAGGCCCGCTTTACTAAAGGCGTAGCGCTCGATGGGGGCTTTAAGACCTCATCGCCAATTTCGTCGATGATTGTGGAGTCTAAGAGTGATTCCGGGCGGGCCCCGGTAACCAGATCCTTTTGCTTGAGCAACTCAGAGATATCGATACGATCGACCCACGCGGTAAATAAAGGGTTGAGTGGTCCCTGGGTAGCAGCTGAGCCCGGTTTTATCGGCGGAAATGCCACCCGGCAGTTAGCCGCAACAATGGCCGCAGTGAGCGCCCCGGCGGACGCTCCACTCATTACCCGCAGATTGACGCCATGGTCGGGTGTCTCGGGAGCGGAGATGGCAAGCGCTTTTTGCCATTCATCTAGCGCCTCTATAAGAAAGTCGACTACCCCAGCCGTATAAGCCCCGGCCGAGACGGCGCCGGCCATTGTCAGTCCGATTTGGAATGTATTTGTGGATTGCATTGTTTAGTTCTCCGTGACGACGTCCGTGGATGGAGCCTAAAGCGGTCCTCCGTAAGTATCGGCCTGGCTGGCGCACCATCAATGCCAGAGCAGCACTGCGCGTAACCCAGGTGGCTGGTCAACGCAAGCTGTGAGAAATGACAGGTGCATGACCCGATGTGCGCGAACGGTAAACGGCAAGATGACTTGGGGTTCGTAATCCTGTCGGTCAAAACCGGGCGCCAATAGTAGCAACGCCGCCCTCAGTATGGGGGCGCTTTGCGAGCGCGCTGAGATCTGGCGGCCTCGGCCCACCAGGCCAGATCGTCGGCAAAGCGTGGAAACGCTCGTTGGAGGGCAAGGCCAGCGTCACCGATCGGCTCACCGTCCGCGCTTAGCGTGTTTTCGATCGGCCCGACTGCAAGAGTGCTGGAAATCACCACCATGCCCATCTCGGATAGAGTTCCGTGCCAAAGGGCGCCGGATCGGGCTCCCGAAAGTCGACTGGCGGAGTAACTGACAATAGCGGCGGGACGCCAAAACCATTCCTCGAGAAAATGGTCGGTAAGGTTTTTCAGACCGGGTTGCATTCCCCAATTGTACTCGCCGACAACGAACACGAACGCGTCGGCTGCGCGAATCCTGACGGCCAGCGCCTCCATAGCCGGTGGCGCTGCCCCCGTCGCATATTCCTTGTACATTCGATCTAGGATGGGTAGTCCAACGATTTTCGCGTCGACAAGTTCGGCACACGCGCCTCGCGCGCAAAGCCCTTTCACGATGAAATCGGCGAGCCGGATTCCCATCCTATCGGCGCGATACGACCCGTAAAAGACAAGAACTCGATCAGCCATACCCACCTCTAGGGTAATCAGCGTCGACCAAACAACTCAAAGAATGACGCCATGATAACGCTACCTTATACGAAAGTTCCTTTACAGAGGGAAAGTGGTTCAGGAGGATGCATTTGTTCCATCTTCCCGGCGATATACTCATGGAGCGACCGGGATTGACATTCATTTAACGATCACGACCACGCTGATCGTGAGCGCGTTTCTCTTGCCACTGGTTTGGCTGATGCGGCGCTAATATGCAAGTAATCGATCGCACTAGAGCCTAGTCGACGGCAGGAACTTACCGCGGCGGGGGATTGGAGGGCGTTGAGATGCGCAGTCTTCAGAAAGACAAGGATGTGGGGCTGATGTTGAAGGCGATCGCCTTCGCGGCCTCGAAACACCGAAACCAGCGACGCAAGGATGCGGGCGCCTCGCCCTACATTAATCACCCGATCGATCTGGTTGAGGTCCTCTGGCACGAAGGTGGTGTTAGGGATCAGGTGATCATCGCCACAGCGCTGCTCGACGAGACGATCGAGGACACGGAGACCAGGCCGGAGGAGCTCCGCGGTGCCTATGGTGCCTCTGTCGCGGTAGTCGTCGAGGAGGTCACTGATGTGAAGTGGTTGTCCAAATGCTCGCGCAAGGAGTTGCAAGTCGCGCGTGCATCGCGGGCGTCGACGCGCGCCAAGCAAGTCAAGCTTGCCGATAAGCTATGCAACTTAAGGGATATCCTGGCATCGCCGCCCAAGGGATGGTTGATCGAGCGAAAACGCGAATACTTCGACTGGGCGAAACGGGTGATCGATCAGGTGACGGGAACAAATCCGAAGCTCGAGAGGCGGTTTGATCAGCTGTATCGGCAGAGGCCTTGACTGGCTTCGGGGGAAGAAGCATTGCTGTACGCGATCACCTTGGGGACGAGCGCTGCGGCAAACCGGTTGAGCAAACGCGAGCTCGACATTGATGTCGCTTGGATTTCGAAAGGTGGGTATCAGTGCAGGAATGGCTCGCGAGCCGAGTAAAGCATTTATGATAACGTTCAGACCCCGCATGGAACATGCTTATTCGGGACCAGCAGATTCTTTAGTCGTGAGTAGTAAAGCGCCAGAACCTGAGGTTATGGCTGCCGAGCTGTCCGCGCATCCTGATTATCGGGTACTGCGTCGGCTCGATCCTTCATATGCAGGTGGTCTGAAGCTGGCGGAGGGAACAGTACGTCGAGCAGCCATTGTGGATGTGGAAACCACGGGCACGGACTCGGACGCCGATCAGGTCATCGAACTGGGAGTCGTGGTGTTCGAGTATGGCGCTGAGACGGGCCAGATTGGGCCTGTTGTGGGTCGCTACAGCGGGCTCGAGGATCCGGGCCGCCCGATTCCCCCGGAGACCACAGCAATTCACGGGATTACCGATGAGATGGTTAAAGGACAACGGCTTGACGAGGCTGCGATCGCGCAGCTGCTCCAGGGCGTCGGCGTCGTCATTGCCCACAAAGCCGACTTCGATCGGCCATTTCTCGAGGCGCGATTGCCGCTGTTTGCCAGGCTTCATTGGGGATGTTCCATGCGGGATGTGCCCTGGAAGGAACACGGATACAGCAGTTCCGCCCTGGAATTCTTGGGCTATCGGGCCGGGTTCTTCTATGACGCGCACCGGGCAGGGACCGATTGCTTGGCCTTGCTCGCAGTGCTCGCCGGGCTGCTCGGCGAAACGGGCGCTTCAGTGCTTCTTGCCTTGTTGGAGAATGCGCGGCGTCCATCTTACCGGGTTGCCGCGCTGAGATCGCACATTGACTCCAAAGATGACCTGAAGGCTCGGGGCTATCGTTGGAATCCGGAGGAAAAGGTCTGGATAGGGGATTTCGCGGCAGCGGATCGGGATGCGGAGCTGGCGTGGCTCAAGGCCACTGTGTATGCCGGGAAGAGTGCCGAAGTGGAGATCGAAACTCTGACTGCAAAGCAGCGGTACTCGCGTCGAGAGGGTAACAAGGAGAGGGTGAGGCTTTGAATGCTCGGACGCTGCGCCACCGCGGGCAACCGATCGAGCTGTTTAAACTCCGAGATCCAGATGCCTACAGTACGAAACAGCTTTTCGCGCACATTCTCTGGGGCAACAATCCAGCCGGGATAGAGCTTCGGCTCGCGCCGCGGCGTCGATTCGGCCTTCGTGGATTCGACCGACAAGCGGCGTACGCTCTATCAGGTTACCCGTGGGACTATCCCGATTTCCTTACACCATGGCACAGCTTTCCCGGCCCGTGCGCACGGAGAACGAGCGATGCGGTACGATTCCACGATGGGCATCCGCGGTATCGCACTGACAATCTTTCTAGGCGCTTCTCTTGGCCGCGCGTCAGCCGCCGACAAGGCGGCTCAAGCGGTATCACCATCGCCTCCTGGCGTCACGGCCTCTCACGTGTCGGTTCTGACAGGCGACCAAGTTGTCCAGATTCTCGATCAAACCGTCGACTGGTACCGGACGCTCGGTACGCAGCAGCAATCCTCGAGTGAGCCAAGTGATCTGCTGATCCTTTATGCCAACCAACAGACGGCGACTCAGGTCGTCGATTTGGCCTTTGAGATTGCAAGAGCGAATGCAGAGTTACTGAGCAGCGAGGCGAACACGGCGCAATCCTCCGCAGATAAGGTGTCGTCCGGGCAGGCTCTCGATACGCTCCAGAACAAGCTAAAGGGCCAGCGCCAATCGCTTCAGGCGGAAATGGCTGCCGATCGACAGCGGACCGCGGCCAACAAGGGCGGCGGCAAGGCAGATCTGGAGGCTAAGCAATCCGAGCTCCAGGGCGAGCTCGACATGATCAATGCCAGAATAAATTTGCTGGACACCATGGCGGAGTTCGTCAATGAGAGTAACGCCAAGATCGCGAGTGCAAACGCTCTGAAGGCGCATATTGACGCCATAGCCGCTTCGGTTCCGACAGCGAGCACCCCACTGCGGCCGCTCACCACTGCTGCGGCAGCGCCCCCTTCAGCGAGCGGCCCTTCGGCGCCGACAAAGGGGGCGCTCATATCGTCATCCACCCTCTATCCCAGCAACCCCAGCGCATCGGGTCGTGTGGGTATATGGGGGCTCGCAACAGATGTGCTCAAACTTTCCGAGAAGGGCAGTACCATCAATGCGATTGACCGGCGCACGGCAGCACTGGAAGAAACGTTTTCCAAGATCCGCAGTGCCCCGTTGGAGCGACTAAAGGCGTTGTCCGCCCAAAGCGATGCCTTGGCGACCCAAGCGGACAGTGCTCACGGCGCGGCGCTCAAGGGCGTACGCGATCAGCTCGATACGTTGGCATGGCTCTTCCAGCAAACATCAGCCATCTTGATTCCATTGAGCAAAGAAGGGGTGCTTCTGGAACAGTACCGCCATAACCTGAAGAATTGGCACGATGCGGTCTTGCATCAATATCACGATGCCCTTAAAGCCCTCGGAATTCGCCTGGGCATCGTGATAGGCATGCTGGCAATCGTATTTGCTGGCGCCGAAGTTTGGCGGCGTGTCGTGCTTCGGTACACGCTCGAGCCACGTCGCCGACATCAATTACTGCTGATTCGCAAGCTTACAGTTTGGACAGTGGCACTGGCTATCATCGCCTTTACCTTCGTCACGGAGTTGAGTTCCTTTGCGACGTTTGCCGGACTGATCACGGCCGGTGTAGCAGTGGCCATGCAGAGTGTGCTCGTATCCATCGTTGGCTACTTCCTCCTGATTGGTAAGTACGGCCTGCGCGTGGGTGATCGGGTGCAGATTGGAACCGTGACCGGCGAGATCATCGACCTGGGACTGGTGCGGATGCACCTCATGGAGCTCAGCTCGCAGGGTCCGCTGGGGGCGACGGGCCGCGTGGTGGCATTTCCGAACTCCATCGTATTTCAGACCTCTGGCGGGCTGTTCAGACAAATCGCGGGAGTGAATTTCGTTTGGCACGAGGCGACCCTAAGCCTGCCTCCAGGCAGCGACTACGCCGCATTGAAGGATAAACTGCTCACCGCGTTGCGCAATGTCGTGAAAGACTATCACGACGACATAACGCGTCAAACGAAGCAGATCGAAAAAACCACTGCCTCGACTTCGGTTGGTATCGCTGCGCCCCAGGTGCAATTGCACTTCTCGGCGGGCAGCGTCGAGGCGCTAGTGCGCTATCCCGTGCAATTCGAACATGAAGCGGAAGTTGATGAACGGGTATCGCAAGTACTCATGAAGATCATCTCCAGTAGCGCCGATCACTCGGCTCGCTAGAGGAGCGCCCAGTGCCTGAAGCCATACGCGGGGATCGGAAACCGTAGTGATCGCAGTGGAGCGTGGCACTGCGTACCCTTGGTGCTGTTTGCGCTTTTCATCGGTTACCACCTGACTTCAGTGCCCAGAAGTTTATAGAGGGCTTGCGGGCCCTTCGCTTGACGCCCTGACTCCCATCCTCCTCATCTGATCCAGCACCACACGCATTGTTACAGGTGGGATTTCTGTTTAAGACTAAGTATCTCTTGCAACGTGTTGACTATTATTAATATTATCTCTTCCCGTGATCGTGGACCCGGGTAGTGCTGATATTCGCGTGGCCCAGCGATTCTTAGATCCTGGCGAAGTCCGCGAGCGTGTTCGATCGGGGATTCTCTTGCGTGCTCACGACGCGCACTGCGCAGATGCTCGAGTGGGCGACAGTCGCGTACGCAATGTTCCAGTACGGCATCGACCAAGCGATTCTGCGCCGATGCGATCGCGTCCCTTGAGATCCGGTCCGTATAAATCGCAGGGATATTGTTCACCCGAAATAGAAAACGAAATCGCCAATGTCTAAGGCAGCGCGCGTTGGTCGACGGGGCTATCGCGCTTGGAATGCCTGACGCAGCGATAGTCCATCCAATTGCCTTATGAGGACCCTGATCGTCGCGCCAGCCACTTATCAAGATGGCTCGCGAAGGCATTGCGATCAGCTTGTGTGAGCGGTGGTGGACCGCCACCGACGTTGGCGCTTGAGCGCATCGTGTCCATAAAGTCCCGCATCATCAAGACGCCGCGGATCGTATCCGGCGAGTAACGCTCTCCGCGCGGATTGAGCGCTTCCCCTCCCTTGGCGATTACTTCTGCGGCAAGCGGAATGTCTGCAGTAATGACCAGATCGCCAGCGGTCACACACTTTACGATCTCGTTGTCGGCGACGTCGAAGCCGGAAGAAACCTGCAGGAGCCGTAGGCTCGGAATGCGCGGATGCAGGAGCGCCTGGTTCGCAACCAGCGTCACAGTAACCCCAGTACGCTCGGCTGCCCGGTACAACATTTCCCTGATGACCTTCGGGCAGGCATCCGCATCGACCCAAATGCTCCCTTCTGCCATGTTCCGGTCCAGTGTTGCCAGTCAGTACTTCAGAATCGTGTGAAATTGGTGGTGGCGGCTCGCCGCCGCGGATTTATTGGCGCTTCACACCTAATTCTGCGCACGGCGCCACTTCGACACCCTCTTGCCGCAGGTGCGCGCGAATCGCCTTTGCAAATTGGAGCGCATGCGGCCCGTCGCCGTGCAGGCAAATCGTATCGACGTGAACGTGACAGACGGTTCCGTCTTGACCAATGACGGTCCCGGTTTTCACCATGGATAGGACCTGCGCCAACATGGCGCTCTCATCTTCGATGAGCGCACCGGGCGTGCCGCGGTTGACCAGGCGGCCATCGCCAGTGTACCCGCGATCAGCAAAGCCCTCTTCGAGCGCGGTCAAACCCTCCGCGCGCACGGCTTCTACAAATAGGCTTCCGGCAAGCCCCATAACTTTGAGCTGCGGATTGAAGTCGCGTATCGCTCGCGCGATGCATCGCGCGAGCTCGGGATCGCGTGCGGCTTGGTTGTATAGCGCCCCGTGCGCCTTCACATGCGCAAGCTCGCCGCCCTCTGCTCGAACAATGCCATCCAGCGCACCAATCTGATACAGCAAGCCTGCGCGGACCGAGGTTAGCGGCAGGCTCATTTCTTTTCGACCGAAATTCGCGCGGTCTGGAAAACCAGGATGCGCGCCGATCGCCACTCCGCGCAGGCGCGCAGCGCGCACCAGACTCAACATTTCGTCGGCGCTGCCGGCATGCCAAGCACATGCGACGTTGATCGAGGAAACACTGTCGAGTATTGCCTCATCATTGACGCATCCCTCACCGAGATCGGCATTCAGGTCAATGAGCATGGAGGCTCCTTTGCACACGTTGCAAATAACTATGCTGCTTTTGCAAGGCGAGCAGGGCCCTTGCACGGGTCCAAAGTTCAAAGTGAATCGAAGTGCCCGGGGCAATCTGGGCTAGCCGCCACTGGTCGGCAGCGATTACAGAAGCGATTCTCGGATAACCCCCGGTGGCCTGTGCATCGGCCATCAGCACGATAGGCGCCCCGCCGGTTGGCACTTGAATCATGCCCGGAAATACCGCGTGCGATTTCAATTCTTCGGTGTCTTGCCTGACAAGCGCGGGGCCTGCCAGCCTGTATCCCATTCTGTTGCTCTGGGTCGTCACTTTCCAGGACGCTTCAAATAAAACGTCGCGTGACTCAGGTCCAAAACCGTCGAATTCCGGCCCGGGTATGACGCGAATTAAGCTACCCATCTGCGGCAGCAGGACGCCCGCGGGCGCCCGAGAGGATATCGTGGAGGGCGATATCTTCAAAACGTCGCCGCGACGAATCAAGCGTCCATCAAGACCACCCATCCCCGCCTGCAGATCGGTGCTGCGTGATCCCATGATCAGCGGTACGTCGATTCCACCCGAAATACAGAGATACGCGCGAATACCCGAACGCGCGGCGGACAGATCGAGGGTCTGCCCCGCTTCCACGACGACACGGCGACCAACGCCAACCGGCGTGTTGTCCAGCCGAGCCGAGCAATCGGCTCCTGTCAGGGCGATGGCACAATGCGCATCCAGGCGGATACGCGCGGGAGGCATACACAGTTCAAGTCCTGCCGCGTCCTCGGCGTTCCCAACGAGATAGTTGCCAATCATCAAAGAGAGCCGGTCCATGGCGCCGGACCCGCCGACGCCAAGGTGGCGAAAGCCGTGCCGGCCTAAATCCTGGACGGTGGTTTGCACGGCGGGCCTGAGGATACTAATCATTGACTATCTCCGACGTTCACAAACCGTACAGTATCGCCAGGCGACAAGAGCGACGGAGGATCACGGGCGGGATCGAATAGCTGCAACGACGTTCGGCCGATTATTTGCCACCCGCCGGGCGAAACCGATGGGTAGATGCCAGTGTGTTCGCCGCCGATTCCTACCGACCCCGCGGGCACGGCCAACCGCGGTTCCTTGCGACGCGGTGTTGCGAGCCGCATGTCCATACCGCCCAGATAGGCAAAGCCCGGCGAGAATCCTAGGAAATAGACCGTGTACTCACCGGCACTGTGCAGCCGGACGACCTCTTCGCAGGACAGACCGGTGTGTCGCGCCACTTCCTCAAGATCGCATCCGGTCGGCCCGCCGTAGTGAACGGGAATTTCGATCCGCCGTGACGGATAACTGACCGCGTTGGATTTGCACCAGCCTGCGCTCAAGGTTTCCAACAAATTCTCAAGATCTGGCGCCGCCTGATCGAGTTCGACGGTGAGGTTATTCATAGCGGGTACAACCTCGCGTACGCCAGCGTAGGATCGGAAATGATCCGCCAGAGACCAAATCCGACGCTGACATTCGATGCTGGATGCGCCGGCGATATCGAGCACACCCGCAGTTTCGCTTACCCAATATGTTCGTACCGTGCTCAGAATTCTCTCATCGTGACCAAATTGAGCGCGTCCTCAGGATTCACAAAGAGGCGCATTCGCCGTCTGGTGTGAATGCCCCAGGGCAATCAGCGTTACGCGAGCGCAATTGCTCGGGGGGCGCGGCCGTCGTCCTCACTGCACCGTACATGACCCCCGCATTTTCCATCGCCCCGGGGCCAGCGCAGCAATTTGTGGCCGGTAAAGCTTTTGTACAAGAATAAGCGCAGCGGCTAACACAAGAGCGATGGCAACTGCTTGGAATCCGCCCTCAAGGCTCCCCGTTCTCTTCGCGATCGATCCGATTATAGACAAAGAAAAGAAGGACCCGAGACTGCCAAAGGAGTTAATGAACGCAAGTGCAGACGCTGCTGAGCGCCCACAAAGAAATTCACCGGGGAAGGCCCAGAACGCACCGAGATAGCTCACTAGCCCGGAGGCTACGGCACACCAGAGGGCGACACGGACGGTCAGCGACGGCGTGGCATCGACGAAGTACAGCCCGGCTGCGGCTACCAGCGACGAAATCGCGGCATGCAACTGCCGCTCATTTCGCCGGTCCGAACTGCGCGACACCATTACCATCACTAGTAAGCTAACAGCGCTCGGGACCATGACAAGTACCCCGATGGTCGTGTTCGAATAGCCGATCGCGACGGCCTTGATCGACTGAGGCATCCAGAATCCCGTGACATAGAGACCCATCAGAAACAGGAAGTGAATCCCTGCGAGATGCAGGATGCGAGGATGGGTAAGCGATTTGAGTATGGTAAGTTGCCCCGCTCTAGGCTTAGCCGCTGCCTCGGCCGCGAGCACGTCATGGATCTGCAGCTTTTCTTCAGCGGAGAGAAAAGACGCGTCTGCCGGGCGGTCGGAAAGGAAACGATAGGTCAGAAGTCCACAGGCGATGGCCGGCAGCGCCTCGAGAATCACGAGCCACCGCCAGCTGCTGAGTCCAAAACCATGCACATGGTCTAGTATCCAACCTGACACGGGTCCACCGAGAATGCTTGCCGTCGGCAGTGCTGTCAGGAACGATCCGATAGCCTGGGCCTGTTGCTGTTGACGAAACCAGTAGGTCAGGTAGTAAAGGATTCCAGGAAAGAAGCCAGCCTCCGCGACACCGAGTAAAAAACGCGCTACATAAAGTTGCGGCGCGTTCTGGACAAAACCAGTGAGCATTGCGACTAGGCCCCACGTCAGGAGAATGCGGGCGATCCATGTGCGGGCACCGATCCGATGCAAAATCAGATTGCTCGGAATCTCGAACAGGAAATAACCGCAGAAAAAGATCCCGGACAAGAGCCCGTACTGTTCGCTCGAAAGGCCGAGCTCGCGATTCATATTCAGCGCAGCAAAGCCCACGTTGATTCGGTCCAGATAGGCGACAACATAAAGTAGAAACAACAGGGGAAGCAGATGTCGGCGCACCTTCTGCGCAAGATCCGCCGCCGACTTTACAGGCAAAGTATCGCGCGACTCCACTTCACCTCCCAGCGGCGCGAGCTACTTTCGGTGCTTGCTCTTTGTCGCTCACAAGCCGCCAAGATTTGGTATAGGGCTAGCCGCGTAGCGGGGCTCCACCCGCCGCCCCGCCGAGCAATGAACCATGAAGAATGCTAGGCATCCATTTCAAGCTGTCGCGAATGACGGCCTTTGGTCGACCAGTGACGGTCAATACTGAGCCATCCGCCAAAGGTCGCTTCTTGACCCCTCAGGAGCCGCTGCTGCGGCCAGTTCTCCTACTTGCCGGCTCGTTCGGCGCCACCGGTCAGCGTGAAATAACCGACCTTGTCATTCGAAGGAGATCCATACCACATCCGCCCTTGCGCATCGAGGAAAAATTCCCGAACGGTGTTTTCAGAATGCGGGAACGGATATTCAATCGTCTTGCCGGTTTTTGGATCAAAGCGGCCAATGACATCCATGGTGTACGAGGAATACCAGATGTGATTTTCCGCATCGATGCCAAGACCATAGGGAGTCGGCTCCGGGCCCGGTAGTGGATATTCGATGAAAGATTCTGTCTTTGGGTCGAAGCGCCCGATTTTACCGGCGTTGTATTCGCCAAACCAAACGATCCCGTCGGGAGCGATCTGTAGGCGTCGCGGAAACGATTTCGGTGTCGGTGGAGACCATTGGCTCACTTTCAGAGTTTTCCAATCCACCATACCGATCTGGTGCGTGTCAGACCGCGTGAACCAGATGTTGCCGTTCTTGTCTTCCTCCACGTCATAAGTGGACTTTATGTCCTCGAAACGAGTAAATTTTTCGGTCTTGCGATCGAACCGGGTCAATGGGGCCCCGGAGGCCCAGGCATTACCATCGGGATCGAAGCGTAGAGTGTGCTTGGACCCCGCACCGTAGCCGAGTTTGCCGGGAAGGTACGCATCCTGGAACTCAACTATCTTCTGCGTAGCCGGATCCCATTTACCAATTTTGTTGGATCCCTGCTCCGTAAGCCACACCGATCCGTCCGTTGCGGGCACCGCGGAGTGAACGGCGGCCGTACCGATGTTCGGAACTGCGAAATCCTGCATTTCTCCAGTTTTCGGATTGAGCCGGCTGATCTTATTGGCCACGCCAAAATTTGGGATCCAGAAGTAGCCGCTCTTGTCGGGAGCAGCACTGAATGGCATCCGGCTTAACGAAGGCATGTCGTATTCCACGTAAGCAATGTTCATGGCCTCGCTGCTGAAAGGCCGTAAGGTTGCTTTGTATCCCGGCGCATCCTCGGGGGAATTCGGGAGTACGGAATCCTCGCTGAACAGGCTGGTCAAATAAGTGGCGATTTCGTCCGCTTGCTCATTATTGAGTCGATCCGCTAAACCAAACTTCATTGTGTCCTGCATATATTGGACACGACCCCGCCAACCGTCCGCATCGCGCTGTACCGATGCCATCCGGGTCTGAAATCCGTGGCACGTATAGCAAGTCGAAAAAAGCTTGTCCTTCCCCGGTGACGCAGGCCACAGCTTTCCCGCCTGGTAAATGGAAATTTCGCTCCATCGCACCGGACTCTTCTGCAGCGACATGTCGAACGAGGCGTTTTGGTCGGCCGTTAGATTCACGCCGGTGTGTGGTTCGCCGCGGTAGCCAGCGATCTTGGTCGATAACTTATAATCCCCGG
>Ga0116217_10002202_pt1 | contig 18236 bp, 16 predicted proteins | sample Sb_taG_6_FD_89697 | JGI IMG/M metagenome (GOLD analysis project Ga0116217, IMG submission 89697) | Peat soil microbial communities from Weissenstadt, Germany - Sb_50d_4_PS metaG | ecosystem: Environmental > Terrestrial > Soil > Wetlands > Peat | place: Germany: Weissenstadt | collected 2010-09-21 | reverse complement strand
TGTGGCTCAACAAAAGCCGATCCACAAAGCGGTGCGAGGCCATGGGATCGGAATCCCTTAAATACTCACGGGCGATGAGTTGCAGATCCGGTACCACGACGCGCAGCACTCCTCCTGGCCGCAACACTCGAAAACACTCCTTCGCAACCGCGAGCGATTCGGCCCAAGAGAAATGTTCAAACGTATGCGACGAGTAAATACAACTCACACTTTGATCGGCAAACGGCAGCCCCTTTTTCACATCGTGCCGGCGAACATCTTTGGGCCAAGGTGGGGTCCGGAATAATAGACGCCCCAGTTTAAGTCGGGATAGCGGAATGGTAGGTGAGTTGTCAATGTTGCACCAGCCCGGCGCACCGGACACACCACAGCCAATGTTAATTTTCAATTCCGTATTGGCTGGATGTCGGTTAGGTAGCCGCGTCAGTTTCTGATTCTGCGGTTCGGGTTGTAGGACCGCGGAGCTTGCCGTCACACTTTCCTCTACGCAGATAATGCTTCCGTTGCCTGGCCCACTTTAAGCGTGCTCAGTTCGCTCGCGTGGCGATCGGCAGGGCGCGAATTCAGCCTGCAGTAAGCCACCACGCTCTTCACAATGTCGTTGAGCGACTGGGTCGGCGTGTAACCAAACCACAGGCGGGCTTTCGAAATGTCAGGGACGCGCCGCGGCATGTCTTCAAAGCCCTTACCGTACGCCTCATCGTAACTAAGATATCTGACGGTGCTGGTCGACCCGGTCGCTTCGATTACTTTCTCCGCCAGCGCATTCATTGTCACTTCCTCGGTATTGCCGAGATTGAAGACGTGGCCAACCGCCGCGTCGCAGGAAATGCACTTAACCAATCCTCCAACAATGTCCTCGACATGGGCGAAACATCGGGATTGCTCGCCATTGCCAAAAACAGTCAAAGGCACGCCACAAAGTGCTTGCCGTACGAAAGTCGGCAGCACCATTCCGTAGCGGCCCGTCTGCCGCGGCCCCACCGTGTTAAACAGCCGCACTATCGTGACCGGAAGCTTGCGTTCGCGATGGTAGGCCAGTGCCAGAAATTCATCAATTGCCTTGGAGCAGGCATAACTCCATCGTCCCTTTGTGGTCGGACCCAGTACCAGATCATCTTCTTCAGAGAACGGAAACTTGGTGGACTTTCCGTAGACCTCCGAGGTAGAGGCGATCAGCACACGTTTCTTTTTCTTTGCCGCCAATTCCAACACCAGTTCAGAGCCGCCGACATTAGTCTCAATCGTACGCACCGGGGATTCGACGATGTTCAGCACACCGACGGCAGCAGCCAGATGGAACACGACATCCGCATCGTCGATCAATTCCGCTAGCAGCGGTTTGTCGAAGATCGTGTCAATAAAATAGCGGAAGCGACAATGTTCCTTGGCCTCGCGAATGTTGTCCATGCTTCCGGTCGAGAGATCATCGATGATCGTAACGTCGTTGCCTTGGCCGAGAAGGTGGTCCGAAAGATGCGAGCCAATGAAACCCGCCCCACCCGTGATCAGAATGCGCATGCAGCTCCTTAGAGCAGAACTTCTCTGCCCGGTTACACAACGTTTACCCAGTCTATTTCAGGCGCGTGACGAATCGTGATTGAAAAAGAGTTTCGATGAGCAACGTCTACAAACCGTCAACAGCCGGCGTAATCACGGCCATCTCCGAGATTAACGCCCCGCTGTCATCTTTTCTGTCATATGGGAGCCCCCCGATTCGGCGGTAGTATGTTTTCAGTCCCTTGACGCCTACCATGCAAACACTCGAGGAACCGCGACTCCTGCAGCCTAAGCCGCACACCGTGACTTTGCCCGTAAGCGTGATCATTCCTGTCCGCAACGAGGCCCGCAACTTGCCTCGATGCCTTGAGTCTTTGCGCGGAGCAGGTGAGATTTACGTCATCGATTCCGGAAGCACCGACGAAACCGCGGAGATCGCCCGCTCCTTCGACGCGAAAGTCGTGCAGTTTCACTACCACGGCGGCTGGCCCAAGAAGCGACAGTGGGCCATGGATACGCTTCCGCTAGCGTATGACTGGATTCTGTTACTGGATGCAGACGAGGTGCTGACCCCTGAATCGGTGGAAGAAATCCGGCAAACGATTCAGGACCCCGGATACAACGGCTACTATTTCGCGTTGCGAATGTATTTTCTGGGAAGAGTCCTCCGCCACGGGGACGCAAGCTTTTACACCAGCCCTCGACTTCTTCGCCGCGGCAAGGGCCGCTTTGAATGCCGGTTTAAGGATCAAGACGCTTCCATGGGCGATATGGAAGCACACGAGCGTGTCGTGGTCGAAGGACGGATGGCGGGGTTGCGCAACCCGCTCGTCCATCACAACGTGAATTCACTCTCACGCTACATCCTCAAACACGATGAATATTCGAACTGGGAAGCGCAGGCCTGGCTGGCCGGCGAGAGTGGTCACAACGACTTGCCGCCTGGCTTGTTCGGAACCCAGGCGCAGCGCCGCCGTTGGCTGAAAAAAAATTGTTTGTCTCTGCCCGGATCCCCCTTCGCGTTTTTTCTGTACAAGTATCTCTTCCGGCTAGGATTTTTGGATGGCGTACCCGGACTGATTTACTGCGCCTTCCAAGGCATCCAGTTCTTTCACATCAAGGCGAAGATTTACGAATTGCGAATGAAGACCCGGCCATGAGCGCAACCCGAACCGTGTTCTCCCAGGATGCAATCGCGTATCACGCTTCTTTGGCGGGCGAATGGGAACAACGCTATCGAAAGCGCTCTTTTCAAATGCGCCAAAACGTCCTGCTGAATGCTTTGCAAGGTTGGGACGTGTCCGGCACCCTTTGGCTTGACGCAGGTTGTGGTACCGGAACACTTGCGCGCACGTTAGCCACCCGCGGATGCAGCGTACTTGGCGTCGATGCTGCTTTCGAAATGGTCGCTGCGGCCAATCAGTCAGCCGAATCGCAAGACTATTCTCATCGGCTCCGGTTCGTCCGTGTACAGACGATCGCTCGTCTTGCACTCGACGATCACTCGCTGGACGGCATCTTGTGCTCGAGCGTCCTGGAGTACGTCCCCGATCCCAGCGTTTGTCTGATCGAATTTGCCAGAGTTCTCAAACCAGGAGGGCTGCTGCTGGTCTCAATACCGAATCGCAATTCCGTAGTACGTCAAATGCAGCTGGCGTGTCATCGGTTGGGGGCCCTCTTGGGACGACGTTGGTGCAAGTTCCTGGAATACTCGCGCCATCAATACTCTGGGACTGAGTTCGAAAGATTGCTACGGCAGGCTGGATTCTCCGGCGAGAAACTCCTGCCGCTCGGCAGTCCTCTACCTGGTTTGGCGCAGCGAAGTCGCCACTGGGCGCCTTTGCTCATGTTCGTTGCTCGGAAAATGGCCTAAGAACACTAGCGCAGAATCGAATCGAGGAAACCGCCACCGCCAATGCTGATCTTGGGACTGAACATGTTTCACGGCGACGCCTCGGCGGCACTGGTGCAGGACGGCGAGGTGGTATTCGCTGTCGCCGAAGAGCGCCTGAACCGCATAAGGCACTATGCCGGTTTTCCCTCTCTTGCGATTAAAGCTTGTCTGGACTTCGTCGGCGCCAAGATCACAGATGTCGACCACGTGGCTGTAGGTCAGGACAGCGATGCGAACCTCGCTCAGAAAGTTCAATACACCCTCGCCAATCCAGCCAGGATTCTGAATTTCATCCGCTTGCGCCAGCGTAAGCAGCCGATGCGCAACGTGGCTACGCTGATTGCCCAGGCCCTCGACGTCGATCCCGCAGCACTTGCGTTCCAGCAGCATCACGTCGAGCATCACATTGCGCACATTGCCAGCGCGTACTACTGCTCACCCTGGGAGAAGGCCGCCGGCTTCAGCTACGACGGCTCCGGAGACTTCGTTTCCACCATGATGGCCCGATGCGAAGGCAATCACATCGAAGTGCTCGATCGTGTTTTCTTGCCCGACTCTCTCGGCAGCTTCTACACCATGATTTGCGAATTCATCGGCTACCCGCAGTACGGAGATGAAGGCAAGGTCATGGGGCTCGCGCCCTATGGCAAGGACAGGTTCTGCGATTCTCTCGGTGAAGTAATCGGCCTGAGAAATGGCAGCTTTAATCTCGATGCCAGTTTCTTCAATCCGCTGGGAAGCAATCAGGGAATGCAGATTTTGCCGGACGGAACGGTTAGTCTGGCCCGCCATTTTTCTCCGCGGATGGTGAAGACTTTCGGTCAGCCGCGTAAGCCCCGCACCGAAATCACTCAGCGCGAAATGGATCTTGCCTACGCCATGCAGCGGCGCTTCGAAGATGTGCTCTTCCACCTTCTTACCCAACTCCACCAGCGTGTGCCGTGTGAAGACCTCGCCATGGCGGGCGGATGCGCGCTGAACAGCGTCGCCAACGGAAAGCTTTTCGCGCACACTCCATTTCGCCGCACCTGGATTCAGCCTGCCGCAGGTGATGAAGGATTGGCTATCGGAGCGGCTCTGCATGTCTACCATGCCGTTCTCAACCAAGCACGCTGTTTTGTGATGAAGAACTCGTATCTCGGCCCCGAGTTTTCCAATGCGCGCATCGAGTCCGATTTGAAGAAGGCCAACCTGCGTCATCGCAAACTGGAACGGGAACCGTTGCTTGACTTCGTGGCCCAACATATCGCAACCGGCAACGTTGTAGGCTGGTTTCAGGGCCGCATGGAATGGGGTCCGCGTGCGCTCGGCAACCGCTCCATACTCGCTCATCCCGGCTTGCCAGGAATGAAGGATATTCTGAATGCGCGCATCAAGCAGCGCGAGTGGTTTCGTCCATTCGCTCCCTCGATTCTCGAGGAACGCCAGTGCGAATACTTCGAGCACGATCACCCGTCGCCGTTCATGCTGCATGTCTACAAGATTCGTCCCGAAAAACGCGCCCACTTGTCCGCCGTCAATCACGTCGACGATACCGGGCGTTTGCAGAGTGTCAGCCGTCAAGAGAATCCGCTCTACTACGAGTTGATTCGTGCCTTCGAGCAAAAAACCGGGATTCCTGTGCTCTTGAATACCAGCTTCAACGAAAACGAACCGATTGTTTGCCAGCCCGAGGAAGCCATCGATTGCTTTAAGCGTACGCGCATGGATGCTCTCGCCATCGGGCCTTACGTAACTATGAAAACTGACTGACGGTAAAGCAGAGCCATGGCAGCCCACTCAATCGCGGTAAACGCAGCTTACGAGAAGCCCGAACTGAATCCAGTTCGCATCGGCGCTTTCGCTAACATGCGGGCGCTCGCATGGCGTAAGAATGTGCTCTACGCCTCCCGCGGCTATAGCCTTCTTAGCGCAACAATAAGGACGAACGCGAGCGCCATCGAATGGGACCGCGTCGGCCGATATCGGCCCGCCAACTGGCGCACCATCACTTCTGCTTCTCGAATGACATCGCGCCTTTTCCGCGATGGGTTCCACGCGCTTGTGGCTTTGTCCTCAGGGCACTTAGTCGGTGCTGTGCCACGCGCGATCGTGACTCTGGCGCCAGGAGAAACAGAATTTAACCAATCCCATAAGTTGCTTCGCGGCACACGTCCCCTGCATCTGGCTGCCACTCCAAGCGACCACATATTCTGGGGAGAATATTTCGACAACCCGCAGCGTGACGAAGTTCATATCTACGCATCGACCAATCGAGGCGCTCATTGGGATGTTGCCTACACATTCCCTAAAGGCAATATCCGTCATGTGCACAACATCGTTTATGACGAGTGGGAGGACTGTTTGTGGGTGCTCACCGGCGACTGCGGTTCAGAGTGCCGAATTCTCCGTGCCTCGTGCGATTTCAAGACAGTCGACATGATTTTATCGGGCAACCAGCAAACCCGCTCCGCCGCGCTCGTTCCCACGCGCGACGCCCTGTACTTTTCTTCCGATACCCCGCTCGAAACCAATCACGTGTATCGCCTCGATCGCCGCGGATCACTTTCCAGGGTCGCGACTCTGAACGGTTCCTCGATTTACGGTTGCCTTGTCGGGAACACAGTTTTCTTCTCTACCATGGTTGAACCGAGTGCGATCAACTCTGACCGCAACGCGTGCGTGTATGGCAGCGCCGACGGAATTCGCTGGCAACGCATACTTCAATGCAGGAAGGATCGCTGGCCGATGGGGTTATTTCAGTTCGGCAATGTGTTCCTGCCCGACGGCAACAACAATGGCGACGTCCTCGCGATCACGACCATCGCGGTCGAGCGTGCTGATCTTGAAACCACCATCTGGCGAATATGACGGGCCGATTCTGCGGGGGAATCCCGTACGCTACCGGCGTCGCGCTTTTCTCATGCTAATGTCCTGCTTGTGAGCCGCCTGCAATATTACCGGCGCATCTTCAGCGCCTACCTTGTTCCGGGAAACAGTCACCTTACTTTTTGGCACGAGACGCCTGGGGTGAATTTGGGCGCGAGCGTCCATCAGCTTGGCGAATACTACATGTTGTTTTCCGAGAAAGCGGACTATCCAGGACATCACGATTCGGCCGGTATTCCGATGCTCAACTACCATGGCAAAATCGGCCTGCAGCACAACCCGATCGCGATTGCGCAGTGGGGTCTGGGCAACTACAACCTCTTCTGCCACACTCAAAGTGAAGAACGAAGAAAGAGATTTCTCGCGGCAAGCGACTGGCTGTGCGGCCATCTGGAGCAAAATTCGTCCGGCTTCTGGGTATGGAACCACCACTTCGATTGGGAATATCGCTCACCGTTGAGAGCTCCGTGGTACTCCGCGCTCGCTCAGGGCCAGGGAATTTCTCTGCTGGTTCGCGCCTATCGCGAAACTGGTGTCGATGCATATCTTGAAGCCGCGGAGCGGGCGTTCAACACCTTCCTCAAAGCAACCGTCGAGGGCGGCGTTACATTCACCGACGAAGGCGGCAACCCTTGGTTCGAGGAATACATTGTTTCGCCCCCGACGCACATTCTCAATGGATTCATCTGGGCGGCATGGGGCGTCTACGATTATTTTCTGGCGACGGAAAGCGCCGTCGCGCGACACTTGTTCGCGCAGGCCGCACTTACCCTTCGCGCAAATCTCGATCGCTATGACCTCGGTTTCTGGTCACTCTATGAGCAGTCCGGCACTCTGCTTCCCATGGTGGCGAGTCCCTTCTACCATCGATTGCACGTCGTGCAGTTGGGGGTGATGCATCGCCTCACCGGAGACCAGATATTCGCCAGATACGCCGACAAATGGGAAGCCTACGCGCGCAGCCGCGCCAAGCGCACCCGGGCTCTTTGTTACAAAAGTGCATTCAAGCTTTGCTACTACTAAAAAACTCATGAAAATTCTCTACGTGTCCCAATACTTTCCGCCGGAGATGGGAGCACCCGCTGGCCGGGCCGCGGAGTTATCGCGTCTTTGGGCAGAGGATGACCATGAGGTCACGGTCCTAACCGGGTTTCCCAATCATCCCACGGGAATCGTGCCACCCAAATATCGGCCTAAGTTTCGCCGCTTGGTAGCCCGCGAAACCTACCACGGCGTCAACGTCGTTCGCACCTGGCTACTTCCCTTCCCCAATCGCAAGCCGTACGAGCGCATGTTGAATTACAGCTCGTTTTGCATTTCCTCAGCGACTACCGGCGTCTTTCTTCACCAGCCTGATGTCGTAATCGCCACTTCGCCTCAACTCCTGGTCGGGCTCTCAGGCTGGTGGCTCGCCCGCTGCAATGGCGTACCCTTCGTATTCGAGGTTCGTGATCTGTGGCCCGAGTCTCTGGCCGCGGTTGGCATGGGCAGCCACGATTCGCCGCTCCATCGTTCACTGGCGAAGATCGCAGGATTTCTCTATCGCAGTTGCGACCGCCTCGTCGTCGTGACGCCGGCATTCAAGGAATATCTGGTCGAACACTGGCGGGTTCCTGAAGAAAAGATTTTTGTGGTCGAAAACGGAGTCGAAACCAGCCTGTTCAGCAGGCTTGCTCCTAACCTTGCGATCAGACGCGAACTAGGTGCGGAAGGGAAATTCGTCGCCTCTTATATCGGCACCATGGGCAACGCGCACGGCTTGGAAACTCTGCTGAAGGCCGCAACTCTTCTGCGCGAGAGGGCGCCCAACGTTTTATTCCTGCTCGTCGGTGAAGGGGCTGAGAAGGCGCGCATCGTCGCTCTCGCCCGTTCTCGCGGACTCGCGAACGTGCGCTTCGTCGGCCAGCAGGCTCGCGAGAAAATCCCAGCTTACATTACCGCCTCGGACGCATGCCTGGTATTGCTCAAAAGAAGCGAGCTTTTCAAGACTGTTCTCCCCACAAAAATGCTGGAGTTCATGTCGTGCGCTCGCCCTGTGATCCTGGGCGTGGATGGGCACGCGCGGAAGGTTCTGGAGCAGGCAAACGCGGGAATTTTCATCACGCCAGAGGATCCCGCCGCATTGGTGAACGCAGTCATGCAACTTGCCCATGATCCTGCGCTACGTGAATCCCTTGGCCGCAACGGCCGCCAGCACGTTCTTCAGTATTTTTCTCGCCAGCACACCGCCAAGGTATACCTGGATGTATTGCAGGATTTGCTGGAAAGAGGCCAACGCTGCGCACCAGCGGCCGCATAGTGACAGACTATGTGGGCGCGGGCGTCCCCGCCCGTGCGTGATCTGAGAATATTCAGGGGAGGGCTATTATGCTGGCTGCGGTTGCGGCCTGCATCGCCGCCTCCATTGCTCGCCCGGCGATAAGCTTGGTCGTACTGGTGGGCACAAAAAGAATATCGTCCGCTTGCATCTTGATGTCAGGTGCTTTGGCCCTCAGGATCTTGCTCAGTTCCACGGGAGTCTCGCTTAGCCCGTCAGGCCCGCGGTGGATGATCCTCGCACCGCCCAGATTTGCCGTGCGGGTTGTGCCTCCCGCTAAAGCGATCGCTTGCAAAACCGTCAGATGCCCGCTGTCCATGAGAAATCCGCTCGGCCTTCCAACATCTCCCACCACGTAAATCAGGTCGGCTTTGTGAACGATAATCGTGTCCCCAGGCAAGATCGGAATGTTGCTTTCCTGGTCATCGGTCACATTGCGCGTCAACGGAACAGTAATCCGCTTGTCGGGCTGATCGCGATGCGTAATTGCAACGCTTCGGCCCGCCTTTTCCGTGAATCCACCAGCGACTGAGATGAGATCGAAAAGGCGTTGCTGTCCCGGCACCGGATACACACCCGGCCTTGCTACTTCGCCCAATACGCTGGCGCCTTGCGAAGCATACTGGTCTACAAACAAACTGACGTGGGGACTCTTCACGAAGCCGCCGTCAGAAAGCCGCTTCTGGATCAGGCCCTCGGCTTCTTCAGCCGTCAGGCCCGCGACGTGAACATAATCGATCAGCGGCAGGTAGACTTCGCCCTTGGTGCTGACGCGAGCCTTGGTCGTAAGCTCGGGTACGTTGTAAACCCCCACTTCTACCAAATCTCCCGCCTCAAGCCTGAGCGAAGAAGTTGAACGCGTTGCCGAACTTTCGCTTGGCGCCAGCGCGGGCGCAATCGTTTTCTCAACTGTTGTTCCCGTTTCTTGTGTCTTCGCGGATTGCTGCTCAGCCGCGACTTCCGGCGAGAGTGTTGCGAGCAATAGGAACGAAAAGACCCAACCACAGACGAACTTGGCCGAACTCCGTCGCATGGACGATGTCGAAAAATCCATTGCCATTTTTGCAAGACTAGCACACCGGGACCCGCGACAGACCAGCGTTCTAGGCCGGTGCTTAGATCGCAAACACCACGCTCTCTAGAGCGTTTCTCCACGTACCAAGACAGAGAATAGTGTCGCGATGTCGATGGTTGTAGGATTTCATTGATTTAGAACTGGATCAGACTCCGGCGGAGAAATTAGACAGCGGTCTTCTCAACCGGAGACATCAACGCATCGAAAGAACGCGCTGCAGAGCTTCGCACTCCTCCCGGCGCACTTTCGATAGAGGAGTTAGTTGATACCCTTCTACCTCGGGACATTTGTAGGCTCGCTGCTGCTTTCATTTGTGTTGACCAAGTACGTGCGCGATCTGGCAAACGCGCGCGGATGGCTGGCAGCTCCCGCTCTTGAGCGGCACCTGCATAGCCGTCCCCTTCCGCGATTCGGCGGGGTTGCGATTTTTCTCTCTTTTCTTCTGACGTTCGCCATTGCCTTGCCCGTCGGCTGGCATCATCTTGCCGTGAGCTTCGGACTTTCCTTTCAAACCCTGCTCACCATTCTGCTTCCCGGCTGCTTGATCTTCGCTCTCGGCATTTATGATGACATTCATTCTGTCAGTCCGTACACCAAGGTTGCCGTCCAGGCGGTGGCGGGCGCAATGCTGTTTGCCGGCGGCCTTCGCATTCTCGATCTCCCGGTACTTTTTGGCACTCACCATCTGCCCTGGTTCTTAGGCCTTCCCCTTACTGTTCTCTGGGTCCTGGCCATCACCAACGCTTTCAATCTCATCGATGGACTAGACGGGCTGGCCGCGGGCTCCGCCCTTTTTTCCACGATGGTTGTATTCGCGGTGGCCCTGGTTTCAGGTTCGTCTCTGGTTTCGCTGATGGCTCTGGTATTGGCGGGGTCGATCCTGGGCTTCCTCCGTTTCAATTTCAGCCCTGCGACAATTTTCCTGGGCGATTGCGGAAGCCTCTTCATCGGATTCATGCTAAGCGCCCTAGCTCTCCAAGGCGCCCAGAAGGCCCCCACGCTTGTCGCGGTCGCTATTCCGGTTGTGTCTTTTGGGCTGCCGATCCTCGAGACTGCGCTTTCTATTGTGCGGCGTTATCTTGGAGGACGGCCGGTTTTTACCGCAGACCGCGAGCACATTCATCACAAGCTTTTGCAGCGTGGACTTTCTCATCGTCAGGTCGTCATCACCTTGTATGCCGTCTCTGCTCTGTTCGCATTGCTGAGCCTGTTTTTGCTCTGGCCGACTGGAGACATGCTAGGCCTCGTGCTCGCTGTGCTTGGTACCGGAGTCTGGATTGGGGTGCAGCATCTTGGTTATGTGGAATTTGGCGAACTGCGTCGCGTTGCTCAGCGCACCATCGAGCGCCAGATTCTTATCAATAACCTCGCCATCCGCAGGGCGACCGAAGAGTTGAAGGTCACCCGCGATTACGCGCAACTCTGTCGCATCCTGGTGGCGGCGCTCTCGGGCAATGACTTTGATGCCTTCGAATTGCGCCTGCATTCGCCGTCCGCCGAATTCCCGAGCATCAACGGATTGCACCTCATCTCCCGCTGGGGAGAAACTCCTTTTCTACGCTGGACCAAGCCCGGCAGCCACTTTGCCCAGGAACTGACCAGCTCCTGGTGCCTGACGCTTGATCTTGTAACCACCAGAAACGACCGCTGCGGCTCTATGACCGTTTACCGTCTCTACACTGATCGCGAATTGCAATTCGACATCAACCTGCTCATGTCGGTGTTCCCGGTCGCGTTGGCGGATGCCTTGGATCGCACCGTGAATCCCGCGCTTGAAATCATGCCCACCGCCGACCAGAGATTAGTCGCAGCCCAAGCCAGCTGAGTTCGCCGTTTATCCACAGGCCCGAACCAGCCCGGTCACTTCTGAATTCTGGACATCCCATGTAGTTTTCTCCATTCACTCCCCCTAAAGAAACTCGCGGAAGGAAATCCGAAAGATGAAAGAAAAGCTCACCGGGCAGGACATCAGCTTTCTCAGTCTGCAGACCGCTGTGTTTTGTGTCGAATGTGAGTTGATCAGCAAGAACAACACTCCGCACTGTTTCGCTTGCGGCTCCAGAGCTGTGTTGAGCTTGTCGCGAGTCCTTGGAGGGTCTCTGCGGGGAGAGCAGAGAGCGCATCTAATCGCAGACGCTGAACTCGACCGCCTGGTGCGCGAGCTGCTCCGCACCGTGCCTGCGTCAGCCTCTGAAAACCGCGTTCCCGCGTCGTTCGCCACGCTCGCTCCCTCGCGCAGCCATGCCCGAGCCATGGGTTCGCACCCGGTGCAAAGCATGGTCCATGTTTCCAGCAACGAGCTTAATATTCATCCCGATGAAATCGATCTTGAGCCCGCGATCAGCGTGATTGCCGAGCGCGCCCAGGCGTTGACCGGAGCCACCGGCGCCGCCATCGCCTTGCGTCACGGTGACGAAATCATCTGCCGGGCCCGCACCGGCCGCACCGCGCCCGATCTCGGAGTTCGCCTGCAAACCGACTCTGGAATCTCCGCCGATTGTGTCCGCACCGGCGAGGTAGTCCTTTGTCACGATGCCGAGCGAAACCCTCTGGTCGATCTGGCCAGCTGCCGCCGCCTCGGCGCGCGTTCGATTCTTGCAGCACCGCTCCGCCATTTCCGCAGAACCCTGGGCGTATTCGAAGTTCTCTCCGGCGCACCTCATGCCTTTGACAACCGCGACGTAGCGACCATGCAACTCCTCTCCAGCCTGATGGTCGCCGCGATCTCGCGCCTGTCGAGCATCCAGCCGCTCAATCAACGCAAGTCGGCCTGAGGCTAAGAAAAATGCCCCACTCGAGCCAAAAAACGGCTTGAATGGGCCACCCGTCCCGTCCGTCCCCATCCGAAAAGGACGAAAATAGTGTAAGTAGTGTCACCGGCTCCCTGATACGATTCTGCCGATGAGTTGCCATCCAATCTCCTGGTGTGAATTCTTCACGGCAGAATGGCTCACGGCCCTCGGAACAGTGGGCGCGGTCGTCCTTGCCTTGTCCCTGGCACTGTACGGTGAGCAAGTGAAGAGATGGACGTTTCATCCCGCTCTTCGGCTTCGAGCGCATGTGCGGCGTCCCGATGCGGATAAGGTCTCGCGGTGGGCACAATTTCAGGATGGAAGGCGGATTGACTTGGGAGAATCGTGGTATTTCCGTCTAGCGGTCTCTAACGATGGGAACGAGACCGCCGAGGACGTTCAGGTTTTTCTTGCAAAGGTGGAGCGAAAGCATGGTCACAAGTTCGAAAAGGTTATCCGCTTCACACCGATGAACCTAAGATGGACGAACACGGATGACGAGAAGACATCGAGGGACCGAGTGACGAGACCCACCTTGTTAGCGGATACGCCAGCAGTGTATTGCGACCTCGTCCACATCTCTGACCCTACGACGAAGCAAGCGCAGGGCGAGGATTTAGCTGGTGTCGCTCCGGGAGGTGGGGTGCTCGCACTCGATGTTCAGGTCGCGACATACTCGAACGGACACCTGCTTGAGCCTGGAACTTATCTTTTCCATTTGACCGTTGCCGCGTCGAATGCCCCTTCCGCACACTACGTTTTAGAAGTCTCGTATTCGGGTAAGTGGTCGCCGGAGGAGAAGGAGATGTTTGACGAGTTCAAGATGAAACCACCCGAGCGCGTTAAGCGTGGACCACAAGGTGACGAATAGGGGCCTACGTTCCTTGTAAAGTGGGAACGATGAGGCCGGCGGTCGCCGGTGGAAAATCGGGACGCAGGCTGCATTGGTCCCCACCTTTGCAAAACCCGCAAAGGTGGGCCAGCCACGGCTATCTGAAAATCAAGTCAAAACGCTTGCCGGGGGCCGAGATGAGGCCACCACGCGACGCGCAGGACGATACTAAACTATTCTTGTCATCGCTGCGAAACTTCGTTGCCAATCCGGGATCAGTGAGCGTCAATATTCCGTTAGTATGTAAGACGGCGCCGATCAATTTTACCGATCCGCTTTTGGAGCTCCTCCCCGAGGTCTATATCGAGAGCACTCCGATCTCGAAACAAGAGATCGAAAAGGCAGCGGACGATTTGGCGCGGGAAACCGCCTCGTTTCTAATCAGGTTTCGGAAGGAAACCATCGTGGAGGCGTTGCGTGCCACGAATTGACGAGGTTTTTGAGCTACACACGGCAGACGGAACTGGGTTTCTTCATTACTCGCCCGGTGATACTGCTTACGTAACCAACGGGTTGCGTGACAATGGCGTGGTCGGCTTCGTAAGGCCAAAACCCAAAGACACGGTGTACACCTTTGTGGGCATTGCGGTGTCGGCGTTCTGCGAGGCCACTGTCCAGATTCCGCCTTTCATCGCGCGTGGCAATGGCGGTAGTGGGCTTGCCGTCCTAGAACCGATCAGACCGATGAATGCAAACCAACTTGCGTATGTCGCCGCTTACATAAACACGCAACTGCGCTGGCGATTCTCTTGGTCGCGGGTCGCTACCGTCGATAGACTTAAGTCCTTGGAGATTCCGGCCATTGGATCGTCCCCGATCAGGTACGAAGTTAAAGGTCTAATTCCACCTCGCACCGAGCACCCCAAGTTGTCATGGAAAGCGAACTTCAGGGAATTTCGGCTCGACGATATTTTTGTGCTACAGCCCGGCAACTACCACAACGCCAGCGAATTGCCAGAGGGCGACATCCCTCTTATTTCGTGCGGTGACAGTGACAACGGAATTATGGGTTTTGTCAGCGTCCCAGAAGAACACATTTTCAGTGCAAGGCTAACGATTGCTTTTAATGGGATGAACACACTGACGACCAAGTTCCACCCCTACCCCTTTGCGGCAAAAGACGATGTTGCGGTCTGCTTCCCACGCCGTGACTCTATCAGGGCATCGACGCTGTTCTTTATTCAACTTATGATGGCTCGCGAGAAGTGGCGCTATAACTACTATCGGAAGTGCTTCATGGAAAAACTGAAACTGCAAAGTGTGGCGCTACCTGCGAAGAAGGGCCAGATCGACGAGGACACGATTGAGGCCGTAGTTAAGTCATCCCCTTATTGGGGATATTTGGAGAAGCGGTTCGCTCAGGGCGCTTAATTTTTCGGGGACTGGCCCACCTCTACGTTCCTTGTAAAGGGGAAACTGCCTTGGTGCCGAAAAGTTGTCAAGCCCCCTGAGGCAGTCAATTCCCGCCAAACAATTGATTCGGTGGCAGAAATAAATCTCAAAATTTGGCGGGTTTACCCCTCCCGATTTGCTATCCTAGAAGTAGAGATGAAGTTTGGCGCAAGCTTTCCGGCTTGCGCCTTTTCTTTTGCCAGGGACCGTTCAGGCCGTTTCTTTCGGGCGTGTTTTTTCGACAGCGTCTTTTCAACACCAATGGACAAAGCCAAGGGCTCTTCAAGCGGACGCATTCCAGCGTCCTGCCAGAGCTCTGCCCGGAAGGCCTCGCGGGCACGCGGGCTCCCAGGTGCTCAGCAAGGCGATCTCGGCGAAGCGGCGTTTGTATACAAGGCCATCAGCCTGGGCCTCGTGGTGGCGAAGCCTCACGGGAACATGCATCCCTACGACTTCATCGTCGATGGCGGAGGCGGCCTGTGGCGCATCCAGGTGAAATCGTGCGCAGGCCTCTCAGGCGGATCCTATAAAGTGCACATCCGCCGCAGGAAAGACGGCGCTTCGATCTCCTATACCGAATGCGAAATTGATTTCGTAGTGGCTTACATCATCCCTGAACAAACTTGCTACATTCTACCAATACGCGAAATGTTAGGCCGCACAAACATAAGTTTTCGCCCCAGGGAATTTTCCGGCTTGCACGCCTTCGCCCACTACCGCGAGGCCTGGCACCTGCTGCGTCAACCGATGAAATCACGTTCGGTCGAGGTCGACCCGACGATTGGCAAGTCAATCATTTGTGATGCTAAAACGTATCCCATGCGAAAAGTTTCGGTTCCCGACCTGCGCCATGGTTTCAGGAAGATCGAGCGCCTTCTGTATCAGGGCGAGGAGATGCAAATTACCAAGCGCCGCCGCGTGATCGCCCGTCTGGTGCCGGAGATCGAGCAGCCGGCAGCCGAGATTCCTGATTTCCAGGAACGGCTACGCACCATCTACGGCGACAAGGCGCTGGCCGTGAGCGGCGCCGAACTGGTTTCTGAAGATCGGGACCGCTATTGAAGATCTACGCCGGGCATTCAGGCCAAGGACACAAGAAAGCTGGTGTCGGCAGCCGTTACTTCGATACCCGCGCCTGAACAATGCCCCTATGCGCCATCGATTGCTGGTCGTTGCCCTCCTGCTCGGATGCACTCTGAGTGTCGCCGCTGGCAAGAATCATTCGTATCTCTTCGCCTGGTGCGGGGATGACGACAAAACGGCAAGCGATTTTCTGGCTGTCATTGATGCCGAACCGGCTTCGCCGGGCTACGGGCAGGTCGTAGCGACCGTTCCCACTGGAGTTGCAGGATCTGTGCCCCATCACACCGAGGTGGAGATGCCCGTCGGCGGCCTACTCATGGCCAATGGTTTCGAGGCCGGCCGGACTTGGGTCTTCGATCTGCGAGATCCACTGCAGCCCCACATCGTTGCGGGTCGATACCTTTCCCTTAGCGCGGTCGAATTCCACAGTCCGCACAATCCCTTCACCCTCCTTCACATAGATCAACTGGTTGGGCTTGACGTCTTTCATCGAATCCACTTGTCCGCTGGGCCAGTGGACCTCCAACAAATCCACTTTTTCGGCTTTGCCCAGGCATCCCTGGCAAACAATATGATCTCAGCCTGTGGAATTCAGGACAGATCGCAAGTGTAGAAGGAGGCAAGTTTATCCAGGAAGAAAGTGGTCAAGGGCGAATCCGCGTCGAGTTGCCGGGAACTGATTTGTACTCCTATGTTCATGCAACGATTTTGATCCATTTTGCGGTCGAAGGCGGCACCAGGAAACAAGTCGCTAAACCAGCAAAAAGTTCCGACTGACCCTCCGGTTTTACTGGCCCGAGGTCGCACGCTGAGCTAAACTTTCTGCTATCGCCGCACAGCCGATTCACCAAGATCCGCTCAAGGAGAAAGTCCCGCATGTTCCGCAAATTCGTGGCATTTGTTCTATTCGTCGCTGGTTTCTGTTCTACGGTCCGCTCCCAAACGCAGGCCGTTGACGCGGAAGGTCATCAGTGGTGGCAGCACGCCGTGTTTTACGAGATCTATCCGCGTAGTTTCATGGACAGTAATAACGACGGCATCGGCGACCTGAACGGCATTGCCTCGAAACTGGATTATCTGAAAAGTCTGGGCGTCGACGCGATCTGGATCACACCCTGCTATCCCTCCCCGCAGGTTGATTTCGGTTACGACGTTTCGGATTACGAGAATATCGATCCCATGTACGGAACGCTGACAGATTTCGATCGTCTGCAGCAAGGGGCGAAGACACGCGGCATTCGCATCATTATGGATTTCGTAATGAATCACTCTTCGGATCAGCATCCATGGTTCATCGACTCGCGATCGTCGCGCACTTCCGCGAAACGCGATTGGTACATGTGGCATGACGGCAAAGGTTCGGCAGAGCCGAACAACTGGGTCTCCACCTTTGGTGGGTCGGCCTGGACGATGGATTTCAAAACCGGGCAATATTATTATCACTACTTCTACCCGCAGCAGCCGGATCTGAACTGGCACAATCCCGCAGTGCACGATGCCATGTTCGATGTGACCCGCTGGTGGTACAAACGCGGAGTGGCTGGCTTCCGGCTTGATGCCGTGGATACATTGTTCGAAGACCCCGAACTGCGCGACAATCCGGTCCTTCCGGGCTTAAACAAATACGGCGATCCCAACGAGCAAGACCTTTACAACACCAAGCTGCCAGAAGTACACGTCGTTCTCCGCGACTTGCGAAAGGTTGCCGATGAGAACAACGCCGTCCTTATCGGAGAAACCTGGACCAAAGACGTGAACGAGCTGAAGCAATATTACGGCGACCACAGCAACGAACTGCAGATGCCGATGGACTTCATGTTCACCAAGGTCGACAGACTTTCGCCACCGGAATTCCGCCGGCAAATTGCCGCGGTCGACTCAGCCGGGGGCTGGCCCGTATTCGTTCTCAGCAATCACGACATCGTGCGCTCTTACGTGCGTTATGGAGATGGGCAGAACAACCAGGCCATCGCAAAATTGATGGCGTCACTCTATTTGACTTTGCGCGGAACCCCGATTATGTACTACGGCGAAGAGATCGGAATGCAAAACACCGATCCAGTGCGGAAGGAAGACGTGAAGGACCCGATCGGGCGCGTGGGCTGGCCGCAGGAAAAAGGTCGCGATGGAGAACGCACCCCCATGCAGTGGGACGACAGCCCCAACGCCGGTTTTACGCGCGGCACCCCGTGGCTGCCCGTTCCGCTCATCTACAAGACGGTCAACGTCGCCAGCGAACTCAAAGATCCTTCTTCGATCCTGAATGTCTACCGTAGCCTGCTCGCCCTGAGACATCAGAATCGAGCTCTGCTGGACGGCGACTACGTAGCTCTTAACGAGAACGACCCGAATGTGCTCTCCTACCTGAGACGTTATAAGAATGAGGCGGTGCTGGTCGTGCTGAACATGTCCTCGCAGCCGCA
>Ga0116217_10002200_pt1 | contig 18244 bp, 11 predicted proteins | sample Sb_taG_6_FD_89697 | JGI IMG/M metagenome (GOLD analysis project Ga0116217, IMG submission 89697) | Peat soil microbial communities from Weissenstadt, Germany - Sb_50d_4_PS metaG | ecosystem: Environmental > Terrestrial > Soil > Wetlands > Peat | place: Germany: Weissenstadt | collected 2010-09-21 | reverse complement strand
TGGGGGTGGGCGCTGGCCATTTCACAGGCAGCGCTGAGTCTAATCGTCTTCCTTACCGTCCGCCTCTGGGACCGAGTTCCCGACTTCTTTAATCTTGGCCTTGGCACCTGCGCAGTGATCAGTTTGGTCTTACTCGTCGTCTTGAGGGTCAGTGTAGTGGCGTGGAGAAATCGCCACGGATCCCAGCCCACTGTCTTTCGTTGGCTTCGCGTCAACGAGCCGCTGATCGACTGCGCCCTGTTCGTCGTTCTGGTGCTCGGGAGCACCTGGCTGTCGAAGTACGACGCAACGTATTTCGTGGCGGAAGAACTGGTCCGCTTTTCCTGCGCTTTCTTCCTATTGATTTGTCCAGCCGTGCTTTTGGGCTTGAGCTTTCCGCTCCTACTCAACCTCTACAGTCGTGAAATGCGGCGCGCAGGAACGAGTGTGGGAGGCGTTTATGCGGCCAACACCGTAGGCGCCATCCTTGGCTCGTTGCTCACGGGTTTCGTCCTGTTGCCTCGGCTGGGTTCGCTGGCCTCGCTTCGTTGCGCCGCCGCCGTCAACTTGATCCTGGCGGTCTTTTTTGGCCTTGTCTTCGTTCCCCTCAAACCAGTCCGAAAGCTGGTGCTGGTGGTCGCAACTATTCCCATTGCCGTACTGCTTTGGATTGTTCCGGGGCAGTGGGACGCCAGCCGCATGTCGAGCGGTTCGTACGTTTATTTCGGTGCCGGTTTGCCTGATCGGGTGCTCTATCACAGGGAAGATGTTCAAGGTGGCTTGACCTCGGTGGTCCAAGTCGGATCGGTGAGGTCCCTCCTCTCCAACGGCAAATTTCAGGGCAATGATGGCGGGGAGGTCCAGGCGCAGATCCGCTTCGCCCTCGTGCCTATCCTCTTCACGCGAGAGTTCAAGAGCGCGATGGTGATCGGATTGGGAACCGGCAGCACCTTGCGGACGATCGCGCTTTTTCCCTTCCAGCACATCGACGTCGCGGAACTGGCCCCCAGCATCGTAGAAGCGGCAGGCCGCTGGTTTGAAAACGTCAATGATGGAGTATTTAACCGTGACCCTCGCGTCCGCCTTTCCATTGCCGATGGGCGCAATTTCCTCTTGCTGTCCCGCGATCACTACGATCTGATCACAATTGAAATCAGTTCGATCTGGATCGCCGGCGAGGCTGATCTCTACAACAAGGAGTTTTACGAGCTTTGCCGCGCACACCTCGGTGAGCAGGGCGTTCTCCAGCAATGGGTGCAGATCCACCATATGCGCACTCAGGACCTATTAATAATTCTGAACACTGCGGCCCGGGTCTTTCAACACGTGGCCTTCTTCCAGGGGCCGGAGCAGGGTGTGCTGATTGCCTCAGCCTCGCCGCTCGCATGTGATTACCGTCGAATCGAAGAGTTTGACAATGATCTCAGGGTTCGAAAGGATTTGTCAGCCATCGGTGTCCCGAGCATGACTTCTCTACTGGGCGAACTTGTGCTCTACGGGGACTCGATGAACAAAGCCCTCGCCTGCCTGCCGGCGCTGAGTGGCCGCCCCGCTGATTTCGCTTCGACGGATTTCTACCCTTACCTGGAGTACCAAACACCTAAGGGAAATGTTCTCCCGTACGATACTGTCCGGCTGAATCTGAGTTTCCTGCGGCGATTCAGACCCGTGTTGTTACCGCCCGACCTGGTCATCGAGAACTTGCCTTCTCAGGACGAAAGAAACTTGATTCTCGGGTATATTGCCGAGCGCCGCGGAGATCGTGGCGCGGCGCTCGGTTATTTCCGCCAGGTCGGTGGCGCCTCCCGGCCTCTTGCGGAATTGGAAATCATGCGGATGCAGCCTAAGTCCGGCCCGGCCAGCGAAGATCGAAAGCGGGCTTCCAAATAGGTCAGCTCGCAAAGACTGATTGGGGAGGGCGGATTGCCGCTGCTCGAGCGGCCCCAGGGATCGGGGTTGCGGCGGGACGGAGGCGGGATTATGATTTCAGTTCTTCCTGAGATGCGAAGCTGAAGGGGCGGTTACCTCGCGCAAAGGAGCATACTAATGACATTCGTTCGCATCCGATTTTTGATCCTTCTGTTTGGCGTAGTGTTCTTGAGAACTGCGGTTTTGCCTGCTCAGACTGGACCGGCGATCGCCCTTACCGTCGATGCGACGCAAGCCCCGGAGAAGATTCTTCATACGCGCATGGTGATGCCCGTGCAGCCGGGACTGCTCACGTTTTACTATCCCAAGTGGATTCCGGGCATGCACGATCCGGCGGGGCCGATCGGAAGCGTGGCGGGGCTAAAGTTCATGGTGGACGGCAAGGAAGCCCCCTGGCGCCGCGACCTGGGTGACGTATTCACTTTCCACGTGCAGGCCCCTCAAGGCGCCCAAAGCCTGGAGATTGATTTTGACTACATCGACTCCGGCGGAGCGTTCGGCGGGTCCGCCACCGACAAATTGGTAGTCGTGAGTTGGAATCAAAACTTGCTATACCCCGCGGGACTCCCCGCCGCGAAGATCACTTATCACGCCACGTTGCGTTTGCCTGAGGGATGGAAGTTCGGGACGGCGCTGCCGCAGGAAAGTTCCAAAGCTAGCGAGGTGACCTTCGCGCCGGTGGCGCTTGACCGTCTGGTGGATTCCCCGGTGGTTGCCGGAGAATACTATCGAGCCGTGGACCTGACACCGCCCGGCGAAGCGATTCATCACGAGATCGACATGGTGGCGGACAGCGCGGAGGCGCTCGAAATAAGCGCGGACGTGCAGAAGGGCCTCACGAATCTGGTAGCGGAGACCGGTAAGCTATTCGGCACGCGGCACTATCACAACTATCATTTCCTGCTCACTCTGAGCAATCACGTGGCGCACTTCGGCCTCGAGCATCATGAGTCCAACGACAGCCGTGCCGAGGAACGTGGAGTGGTCTCGCCGCAGGGAAGGCGCGGCGTGGGCGGCCTGCTGTCACACGAATTCGTCCACTCGTGGAACGGCAAGTTTCGCCGTCCCGCGGACCTGAGCACCCCCGATTTCGAGACCCCGATGAGGGACGATCTGCTGTGGGTCTATGAGGGTTTTACTGATTTCCTGGGCAATCTCCTGGCCACGCGCAGCGGACTGTGGACCCCGGAGCAGTACCGCGAGAATCTTGCCAGCACAGCCGCGGGACTCGGTCCGGGCCGGCCCGGACGCACTTGGCGGCCACTTCAAGACACAGCCGACGCGGTCGCCGGCCTGACCTTTGGTCGAGGAGGCTGGATCAACTGGCGGCGCGGTACTGACTACTACGAGGAAGGCGATCTGTTGTGGCTCGACGTTGCCACGCTTCTCCACGACCAGAGCCACGGCCAGAAGTCCATCGAAGACTTCTGCCGCCTCTTTTACGGCGGCCCAAACAGCGGCCCCGAGCTTAAGACTTACACCTTCCAGGATCTGGTGAGCGCTCTCAACCAAGTTGTGCCCTATGACTGGGCCGGATTCTTCCATAGTCGGTTGACCTCAACGTCGCCTGTGCCCCCCATGGGCGGGATCGAAGCTGGCGGGTGGAAGCTCGACTATTCCGAAAAACCGCCGGAGGGCGCCGCCCGCGGCCCCGCTGGGGGGGCGATGGGCGCCGAATACTCGCTTGGCCTCAGCCTCGGCAATGACGGCACGGTGCGCGATTCCATGGTCGGCAGCGTTGCCTATCAGGCGGGGATCACCTCCGGCATGCGCGTGGTGGCGGTGAACGATCGTGCCTTCACGCCTGATCTCTTGCACGAAGCCCTCACGGCGGCCAGAAACAACTCTCAGCCTATTCGCTTGCTGGTGCTGAACGACGATTACTACAAGACCTGCGCGATTGATTACCACGGCGGCGAACGCTATCCGCATCTCGTCCGGCAAGAGGGTAAACCTGATCTTCTCGACGATCTCGCCAAACCGCTGGCGGAGCGGAAATAGCTCCCCACGCAGCCCTCGTGCTGGTCGAATGCGGCGGGCATCATACCTGCACGGCAAAGTAGAAAAGTAAGTCTGCTAGAAGACTGTATCCGGAGGTTTATCAATGGGGCGATCTGAAACAACCGCCGCGATGGACGCGTTGAGCTTCATGATTGGCGAGTGGGCGTTGGATTATAGTGTGACCCAACGGGGTCAAACGACGAGAACCATTCGTGGAACCGGCTCCTTACGCTATCTGTTCAGCGCCGCCTACCTCACCTTCGATTACCGGATGCTCGACAAGGCCACCGGGAACACAATCGGCGAGGCGCATGCTATCTTCGCGTGGGATGAGAAAGCCGGGCAGTATCGCTTTTACTGGTTCGAGAGTTCCGGTAATTACCACCAGGCCACCGGTGCCCTTCAGGATGCCCACACCCTCGCTCTTCGCTGGCACGAGATTAACTGCACGCAAATCCTCCGTAGGGTCGACTCTAATGCGATGTGCCTTGAGATGCGGTGTCCGGATCAGGAACTCCTGCTACGTGTCGACTTCACTCGAATTTGAGTCGCGCGGACCATCTGAAAGGAACCAACGTCAACTTCAGGTAAGTAGGGGGCGCCGCAGCGGCACGCCTTGGCGTGGCCTTACAACAGCGGGCACGGGAAGATCCTCCGGGGAGCGAACGGGCGCAGGACGCCACATCGGACGAGCGGTGGCACATGAGTCACGGTGGCAGTTCCGCAAGCTCACCGCCCCACTCCAATGCTACTTTTTCGCCAGCTTCTTTTCCAGTTGGCGTGCTTGGGCGCTCAGCTCACTCAACTGTCGAAGGTCGTCGTCAGCGGAAGAAACGGCGCTTTGAATGCGTGTGAGCGCGGCGTCGGTGAATGGGCTGCCGGCATTCGAGTCGCGGTTGGAACCGAGCTGGCCGCTCATGGCCCGGAATTGGCTCGTGACATCACGGTAGCGGCGCAAGATGGAAGTCAGGAGGGCATCGCGGCGGCTATCCAGGTCCTGGAGTTGAACTATGATCTGCGCGAGATCGACGGCGCGCGCGGAGGCCGCATTGTTGGTATTATTTAGCTTGGCATTATCCGCTTCTATAGCAGCCAGGCGCTGGCGGGAGGCTTGCGCGTCGGCTTGCGCCGATTCGAGATCCTGCTTCAAAGACGCGAGCTGGGTCTGCCAATCCTCCTTTTCCTTTTGCAGCAGTTCGTTGGCGCTCGCGACCGTCTTCTCGCTTTCCTCATTGGCATTCGAGAGTTGAGACTGTAGACTCATTAAGCTAGCCTGAGCGTCACTCAGCTCGCGGTCGAGCCGCTCGATCGTAGCATTCCGATTGGCGAGAGCGGCTTGACAATTACCGGGTGGGACCGGGCTTTCGACTTCAGCAGGAGCTTGTTGAAAATCGCGCTGACGAACCGCCGCGAGCAATTGGCTCAGTGAGCGCCGGTCCGTCTCTTGCTGCTGTTCGAGCATCGCCAGCCGCCGGGACAGCCGATTGAGCAGACCCAGCGACACAAGCAGCGCAACTGACAGTGTCAGCATTACAGCGAATTGCAGGTATCCACGCCGCATGCTTTCATCCCTCCTTGGGGCGCAAGCGCGTGCGCCACGAAATGTGCCGGTCTTCATCGCCGCAGGGAGCGCTCAAGTGAATCTGGATGTTGTAGTGGATCCTGGCGGGAAGCGCCAGGGTAAGCCTCCAGGCGCTCGAGATTCGCGCAAACATTGCGGAGATGGCTTCCGGAATTTCGGCCACCGACCGGCAAATATCACTTCTGCCGCCGGTCGCGTCGGCAAGTGTCTCCAGGCCGTTTTGATACGCGGTGTTGAGCCGGTCGCGGCGGTAATTGAGATGGACCACAAACAGGGGCGCCTCCAGCGAACTGCTGGCCTCTACCAGCTTGGAGATCTTGGCGTTGATCAGCGCCTCGGGGAAACGGCGGCTGAGGTCGTGCGGATCGCTCTCGTTGATAACCGGATTTGTGTAGTCTTCGCGATAGCTATAAATGCTGCCGTCGGTGATGTACAGGACTGCGACCCGCACCGGAGACTTACGCATGATGCCATCCGCCAACTCGAGAGCCGATTGCACGGTCTCGAGCAAGTCAGGTTCGGTGCTATTGGACAGGGAGCGGACCGCATCGGTCAGGGGTTGGCGGCTCGCGCCCGGGTCGGCTAACACGTGCAAGCCGTCCTGGGTGCGCAACAGCCCCACCCACGCGTTGGGAGCTAGTTTGGAGACTCCAGCAATTAGCGCCCTTTTGGCGGCGTCAACCAGCGTGAGATCCCCTGTCAGATCCAACACAACCAGGACTACCTCGTCGCTGCCTGGACCTAACTGCGCCGTGACGTGTACCGCCTTGCCGTTGAGCGCGGCCTCGAACTTGGGAGGCTTGGAGCAGTCGTTCGCCTCGACCCAGGCAGGGATCGAGACGTTGGCCGTCTGCGCATGGAGCGTGGCGACCCCGCAAGCGGCAAGAAAAATAGTCACCAGACCTAAATGTGTCGATCGGCGGGAGGATTTGTGCCGCCCACGCGAGGCAATAGATCCACCACAGAGGCCACGGAGATCACGGAGGATATTCGTCGGATTCTCTCCGTGAACTCTGTGGCCTCTGTGGTGAGTCATGGTTTTCGGCCTCAGAAGCTGAACTTCAGCCCGATCTGGACTACGCGCCCGCCGTGAGAGCCAATGATCTTGCCGGCATCCACGTTGGGCGCGCTGGCCGGACCGATATTCGGATCGGGATAATTCCAGTTCGCGTGATTGAGCATGTTGATCGCGGTGGCGCTGAACTCCAGGGCTCGTTCGCCTCCCATGGGCAGGCGCTTGGTCACGCTCAGGTCCATGGAATTATAACCCGGGCCCAGCAGGTCCGGCTCGGTACGCGGCCCGGTCCCGGGGGTGAAGTCCGCGGGCTGGTCGAAGGCGGCCGGGTTGTACCATAGGGCGGGCCCGGGACGGGCCACATGCGGGTCCACGCCGGGCACCAGATTAACGTTGAGGGCAGGAAGCACGCCTCCCGTATTGTTGAACTCGGGATGAAGCGACAGAGGCGTTCCGTCGTTCCAGTAGGCCGTTCCGCTCAGCGACCAGCCGCTGACCAGCGGCCTCCCCCAGTTCAAGAAGCGCAGAGGGGGCTCGCCGGAGCCGAAAGGCAGATCGTAAACGTAGCTGAGCTGCAAATACTGCGGCGTATTGTAAGAGCAGAGCCCCCAATCGTTGCGCCAGTTAAAGAAGTCCTGGTTCCCGTAAGGGCCGGAGTAATCGTCAAGCTGTTTGGAGAACTCATAATAGGCAGTGAAAGCGAGGCCGAAGGAGGCACGCTTCTCGACTCGCACAAAGCCGGAGGCCCGGTCGTAACGGCCCCAGGCATAGTGGCCGTAAAGCTCGAAACCTTGGAATTGCGGGTAGGGCTGCAACGAGTCCCGGAATGAAAGATTGTAAAGCGCGTCGCCGTAGCTTAGGGCAGAAGGATTGATGGCGTTGGGATTGGCGACCCCGTCGCCCACCAGGAGATCGCGCCCGTTACTGTAACTCGTACCTACGGAAACCACCATCGAGAACGGCACTTGGCGCTCAATCGATAGCGAAGCCGATTGATAGAGCGGCTCCCGTCCGCTGAGGTCAACGAAATCCGCCACCGTATTATCAGCCGCCGACGGGCTAAGGTCCGGAAGGGGGGTAGTATAGGGCGGAATGCTGGCGGTCAGGTCCAAGGCGGGGCTGAGTTGTGTGTTCGGGGAGATGAAGGTCTGGCGCGCGTAAAACCCCTGCGTGCCCCACTGGCCGTTGTAGATCGGAATCATCCCGTGGGAACGGCCGTAAGAGGCGCGGACTACGGTGTTGGCATTTCCGTGGGGGTTCCATGCCAGGCCCGCACTTCCGTCGAGATCGACGTTGGCGGGGCGCAACTCGACGGGAACGCGGTCGAGGCCCGCAAATACCAGGGCCCCCATCAGCCAACACGAAGGGTCGATGGCAGAGGGCTCAACCGTGCTCTGGTGATTATACTTTTCCACCCGCGGCGTCCGCCGGCTGTAATTAAGGCTGAGGGTGAAAGTCAGGTCTTTCGAAAGCTCATACTTATCACGGCCCGAGAGGGATTGGTAAGAGTTGCGAAAATAGGAGGTCGATACCGTGATGGTGCGTTCTGCGTAGGCCGACAGGCCTAGGAGGAAGCTCGCGAAGGGATCACCCGTATCGATAATCCCCGGCAGGCTGGTGATGTCGGGCGAGAACTGAAAATAACCTGAGGGATAAGCCGGATTGAATGAGTTCACCTGGTAGTCATCTGCCTGAAACGTCACGCCGAAGGAGTGTTTTTTCTTTCTGGTGGAGAGCCCGTCCTGAACTTCGAAGGTGTTTCGAGCGTCCCGGGTGCTCGGGTAACCGGTGCCCATCGAGAGATAGTTGCTGAGGAATTGATAGCTGGGGAAGGCGGGCTGCGATAGATTCCCAGACAGCGCCGTGTCGGAGACCGCGGTGAAACCGAGGGAATTGACGGTGTTGGGGTTGGCAGTAAAAACGTAATCGAGTTCCGTGCGCCGGTTCGAGAAATGCTGGTCCGGAGCGGTCGGGCTGGCAACGTTGGGGAAATACTTCGTGGAACTGAGAAAGCCGCTCGAGAGCGTGCTTGCCCATGTGACCCTGTGCCGTTCGCCAAACTGATGTTCGAGCTTGGCGATGATCCCGTCGGCGTTGTCGGTGGCAGGGGCGTTGACGAAATAGTTATTCTGGAAGAAAGGCCCGATGTCCGTGTTGGGCAGGGGATACAGGGACAAGGCCTGCTGCACGGTCGGCGCCAGGCGCGCGGCGGGGATGCGGTTGCCGGGGAAGGTGGACCGCAGATACTGAAGATTGCTTGTGGAGACGGGCTGGCTGGGATCATAAGCGGAGTTGAGGGTGGTGGTGGCCGGATCGTAGATGGGCAAAAGGTTGCCGGCTTCGTCCACGGTTTGCGAGAAGTCACCGGCGCGCTGTGCGGCAGTGGGCACCGTGTGCAGCGAAGCGTGGAAGACGAGTTCGCGAACTCCCTCATAGGACAACGTAAAGAACGTGTTCTTGGAATTCTTGAGCAGGTGCGGGATGATGACCGGCCCGGCCACATTGAAACCGAACTGATTGCGCCGCAACGGGGATTGGCTCTCGCCGTTTTGCCTCACCTGGTGCGGTATGGCGTCGAGTATGTCGTTTCGGAAGTTCTCATAAATGCGCCCGTGCCAGAGCATCTTCGGGCCATGGTTCTTTTGCGCAGTCATCGGGCTGCCCGGCCGCATGCCCATGTCACGAGTCAGGAACTTGAACTCCTCAACGGCGCGGGTGAGGGGAGGGACCTGCTGCGAGGACGACTTGCCCTCCTGCGAAGCAATAGCGGTGGCACCAGCAGCGGAAAGAACAAAGCAAACGGGCAAAAGTGCACAGAAGTACGTCTTCATTTCCTAATGACCACACGACAGGGTAGAACAATGTGTAGCAATCTTCGTGCCGTAGCCCCCAATCGTCGGAGAAGTTCCGCAATTTCTGGATGTTGCAAGCTGAGGCGAACGGTGGGGCCATCTTGCCGCGCCCAACGCTGACGGTCGGGACGGCTTTAGCCGCAGCCAGTTCCTCAGGGTCCGACGCGACTACTAAAGTCGTCTAGCCGACTATTTGTCATTAATTTCGGCTTCGCGGCAGGACTCGCGGGCTTCGGTTCGTTTTCGCAAAACCTGGTGTTTCTTGCTCCTTCTAGGCTCAAATCGCTGCTCATCTGCGCTCAAAACGTGCGTATTTTGCAGCATTCAAAAAGTTATTTTTCTTTGTTTTCAAGTACTTCTTAGCTTCGTTCTCACTATTTTCCATTTTTCGTAGCGTCCGACTCTTCCTTCACGGCAAGGATCATTCCGTCTTGCATTGCTCCGCGGCGGCCCGAGACCTTGGCTACGACAACATGTCCGCAATTTGACCACAATTATAGGCTATCACACGCACCCCGACTTGTCAAGTGGAAAATGTGAATGGGGTCGAATTGCCCGAATCTTCGCGCCGTGCTTGGACTATGCGCGCCAAATTGGCAGACCCCGTTGGACGGGACGGCCACTTCGTCGCTCCACGCTGCAGAAAGGCGCAGAAGATGTGAGTTAACGCCCGGACGGACAAGCCGGTTTCACGCAAAGACGCAAGACACACGAAGTTCGCAAAGATACCCAAAGGTCTGCTTTGAAAATATGGAGGCGTAGGGCTTGCCTACCCGGAATGGGCAAGATCGATCCAGCAGGGGACGGCAAGCCGTCCCCCTGCGATCGCGTTTTCATGGTTCCCCGAGTGCCGCAAGCCGCAGACCAGAGCCAATTGGCTGAAGCTTAGCTCCCGCAGAGCCCGTGCCCGCGTGCGATGAGAAAAGCGCTACTGCGCGGAGTAGTATCCGTCTCTTGCCTGCACGATCAGGTCTTTTTGTTTGGTTGTCAGATGGATCTTATGGTAGCCCGCCGTGGCGTCCGTTCGATCGGGAGTGTAGCCGAGGTTGTACTGGTTGCGTAGGTCATCTTGAATCTGGCTGTAGATCTGCTCGATCGGCAGTTTCTTCGAGACTTCAAAAAGGCGGCCGCCCGTCTGCTTGGAGATCTGGTCGAGGACTTTCTTGCCATCCGGGCGCTCCTGCTGGGGATATCTGCCGGGCCAACCACCGCCGCGCCGGCCCATCCCTCCCATGCCGCGGCCGCCGTAACTACCTCCATAAGGGTGCTCATCGGCAAACAGGATCGAATAAACCAGAGTATTGGCGCGCTGGGCCGCTGTGACGGCGCTGGCCAGAGTTTCCTTACTGCCGCGATCGACTCCGTCGGAGAGCACAATCAGCGCCTTACGCCCTTGTTGCTTTCCCATCAATTCGTTCGACGCCAGGAAGACCGCATCATAGAGCAGTGTGCCTCCACCCCAGCCGCCGCCCCGCCTGCCGGAGTCAGGAGATGAGCCGGGCGAACTTCCGGAATCGCCTCCGCCGTCCTGACCGGCGCGGTGCAGTTGCGGCGTCTGAAGCAACGCCAATGCCTTCTGCAGCTTTTCGCGGGACGAGGTTAGATCCTGGAGGAGTTCGACTTCGTGGTCGAAGTGAATCAGGAAAGCCTTGTCCTTGTCGACGCGCAGCACCTGATCCAAGAAAGCTGAACTGGCATCACGCTCCTGGTCAAGAACCCGTCGCTGGCTTCCGCTGGTATCCACCAACAGGCCCAGCGTCAGAGGAAGGTCAGATTCACGCGAAAAATAGCTGATCGTCTGAGGCCGGCCGTCTTCTTCCAACTCGAAATCGTCCTTGGTCAGGTTGCGCACAATTTCTCCATGTTTGTTGCGCACGCTGGCGAGGACGTTGACAACCTTGACGTTGACGGAGATTTTGGGCGGAACGGAGCTGGGTTGCTGGCTGGGCGGCTGGCCCTGCGCGCTGGGTTGTTGGGCCCAGCTTGGCAACAACAGGCACACCACAGAGAGAAGCAGGCAAAGCCCTTGCCAGGCACCTGCTCCGATGCTTGCGACAACGCCGCGAGCTTGCACGGCCCCTGCCTTCCAGTTCGCCTCGTCCACCACGAGTTGCTTCGTGACCCCCGTGCTTATCAATAGTATTCCCGCACCACAGAGAAAAGTTCCTATTTCTTCCTGCAAATTCAGACTCGCGTTGGTGGTTCTCCACACCGGTCCTTTGTTTCCAGCGACATCGCCGGTTCGTTCGTTTAACTCTGGAGTGAGAAAGAAAGCTTCGAGGGGAAGAGAATGCACCCAGAGCCTCTACGGCGAGGGGGTCGGCTTTTTCGCGGCCTGGTGACTACTTTGGCGAGGCGCCCAGACCCAATCGTTCCTCCCCGCAGTAGCAGACAAATCGCCTGCTGCGCAGGAATCCGACCAGTGTAAGTCCGCACTCCCGCGCCAATTGGACCGCCAGGCTGGAGGCTGCTGAGACCGACGCCAGCAGTGGAATTCCGGCCACAAGCGATTTTTGAATGATCTCGAAGCCCCCACGGCCGCTTGCCATTAATGCACATTCTGACAAAGGAATGCGCCCCTGTAGCAATGCCCAGCCGATGAGTTTATCCACGGCATTATGCCGCCCTACGTCTTCTCTGACCGCGATCAGCTTACCGGAGGGCTCAAAAAGTGCGGCGGCGTGCAATCCGCCGGTCTGGCCGAACAGTACCTGGCCGGCGCGAAGAGTTTCCGGCAGGGTGCAAAGCACTTCGGGATCCATCCGGAAGCGCGGGTTGGGCCGCTTAATCCCATGCAATATGCACTCCTCGATGAATGCTTTGCCGCATAACCCACAACTGGAGTTGGCGAGGAAGTTGCGTTTGGCTGGCTTCGAATTGAGGATTCTGGGGTTCCTGAGTTTGATCTTCAAAACATTCGGATCGGGTCTCGACACGCCGCAATCTTGAAAACTGACGAGGTCCTTAGCGGACTGGATGATTCCCTCCGTGAAGAGGAGGCCTGCGGCCAATTCAAGATCGTTCCCGGGAGTCCGCATGGTTACGCTGAGGGGTCGTTTCCCAAGCTGGATTTGCAGCGGCTCCTCTCCGACCAGTGCATCGCGCAGGCGCCGCACCTTCTTGTTATTCCACTCGCACACCGTGGAGTAGTGCACCGCGTGTGAGCCAGGTTCCATTCCTTTGCGCTCCTCGACCTGACGGCTTTGGAATCATTGTAGGCCGCCGCGAGGTGTCGAGTCCACATTCCAGTTCCTTGCCCGCCGCACTCCAAGATGTGTGAAACTTCGCAGTGAGCAAGCGTGGCAAGACTCTGGCTTGGTGTCGATCCCATCGGCACCAATTACAAACCCAGGGCGTGGCGTGTTAACGCCGTATTTTCAATAGCTTAGCCAAAATCAGCTTCCCGCTGCTGTGGTGCGCCGCGTGCTAAGAACAGCACCGTGATTTGAACTAGGGTGTAAGTGTGCCCTGGCTCGATGGCAACCGCGCGGAAGGAGGACGATATGGCTTCATGTCAACAGTCGGTGGCCACGCTCCTGCCCGAAGATCCCTCTCTGGTGGACGAAATCCTCCGTCGATTTCCAAAAATCGGTTCTTCCGATGTGATTCCGCTCTTACAGGCGGTTCAGCAACGCTGGGGATACCTCCCGCGGCGGGTGCTGGAGGAGATCGCCCAGCGGTCGCGGGTTTCGTTGACGCGCATCTACGGCGTGGCGACGTTCTACGAACGGTTTCGTTTCCAGCCGGTCGGTAAACACGTGATCCATGCCTGTCACGGCACAGCCTGCCACGTGAACGGCGCCAAACAGATCGGCCGCACGATTCACCAAACGCTCCAGATTAGGGACCGTGAAACGACGGCGGACGGATTGTTTACGCTCGAAACGGTTGCGTGCCTGGGCTGTTGCAGCCTTGCCCCGGTGATGATGATCGACGACAAAGTGTATGGCCGTTTGAACTCGCAACGCGCGCAACGCATTCTCGGCCGCTATGGACGCGGCGGCGGCCAATAGGCCGGTATCTGTCGATCCTTCGCCCCGCTCAGGGCAGGCCCTGAAGGCTGGCGCTCGAGCAACCGGGAGAAACCCCGATGAAGACATCCACGACGAACTCGCACTGGCGCATTGCGGTGGGCCTCGGCTCCTGCGGCGTGGCCGCCGGCGCGCAGGCGCTCTACGAGCTGATCGAAAAACGAGCTGACCCTTCACGGATTACGCTCCAGAAGACCGGCTGCGCCGGGCTTTGTCACCGCGAACCGATGCTCGAACTTTATTCACCAAGCGGCGGGCACTGGACCTACGTGCATCTGAATGAGCGCGGGGTAAAGCAGATTCTGGAACGCCACATCGGACGTAACCAGCCGGTTGAAAAGTACCTGCTCGAGGGTGGCGGGCGCGCCGAAAGCGTGCGCGGGTTTTTGTCCAAACAGAAAAAAATCGCGCTCGAGAATTGTGGTGCGATTGACCCCGAATCGCTCTAGGCATACCGCGCCTCCGGGGGTTACCGCGCCGCCGGCCAAGTGCTCGGCGGCATGACGCCCGGCCAACTCATCGAAACGATCACCGCCAGCGGTTTGCGCGGACGTGGCGGCGCGGGTTTCCTGACGGGATTGAAGTGGAAATACGCCGCCGAGGCGGCCGGAGACCGGAAATACATCGTTTGCAACGGCGACGAGGGCGATCCGGGCGCGTTCATGGACCGCAGTGTGATGGAAAGCGACCCGCATCGCGTGATTGAAGGGATGATCATCGGCGCGTTCGCCATCGGCGCCTCAGCCGGTTTCGTTTACGTGCGCGCCGAATATCCTCTGGCGGTCAAGCGGATGGGTTTGGCCATCGAGGATGCCCGCGAGGCGGGTCTGCTGGGGAAAAAGTTCGACATCGAAATCCGCGAGGGCGCGGGGGCATTTGTCTGCGGCGAGGAGACGGCGCTGATCCAATCCATCGAAGGCTCGCGCGGCATGCCCCGGATGCGTCCGCCCTTCCCCGCCCAGAGCGGGCTCTGGGGTTGCCCGACGCTGATCAACAACGTGGAGACGTTCGCCAACATCCCCTGGATCATTACCAACGGCGCGGCGGCGTTCGCGGCCCTTGGCACCGAGAAGAGCAAAGGCACGAAGGTGTTTTCGATTGTCGGCAAAATCCGCAACAGCGGCCTGATCGAAGTGCCGATGGGCATCACGCTCTCCGAGATCATCTACGAAATGGGCGGCGGCAGCGCCACCGGCCGCCCCATTAAGGCGGTGCAAACCGGCGGCCCCAGCGGCGGCTGCATTCCATCCGCCTTGTTCGAAACACACATCGACTACGAAGAACTGGTTCGCCATGGCGCCATCATGGGCAGCGGCGGCATGATTGTCATGGACGAGGACACTTGCATGGTGGACCTGGCGCGCTATTTCCTCGCCTTCACCGCCAAGGAGTGTTGCGGCAAATGCGCCCCATGCCGGCTGGGCACGGCGCAGCTTTTAGAAATTCTCACGCGCATTACTCAGGGCCGGGGCGTCGAGGCCGACTTGCAAACGCTCACCGAGCTTGGCTCCACCGTGAAAGCCGCGTCGCTGTGCGGACTCGGCCAGACCGCGCCGAACCCGGTGCTGACCACGCTCCAATACTTCCGCCAGGAATACGAAGAACACATCCGCGAGCGGCGATGCCGCGCGGGCGTTTGCCAGGCCTTGATGCTGGCGCCCTGCGAGAACTCCTGTCCGCTGCACATGAACATCCCCGGCTATCTCCAACTGCTCAAGGAAAACCGGCTCGACGATGCCTTCGAGATGGTGATGCTCGACAATCCGTTGCCCGCCACGACCGGCCGCGTCTGCCAATATCCGTGCGAACAACGTTGCCGTCGCGCCACGGTCGACGAGGCCGTCAACATGCGCGAGGTCCACCGATTCATCGCCGATGCCAAGCTCGGAAGGACGCCGGTGGCCAAAATCGTTCGCCGGTTGAAACAACGCAAACTTCCTGCCACCGGGAAACGCGTCGCCATCGCCGGCGCCGGGCCGGCGGGATTGACGGCGGCGTTTTACCTCGCGCTGCTCGGCCACCACGTGACCATCTTCGAGGCCGCCGCGCAGCCCGGGGGCATGCTTCGCTACGCGCTGCCCCAATACCGGTTGCCGAAGAACACCCTCGACCGCGAGGTCGCCGTGATCCGCGGACTCGGCGTCGAATTCACCTGCAACACCGCCGTCGGCCACGACATCACGCTCGAGGAATTGACCGGCGCGCACGAGGCGGTACTGCTGGCCTTCGGCACGTGGGAGGGAGAAGACCTTGCTGTGCCCGGCCGCGGACTGGCTGGCGTCGAGCCGGCGCTGGATTTTCTCGAAGCCGCCACGCGCGGGGAAAAACATCCGGTCGGCCGCAGCGTCGTCGTCATCGGCGGTGGCAACGCGGCGATTGATTCCGCGCGCACGGCGTTGCGTTTCGGCGCGGAGGTGACGATCGTCTACCGTCGAACTCGCGAAGAAATGCCCGCGATTGCCGAGGAGACCGCGCACGCGCTGGAGGAAGGCGCGCGGCTCATCACGCTGGCCGCGCCGGTGCAAGTGCTGGGCGAAAACGGCAAGGTGACGGGACTGGAAGTCGAAAAGACCGCGCTGGGCAAATTCGACGCTCGCGGCCGTCGCGCACCCGTGCGGACGGGCGAAAAATACGTCATCCCGTGCGACACCATCATCGAAACCATAGGCCAAAGAGTCGAAGCCGGGCTGCTCAGCAAACTCGGCCTGCGGGTCACCGGCGCCGGTACGGTCGAGGTGGATCCGTGGACGCTGCGGACGGGCGATCCGAAGGTTTTCGCAGCCGGTGACGTGGTGAGCGGCGCGGCGAACGTCAGCGGCGCCATGGCGCTGGCCAAAAAGGCCGCTCAGAATATTGACCGCCAGTTGACCGGCAAGGATCGTTTTCGGGAGCTTTGGCCGGCGTTCAAGTACGACAACGCACCGCCGCCGCAGGGCCAGGGCGGTCGGCGCAATGTGGCGAAGATCGCCGCCTGTGCATCGCGCCGCCGCAACTTCAACGAGGTCACGCAAACGTTCAGTGCGAGACAAGCGCGGGCGGAGACCCTGCGATGCCTGCGCTGCGACATCAGGACCACGGAGGAGGACGCAGCATGAAAACCGTCTCGCTCAGCATCGACGGTAAATCCGTGACGGCTTCCGCAGGCACGACGATTCTGAACGCCGCAGCCGCCGCCGGCATTGACATCCCACATCTTTGTTACGACCCGCGCGTTGAGCCCATCGGCAGTTGCCGGCTCTGCGGCGTGAAGGTGGAGGGAATGCGCGGCCTCATCGCCTCCTGCGGACAGGCGGTCAGCGACGGCATGAAGATTACGACCGAGGACGACGACCTGGCGCTGCACCGCAGGCAGATTCTGCAATTGTTGTTATCCGATCATTCCCCCACCTGCACCACTTGCGACAAATCCGGCAACTGCCGGCTCCAAGATTACGCCTACCGTTATCATGCCGATCAGAACCGATTCGGCCTGTTGACACACCAACCCGACGGCCCGAACTACACTACCCTCAACAAGGGCATCCTTTACGACGCCGAAAAGTGCATCAAGTGCGGCCTCTGCGTCAAATACTGCGAGACCGTGCAGATGGCCGACGCGTTAACGTTTGCGTGGCGCGCCAAACGCCTGGTGGTCACCACGCCGTTCGAGGAGGACTTGCACAAGACCACCTGCGAACTCTGTGGCGGCTGCATCCGCGTTTGTCCCGTCGGCGCCATGCTGGACAAATCCGCCGTGGGCATGGGACGCGAAAAAGACCTTGGGCGCGTCCGCACCACCTGCTCGTACTGCGGCGTCGGCTGCCAGATGGATTTGGTGGTGGACAAGGCCCGCAACCGCATCGTGCGCGTGACCGCCGAGTCTGGCGCAACCATCAACGGGGGCAACCTCTGCGTCAAAGGACATTTCGGGTTCGAGTTCGTCGCTTCCAAGGACCGCCTGACGCATCCGCTGATTCGCAAGAGCGGCAAGCTCGAAGAAGCTACGTGGGACGAAGCCCTTGCGCTCGTTGGCAAACGTTTCCGCGAGATTCGCGACAAGCACGGTCCCGATGCCATCGCCTTCGTCTCCTCCTCGCGCTGCAGCAATGAAGAAAACTACTTAATGCAAAAGCTCGCGCGCACGGCGGGATCCACGAATAACGTGGATAACTGCGCCAGCACTTGACATGCGCCGAGCGTCGCCGGTCTGGCGATGTCCTTCGGCAGCGGCGCGATGACCAACAGCACCGCCGAAATCAAAGACTGCAACGTGCTCTTCCTGATCGGCGCCAATCCCACCGAGGCGCATCCGATTTATGGTCTGGAGATGAAACGCGCGCTTCGGCGCGGCGCCAAGCTAATCGTCTGCGACCCGCGCAAGACCTGGCTGGCCCAGCGCGCTCACATCCACATCCAGCACCGCCCCGGCAGCGACAACATGCTGCTCAACGCTATGATGCGCTACATCCTCGACGAGGGTCTGGCCAACCGGGAGTTCATTGAGAGCCGCTGCGAAGGCTTTGAGGAGTTCCGCGAGAACTTAAAGAACTACAGCGTGGAGGCGGCGGCGAAGTATTGCGGCGTGGATGCGGAGTTGATCCGCACCGCGGCGCGGTGGTATGCGACCGGAAATCCGAGCGCCATATTTTACACGCTGGGCATCACTGAGCACACTTGCGGCACGGACAACGTCAAGAACGTTGCCAACCTCGCCATGCTCTGCGGCCAGATCGGCAAGCCCTCCAGCGGCGTCAACCCCATGCGCGGCCAGAACAACGTCCAGGGCGCTTGCGACATGGGCGCGATGGGCAATAAATTTCCCGGCTACCAGGATGTGACCGACCCCGCGATACGAGCCAAGTTCGAGAACGCCTGG
>Ga0116217_10002199_pt1 | contig 18247 bp, 20 predicted proteins | sample Sb_taG_6_FD_89697 | JGI IMG/M metagenome (GOLD analysis project Ga0116217, IMG submission 89697) | Peat soil microbial communities from Weissenstadt, Germany - Sb_50d_4_PS metaG | ecosystem: Environmental > Terrestrial > Soil > Wetlands > Peat | place: Germany: Weissenstadt | collected 2010-09-21 | reverse complement strand
GCGCTCGCCGGCGTTCAGCCGGCGGTTGCAGCCGATGCGCCCGACACGGCTGCGCGACCGAGCTTCAAATCGCTGCTGCTCAAGAGCCTGGGTAAATGAACACCAGCCAAGCCGTGAGCTGCCGCCGACGGCCGCAGGCGCTGCTGCTCTGCGCACTATTGCTGGCGTTGCCGGTAGCGGCCAGCGCTGCGGCAGCGTCCACGCCGGGCATTCCAGCGCTGCAAGTGCAGAGCAGCGGCGGCGGGCAAACCTATACGCTGACGATCGAGCTGCTGGCGCTCATGACCGCCGTGACGCTGCTGCCGGCGGCATTGCTGATGATGACCGCGTTCACCCGCATCGTGATCGTGCTGTCGATTCTCAGACAGGCGATCGGCGCCGGCCAGACGCCGCCGAATCAGGTGCTGGTGGGGCTGGCATTGTTTTTGACGCTGTTCGTGATGTCGCCGGTGGTGGATAAGATCCGTACTGACGCGGTGGCGCCGTACATGGCCGGCAACATCGATACCACGACGGCGCTCGCGCAGGGGGTCGCGCCGTTGAAAAACTTCATGCTCGAGCAGACACGCGAGAGCGACATCGCCGCTTTCGTGCGCATCTCCGGTGGCAAAGGCTTCGATGGCCCGCAGGATGTGCCGATGACCATTCTAGTGCCGGCCTTCGTGACCAGCGAACTGAAGACCGCCTTCCAGATCGGCTTCATGCTGTTCATTCCGTTCGTGATCATTGATCTCGTGGTCGCGAGCGTTCTGATGTCGATGGGCATGATGATGCTGTCACCGGTGCTGATATCGCTGCCCTTCAAGATCATGTTGTTCGTGCTGGTCGACGGCTGGACGCTGGTCATGGGCTCGTTGGCTGCGAGTTTTTACCGCTAGAGGAACCCAGGCATGAGCCCGGAAACCGTCATGACGATTGGCCAGCGCGCGCTGGAGATGACGCTGATGCTGGCGGCGCCGATGCTGCTGGTGGGTCTCGTCATCGGCATCCTGGTCGGCATCTTTCAGGCCGCGACGCAGATCAACGAGATGACGCTGTCGTTCATTCCGAAGCTGCTGGGCGTCGCAACCACACTGGTAATCGCGGGTCCCTGGATGCTCAAGCAGCTGATCGGCTACACGCGGCTGCTGATCGAGAGCATTCCATCACTGATCGGCTGACAGCTTCGATGCCGCTGCTGACTTTCGCTCAGATCGAGAACTGGATCGGCAGTGCCTTCTGGCCGTTTCTGCGCATCGGCGCCTGCCTGATGACGGCACCGATGTTCGGCGCCAGCTATGTGCCGCCGCGCATCCGCATCGTGCTGGCCGCGGCCCTCACTGTGGTGGCGCTGCCAATGCTTCCCGCGCTGCAAGGCATGACGGTACTGTCCGCAGACGGCGTCATCACCACCGTCGAGCAGATCCTGATCGGGCTCGCGCTCGGCTTCGTGCTGCAGCTGATGTTCGATGCGCTCACGCTCGGCGGCCAGATTCTCGCCAACGGCATGGGATTGGGCTTTGCCTTCAACATCGATCCGTTGCGCGGCGTGTCCACGCCGGCGCTGGGGCAGTTCTACAGCTTGCTCGGGATTCTGGTATTCCTCGGACTTGACGGCCACATGGCGCTGATCGAGACGCTGATCACGAGTTTTCGCGGCCTGCCGGTGGGACCGAGTGGACTCGATGCCGCATCGCTGCAGGCGCTGGGCAATTGGGGCAATGAGCTGTTTCTGGGCGCGTTGCGCGTGGCACTGCCGGGCATGACGGCATTGCTCGTGGTCAATCTTGCCTTCGGCGCCATGAGTCGCGCCGCGCCGGCATTGAACCTGTTCGCTGTCGGTTTTCCAGTGACTTTAATCTTCGGTCTGGTAATCGTGCTGCTCGGTCTGCCTAGCATTGGTAGCGTGCTCATCGATCTGTTGAACGCCGCGTTCGGCTGCATACGCACGCTGACCGGGGGCGCATAGCCGATGGCCGACTTCGACGATCGCGAACGAACAGAGAGTCCGACCCAGAAGCGGCTCGACGACGCGCGCGCCAAGGGTCAGGTGCCGCGCTCGCGTGATCTCAACGCCGCTGCGGTGGTGCTGGCCGGCGGACTTGGACTGATGTCGCTAGGCTCGCTGATGGGCGCTCGGCTGCTCGCAGTCATGCGCGAGGGCCTGTCGCTGAGCAGTCCCGAGGCCTTCGACGGCGCCCGCATGCTCATGCGCTTCGGTCAGGCAGCCAGCAACGGCGGCCTGGCGGCCGCACCCGTGCTGGGACTGCTGCTCGCCGCTGCGGTACTGGCGCCGCTGTCGATCGGCGGCTGGACCTTCAGCGCCGAAGCTTTATCGCTCAACTTTAGGCGCCTGGACCCGATCGAGGGCCTTGGCCGCGTGTTTTCGCGGCGCGGCCTGATCGAGCTCGCCAAGGCGCTGGCGCGTGTGCTGCTGCTAGCGCTGATCGCGGTCATCGTTCTGCGCCAACAGTTCCACAGCTATGCACTGCTCGGTGTGGAGAGCGCGCCGGTGGCCATCGGGCATGCGATGCGGCTGGGCGGAGTGGCGCTGATTGCGCTCGGCGCTGGGCTCGGCGTGATTGCGCTTATCGATGTGCCGTTGGCGCTATGGCAGTTCCATCAGTCCATGCGCATGAGTCGCCAGGAGATCCGTGAGGAGAATAAGGAGAGCGACGGCAGCCCGGAGGTCAAGTCACGTATCAAGCGGCTGCAGCAGGCGATGGCACGCAAGCGCATGATGCAGGAAGTGCCGAAGGCCGATGTCGTGATCACGAATCCGACGCACTACGCTGTGGCGCTGCGCTACGACGACACTCGCATGCGCGCTCCGGTGGTGGTCGCCAAGGGCCGCGATCTGATCGCTCAGCGTATTCGCGAGCTCGCCCTCGAGCACAAGATCGCGATCGTCGAGGCGCCACCGCTGGCGCGCGCGCTGCACGCCCACTGCGATCTTGGTGATCCGATACCGGCGCGACTCTACGCCGCTGTCGCCAAGGTCCTGACGTACGTCTATCAGCTGCGCACGGCACGCCGTCACGGCGGACCTCTACCGGCGCCGCCGAGCGTCGATCTGCCCGAGGAACCTTGAGCCGCGGACGCGTTTTGTGACGCGCGTCGCGAGCCGAAGCGCCGGTAATTTGTCGGCCGGCGCCGGCACAAGAATTGCTCCACAAGCCCGGCATGGCTGAACTCACCATCAACGCAGCCCCGGCTGGGGTCGGCACACCGCTGCGATTGCTGCTGCAGCGGGGCATCGGCGCACCGCTGCTGCTGCTGGCCGTGCTGGCCATGGTGATCCTGCCGCTGCCGCCGCTGGCGCTCGACGTGCTGTTCACTTTCAACATCGCATTGTCGGTGTTGGTGGTTATGGCGGTCGTGAACGTCTCGCGGCCGCTGGATTTCGGCATCTTCCCGACCGTGTTGCTGCTGGCGACCCTGCTGCGCCTGGCGCTCAACGTGGCCTCGACGCGGGTCGTGCTGCTGCACGGGCATGAAGGCACTTCGGCGGCCGGACACGTCATCCAGGCGTTCGGCCAGTTCGTGGTCGGCGGCAATTATGCGGTCGGCATCGTCGTGTTCTCGATCCTGACCATCATCAATTTCGTGGTCGTGACCAAGGGCGCGGGCCGCATCTCCGAGGTCAGCGCGCGCTTCACTCTCGATGCCATGCCCGGCAAGCAGATGGCGATCGACGCCGATCTCAATGCCGGGCTCATCAATCAGGATGAGGCGCGCCTGCGACGCTCGGAGGTGCGCGCGGAAGCGGATTTTTACGGCTCGATGGACGGCGCCAGCAAGTTCGTGCGTGGCGATGCGACCGCGGGCATCCTGATTCTGCTCATCAACATCATCGGTGGCCTCGGGATAGGCACGCTGAGCCACGGCATGGGCTTTTCCGATGCGGCCCACGTCTACACGCTGCTGACCATCGGTGACGGTCTGGTCGCTCAGATCCCGGCACTGCTGCTGTCCACCGGCGTCGCGATCATTGTCACCCGCATGTCCAAGGCACAGGACCTCGGCAACGAACTGTCCAGACAACTGTTGCGCCAGCCGCTGAGCCTCGCGGTCGCTGGCAGCGTGCTCGGCGTCATGGGTCTGATCCCGGGCATGCCCAACGCCGCTTTTCTGCTGTTCGCCGCCGCCTGCTGGGGCGGGGCGTGGCTGCTGCAGCGTCGCGCCAAGCAGTTGGCCGCAATGGCTGCGACAGCGAGCGCGCCCGGTGCGAACGGGCCCGCGGTGCCGCCGGAGCAACGCGAACTGTCGTGGGAGGATGTGCAGCCGGTCGATCTGATCGGAGTCGAGGTCGGTTTCCGGCTGGTACCGCTGGTCGACAAGGCCCAGGGCGGGGAACTGCTGGCGCGAATCCGTGGCGTGCGTCGCAAGCTCTCGCAGGAGCTCGGCTTCCTGGTGCAATCGGTGCACATCCGCGACAACCTCGAGCTCTCGCCCAACGCCTATCGCATCAGTCTTGCGGGCGTAGTGCTGGCCGACGGCGTGGTCTACCCGGATCGCGAGCTCGCGATCAATCCGGGCCGGGTGTTCGGCAAGCCGCCCGGCATCGAGACGCGCGATCCCGCATTTGGAATGGAAGCGGTCTGGATCGAGCCCGCGAAACGCGAGCAGGCGCAAACGCTTGGCTACACGGTGGTCGATGCCAGCACCGTCATCGCCACGCATTTGAGCAGCGTGATTCAGGCCCATGCGCACGAGCTGCTCGGCCATGAAGAAGTGCAGCAGCTGCTGAACGGTCTGGCCAAGACCGCACCCGGCTGGTCGAGGACCTGGTGCCCAAGGCGCTGTCGCTCGGCGTCGTTGTGCGCGTGCTGCAGGGACTGCTGGCCGAGCGCGTGCCGATCCGCAATCTGCGCGCGATCGTCGAAACCCTGGCCGAGCATGCCGCGCGCACTCAGGACCCGGCCGTGCTGCAGGCGCAGGTGCGCATCGCGCTCGGCCGTCAGATCGTGCAGGACATCGTCGGTAACGGCGCCGAACTGCCGGTCATCACGCTCGAGCCCGAGCTCGAGCAGCTGCTGCAGACCTCGCTGCAGGGGCAGGCAACCGGTAATGCCGCGCTCGAGCCCGGATTGGCCGAGCGCCTGCAGGCCAAGCTCGCCGATTCGGCGCAACGCCAGGAAGCGTCGAATGAAGCCGCAGTGCTCATGGTGGCGCCGCAGCTGCGCACCACGCTGGCGCGTTTTACGCGCGCGAGCGTGCCGAATCTGCATGTGCTCGCCTGGAACGAAATTCCCGACAATCGTCGCGTGCGCCTGGTGGCGGCGGTGGGTCGCTGAGGTAAGACGATGGAGATGCCCCATTCATGAAAATAAAGCGCTACGTTGCGGCCGATATGCGCGCTGCGCTGCGTGCGATCCGCGAAGAGCAGGGATCGGATGCCGTCATCCTGAGCACGCGTCAGATCCCGGAAGGGGTCGAGGTCTGTTCGGCGGTCGACATCGAGCTGGCCGCCGGCCAGGGTACGCTGGCTGAGACCGCGGCGCTCAAGCAGCTTGAACGCGCCGCATTGAATGAGCTCGAGCGCGACGCCGAGGCGGCCGCGGCCCAGGCGTTGCGCGCGCTTGGCGCGCAGCCGAGCGCGACCAACGCGACCAGCGCGGCCGGCGCCATGCTCGGCACGGAGGCGCGGCTGAGCGAGCCGGTGCCGCGACTCGAAGCCGGCGCTGACGCAGCGGTAGTCGGGGAGCTGCGCAGTCTGCGCAACCTGCTCGAGCAGCAGCTCTCGGCGCTCGCCTGGAACGATTTCACGCGCCGCGAGCCGCTCAAGGCCGGCGCCTTGGCGGATCTGGCGACTCTCGGAGTGGAGCGCACGCTGGCATTGCAGCTGGTGGCTGAGCTGCCGGCGGCGCTCAACGCCGATCAATTGCAGCGTACGCTTTATGCGATGTTGGCCCGGCGCATACAGGTGAGCGAGCCGGCGCTGCAGCGCACCGGCGCATTGGCGCTCATCGGGCCGCCGGGCTCCGGCAAGACCACCGCGCTCGCTAAGCTCGCGGCGCGCTATGTGCTCGAGCACGATGCCGCCAATCTGGTGCTGATTTCCTCTGATAGTGAGCGCCTGGGCTCGCACGAGCAGCTGCGCAGTCTCGGCCGGGTGCTCGGAACGCGTGTTGAAACGGTAGCTGATATGGACGAGCTGGTGGCACGCATCGAAGCGCTGCCGGGAAGATTGCTGCTCATCGATACGCCGGGGGTCGCCGCCCGCAATATCGACGCGGCCGCGCAATACCGTGCCTTGCGCGCGCGCTGCAGCGCGCTGCAACTGCTGCTGGTGTTGCCCTCGAGCGCGCAAAGCGGCGTGGTCGATGAGACGGTGGCGCATTTCGGCGAAGGTGTGGCGCACGGCTGCGTGCTTACGCGCCTGGACGAGGCGGTGTGTCTGGGCGGAGTGCTCTCCGCGCTGGTGCGCTCGCAGCTGCCGGTGGCCTACGTCTGCGATGGACCTGTCATTCCCGATGACCTGCGTCCCGCGCGCGCGCATCAGCTGGTGGTACGGGCCATCGAGCTCGCGCGCCAGGGGCAGAGCTGCGCCGACGATGAACTGCTCGCACGCCGTTACGGAGGGAGCGTTCATGCCACGGGCTGAGCCGCGCATCGAGCCGGCGGTGCCGGTGCAGGTCATCGCCGTGACCGGAGGCAAGGGCGGGACGGGCAAGACTTCCGTGGCGGTCAATCTCGCAACCGCGCTCGCGCAGATGGGCCGCAAGACCATGCTGCTCGATGGCGATCTCGGATTGGCCAACGTCGATGTACTGCTCGGCCTCACGCCCCGCTACACGCTCGAGCACGTGCTCAGAGGCGAGCGCACGATCGAAGAGGTGATTCTCGAGACCAGCGCGGGGGTGCGCGTGGTGCCGGCCTCTTCCGGCGTGGCGCGCATGGCCTGCCTGAGCCCGAGCGAACAGAACGGCATCGTGCAGGCTTTCAGCACGCTGCCCGGACCGCTGCACGTGCTGATCATCGATACCGCCGCCGGCATCGCCGAGCCGGTATTGCAGTTCTGCCAGGCAGCGCAGCAGGTGCTGCTGCTGTTGCGCGATGAGCCCACATCCCTCACAGATACCTACGCGCTCATCAAGTTGCTGAGCCGCGATCGCGGCGTGCGCCAGTTCCGTGTAGTCACGAACCTCTCGCGCCGGGTGGAAGAGGGGCAGATCGCATTTCGGCGCCTGCAACGCGTGACCGATCGCTATCTGGAGGTCGTGCTCGACCACGTCGGCGACATTCCCGAGGATCCATCGCTGCAGAAATCGGTTCAGGCGCAACGCCCGGTGCTGGAGGCCTTTCCGGCCAGCCCCGCCGCCAAGGCCTTCAAGAGTCTGGCGCGCGCAGCCGTCCAGTGGCCATTTCCGAGCGGCCCCAGTGGCCGCATCGAATTCTTCATGGAACGCATGCTCGCGCGGCCGGCCCCGCGTCTCATGGTGCTCAAATGACTACCGGCGTACGAGCCTATGCCAGCGCCAGACCCGCAGCCAATATGGATGCGTTGGTGCGCAAGCATGCCGATCTGGTCAAGCGCATCGCCTACCATCTGGCCGGCCGCCTGCCGCCGCAGGTCGATGTCGAGGATCTGATGCAGGCCGGCATGATGGGTCTGCTGGAGGCGGCGCAGAATTATGCCACCGGCCGCGGTGCCAGCTTCGAGACCTACGCCGGTATCCGCATACGCGGAGCCATGCTCGATGCGCTGCGCAAGCTCGATTGGGCGCCGCGCTCGGTGCATCGCAAGGCGCGGGCCGCTGCGCTGGCGCTGCGCGAAGTCGAGGGACAGCGCGGCGGCGAAGCCAGCGAAGCCGACGTGGCCGCGCATATGGGCGTGAGCCTGCAGGATTATCAGCAGATCGTGCAAGACGCGCTCGGCTGCCAGCTGTTGCGGCTCAACGATAGCGAGGATGGCGAGGATTCCGCGCTCGATCGCCTGCCGGACAACGCTCCGGATCCGCAGGGCGTGGCTCTAGTGGATTCACTGCGGCAGGCGATCATCGATGCGGTGAAGCAGCTGCCCGAGCGCGAGCGGCTGGTGCTCTCTCTCTATTATGAGCAGGAACTCAACCTCAAGGAGATCGGCGCGGTCCTCAAGGTCACGGAATCGCGCGTCTGTCAGCTGCACGGACAGGCGCTGCTGCGGCTGAAGTCGCGGCTCGGCGAGTGGCAGCAGTAAGAGCCGCAGCGTGGACGTGCTCAGCTTACTAGGCCTGGCGCTTGCTTGCGTCGCGATCATTCTCGGCGCGATTCTCAAAGGTGCCGGAGTGCACGCGCTGGTCTCGGCCGCGGCGTTCATGATCGTCGTGGTCGGCACCGTGGCCGCAATCTGCATACAAACACCGATGCAGGTCATGAAACGGGCCTTCAATCTATTGCCGTGGGTGTTCCATCCTCCCTCGCACGAACCGGCGCTCATCGCCCGCAAGATGGTCGATTGGAGCAACATCTCGCGCCGCCAGGGTTTGCTGGGGCTCGAGCATCTGATTGAAGGAGAACCCGATGCCTTTCTACGTAAGGGCCTGCAACTGGTGGTCGACGGCAGCGAGCCCGACACGATTCGCAGCACGCTTGAAGTCGACATGTACGCCCGCGAAGCCGCAGACACGCGCGCCGCGAAAGTCTTCGAGGGAATGGGCATCTACTCGCCGACGCTGGGCATCATCGGCGCCGTCCTCGGACTGATGGCCGTCATGCAGAATCTCAACGATCCTTCCAAGCTCGGACACGGCATTGCAGCGGCCTTTACGGCGACCGTTTACGGTATCGGCCTCGCCAACCTGTTCTTCCTGCCGGTAGCCAACAAGCTCAAGGTCGCGGTGCAGGCGCGGGCGCATCTCAACGAAATGCAGATCGAAGGGCTGATCGCGATCGCCGAGGGCGAGAACCCGCGCATCATCGAAGGTCGCCTGCAAGGTTTCCTGCAGTAACCCCATGGCCCGCCGCAAGCGCCACGATGAGCACGATAACCACGAGGCCTGGGCCATCCCCTATGGCGATCTGGTGACGTTGCTGCTGGCATTCTTCGTGGTCATGTATGCGATGTCGTCGGTCAATGAGGGCAAGTACCGCGTACTGTCCGACTCGCTCAGCGAGGCATTCAACGGCACGCACTCGGCGCACGCGCCGACGGTCGACCAGGATCCTCCAAGCTCTCTGGAGCTGCCGCGCAGCCAAGTGCATCGATTGATCGCCGCGGCGCTGCCGGGCACTGCACGCATGCCGCTAGCGGCGAGCCCAGGGGCGCAGGCGCACGCCGCGGACGCAGTTGGTGTGACCGACGCGCTGACAAGACAAGGTGTCGCCGCCGCACCGGCCGCGGCTGAACCCGCGCCGATTGTGCCGCTCCCGACTGTCGACAGCAGCGCCGAGCTGCAGCAGGTCGCCGCTCAGGTCAGCGCCGCCATGGGTGCATTGGTGACGTCCGGACAGGTGCACGTGCGCCGCTATCAGAATTGGGTCGCGGTGGATATCAGCACCGATATCCTGTTCGGTAGCGGCATGGCACGCCTATCGCCGCCTGCCGTGCCGGTGCTGCAGCATCTGGCCGATGCGCTCAAGCCATTCACCAACGCCATTCATGTCGAAGGCCACACCGACGATCGACCCATCCGAACTGCGGAGTTTCCGTCCAACTGGGAGTTGTCGGCGGCGCGGGCTGCCAGCGTCGTGCATCTGTTCATGGATCGCGGCATCGCGGCGCAGCGGCTGGCAGTCATAGGCTTCGGCCAGCAGCGTCCCGTGGCCTCCAATCTCAGCGCCTTCGGGCGCAATGCCAACCGACGCGTTGCGGTCGTAATTCTCGACGGTGCGGCCGCACCCGACGGGCACCTCTAAGCCCGGCTCGGCCCGGCAGATAGCGGTTTGGGACTGGCACGATTTCTGCTGCTAAACAACGACTGACCGACGCGCCGCATCGGCCGCCGGAAATCCGGCGCAGGAGGCTGACATGACATTTTGGGTACACGAGATCTCGCAATCGGCGCTGGCTGTCGCCGTGGCAACGCTGGGTCTGGTGATTTTGCTCGAGTTGCGTTCCATCGCGCGGCTACGGCGCGCCGTGGAAGGGCATCTGAATCGTCTGTTCGAGCAACTCGATCTGCTGCGTTTCGAGAATCAGCAGTTGAGCGAGGCGCAGGCGCACAGTCCCGCGGCCAGCGCGCCGGTGTCTGCCGGCCCGGTGCCGGTTAACGCGCTCGCTGCCTACAATCCGCCGCTATTGGGCCCCGGCGAGGCGAGGCTGATCGCGGCGCTCACGGCAGCGCGTGCACGCCTGGGACGCAGCGAGGGCGGCAGCGCCGTGTAGAGCGCATACCGCCGCTGCCCCGCCCGCATTCAGTCGGGCGCTTCAATCATCCATCAGGAAGCTGCGCAGCTGCTCGCTGCGACTTGGGTGGCGGAGCTTGCGCAGCGCCTTGGCTTCGATCTGACGAATGCGCTCGCGAGTGACATCAAACTGCTTGCCGACCTCCTCGAGCGTGTGGTCGGTGTTCATGTCGATGCCAAAGCGCATCCGCAGTACCTTGGCCTCGCGCGGCGTGAGCTGTGCCAGCACCGAGTGAGTCGTCTCGCGCAGCGACTCCATGGTCGCCTGATCGATCGGTGAGGCCACCGACTGATCCTCGATGAAATCGCCGAGATGTGAATCCTCATCATCGCCGATCGGTGTCTCCATCGAGATCGGCTCTTTGGCGATCTTGAGCACCTTGCGCACCTTGTCTTCCGGCATCTCCATGCGCACCGCCAGCTCCTCCGGCGTCGGCTCGCGCCCCATCTCCTGCAGCATCTGCCGCGAGATGCGATTGAGCTTGTTGATGGTCTCGATCATGTGCACCGGAATACGGATGGTGCGTGCCTGATCGGCGATCGAGCGCGTGATGGCCTGTCGTATCCACCAGGTCGCATAGGTGGAGAATTTGTAGCCACGGCGGTATTCGAACTTGTCGACCGCCTTCATGAGACCGATATTGCCTTCCTGGATCAAATCGAGGAACTGCAGGCCGCGGTTGGTGTACTTCTTGGCAATCGAAATCACCAGACGCAGATTGGCCTCGACCATTTCCTTCTTGGCGCGGCGTGCCTTGGCCTCGCCGATCGACACCTCGCGATTGATCTCCTTGATGTCGTTGACCGAGAGGTGATACAGCTCCTCGAGCTGCATGAGTTTCTTCTGCCGCCGCTCGACTTCATCCTTCAGTCGCGCCAGTGGCGCGGAATACTTCTTGCCGGCCTTGACGTGTTTGGCGATCCAGCGCGAGCTGGTCTCGTTCTTCGGAAAGGTGGCGATGAAGTCCTTGCGCGGCATGCCGGCGTCGCGCACGGCGATGATCATGATTTCTTTTTCGATCTGGCGGATTTCGCTGATGTGCGAACGCAGCTGATCGGTCAGCGCGTCGAACATGCGCGGCGAGAGCTTGAGCTCCATGAACTCGGCAGCAAGCCGCTTGCGCAGCTTCTGCGTCTTGGGATCATCGGCGCCCTGCTTGGCGATCGCGGCGAGTCCCTGCTGCAGCAACTTGCCGATCGAGGCCATGCGGCGCGCGACCTCTTCCGGGTCGGGACCGGTATCGACGGCCTCCTCCTCGGACTCATCGCCGTCCTCCGCATCGTCCTCCTTGTCCTCGGAGTCCGCCTCGAGATCGATCTTGGTGGGATTCTGCGGCTGTGCGATCACATCGGGCGCGTTCGGATCGATGAAGCCGACTACGAGGTCGATGAGTCGCGCCTGGCCAACTTTGATGAGCTCGTAGGTGCGCAGCAGATGCTCGAAAGTAGCGGGATATTTGCTGAGCGCGATGCGCACGGCATCCAGACCCTCTTCGATGCGCTTGGCGATGCGAATTTCGCCCTCGCGCGTGAGCAGCTCGACCGTACCCATCTCGCGCATGTACATGCGCACCGGGTCGGTAGTGCGGCCGAGCTCGGCGTCGAGCGCCGCCAGTGCCGCCGCGGCTTCCTCGATCGCCTCGTCATCCGCGGGCGAAGCCGGCTCGCTGGCCAGCAGCGACTCGGTATCCGGTGCCTTCTCATACACCGGGATACCCATATCGTTGATGGTATTGACGATGCCTTCGATTTGCTCCGGATCGACGATCTCGGCGGGCAGGTGGTCATTGACCTGCGCATACGTCAGATAGCCCTGCTCCTTGCCGCGCGCAATCAGCAGCTTGAGCTGCGATTGGCGATCCTCCGGCAGACCGTGGCCGCGGCGCAGGTCCGCACTGATGCTCGATGCGGTGATCGGCACCGCATTCTTGTGACCGATCGTGTGCGCCCTTTCGGGCGCAGCGAGCTTTACCGACGGCGCGGCCTTGGCGGCAATGGCTGCCTTCTTGTGCGGCTCGGCCGCTTTGGCCGATGTGGCTGCCGCGCGCGCGGCCGGCGCCGCAGCGCTGGCGTTCTTGCGGTGCGCAGGCGTGGCGGCGCGCGTTATGGGTTTACGGGCGGGAGAAGCTGGTTTGTGCTTGCGTGTCATGGTGTCTTCGAAGATGTTCCAGGGCTCGTGTCAGACGACAAATCCGCCCGTCCCGTCGCATCCTAACGATCGGTCGAGGTGGGGGCTCGCTCGTGGAAAATTTGACGATTGTACCCATATTTAGCTGCGCAACTGTCAATTTTCAAGGTCCATCAACGCGTAACGGCGCGCAGGCGCGCGGACTTGAGGCCCGCACCGGCGGCGCGTGAACTGCCGGCAGAGCCGTTCAACTCGGACCCGTCTTATTATGGCTGGTCGTAAGTGATTGAAGTTCCAATTTTTCAGCCTCATTGAGCGACTGATCCCGGGCCTTCTCGATCAGCGCCGCCAGTCGACCGCCCCGCAGCTGCGCATCCAGCAGACGCTCGATGGCCTGCCGCAGTTCCCGGCTGGCGGCGCTGCTGTCGGTCACCAGCGCCTCATTGGCCGCCAGCTCGCACAGCCGCCGGTATTCTGACCGCTCGCGCCAGCGCTCGAGCGTCTGCGCCATGCTGAGCGCCGGACGAGCGAGCAGTTCTTCGAGCAGTTCGCTCAGCACCGCGATGCCCGGGTGCTTGAGTGCCGCGAGCGCTTGCCGCTGCTCGGGGCTGACCGCCGCCGCCGATGCCGGAGAATGCAGCAACAGCGCAATGGCCTGCGTGATCAGATTGCCGCGCCCGCTGCGCAGACTCACGCCGCCCTGCGTCTGCGCGGCGAATGGACGCAGCGGCGCCTCGATCGGCGGCGCGGCTTGCGCTGCGCTGCCCTGCGGGCGGCGCAGCCACTGCTCCAGACGCTGCGCCGTGAGCCCGATGGTCTGTGCGATGCGCTCGAGCAGCAGTTCGCGATAGACGCCGGGCTGGATCTTTTCGAGCAACGGCTGCGCCAGGGCCACGAAATGTGCCTTGCCGTCCGCATGGCTGACGTCCGCTTCCGTGCGCAGATGCGCGATCAGATACTCCGATAGGGGCAGAGCCGCGCTCAGGCGCGCCTCGAAGGCCTCGCCGCCTTCACGGCCGACGAGCGAATCCGGGTCTTCGCCATCCGGCAGGAACAGGAAGCGGATCTCGCGCCCAGCGCGCGCTTCCGGCAGGGCGTTCTGCAGCGCGCGCCAGGCCGCGGTCCGGCCGGCACGATCGCCGTCAAAGCAGAACACGAGCTCGCTGACCAGCCGAAAGGCGCGGCGCAGGTGCTCGGGCGTGGTCGCGGTGCCGAGTGTGGCCACCGCATAGCTCAATCCCGCCTGATGCAGCCGCACCGTGTCCATATAGCCTTCGACCAGCAGCAGGCGCTTCAAGCTCTGCCGCGAGCGGCGCGACTCGTACAGGCCATAGAGCTCCTTGCCCTTATGAAATAGCGCTGTTTCGGGCGAGTTCAGGTATTTCGGTTCACCCTGATCGAGGCTACGACCGCCGAAAGCGATCACGCGTCCGCGCGTATCGCGTATGGGAAACATCAGCCGGTCGCGGAAGCGATCGTAGTGGCCCTCAGTGCCGCCCGTGCGCTCAATGATGAGCCCGCTGGCCGCGAGTGCGCGCCGTTGCTCGGGGCTGCCACCGAAGTGTCTGAGCAGCTCATCCCACGACTCGCTCGCATAGCCGATCTGGAATTTCTCGATCGTCTCGGCGTGCAGTCCGCGCGATTCGGCATAGGCGCGAGCGCGGGCGCTCTCGCCCAGGGTCGCGGCATAGAACTCGGCTACCCGCTCGAGCAGCGCGTAGAGCGGCGCCAGATCGTCCGCCGGTGCGCGTGTCGCGCCACCCTCATGCGGCACGGTCAATCCCAGGCGGCCGGCGAGATCTTCGACCGCCTCGGGAAAGGGCAGTTGGTCATACTGCATGAGAAATCCAAGCGCCGTGCCGTGCGCGCCGCAGCCGAAGCAATGATAGAACTGCTTGTCCGGGCTGACCCAGAACGATGGCGTCTTCTCGTTATGAAACGGGCAGCATGCCTTGAACTCGCGCCCGGCCTTTTTGAGGGCGACGCGGCTGCCGATGATCTCGACTATATCGGCGCGGGCGATGAGCTCATCGATGAAGCTTTGCGGAATGCGGCCGGACATCGGGCGCTGGCCCGGTCACGGCGGCGACAGACGCGCCTTGATGCGTGCGCCAACCGCTGCCATGTCGGCGCGGCCCTGGGCCTTGCTCTTGATGAGGCTCATGACCCTGCCCATGTCCTTGAGGCTGGTCGCACCGGTCTCGGTGATGGTGGCGCGGATCAAGGCATCGAGCTCGGCATCGCCGAGCGGGACCGGCAGGTAGGCGCTGATGATGGCCAGCTCGGCATTCTCCTTCGCCACCAGGTCCGAGCGGCCACCGGCCTCGAATTGCGCGATCGACTCGCGCCGCTGCTTGCCCATCTTCTCGAGCACGCTGAGCACTTGTGCATCATCCAGCACGATGCGCTCATCGACTTCGCGCTGCTTGATCGCCGCCAGGATCAATCGCACGGTCGAGAGGCGCTCTTTCTCGCCAGCGCGCATCGCCGCCTTCATGTCTTCCTGAACGCGCTGTTTGAGGCTCATGGTGAATCGGGGCGCTGCAGCCCCGCCAGACACGCGATCAGCGAGCCGGACGCACGAAATCGCGGGATACGCGCTTCATGTGCCGCTTGACTGCGGCTGCTTTCTTTCTTTTACGTTCCTGCGTCGGCTTCTCGTAGAATTCGCGCCGGCGCAGCTCGGCGAGCACGCCCGCCTTCTCGCACGCTCGCTTGAAGCGCCGCAGGGCGGCGTCGAAATATTCGTTCTCGCGTACACGCACACTCGGCATCGAAATCACAACCTCTTGATTATGAAGTACTTTTGCCCTGTGGGCACTTGACTTCGGGCCGCGATTCTAATGACACTCAACGCAAAACGCAAAAGCCGGCGCCCAGAGCCTGGCTCGAGCCGCGCGCTGCGCATACTGGCCGTTGAGACCTCGTGCGATGAGAGCGCGGTTGCGGTGCTCGACGAACAGCGGGGACTGCTCGCCCATGAACTCTGGAGTCAGATCGATCTGCACCGGGCTTTCGGCGGCGTAGTGCCGGAGCTCGCCTCGCGCGATCACCTGCGCCGACTGCTGCCCCTGCTGCGCGCAGCGCTCGAGCACGCCGCTACGCCTGCCGAACGGATTGATGGTGTCGCCTACACCGCCGGCCCGGGGTTGGTCGGTGCGTTGCTGACGGGCGCGGCGCTCGCCCGGTCGCTCGCCTTCGGCCTAACTGTGCCCGCAATCGGCGTGCACCACCTCGAAGGCCATCTGCTCGCGCCGCTGCTCGAAACTCCCGCACCGTCATTTCCGCACGTTGCCCTGCTGGTATCGGGCGGTCACACGATGCTCATCGAGGTCGCAGCCATAGGCGACTACCGCATCCTCGGGCAGACGCGCGACGATGCCGCAGGAGAGGCATTCGATAAGACCGCCAAGCTGCTCGGCCTGCCCTATCCCGGTGGACCGGAGCTGGCGCGGCTGGCTGCCCAAGGCCGTCCTGGCGCCTACGTGTTTCCCCGGCCGATGCTGCACCGGCCCGGCTTCGAATTCAGTTTTTCCGGGCTCAAGACCGCGGTCATGCAGGCCGTGCGCGCCGCCCCGCTCGAGCCCCAAGGTCGCGCCGATATGGCCCATGCCGTGCAAGAGGCCATCGTCGCGACGCTCTGCGGCAAGGCACTGCAGGCGCTGGTGTACACCGGCCATCGCACGCTGGTCGTGGCCGGCGGCGTCGGTGCGAATCGGGAATTGCGCGAGCGGCTCAGGCGCGAGACCGAGGCGATGGGGGCGCGGGTGTTCTATCCGCGCGTGCAGTTCTGCACCGACAATGCCGCGATGATCGCGATCGCCGGGTTGCATCGGCTGCGCGCCGGAGAGCACGCGGGGCTTGCGATCGAAGTGCGTGCGCGCTGGCCGCTGTCGGAATTGCATCCGCCCGGCTTCGGTTCGGTGGGCGTTGCCCTCGACTTCCCCTAGACTCGCGCGCATGAGCCCACAAGAGTGCGCCGACGGTACTGACAGCGACCGCACACGCGGCCAACGCCATCTCGGTGATCGCATATTCCTGCGGGGCCTGAGCACCCAATGCATCATCGGCTTCGTCGACTGGGAGCGGCGTACGCCGCAGACGCTGCTGATCGATCTGGAGCTGCCCTGCGACTGCGCTCGTGCGGCGCGAGAGGATCGTGTCGAGGATACGACCGACTACAAGCGCATCGCCAAGCGGGTGCTGGCATGGGTGCCGGGCACGCAGTTCAAGCTGGTCGAAACACTGGCGCATGAGCTGGCGCTGCTGCTGCTGCGGGAATTTGCGCTCGAGTGGATTCGCGTGAACCTCAACAAGCCCGGGGCGATCCGCGACTCCCGCGACGTGGGCGTGTGCATCGAGCGCGATCGGGCCGATCTTGCGGCCGCGGCGCCCGTGGCTGCAGCCGCCCGCGGCGAATGAGCCCGGTGTTCGTCGCCCTGGGCAGCAATATCGATCCGGCCACGCGCCTGCTCGAGGCCGCGCGGTTGCTCAAGGGGCATTTCCCGGACGCGCATTTTTCGAGCTGCTACCGCAATCGCGCCGTTGGCTTCGACGGCGCGGATTTCATCAATGCCGTGGTGGGGTTTTCGACCACGCTGCGCGTACCGGAGCTGCTGCAGGTATTGCACGATATCGAAGCACGCTGCGGCCGTAGCCGCGATGATCCTAAATGGGGTCCGCGCGCCATGGATCTGGATCTGCTGCTCTACGGCGATCAGATCGGCGAGGGACCGGGCTACATTCTGCCGCGACGCGATCTGCTGCGGCGCCCCTATATGCTCGGACCGCTGGCCGAACTGGCCCCGGAAGGCAAGCACCCGGTCAGCGGCGAGTCGTTCGCTGCACTTTGGGCAGCCTTCGAGCCGACCGACCACACGTTGAACGTAACCGCGCCGGATCTCAATGCCGCCTGAGCGCGTGCGCGTGCCGCCTCACCAGGCGACGCTGCGGCCGCCATCGACGGCCAGGATCTGCCCGGTCACGAACGGGGCGTCGGCGGCGAAGAACAACACCGTGCGGGCGATGTCCTGCGCTGATCCGGACCGCCGCAACGGCGTGTGCCGGAGGATTCTTTGCTGGCGCTGCTCATCCATGCCGCTCTCCGGCCACAGTACCGCCCCGGGTGCGATCGCATTGACGCGTACCTCCGGGGCGAGCTCGCGCGCCAGTGCGCGCGTGAGCATGATGAGACCAGCCTTCGCGGTGCTGTAGAGCGCATGCTCGAGCAGTGGCCGCATGCCGTGGATGTCGACGATGTTGAGCAGCACGCCGCGGCTGCGGCGCAGATGCGGGGCCGCGGCCTGTGCGAGAAACAGCGGCGCCTGCAGGTTGGTGCCCATCAGATCCTGCCATTGCTCGAGCGTTATGCTGCCGAGCGGCGTGCGATAGAAGCTCGAGGCGTTGTTGATCAGCAGATTCAGGCCGCCAAAGCGATCACAGGTGTGGTTCACCAAGGGCGCCAGCTGCGCCAGGTCGCACAGGTCGGCGCGCAGCACCTCGGCGCTGCCGCTGCGTGCGCGATTGAGTTCCTCGGCGAGCCGCTGCGCCTGCTCGAGCGAGCGGTGACAGTGAATCATGAGGTTCGCACCCTCGGCATGCAGTGCGCGCGCGATCTGGGCGCCCACGCGCCGCGCCGCCCCGGTCACGAGCGCGCTCTGGCCGGCCAGGCGATAAGCAGTGTTCATAGGCGCAGCTTATGACGTCTGGCGAGAGTTCCTCAACGTTGCCGCAGCTCAACCCCGAGCAAGCGCGGCATGCGGCGGCGGTCGCGGCCGCCGTGCGTGCGGCGATCGAGGCGCAGGGCGGATG
>Ga0116217_10002197_pt1 | contig 18258 bp, 15 predicted proteins | sample Sb_taG_6_FD_89697 | JGI IMG/M metagenome (GOLD analysis project Ga0116217, IMG submission 89697) | Peat soil microbial communities from Weissenstadt, Germany - Sb_50d_4_PS metaG | ecosystem: Environmental > Terrestrial > Soil > Wetlands > Peat | place: Germany: Weissenstadt | collected 2010-09-21 | reverse complement strand
CCGCCACCGCATTCTCAATCACTTTCACCCGTTGGAACTCTTTCTGACTCAATGTCACCATCCCTCTAGGGTGACAAAGTCTGGTTGCAGTTAAGGGGTGACATTATCTTGGAGCATCTACAAAGCATCGCGTCGGGATTGACAACGTCAGCGTCGTGCGAGAGGATTTGGCCGGCCTCAAAAAGGTAGTCCGGACCCACCAGGTCATCTGCGTCGAGGAACACCATCGGCGAAGCTTGGAATGTCTCCGGTGGTCTGAGGGCCTTTCTTGAAATGTTCCACCAGATTTACAAGCCGCCAAATCTCGAAATCGCCCACTTTTACCTGCCTCAGAGCGCCAGTCGGCGTGTCGCCCTCAGTGTCGAGACTACCGGTTGAATCCAAGTAAGCCGCGACCGAGTAATTGTCACCCGCTTGTCGCGCTGGGCGGAAGATTGCGCCAGCGCGTCCCTCGTCGTCCCCTGACTTCTGGACGAAGTCCCCTGTTGTTTGGATCCAAGAATTTTCGGCATCGTATCACATATCCTGTCCGCACCGACTCTGCATGTTCCCGGGCAGATCTCGCAAGACGACATTGAACTTGCGGCACCGCTCTCAGGGCTGGATGAGTTTGGCCAGGCCGTTGTAGTCCATCGACTCAAGAACCTTTCTTACCGCGGCTTCGTCAGCCTTGAGTGTATCGAGGTGGGATTCAATCCATGCCCAAACCACGATGCACTTCACTGCAAGTTCTTTGCGTCCGATTCTTACGCGCGGATTCTCCCATCCCGGTGGCCCGACGTATACAGCCAAATCCACCAGGGAGGTGTCCCAACCGCCGGCCTTCATGTTTCCTTCGTCCTGACGATAAAAAGGATGCCCGGCAAGGGTGCCAGCGGGCTTCGGGGCGTACTTGGGGGCTGTGGTCAAGGACGTGCGGTTGGTGTAGATCCGAAAATTGACCTGGCGGCGGCGGTTTGTAAGGGCTCGCTCGCGGTCTGTAAGTTCCTGTTGCCGCTTATCGAGCGATGCGGTCAACGCTTGATAAGGCGGATAAACAGGAGATAGTCCCTCAAGCTTCTTGAGGGCTGCCTGGGCTTGCTCAGACTTGCCCTGCTGAGTTAGATCTGCAACTTGTTTCGACAGGGTTTCCATTTCCGCCAGATGAGCCTTTTCGAAGGCCTTCATTTCCGCACCGTGGACCCTAAGAAATTCCTCACCAGCCTTTTCTGTTTCCTGCTTTAAGGCTGTTTTTTCTTTCTCTAGATCTGCCACCTGCCGCGCAAGTCCCGCATCGTCGAACCACCAGGTCTGATGGACCACATAACTCGGGTACTTGCGAACCATGGAATTGGCGCCCTTGTAGTCGTAGGTTTCATTGGCGAAGGCACTAAAAAGGGGGGAGGGATCGACCGACATGCCCCACGGTGACGCATTCGGTAAAAAGTGGACCAGCGCGTCGCCGGTTGTCTGGCCCCAGCGGGACATGGCATCGGCATCCTGCCCCGCGACGGAATTGGTCAGCAAGAGGGTTCCGATCGCGAGTATGGCGAGCTGCCGTTGTGGTTGCATGAGCGTCCCCTTACCTACTGCTTCACCAGTTGGACGCGGCGATTCTCGGCGCTAAACGACGCTGATCTGGTTGCGCAGGCCGGCTGCGAAAAGGCTTTTGGGAATCATAGCGTGGACACCGCGCACGATGTCCACAACCTGCGTCACACGGAAACTGACCGCGATACTGCACAATGCGTAGGCGTCGAGATTGGTGAGATCAGCACGCGTGGCCAGGAAATTGATGGCGTTGCGCGCAGCCAGAGTCATGGCCAGGTTGAGGTCCTTGTCCAGGCCCATGGTGATCCAGTGGGTTGGAGTCTCCGCCACTGGCCAGGCGAAATTCTTCTGCTTGTGCAGCACTACCTCGATGCGCAATTCCTGCATGCGTGTTTCCAGTGCGGACAAGCAGATTTCGCCGTCGCCCTGCACGGCATGGGAATCGCCGGTGTAGATCAGCGCTCCCGGCTTCCACACCGGGATGAACATGGTCGAGCCTTCGGCCATTTCACTCAAGTCGGTATTGCCAGCATGAGGGCCTGGCGGAACGGAACTGGTCACTCCCGCGCTCAAAGGAGGATAGAAGCCGTCCGGCGGCGCCAGGCCCAGCGTGCCTTGGAAGGGCTTGAGGGGTACATGAATGTCGCGGTTGAACTCCGCCGTCATGTTAGGAACGTCGAGCTTTAGATATTTCACCTGTCCTTCGAGAAAATCCTGGGCCAGCAAGCCGGTTCCGAGCGCCCCGGGGTTATTGAATACGGCTCCCCAATCGAAAGGACGAATCCGCTTATAGCGGACCTCCAGCACGTCGCCGGGTTCGGCGTTGTTGACGTAGATGGGACCGATGATCGAGTGCGGCCCTCGTCCCGGATTGCTGAGGCGAAGCTTCGCCAGGGTCTCGACGGGAACACCTGGCTGCATCTGGTTCAGAAAGTGCGACCAGGTGTTGGGATAGCTGATAGTGTCGCCGGAGTCGACTTTGAGGATGGGCTCGAGAGTAGTGTCGTAGACTCCCAGATGCACGGTCCTGTCGTTGCTCTCGACCACGTGGACGCGACCTTGATCGTCTTTCTTCGGCGGCGGCGCGGGGCCGGCCTCTAGCGCATTCGCTGCGCGCGCGAGTTTGCTAAACCATGGTCCGATGCCGGCCAACGCACCCATGAAACTGCTGGCGCGCAGCAGACGGCGGCGGGAAAGGCTGCGGGCGGTCAGATAACCGTCGAGCTGCTCTTGGTTCATCTCGTCCATGTGGAGAAGCCGGTCTGCGGCCCGTTTGGTGAAGGCGGCGTCCTTGATGTCTTCGCGGAGCACGCCTGTGCCCTGCTCCTCGCCGCATCCGAAGAGGTTTCCGCAATCGTGATGGTGGCTTTGAGACTGGCTCTCCTGATCCTGCTGGCGATCGGAATCGTGTGGCATGGTTTCTTCCTCCATCGATCCACAAAAAGAAGTTCGTTTAGGACAGCCGATACAAGGACAAGCGTGCGCATTATACCGCACGATACGTCGGCGAGCGGTGCATTATCGCAGCATCGGCAGAGTTGCAATCTGGATCAATTCGATCTCGGGTAATACCTAGATTTTCCCGGCCGCTGCCTTCTTCACGGCCCCGAATTGGTTGATCTCAACCGTTCCGTCAGGAAACCTAGCGGTGATCTTCAGCTCTCCCCCCATTGCTCTAACAAAGTCTTGGAGAGTACTTACGTACATATCCGTACGACGCTCCATCTTCGACACAGCAGCTTGGTTGACCCTTAGAATCCGGGCAAGATGCGCCTGTGTCATCTCACGAGCTTCGCGGAGTTCGTCAAGGGGCATCTCAGCCCGGTACTTAGCGGCGAGAAGCCGAGAACGTTCGCGGGATGCGGGAGACATCTTCTCCCGGAGATCTTTGAAATTCTTAGCCGTTGTTGGCTTCCGTTTCTCGACCGTAAATTACTTCTTCCGTTCCTGCTCAATTTCCATTAGATGCTGATCGAATAAATCGTCGGCAATTGGCACAAACTCCTCGTGCCACTTGGGATTGTCAGTCTTGTCTCCGCCGATCAAAAGCAGAGCGGCGCGACGCGGGTCAAATGCAAATAAGACCCGCAGTTGTCTCTCGTCCACCTTTCCCCGTAACTCCTTCATGTTTGCGTGCCGGGAACTCACGATCACATCGGCATGGGGACAAGCTAGCGTAGGGCCCCGCTCCTCAAGGAGATCAACTTTAGCGTTAATCTCTTCCTGCTCATCTTCCGAGGGGAATCCCACCAAACCTCGGACTCATTTGTAAATTCAACTGCCCATGGCACGAGAATATTATGCCCTACAGGGAATATTCCGCAAAGGGAATTATTAGTGTTTCTCTGTGTCGGTTTCAATGTGGTTTTATACGCCTTGGTGATTTCACGTCATCCGGGATGTAATGCATGCTGACGCTTGGCGTAGACTGCACATCAACGCATTCGTACAATCAAATTGAGGGCTCGCTGTGAGCCAATACTTGGGAGAATCTTGTGACGGAAAACGTAACTACGCCGGCGCCGGCAGTACAAGATAAATCACACGACGTCCTGCGTTCGGAAACGCGCCCGCTGGACGCGCTTTTCAAGCCGGCTAGCGTCGCTGTCATCGGCGCCTCCGAGCGCGAAGGGAGCGTTGGCCACGCGGTCATATCCAATCTTCGCGTTCCGGCATTTCGAGGCAAGGTTTATCCAGTCAATCCGCAACACCCAAACATTCTCGGCATGACGGCGTATCCGTCCATCCGTGAGGTCCCGGAGGCAGTCGACCTGGCGGTGATTGCCACGCCGGCAGCCACCGTTCCTGCGATTGTTGGCGAATGTGTGACGGCGGGCGTGAAGTCAGCGATTGTAATCTCCGCGGGATTTCGCGAGCACGGGGCTGAAGGGCAGGAACTGGAAAGGCAAATCGCGCAAGAGTTGGGCCGCGGCCAGATGCGACTGCTCGGCCCGAACTGCCTCGGGGTCATGAACCCACGCTCTGGCCTGAATGCAACTTTTGCGCAAACCATCGCGCGCCCGGGCAACGTCGCGTTCCTGAGTCAGAGTGGCGCGCTGCAGACGGCGATTCTCGATTGGAGCCTGCGCGAACAGGTGGGCTTCAGCGCATTCGTTTCCACGGGTTCGATGCTCGATATCAGCTGGGGCGACCTGATTGATTACTTCGGCGATGATCCTTACACCCAGAGCATTCTTATTTATATGGAGTCGGTCGGCGATGCGCGGGCCTTCTTGTCTGCGGCGCGGGAGGTGACGCTCACCAAGCCGATCATTGTCTTGAAAGCCGGACGATTTCCACCGGGATCGAAAGCGGCGGCTTCGCACACCGGCGCCCTCACCGGCAGCGATGACGTTCTTCACGCAGCGTTCCGTCGTGCTGGCGTTCTGCGCGTGAGCAGCATCTCGGATCTGTTTTATATGGCGGAAGTGTTGAGCAAGCAGCCCCGGCCGCGCGGCCCGAAGCTCACCATCCTAACCAATGCCGGGGGTCCGGCCGTGATAGCTACCGATACGCTGATCGCCGTTGGCGGCGACCTTACTACGCTTTCAGCGGAATCGCTCGACGCGCTCAACCAGTTTCTGCCCGCGCAGTGGAGCCACGGCAATCCGATTGACATACTCGGTGATGCTGATCCTGAGCGCTATCAGCGTGCGGCCGAAATTGCCCTCAAGGACCCGAATAGCGACGGCCTGCTTGTCATCCTCGCCCCGCAGGGGATGGCGAACCCTGCCGAGGTTGCGGAACGATTAAAGCCCCACGCGCACGCCCATGGCAAACCGCTCCTCGCAAGCTGGATGGGGGGTGCAAGTGTTGCCGCTGGCCGCATCATTCTGAATACGGCGGGAATTCCAACCTTTGCTTATCCGGATACCGCCACCCGAATCTTCACCCTGATGTGGCGATATACGTACAACCTTCGCGGCATCTATGAAACACCGGTTCTCGCGGATGGCCCACAAGAAGAGAGTGCAGCGCGCGGGAAGATACGCACGATCATCGAGCAAGCGCGCAGTCGTGGACGAACATTGCTGACGGAGTACGAATCAAAACAGATTCTCACGCTGTGTGGAATTCCGGCAGTGGAGACGCGGATCGCGCGCAGCGAGGACGAAGCTGAGGCGGCAGCAGCGGCAATCGGGTTTCCCGTCGTCGTGAAATTGCATTCGGAAACCATTACACACAAGACCGACGTTGGCGGCGTGAAGCTGAATCTTGCCGACGCCGCGGCCGTGCGCCAGGCCTACCGCGCCATTGCATCTTCCGTTACCGAGCGCGCCGGCCGCGAAAGCTTTCAGGGTGTGACCGTGCAACCGATGTGGAAGAGGGAGGGCTATGAATTAATTGTGGGCAGCGCCACGGACGCGCAATTCGGCCCGGTGGTGGCCTTTGGCTCGGGCGGGGAGTTAGTGGAGATCCATGATGACCGGGCGCTAGCGTTGCCGCCGCTCAACACGACCCTGGCGCATCGCTTACTGGAGCAGACTCTAATTTTCAAAGCTCTATCCGGAGTGCGTGGCCGCAAGCCGGTGGATATTGCGGCACTTGAGGCTTTGCTGGTGCGGTTCAGCCGGCTTATCGTTGACAATCCCGCCATCAAGGAGGCGGACATCAATCCGTTGGTCGCTTCCGCCGATCAGATGCTCGCACTCGATGCCCGCTTCGTTCTGCACGACCCGGGTATCGCCGCCAGCGCGCTTCCCAAGCCTGCCATCCGGCCGTACCCCGTGCAATACGTTTCGCCTTGGACGATGAAAGACGGCACGCCCGTGATCCTGCGGCCGATCCGCCCTGAGGACGAGCCTCTCATGGTGAAGTTCCATGGAGCGCTTTCTGAGCGCAGCGTATTTCTGCGTTATTTTCAGTGGTCCAAGCTCAGCCAGCGAGTGGCTCACGACCGGCTGAGACGAATCTGTTTTATCGACTACGACCGCGAGATCGCGCTTGTTGCCGACCACACCGCGCCGGACACGGGCGAGCACGAAATCCTGGCCGTCGCGCGACTGAGTAAGATTCACGGGAGAAGCACGGGCGAGATGGCGCTCCTGGTGCGTGACCAGTATCAGCGCCGTGGGTTGGGAATCGAGTTGCTTCGGCGGCTGATCCAGGCTGCACGCGACGAACACCTCGATTCGATGCAGGCCTACCTGCTCCGGGAGAACGTCGAGATGCGTGGCCTGGTCGAGAAACTAGGTTTTAAGGTTGAGCCGGCGGACGAGACTGGAGTTCACCTTGCTTTTCTCAACCTGAATGGCGGGTGAATTCCCTCCTCCTGCGATGCTGCTGGCACACCTCTTTTCGCGCAGAACGCGAAAAGGGTGGGGCACCCATGATCCGATTCATTAGTCGCCGAAGGACCAGGCTGCCCCGCCATGAGCCGCTGTATTTTTACTCCCCCCGAGAAGCGCAAGCCGCTAATAGGTGAAAGACCGGATGCCGGCTGGGTCGTCCACAAACCCGCTGCGGTGTTTCGGGTTGAGCGCGATGTGCACGGGGATCACGAAAGCTATATTGGAAAACTGGAAGCCGTTGAGCGACTCGACCAGGTTTCCTTTGGTGTCAAAAACGTGGATGCTGCTGACGCCCTGTTCCGTGCTGGAGATCGGTTGGGCAACGAAAAACAACTTGTGGATCGGATCGAACTCGACATCCGCGCCGCTGAAAATCTGGCCTCCGCCTGATCCGGGCAGTTGCTCGATGAAGCCGAGGCGTGTCTTGAGATCGTAGAATTCCACGCTAGCGTCGATCTCGGTGGTGGTGCACGCGATGCCGTCTTCTGAATCCACCGCGATCCCGTTAACCAGGCCCAATCCGCGGCCGATGAAGTGGCTGAACTTGCCCTTGGTGAGGTCGACCAGGCCAATATCTGGCGTATCGGTCGGGCTTCCGAAATCCTGCGCCAGGACGGCCGTATTTGTCTTGGTATCGAGCGCAAGGACGGGAGGAATGCCGAATGTGAAGTTGGGGTCACTGATCTTGACCATCGGTCCAAATTTGTTGGCTGCCACGTCGGAGGCAAATACAAGATTGTGAGGGTTCTGGAGCGTGTTGTCGAAGACGAAGAACGCGTTCATGGGTGTTTCCTGATTCCGGCTCACGCTCGTAATGATGTGATTGGCGTCAAACCCAGGCGTCCAGACACCGGTGTAGTGGTTCACACTAAGCGGATTCAGAATGTGGTAGGTACGCTTGTCGACGAATTCTACGCTGACGTGGTCATGCTCGATAAGCCCGACCGAATTGCCGACAACCCCCAGGGTGACGTCTTCACTTTTGGTTTCCGTCTTTCTTACGACTTTAATGAGCTTGCCCGTCTTTTGATCAAACGTCTCAACCGCATTCAGAGTGTTTCCATTGTTCAAAGTCTGCCCCTCGGTCAGAACACCTTCGGTGCCGCTCTGGTCGATATCAAAGCCAAAGATTGTGCCCCCGAATTTGGGTTGCACGACGATGTTGCCTGGGCCGATGGGCCCTTCGACGCGGGAGGTCTGAGCGGCGGCGAAACAGGAAAGGCTGAGCAAAGCTGCAGCGATGATGCAGCGTATCAAACGACATGAGGCGTTCTTCACTTTCATTTCTCACTCCGATTTCTGGGTATGGATTTCCGCGATGCGGGCGGCCGAAACCGCTCAGGTACGTTATGTCATTGCGGGTAGGATCTTGTCACGCCAATGTCAGGGGATTGTAAAAGGTGTGTCCCGCCGCGATTTCATCCTGCATGGCGCTGTGCGCGGCAGGCAATCTCGACGTCCTAAGCCTGGTCCCTTTGGCGGATCTTGATGTGCTGCACCAGCACATTCACTGGGGGAAATCGCGTTGCGCGACTCTCTCTTGCGAGGGCAACTCGGCAGTTGCCGGTTGCTTCGCTTGTTGTGCCTCAAGCCGGTGGATGGTTGCCCGCAGCCAGGCGCCGAGCGCTTCCTCAAGCTCCTGCTGGGTACCGGTGCGGTACAAAGAATCGAGAGTCTCTCCATGCGGCGACAGTGGTATATGCGTGCATGGAACTTGTTCTTGGCGCGCTTCCTCTGGGACAAATTGCATCAGGAGGCATTCCTCGCACGGCTCGCGGTCTTTGGAGTTAAAGTTCATGCATGTGGGGGAATCCTCAAAGACAAACCGCGGCCGCCAAGCTTCGCGCGGCAATCGTCCGTAACCGCCTTGCTCAAGAAACTCCAGCTCAAATTTCAGCACATCCAGCAGGTTGCGATCATCTTTAGGCATAGTTCTCACCCTGAACCCTGTGCGATATTGTGCACCCTAGTGGCAGAGACTCGCCGTGACCGATATCACAGTCTGCGGTGAGGTCCATCACGCCGCTATTATAGGCCCGAATGCAAGGGACCTGTCGATTCCGCCCCAAACTCAACTTCGATCATTCCCGATTGAGGCCGCGCTGAGCAGTTGGTCGACGCTAACCTATTCTTTCCTCTAGTCTTCCGAAGAAATTACCCATTAACACGCAGGTGTGACGGGGGTCACAGAACCTCCACCTGCAAACAGTTCAATATTGCAACAGTCCAACGCCTTCTGGTTTCGAATGTTGGACCCAATGAAAACTCGTTGGCGCTTGGAGGCGAAGAGAATTGTCGAAGTGTTCGCAATCGCAACGGAGTTTGTTGTTGTTCTCAGCCTTAGTGCCTTTGCGAGCAGAAGATGGTGAGCGACTGGTGGCTTTCATTCGCACTCTAAGAAAATAGTTTTAACCGGTTCTTGCCATCAGGTTGGGGTCCATCGCGGCGGATGATCCGCGGCAATGTGTGGAGTGTGTCCGCGCAATGGTGCATAAAAGAAAGGGGAGTAGCGGTCCCAAATGAATCTGCAAGAACGCATCCGAGAGCGGTCAAAGCCAATCTATTTTCTAGGACAGAATCCCATCACACTAGCGGGCGCGGTGCTGACGACGAGCACCGCCCTTACCACCATCGCCTTCTGGTTTTATGACGTCGTCTTGCCAGGGCCACCGCATCCTTATATTGGCATTCTGGTCTTTCTGATCCTGCCGGGCATTTTTATCCTTGGCCTGCTGCTCATTCCACTGGGCATCTGGCTCCGGCGACGAAGTTTGCTCGAGAGCGGAAAAATGCCGGGAATTTATCCCGCCATCGACCTCGGACTGCCGGTGGTGCGGCATACTCTCGAGTGGGTAGCATTGGCGACGATGCTCAATCTTCTCATTATTGGGACTGCATCGTACCGCGGCGTGGCGTACATGGATTCGACGAGTTTTTGCGGGACGACTTGCCACCGGGTGATGATTCCGGAGTATACGGCCTATCAAAATTCTCCGCACTCCAGGGTCGATTGTGTCGCGTGCCATATCGGACCCGGAGCAGGTTGGTTTGTGCGATCGAAGCTTTCTGGCCTGCGGCAGGTCTTCGCGGTAACCTTCCACACCTATTCGCGCCCAATCCCCTCGCCGGTAAAGTACCTCCGCCCGGCGCGTGAAACCTGTGAACAGTGTCACTGGCCACAGCGCTTTACCGGCGACAAGTTCCTGGTGAACACCAACTACAAGGACGACGAAAAGAACACGCCGCAGACGGACGTGCTGCTGCTGAAAGTCGGCGGACGGACCTGGCAGGGGTCGGTCGGCATCCATGGGCGCCACCTCGCCGACACCACTCGCATCCGCTACATCTCGACCGACGCCGAGCGGCAGGTGATCCCAGTGGTGTATTACACCGACGATAAGGGGAAAACGACTGAATTCATTTCCACCGACGCTAAGCCAACCCAGCAACAATTGGCCCTGGGTGAGCACCGCGACATGGATTGTGTCGATTGCCACAACCGTCCCACGCATGCTTTCGACGTGCCCGAAAGCGCAGTCGACAAGCAAATGTCGCTCGGTCGCATCAGCCCGGAGCTTCCCTTCATCCGGAAGAAGGCGGTCGAGGTTCTGAAGGTGGATTATCCCACCCGCGACGTGGCACAGCAGCGCATCACGGAGGAACTCAACAACTTTTATCGGACGAACTACGCGCAGATCTATCAGACGCGGCGCACTCTAGTGCAACAGGCCGGCGAGGAAGTAGCAGCCATCTACCTGCGCAACATCTTCCCCGACATGCGTCTGACCTGGGGCACGCACCCCAATAATCTTGGGCACAATGATTCGCCGGGCTGCTTCCGCTGCCATGACGGCAGTCATACCAGCACCGATGGCCAGACGATATCCAACGATTGCAGTGCGTGCCACAACCTGTTGGCGGTCGGGGAGGAAAACCCGAAAGTGCTTGCGGATGTTGGCATGAAGTAAGTATTGGCGGTCTCATAAATCGATTTTGCGAAGGGCATGGCTTCAGAGCCTGCCCTGAGCGGGGTCGAAGGGTACCGTTCGGGGCTCATGGGAAGGGCACGGCTTCAGCCGTGCCGGTCAGGGCTCAGAAGAATGCGGGCTTTAGCCCCTGAGGGGCGTGCCTCCGAGCTAGGCACCTATGGGCCAGCTTGAGATTGACATGGCTGAAATAAAAATTGTGCGAAGGGCGTGGCGTGCTGGTCTGAGAATCATTGGCGTGCCGCTTCTCGCCATAATTCTCTCTGTTCTCTTTTCGGAACCGGGACGCGCCGCCGAGCCCACAACCGATCAGCCTGGAGCGGAATGCCTGGCCTGCCACGGCGACAAGAGCATGAGCACCACGCGAGCCGGCAAAACGGTTTCGCTCTACGTGGACGGCAAGAAATTTGCGACTTCCGTACATGGCAGCTTCGGGTGCACGGGCTGCCATGCCGACCTGGAAGGAAAAGATTTGCCGCACGATACACCGCTGGCGCCGGTAAAGTGTGGCACCTGCCACGCGAGCGAGCAGGAGCAACATGCCCGGTCGCTCCACGGCAAGGCGATTGCGCGTGGCGATCCGCTGGCGCCCCACTGTGTGAATTGTCACGGGAACCACGACATCTATCCGGTGAAGGATCCGCGGTCAGCGGTGACGCCGATGAAAGTGCCCTTCGTTTGCGGCCAGTGCCATCGCGAAGGAACTCCGGTTTCGCGCAATCGCACTATTGCCCAGGACAATATTTTGGAGAACTACTCCGAGAGCATCCACGGCGAGGCATTGCTAAAGAAGGGACTGTCGGTGGCCCCGACCTGCGCCACATGCCACACCCCGCACTTGATATTGCCGCATACCGACCCCGCTTCCTCGATCAATCGAAGGAACATTGCCGCCACCTGCACGAAATGCCATTCGCAAATCGAAACCGTCCACCGGAAGATCATTCGTGGAGCGCTGTGGGAAAAGCAAGCCAACGTCCTGCCGGCCTGCGTGGACTGCCACCAGCCGCATAAAATCAGAAACGTCTTCTATACCCAGGGAATGGCTGATGCGGACTGCCTGCATTGCCACGCCGACGAGAAGTTGCGGCGCGCCCGCGACGGGCAATCTATGTACGTCAACCTCGGCGAGGTGAGCCATTCGCGCCACACCAAGGTTGCCTGCAGCCAGTGCCACTCGGAGGTGAACGCCTCCCGCGTGCGCCCTTGCGAGACCCTCACCCGGGGAGTGGACTGCACTTCCTGCCACGAGGAAGTTGGCAGGCAGTACATCAGCAGCACTCACGGACAACTTAACGGCAAGAATGACCCCAATGCTCCCACCTGCAAGGAATGCCACGGCACCCATGCAGTGCTTGGCAAACTGGACCCGCAGTCACCGAGTTTCCCGACCAACGTACCCGGGCTTTGCGCGCGCTGTCACCGGGAGGGCCAGAAGGCCGCGGTGCGCTACACCGGGAGGCAGCACGAAATCATCGCGAACTACACCGAGAGCATTCACGGAAATGGATTACTGAAGGCCGGTCTGACGGTGACGGCGACCTGCACCAGTTGCCACACCGCTCACCGTGTCCTTCCCCGAACCGATCCGGAATCGACCGTCAACCCCGCCAACGTGCCCGCCATGTGCGGCCGGTGCCACCACGGCATCGAGGAGCAGTTCGAGAACAGCATCCACGCCAAGCGCATAAGCGGGTCCGCTAAGGAACTTCCGGTTTGCAACGATTGCCACACCGCTCACGCCATCCGCCGCACCGATGAGGACGGTTTCCGGCTGGAAATCATGGACAAGTGCGGACGCTGCCACGCGGAGATCGCCAAGACCTATTTTGATACCTATCACGGGAAGGTGTCGCGGCTTGGGTACACGAAAACGGCAAAGTGCTATGACTGCCATGGAGCTCACGACGTGCTGGCAGTGACCGATCCACGCTCGCACCTCAGCCGGGCAAACGTGGCGGCCACCTGCCAGAAGTGCCATGCGGGCGCGACCCGGCGCTTTGCCGGATACCTGACGCATGCCACCCATCACGACCCGCAAAAGTACCCGTTCTTGTTCTACACCTTCTGGGGCATGACCGCGCTGCTCCTGGGGACATGCGTGATCGGTGGTCTTCACACCCTGCTCTGGCTGCCCCGCGCTTTCCAGATGCGCCAAGAGTTGCGCGCCGCTGAAGAGAAGGCCGCCGCGGAGCTTGGAAAATCGGTCGACAAGGAGGACCCCGATGGCTAAGGCCGACGCTTTGGAAAGCCCGTCAGGGAGGCGGGCACGGATGCCTAACGGCGGAGTTAAAGAACGCCAGTTCATCCGATTCACCCGGCTGCAGCGGATTCTGCACATTTGCATGATCGTGAGCTTCATGAGCCTGGCGCTGACCGGGTTAACCCTGAAGTTCTCCTACACGAAATGGGCGGCGGTGCTTTCTCATCTGCTCGGGGGATTCGAGAGCGCGGGCTACATTCACCGGAGTGCCGCCGTCGTGATGTTCGGAGTTTTCTTTACTCATCTGGTAGACCTGTACCAGTTGAAGAAAAGGGAGTACGGTTCGTGGCGCGCCCTGCTGCTGGGACCGAGCAGCATGCTCCCCACCCGAAGGGACTTCGCTGAGTTTGTGGCCACGTTGAAGTGGTTTGTGGGTCAGGGGGAGCGGCCTGCCTATGGCCGCTGGACGTACTGGGAAAAATTCGACTATTTCGCTGTGTTTTGGGGGATCGCGGTGATCGGTTCTACCGGCCTCACCCTGTGGTTTCCGGTGTTCTTCACGCGGTTTTTGCCGGGGCGGTTCCTCAACGTCGCAACCATCATTCACAGCGACGAGGCGCTGCTCGCCACGGGCTTCATCTTTACCGTGCATTTCTTCAATACCCACTTGCGACCCGAAAAGTTTCCCATGGACATCACCGTATTCACCGGGCGCATGCCGCTGGAAGAATTAGAAAGGGACAAGCCAAAAGAGTATGAAGCGCTGGTCGCCAGCGGGAAGCTGGAGGAAAGAATGGAGGAGGCTTATCCAGCGATCGTCACCCGTACGATTCGAGCTTTTGCCTGGGGAGCGCTGGCAGTGGGATTCAGCATTGTGCTATGGATCATCTATGCGATGTTGTTCGCATACCGCTAGGGCAGTTTGCAGTTGAATTGGGGAGAAGGGTGTTGAAATGCTCGCGACTCTGGTCGCTTTGGTTTACCTGATTGGTGCTCCGGCTGCGCCCGCTGCTGACCAGGAATGTCTGGCGTGCCATGGCCAGGCCGGAATGAAGTCCGGTGCCGGGAAAGACATTTCGATCGACCCGGCCAAGCATGCAGCCAGCGCCCACGCGGTTCTCGGCTGCAAAGACTGCCACACCGCCATCAAAGATTTCCCGCATCCCGCCAAAATCGCGAAGGTGCAATGCGCGACTTGCCATGCGGACCAGGCCAAGTCCTTCCCCGCCAGTGTCCACTCCATCCTCGGCGAATCCGCGTGCGCCGCTTGTCATGGCAGCGTGCACGAGCTCACCACGACGGAAAAGCTGGTTCCCGAAAAGTGCACCGAGTGTCATGCGCCGGAAGTGGCAGGCCTGGCATCCAGCATCCACGGGCAGGCCGCGAAAAAAGGCGACTCCGACGCGCCCACATGCGAGTCCTGCCACGGCCTCATCCACGCTGTGAAAGCCTCCAGCGAAGCAGACTCGACCGTTGCGCGTAAGAACCTGGCGGACACTTGCGCAAAATGCCACAGCGATGCCGGCTTCTTGTCGCGGCACACCATTCCGGTGGCCCATCCGGTGAATTCCTATAAGCAGAGCGTTCACGGGCGCGCGGTCGCGCTCGGCAAGGATGCGGCTGTGTGTTCCAGTTGCCATGGCAGTCACGACATCTATCCCGCTACCGATGAGCGATCCAAAGTCAATCACTGGAAAGTGCCGGAGACCTGCGCGCAATGCCACAAGGAGATTGTCCGGCAGTTCAACGAGAGTGTCCATGGGGAAGCGGTCAAGGCCGGGGTGCGGGATGCGCCCGTTTGCATCGACTGCCACGGCGAACACCTGATCATGGACCCGAGCAACCCAACCTCGCCCTTAAATGCCGAGAATATCTCCGTGCAGACCTGCGGGCGTTGCCATGGCGATCCCCGCCTGGCACTGCGCAATGATTTGCCCGCCGATCGCCTGCCGTCCTACGCCGGCAGCTATCACGGGCTGGCCCTGACGGAGGGGAAAGTCACCGCGGCGAATTGCGCTTCGTGCCACGGGGTTCACGCCATTCTGCGTTCGAGCGACCCGCGCTCGACCGTCAATGCGGCCAACCTCCGGAAAACCTGCGGGCAATGTCATGCCGGCGTAGCCGAAGCCAAATTCACTATCGGTCCCATCCATGTGCAGATGAACCGGGGTCCGAATCACCCGGTCGTGAAGTGGATTCGGTGGACTTATTGGGGACTGATCCCGCTGACTCTTGGCTTCATGATCGTGCACAACCTGCTGGACTTTCTGACGAAACTTATCCGGCGGCAGCCGCGACACGAATCCGGCGGACAAGTGTCGCGGATGAATCTGAACTTCCGCATTGCGCACTGGGGCGTAATCCTCAGCTTTCCGACACTAGTGTTCACGGGGTTTGCGCTGAAGTATCCGGAGGCTTGTGGGCGCGTCCGCTGTTGCTGTGGGAGGGGCACTTCGCGTTTCGCGGGTTGGTGCATCGCAGCGCGGCGATTGTGCTGATCGCCGCCACGATCTACCACGTGATTCACCTAGCGACAAACCGGCGAGACCGCTTGTTCCTGAAAGCGATGCTGCCCGAAGTAAAAGACGCGACTGATCTGGTGCAGGTGTTCGCCCACAATCTGGGGCTCACCAAAACCGAGCCGCGCTTTGCGAAATTCAATTATGCGGAGAAGGTCGAATACTGGGCGTTCATGTGGGGGACGGTGGTGATGACGGTCTCCGGATTTTTGTTGTGGTTTAACAATCTCACACTGCGCTATTTTCCCAAGTGGGTTTCGGATGCGGCCACCGCCGTGCATTATTATGAGGCGCTGCTTGCGACCTTCTCCATCCTGCTGTGGCACTTCTACATGGTGATCTTTGATCCGCTCGTCTACCCGATGGATACGGCCTGGATCAACGGCAAAGTCCCGGCCGATCATTACCGCCATTCCCGTCCGGAGTATCTGCGGGCTTTGGAACGGGCTCACCTGGTCGAGTTGCCCGCCGAGCCTGCCGATTACAAGGATGAGCAAGCGGCTGCCGCTAGTGCAGGCGACGACCCTCCTGTGTGACAAGATAGGCTGTTTCGTAGCCCGTAGCGGCTGTTGCTTTCAGGTGGCAGCGCATTTCCACATTGGGAATGTTTACTGTTTAGCAAGATTATTCACTTCACAAAAACTAATGTGCTATGCTTTGCGCAAGGGGTGTCATAGATGCCCCTACGTGGAGGATCAACTGACGCGGCTAAACTTAAACGGTCGCCGACGAAGACTAAGCGCATGACCATTGCTATTGCAGCACGTGCGACCGATGGAGTGTTGCTCTACGCGGATAAGAAAATTATAGCGAGCGATGGCGCAACAACTGAAGGTTGCAAGATTTATCGATCACAACTAGAGAACAATGGATACATAGCGCTTGCGAGTGCAACGAATGATGCGATAGCCGCTGAGGCGCTAGCCGTCGATTTGATTTCTCGCGCTAAAGGCGAAAAAGATCAAAAACGGATATGGGGCACTATACAGACTGCGATGGTGAATTGGTCTCAGCCATATCCGGCTGGAGAGTTGCCGAATATTCAATACCTGATGGCGTTAAGGACCTTTGATACGGCACGGTTGTATTTATTGCAACTGCGTAATCAGATCGTTCCTGTGCCTCATAGACGGGCAATCGGAGCAGGCGGTCGCATTGTCGATGCAATGTTGGAAGATGTTCTTCCAGAATCTTTTCCATTTGAACCGAAGGTCGTACTTTTCAATGCGGCATATATGGTGCGGAAGGCTAAGGACAATGAATCTAGCGTTGGCGGCGGTAGTAAAAGCAACGCAATCTATATTCCAGACCGCGGCTTCGCTAGATGGATTGACGAGACGGAATTGTGGTTAGCGGAAGAACTTGCTGCTACCGTAGATGAAAGATTGAATGCGACGCGTCGAATTGTGATGAGCCTTGGAACTATCTCCGACAATGTAGAGGGATCGGCGGATGCCTTGAAGAAGTGGATGATCGGCGAAGCTAAATCTCTCACTGAAAAGATCGTGTTCAAGTCCTTAGATGATCCATTAAGCAGTTAAATTAGCGAATGTCAGCGGGTCAGCGGTAACCATATGACGCAGGGTGTCAATGAACAAATCGGAGCGATCCCGGCGATTAAAACGGAACTCCATCTCGGCAAGATAGGCCGGGAGATGCTTTGCGCTGATTTTATGCCAGCTTCCAATGATGCCGCGTTTCAAGAGCGAGAAGGCCGATTCCACGGCGTTCGTTGTGATGCATTCACCGTTCTCGTATCGGACGTACTCTTTCGCAGTGTGATTGACGGTCTTGTGTTCTGCGTCTCCAACCGCGCCGGGGTATGCCGGGAGTTCGTCTGTGATGATCACATCAACATCGGTGCTGATGTTCTCTTGGATGTACTTTGTCAGTGTGCCCTTCTTGGCGTCCTCAGCATGGAAGAATCGGAGATCACCGTTGCGCTGGCGAATCCCGATGACGACTTCCTTGTTGGTTGTAGCTCTACCGCGTCCGGGATGACGCTGCTTCCCGCCGACGTAGGTTTCGTCCATTTCGACAGTACCGTCAAGCATGGGCTGTTCGACCTGCTTCATAGCGGCGCGAATGCGGTGACAGAGGTACCATGCGGTCTTGTAAGAGCCTTTGTGCAGGCCCCAGATGGTACGCTTCAACTGATGAGCGCTCATACCCTTCTTAGCCTCGCAAAGCAGAAGAACGGCCATAAACCAAATCGGCAAAGGCAAGTGGGAATCATTGAAGATCGTGCCAGCCAGCACGGAGAACTGATAGATACAGGTTTGGCAAAAGAAAAGTTCTTTCGCAGTTGCCAATTTGATAGCATCGGCTTGGCAACGTGGGCAGCGTACACCTTCCGGCCAACGAAGCCGCTTGAGCAGTTCGCGGCATTGTTCGTCGGAGGAAAACATGTGAGTGAGGTCTAGGAGCGTCATGACAGGGGAACCTCGCAAGAAGTCAGAAAAACGGGAAAGATCACCACTTGAACGAGTGCCAACGAGGAAGTTACTTGCCTCTGTGAAAAGAGACCTAAAGTCGCGTATTCGGAAGGCTGTAGAGGCTGGCGATTTGCCTCGTAACTGGAAGAACGGCTAGTGGTTAGCCTTGCCATGTACAAAAGATACTATAGTTCGTTATTTTTGTCAAGGGAATAATCTTGTTGTTTAGTATCGGGTACCCCCCTCCCCCCTTTGGCTGCAAAATCTAGAAAACAAAGGATTAAATTTGCGACT
>Ga0116217_10002190_pt1 | contig 18284 bp, 17 predicted proteins | sample Sb_taG_6_FD_89697 | JGI IMG/M metagenome (GOLD analysis project Ga0116217, IMG submission 89697) | Peat soil microbial communities from Weissenstadt, Germany - Sb_50d_4_PS metaG | ecosystem: Environmental > Terrestrial > Soil > Wetlands > Peat | place: Germany: Weissenstadt | collected 2010-09-21 | reverse complement strand
TATGTGGGTGAACGCTGCGACGAGCACCGTTCAGGTTGAGTAGATGAACGAGTAGCCCCGTTCTTGCGCGCGATTCACCGCCAGAATTCCCGCCGGAACCATTCGCGCGTTCCCAATGAGGTTCGCGGTGATTTCCTTGACCACGCTGTCGAGCTCGAGGCCGTTGGCCTTGGCGATTCTGGTTGCAATCCCTCGAGTAGACATCTGGCAAACGGCGAACTGGACGCCGTTCTTGATCAGCGCTTCCATTTTTCCTGCCTGCGGGGTCTCGCCCGCCGGACCATACACATTGATTTTGGGCGGCTCCTTTGTCTTCGGATCCATGAATTCGGCTTGCTCGGAGATTTGCTTGCCATACTTCGCCCAAATCGCGTCGTTGTAGGCAAACGACGTGGCCTTGTGGCGCGCGACGATGACAACGGCGAGGTCGCTTTCCTTCAGGCCGTAAGCCACCTGGTTCGCCATGAAGTAGTTGGAGGCGAACTGGAGCGCCCAGCCCATGCTCTCCCCCGTCGAGGCGTCAAACAGGAATCGGTGTACGCCGGGAATCTTCTCGTACCAATCATCCTGCGTGTGGCGAGCGGGCCGCCACGGCGCATCCGCCGCGACCTGCGCTGCCGCCGCGGGAGAGCTTACGACACTCGCGCCAACAACGCCGGCTCCCGCGCCAAGACGAGCAAGAAACAATCGCCGCGCTTTTAAGGATCGCAATTTTTCTCCGTTCATGCGGACCTCCTGATTTTTTCTTCGCTCTAGATCGCAAAGTGGCCACATTATATGCCCAATTCCTGAAAAGACACCAAGTCAAACGCCCAGATCGAAAATTCCGGCGTTCATTTGGCGGAATGAGATTTTTCGATAATTTGCCAACTACTTGCACCTGAAAAATCAAAGGACCGGACCGGCCGCAACGATTCGCGGCCAGCCCAGCCCTTTCAGATGTCTCGCTACTGCTTCCAGGCTGAATAGACCGGCTTGGCAAGCAGAAACGCGGGATTGGCTCCGGGTCTCGGCGTGAATTTCTGTATGCGTCCCGAGTCCACTTCCGCGAGGTACAGATTGCCGTCCTGGTCGACGCTCAATCCGTGCACGCCCCAGAGGTAGCCCGGATAGTCACCCATGCTCCCCCAGGTGTACAGCAGATGGCCTTGCAGGTCGTACTCGATCATTTTGTTAGTGGTGCGATCGAAGGTCCAGAGGGTGCTTCCCGATCCGATGTAGAGCAAGTGGAGACTGGAAGGCGGATTGTCAATCTTCCATTCGTAGAGATACTTGCCGTTTTCGTCGAACACCTGGATGCGATGGTTGTTCCGATCGTTCACGAAAACGTGGCGGGTCTTCTGGTCAATGGCGACCCCGTGCACGTTGCTCATATAGCCGGGACGAGTCTCGAGAGCCTCGTTATCGCCACCGCGGCGCGGGCCGCCTTTCATGCCCCATTGCATGAGAAATTTTCCGTCTTTGTCGAACTTGGCTATGCGCGTTCCGGTGTAGCCGTCGGAGACGAAGAAGGTGCCATCCGGCAGCCAGTCGAGGTACGTCGGACGGTTGAAGTGAGTGGCGTCGTCACCGGGAATTTCCGGCGTTCCGATTGTCTGCAGGAGCTTGCTGCCGTCATGCGTGAACCGGTAGATGACTTGCATGTTGTCGTCCACGATCCACACGTTCTTTTCCGGATCGTAGGGGCTGATATAGACGGAGTGAGGACGGCGGAAGAGCTTGTCCCATTGCTTCCAGGTCTCGATGATGTTTCCGCTGCCGTCATACACGACCAGGCAATTCTCCCATTTCGCGTCCACGCCCAATTCGCGGTAGGGCGGGCCCTTGATTCCGAGGTCGGGCGACTTCCCTTCCCAGGAAGTCAGCCATTCCCTGGTGTCCTGATCCGTGCCGCCCGTTCCGGGCAGCGATGCCGTGGTGGCATCTCGCCAGAATCCTGCTACCGGGAAACTAATGCTGGGGCCGGCTTGCGGCAGCAACATCGCCTTCGGCGGCGCCATCTTTGGCAATTCACCGCGATAGAGAGCATAAATGCGATTGGGGCTTTCGGCAAAGACGCTTTCGCCCGCGCCGTAAGTCCACTTCTCGTTTCCGGGCAGCGTGCTGACGTCCTTCGGCCAGTTCTTCACCACATCGTAGGCGCCGGTCAGATCCTGCCCTCCTAGTGCTCCGGGGACGGCGGCGAATCCTGTTCCAGGCTTCGCCTGCCCCTCGACGGGGGAAAGCCTGCCGGAAATTCTGACGCCAATGGTCACGCCGACTACCAACATCAAAATCATCAAACCAACTTTTTTCATGGGATTCCTCCAAGAAGACTGCGCATCTGATTCGGCAGCCCAGCTAAAACTGATCGTTTGCCCCTGGGTAAAACACCATGGCGCATTCGTGGCGTGGCATTCTTCGCCGATTCGGTGTCCTGTTGGCGTGCTAGGGGTAAGCGCGCAGCAGGGAGCCTATAAGGGAGCCCTCCAAATGGCAAGACGTTTTGTGGAGGAGAGCTAAGGCCGTTAATTCGTTTTGTCGCCGACAGGAGAAGTCCACAATGCACAAGGAGGCTTCCTACACTTCACGAAATTTCTGGATTCCTACTAATTCGGATTCAAACGAAAGCAATGATGAAAAATCCATTCCATTGCAGGCGATTGGGAGTATGCTCGCGGGCGATCGGGTTGCAAAACGGGGAACCCGGATAACTGGAGGGGGAAAGATGCGCAAGCAAAATCTCATCAGGCTCGTGACGTGCGCCGCGCTGGCCGCTGCTCCGATGATGATTCCGACGATTGCAACCGGGCAAGCGCCGGCTCCTGCCTCTGCCGCGCCTGCGCCTGCGCCCCTACCTCAAATGCCGCCTTCACTTGTACCTCTAAAGGTGGTTGATCTGATGACAGCGGAAGGATCAGCGACGTTCGGCGCGCAGTGGAAGACCATGGAGGCGAAGATTGTCGAAGGACCGGCGATTGCGAACGCCATGCCCGGATATAAGACGTCGTACGACATCCAGCCCCACGCCGGCGAACCAGGCTTCGATGATTCGTCGTGGCCAACAATCGACGCCAAGGGGCTGGCCGACCGGCGTGGGGGCGGCAAAGTATCCTTCATCTGGTACCGCGCGACCCTGACTATACCGGCAAAAATCGGGGACTTTGACACTTCGGGCGCCACGGCAGTGCTCACGGCGTACGTGGATGATTACGCGGAGGTCTGGGTAAATGGGCAGATGCCGCGCCGCCCGGGCTACCCCAGCCCGGCCACGATCCAAGGCTTCAACATGCCCAATCGCGTGGTGCTCGCCGATGCTGTCAAAGCGGGCGACAAGTTCCAGATCGCAATCTTCGGCGTCAATGGGCCGATTTCGGTCGCGCCTATGAATTTCGTCTGGTTCCGTGAAGCGAAGGTCGAATTTTTCCGGTGAACAGATTTCAGATTCGATTTTCAGGACCGGAGGAGGGTTGACATGAAGAAAATTCTGATCATCTCGGGAACAATCACGGGACTAATGCTGTCGCTGCCCGTGCAATCGCACGCTCAGCAGCAGGCGCGCGCGGTGCCGGCGAAGCAAGCGGCCAGCGACCTCAAGACGACCATGGATATCAAAGTTATATCGAGCGCCGGCGCGCGTGCCTTGGCGGACACCTGTTCCGCTTGGGCCGAGCAGAACAAGAAAATCGTGGCGATGGCGATTCTGGATTGGGGCGGCAATCTCATCGAGTCCCACGCCATGGAAGGCGCGCCGATGAATTCGATCGACACCGCGCTGTTGAAGGCCAAGTCCGCCCTGCGCTGGCGGCGCCCCACTTCGGAGACCAACAAGATGGTCCGCAGCGGCGAGAATTTGGCGCCGACCTTCATGCACGACTTCCCACAACCGGGTGCGCTTCCTATCGTGGTCGACGGCCAAGTCATTGGCGCGATGGGCGTCTCTAGTGCGGACGGCGAGAAATGCGCCCAGGCGGCGATCGACGCGGTGTTCAACGGAAAAGCGACTTCTTCGGTACAGTAATTCGGGCGCTATCGCAAGAGTTGCGCGGAGAACGAGCAGACTGCATTTGCCCTCATTAGGGAGTGTCGTCGACTCCTCGGAAGTTACCATCACAAGGGCGGACCGCACATGACAGGCCGGATAGGACCCGATAAGTCGGGTGGTCTCAATGGGTCAGTGCAACACTTGCCCAAAGTCTTCTCGTAGAGGTCTAGGAGGCTGATTTCGTTCGCGGGCGTCAATTCAAGCAAAACAAAAGCCCTGTTTAGGTTCCGATTGAGTCCTATCGCACAGATTGATTCTCGATTGGAAGTATTGTCAGATCAACTGGTTATAGGGTGTTGCATTGACCGGTTGAGCTGGCAGCGTTTATCAGGACATATCCGTCGAATACTACAAAAATCCAGCAGACAGACCCTTGCAGCAGTCGGACTGAATTAACGTTCCCGCTTCCGATGTCCGGCGACTCCAAGCCATATGAGCAAAGCGACAACGAAGAGACCAAGGACTAGTAACTGTGGGTCGATTCCTTTCCATGACTGTGACCCATGCTCCCTCGTACCCAAGCGAAGAATTAGCTGATGTGAGAAGTGTTCTGACAAGTCTCTTTAGTAGCGCGGGGTTCATAATGCGTCGCTATTTTCCGTATGTTCCTAGTTGACGATTGGCCCGCTAGCGACCAAGCCTGGAGTGGCTCGCAATTGAGGTTTACTGCGGAGTGGCAGCGGTGAGAGACCCTTGATTAACTTGAGCTCCCGTTGTTACGCCGTCGCAAGCGTTGTCGCAAATCGCTCCTTCGATGCTAAACCCGTTCGCGCCAAATAAAGGAACCGTTCCACCAGCGTTCGTCAGTCCTGGCGAGGGAATGAGAACCAGAGCGGGGGTCGGAACTCCATTGGTAAGGGGTACGTCTGGGACGAACACGAACTCGAACTGAGTCACCGGGATGGTTGAGGCAAGCTTCGTGAAAGTTGTCGTGGGCGTGACTATGTTAATGTTGCTGACTATGTTCAGGTCCGCGTTGTATGCGAATGAACCTGATGCGGTGTCTCCATTGGTGAACCGCACTCCATTTAGGTTCCATGTAAGGGCTTTGCTAGCGCCCGTGAAGGCTATGGAGTACGGACCGTTTCCGGTGCCAAACGTTCCAATCTGACTCAGAATGCCCGTGGCCGGGTTAGCCGAATACGCCGAGACGTTGGCGGAGCCTTGATTGACGACGTAAAGGAATTTGCCGCTGGGGTCCAACCGCACACAATTCGGGGCCGTCCCGGCCGCGAACGGCGAACCTGCAATTGGGGTGAGGGGGAACGCGTTCTCCGTGAACGCGAAGACACCGCTAGCTCCAGCGACGTAGAGGTGCTGATTGGCATCATGAGCCATCGATGACGTGAGCGTTCCGGTGGAGGTAGTCGAGCCTGAAATTGGAAACAGCGACCCGTCCAGATGCATAACGTAGATCGAGAGATTGTTCGAATCGGTATTCACGACGAATAATCGCGAAAAGCCTGCATCGACGGACGCCGCCAGCGGCCCATTCCCGGCGGCGAATGGTGCCCCAGGGACCGCCGACAACGCTCCGTTGGATTGAATGCTGTACGCGGAAACATTATTTGAGCTGCGGTTCACGACGTAGGCAAACGATCCGCCGGATGGAGACCCGCCGGGGTTCCCGAATGCCATCTCGTACGGATATGTGCCGGCGGCGAACGGCGATCCGGGCACTGGCACCAAAACACCATTCCCCGTGGTGATTGCGAACGCCGCGATGCTGCCCGGTCCGCTGCCGGAACAGTCGGCACCGCAACTCGGAACGTACAGAAACTTGCCCGTGGGGTCAATGGCCACCGAAATGGCTCCCGACGCGGCGGGAAACGGCGAGCCCGGAATCGGCGTAAGAGAACCGTCTGAAGCAATTGAGTATCCCGAAACGTCGCTGGACAGGACGTTGGCAACATACAGAAATTTACCCGAAGGCTCCACCGCCGTGCCCGCGGGGTTTCGTCCGGCGGCGAACGGTGAGCCGGGAAGTGCACTAAGCGTTCCGTTGGCCGCTACCCTATATGCGGAAATGGTTTCGTCCCGCTGATTCGACACATAAGCGTATACGGCGACAGTTTGGGAAGGCACAGGCGGCGGGCCACAGCCAAGGGCCTGTGTGAGGGCACACGTTACCGCGAGGACTGACAAAGCTCGGTCGAGAGAAAGCATCTCCTCAGTTGTCCTAACTCCTCTGTCCGTTGACTATCGATGCCCGTAAATACATCGGGACGCTACAAGAGGCAAGAAGAAAGAGTTAGGTTCCGGCCAAGTCCTGGTAAGTCGCTTATCGGAATGTGGCCCCGATTCGGCCTGATGAATTAATCGCATGACGCGGAAGGTTACTTCTGCTTGCGGTTACAAAATCCGGAGTCGAACGAGGAAGGTCGGCATAGTGTCTGAGAAATCGATTACGCGACAGCGAGCAGGACTCGTCAGATGGCACAAACGAGCCGTCGGAACGCCTCATCCTCGCTGGCGGGCTGCTCCGGTCACAGATTTCTTGCGTCAAGGGTAGAAGGAGTATTACGATGCGCGAGCTGAAAGTCCAAATCGGAAATTCCGGATAATATGAATTTAAACCCGGCTAGCGGGATGGCGTCGCTCTGTCCCGGAATAAAAATAATATTCATTTGTAACCTAAAATGGCCTACGGGGCTCTCATGAGGGTTCGTGTCTGGCGATTGGCGCTGGCTTTATTTCTTGCTCCCGCCATTTTCGCAATTCCCCCGCAACAAGGAAAAACCAATCGCGTGCCGCCGCCCTGGGCGTACGGCCTTAAGACCCCTCTGGGCTCTCCCCCATCGGAAGAGCCAACTCCCACGCCGACGGACAAACTTGCTGTAGATGACGGTAAAGTAATCAGTCTCCCTGGCAGCCCCGTAAGCCTTACGCTGACGCAGATGCGCAATCAGGGGACGGTCGATTGGTATCCCGATGACCATTCCAAAATGCCGGAGATCGTGGCGCAAGGACGGAAACCGGACGTACTGGCGTGCCCTGCCTGCCACTACACAAACGGGAAAGGCGACCCCGCAAACGCCACGATCGAGGCCCTCCCTTACGCTTATTTCGTGCAGACGATGGAGGATTTCAGGGCCGGATTGAGGAAGAGCGCGGATCCCAGAAAATCCAACACGCCCAATATGATTAAGTACGCCAAGGCCATGACCGACGATGAGATAAAAGAATCCGCCAAATATTATGGGGCGATTCCATTAATATCCAGGATCAAGGTTATCGAAAGCAAGACGGTTCCCAAGACACGTCTCGTCGCCGCCGGTTTGTACTTCCCCTTGCCAGGGAATCAGACAGAGCCGCTCGGGAACCGCCTCATTGAAATGCCAGAGACTCCGGAAGCGTTCATTTATAAAAACCCGCGTTCCAACGCCGTTGTCTATGTGCCGGTGGGTAGCATCAAGAAGGGGGAACGGTTGGTGATGAACGATGTTGATGGCAAGACCATTGCGTGCATTTATTGCCACGGCCCGGACTTGCTGGGCCTCGGCCGCATCCCGGGAATCGCAGGACGCCTTCCTGGCTACATCGTGCGCCAGCTTTTCGACACACAGAATGGGGCTCGCACAGGGACATGGACGGACATGATGAAACCGGTAGTAGAGAAATTGACGATCGACGATATGATCAACATAGCCGCTTACCTCTCGTCCCGTAAGATTGGTGACGCGCAGTAATCGTGGCTGAGGTCGTCTTCTCGGAAACTGTGAACTTCAGCCGGATGTGACTCGGGCCAGATTACAATTACGCCGTTTATCGGGCTCTTTGTTTGGGACTCTCCTTGAAATCTTGCATTGCACTGCCTAGGATGTGTCTTGGTCACACCGTGAAAATCGCAAATATCACCGATCTTTCAGAACTGGAAGCGGGTAATCCTGAAAACGACAATTAGGAGCACTCCATGAAACCGATGCTCAGGTTTTCCATTGCTGTTGTAACGGTCGGGATCTGTTTTCTATTGTTTTGCGGACAAACGCGGAATGATGTGGTTGCCGCCCAAGGAGGCAATCCGGCGATGATGTACCGGTTCTATACGGGCAAAGATGGGCTGTCGCACGTGGAAAAGATTGAAGTGATGAATTTCGACCAAAATAACGTCGCCAACCTAATGGAAACGACAACGGGAGCTACGCTCCGCAGGTCAAAACCCGATGCACCCGGCGCGGATTTTGGAGCGTTCCATCCAGGACCGCGCCGGCAATATATTTTCGATCTCGCCGGCCATGAGGAGGTTGAATTTTCGGGAGGGGAGAGAATCATTCTAAATCCCGGAGACATAGAGCTCATTGAAGACCTCGCCCCGACCAAAGGCCACCGGAACCGCAACCTCGGACCTGAGGACCGTCTGGTGTTGTGGGTACCGATCGCCGATCAGACGGTGGTGCGTGATTCGATTTCCAAATAATCGTGACCCGTGTGCTGTGGCCCATTTCAGCGAGGTCCTGATAAGCTTATCGGAATGTGCCCGTTCCGCGGATTCCCAACCGGGCGGAGAAGGCGTATCGTGATCAATGGTAAGCGGTCCCAGCCATAGGAATCGCTTGGGAGAGGGTCAGCGCCGCAACAACTAGCGGCCCGAGCCTATTCCATGTTGGTGTGTGGTATTTCCTGCCCTAGTCGCAGGCAAATTCGAAAAGTTGGAATCTAAGTTACAGGAGGGATTTCGAAAATGTCCAAGCGCTTAGTGGTTTCGATTATGGCCGTGATCGCAGGATCGACGTTGTCGCCGATACTGCGCGCTCAAACCGCTCCGCCGACATGGAATGACGTCCCGCCGCCCAAATCCGCGTACGTCGGGAAAAAGTCAGCCCCGGCTCCGCGCCATGACTTGTCTGGGATCTGGAATGCGCCAGAAGCGGATGGGGCGCTCCAGGTAAGTGGCGTGCTCGAACACCCGGCACTGGAAGCACCACGGGGACAGGGCGTTGAAGGCGGGCGCACAGACGAGACGGGCATAATGCGTCCGCTGCACTACACGCCCCTGGGCCTGGAAGCGCTCAAGGCCAATAAGCCCTCTGGACCGAGTGTCAGACAAGTTCCTTCCGTGCTCGCGAATGATCCAGCGGACTCGTGTGATCCGCTCGGGTTCCCGTACATGGAGTTTTGGGAATTCAGGACCATCAACCTCGTTCAGACGGCGAAGCAGATCATTATCTTAAGCCCATTTTACGGCAACTACCGCGTCATCTGGACCGATGGACGAGAGCTGCCCAAGGACCCCGAGCCGCGTTGGAACGGGTACTCCGTCGGAAAATGGGTGGATGATTACACGTTCGTCGTCGAGACGACCGGGCTAAATCCAAAAAGCTGGCTGGATCATGCGGGTCGTCCGCATAGCGAAGATTTGCGGGTGGAGGAACGGTTTCACCGGGTGGACCATGACAACATGGAGATCACGGTTACAATTTTCGACCCGAAGATGTACACGGAACCTTGGCAGGGCCTCAACAAGTTCCCTCTCCACTTGCTACGGCCCGATTTCGATATCCCGGAGTTGCTCTGCTCACCATCAGAGATGGCGGAATATAATAAGCAAGTTGGCGATGTTGTCCTTCCAGGGTCCCAAAAGTAGCGGCGCCCTGTTTAATGAGATCGAAGGACGGTGGTTCGGTTTGCTACCGGACGCGAATTGTACAATACAAGCCGGTCAAGTTGCAGGTTCCTATCGGCTCGTAACCATCCGCTAAGATCCGAGCCGTTCCGCAACAGGCTCGCGCCGGATAAAGGAGTCGAAGCCTGCCTTTTTGAGTTTGTCGAGGACAACGCGCGCGGACGCATGGTCTGCATACGGGCCCAGCATCACGCGATAGAATGAATCGACCGGAAGGGTGCCGACAAACGCTTGGAAATTCTTTTGCCGGAGCTGATCGGTCAGCTCGCGGGCGTCACCCTCTTCCTTCAGTGCCGCGACTTGTACAACTAGTTCCGTGCGGGGTGCTCCGGGCTTAGGAAGCCGGACAGTAGCCTCCTGAGCCTGCGGGGCGGGCGTTCCTGCTGAAATTTCTTCGGCGGTTTTCCCGGGGACTGAAGTCACGGACTGTGGGACTGCTTGTGCCGCCGGACCATCCACGTTTGATTTGTATGCAGAGACGTCTTCGACGCGGGGGGCCAGTGAAGCAGTTGCCGGCGCGGGTGTCAGGGTGTTAACTCCCCCGGCGAGCTTTGTTCCCAGCCTGATTAGCAATTCACCGGCAGGGCGATGGTCGACGTAGACCAGGGTGGAAATCACAATTCCCAGAAATAATGCAAAAGTTGTTTTGAATAGCCATCGGTTTTGCTTTTGGAAGTAGGCCTCGGGAGAGAGCGCGCGTAGTTTCGCCAAAGCGTTTCCCAACACGGGGAGCCAGCCCTCTCGTACTTTCGACATGAATGACTCGGGCAGTAGCCTATCAAGCTCGGAAACAACCTTGGATGCGAGTCTGGCACTTATGCCATTTCGGTTTGTGATCGAAAACGCAGATTCGTCCGGCGCGGGGATGTGCAAGGTCAAGTCATGGCTTATTCCCGGCCGCAGGTTTGTGTTCTGAGGCAATTTTCGAATTTGCTCGAGGGCGCTATAGGGCAGCTCCGTGAATCGCAAGCCGCCTGTTTTTTTCGCTTTGTCCATCCACACCAGTTCACCAATACCGGTGACTAGCTTGGAATGCGATGTGAACGAAAAAGGAATTGGCCCCGATTGTTTTAGGGGAGCGGTGGCGCGAAACCGGAGACCTTGCTCTGAAACGTCGAGCACAATGCCTCCGTTATCATACGGCAGGTTGATATGCGGAAGCGGGTTCAGCGTCTTCCGGCTATATTGGCGGCGTTCGTGTTGTGTCATTGACCTGGTAACGCTCCAGAACTCTGCCGGGACTTTTAACCCGATCGTCGATGCAAGCATGCAAGGTACGCGAGCCCGGCGACAGATGAATCGTGACAACTGTAGGCCGGTGCCGTATGGAATGAAAAGACCTCAGACTTGGGAGGTTGCTGTTTTCAATAACAAGGGCCAACACAGATATTCTTATGCGTCCCTGACGACACTTCTATTTGTATCAACGCGCATTTCCCGGAGATGGATGAGCAAGGCATTGCCGGTATGACCCGGCAAAGTCAGACCCCATATTCTTTTTTCCATAAACACTACCAGCCATTTCAAGCCTATCGAAATGTCGAACAAGAAATGTCAGTCCGGACTCCGGAATGGTGAACGCTGAGTTGGAAATTTTCCGGAAATTCCCGTATCACCCGCGTCTCACGTCGGCCAAGTCCCGATAAGTCTTATCGAAAGGTGGCCCGCGAGCCGGATCGGCCAAATTCCCACATTCCGATGAGGCCGTTTCTCGTGCAGTGGCCGCCGGAACATCTTGTTTGCAATTGTGGCTGCGCTATTGAAGCATTTGCCCTATCCCAGGGGCAGTGCCATCGGATCGTCGTCTCATTCCTTTCTGCTGCGATCCTCAGTATCAAGGTGCGTACCGTGTGAAGACAAAGTCGCGAGAAGCCTTCGCGTGGCAGGGCGAGCAGGTTTTGAGCAAGGCCTCGTCGCCAGGTTTACCGTCTTTGTTGAAGTGAGCGAACCCCCATCCTCCAGTGGAGGCGTACTTTTTTGAGTCCTTGACCATAAACTGAACGTTCGTAGGGGGCCCTGGAACGAAAGATTGGGGATTGCCAAAAACTTTGTCGTTTTCCTCCGATGGGACATGGCCATAGTGCAAAGCGGCAATGATTGATCCGTCCGGGTATGGAAGCTTTCCTTCGCGGTAGGCCTTGATCGCCACATCGTTGCCCAAAATCGCAGCGAAACTGTGGAGGTTGCCTTCTTCGTGGGCCACGGAAATCATCCTCCAGTCGCGGTATCCAGCGGGAATTTTGATTCCGAAGATTGGGACGGCCTCATCATCGGCGCGACCAGATGCAGGGGCCATGGATGCGACCACGCCGGCCACCGCTGCAACTGCAACTACCAAGAAAGCGATCCGTTTCATAAGGTGCCTCCTTCAAGTCTTCGAATTGAACGCATAGGTTTCTTCGCCTGCGATGTGACAGCGAGGTCGTTCAGTTGCGAGGTCACTTCGCGGAGAGTCGGTTGGGGTGACTCTGACATTGGACCATGGACCATACTCCAACACGCACAACGCGCTCAATACAGTGAGTGCCGTATAAGGACTGAGGTCAGCTAGCCAACGCGTCGAGTGAGGATTGACCAAGTCCCGTGAAGTCGGCTTATCGGAATGCGGCCTGACGAGTCCCGGTGCTATCATCGCCCGTATCATGCCACATGGCAGTTGTTTTTCACAGGAAGGGAGAACCTACTTTGAGCCGCTTTGCGCTTGGACTGGTTGGCATCGTCGGAGCTGGACTCGGGCTCCTCACTGGGGGCAATGTCGTGTCTGCCCCGCAGCAAACTGCATCTTCATCCTCGGTGCAATATCTTGAAGGCAGCGCGACACAGAAGGAGCGCGCTTTTTCCCCGGCAGTCGTTACCAGGGGCGGGAGAATCATTTGGCTCGCGGGCCAAACCACGACCACGGACCTAAACGGTAAGTCAATTGTGGGCGACTTCCAGAGTCAAGCGAAGACGGACTTCGCACTGATCGAACGCACCTTGAAGCGCAGTGGAGGAAGCCTCCGGAACCTGGTGACCATGACCGTCTTTATCAACGATCCCCGGAATGGCGACGAGTTCGTGAAAATGCGCCACGAGATGTTCCCGGACGACAAATTCCCTGCCAGCGCGTTGATTACTGTTTCCAACTTCGCGCAGCCGGGGATAGTGATTGAAATTCAAGGCGTGGCAGTTATCGGCGAGTGAGGATCTAAACCCTGTTGTCCGAATCTGGTTTTCTCTATCCGAATGAATCGCGTTGGAACGATCGGCAGTGACAGAGCGTCCCCACGATCGTCGGAGAGCGCTGCCGTCACTGCCGAGAATGAAGATTCAGGCCGGCCGTCTACTTCCCCACCATCAGAATGGAGAACGAACCCGGCACCATGGGGCCGCGAGCAATACGTCCATTGGAGAGTGGCGGAGTCCCAGGCGGTGGCGGATCAAACATGGCGGCGATCAGCAGGATGCGGTTCGTCTTGGTGTCGAGCGTGAGCGTCTTGGCGCTGGGCATGGTGGTCAAGTTCTCTTCCACCTCGAAGCTGGTGGGACTTTTTTCCTTGATCACGGTCAGCGTGCCTTCGGCATGCGAGCTGAATGCTTCCATCGTAGCGGGATTGAACACAGCGCCATCGGTGACGCCGGCGAGCGGCAGAGTGGTGATGACGTTGCCGTCGTCGGCGTTGAGGATCACCATGACATGCGGTTCGCGGCAGGCGACAAAGAGAACGCGATTCTTGGCATCGATGGCCAGCCCGGCGCACGTGCCGGCTTTTCCGGAAACATCGTAATGGGCGGTCACGGCAAGTGTCTTGGCATCGACCACGGCGACGTTGCCTTTGTCTTCGATATCGACGTACACGTGGCCCTTGCCGTCGGTGACGGCCTGTTCGGGAGCTCCGCCCAGGTCGATCGTGCCGACGATGGAACCATCTTTGGTATCGATCACAGTAGCGTACGGCGCAGCGTGGCTGAGGTCATACACGTGCTCGTTGAACGGGTCGAACAGGATGCCGTCCGGGTTGCCTTGCACCGTGATGGTCTTGATGACCGCAAGAGTCTTCGAATCGAACATCACGACGGGATTGCTGGTGATGAAGCCGTGATTGGTCTTGGGGTCGACAACAGCGCCATGCCCGTTGATATTTGGAACTTCGCCTTTCGGTTCCAAGGTATCCAGATCAAAGACGGTGATGCGGGCCGTGGGCCCGCTGCGCGGAACGTACAACCGGCGGCCGGCAACGTCTGCATAAACGTAGTCGAAGCCACCATCGCCGCCAACTTTTGCTGTCTTGAGCAACTTGTAGGGGCCTGTTGTGGAGGCTTGTTGGGCCATTCCGAGAGACGCCAACATCGCGATCCCGACTGCAAGCACTACGGGCAAGCAAAATCGTCGCATGAGATATCTCCTTTTATTGAACGGAAACGTCCATTTCGGTCTCAACGCTGCGACCGAATATACACCCAAATTGGGGGCGTATCATCGCTTACTCCAAAATCAACCTCTGATGAGATCGAATCGGGCGCGAGTTGAACAGACTTTGAGAAAATTTCGCAATTGCGTTTTTCAAGGCTTGGCGTACAAATGAGCGGCAGCGGTTCCCTGAGCTCAAAATTTCGGCCCAGGGCAAGTTTTCACTTAAACCGGCGGATGAGGAATCATTAGCCGGTGTAATGGTGGCCATGAAAAAGAAACTAAGGCGCGCGACCAGAGCGTTGACTTACGCCCTGCTGGGAGCGTTGGTGTTTTGGACTCCCAACGTTGTGGTTCACTGGATCATCGCTTACCGGTTTTCGGGATTCGTCGTGATCGGTCTCACGGTTCTCTTGCCCGCGGTGACCATCCTATTTTTTCGCGCCTTTTTGTGGCCGTCGCTAAAACAGGAGAGCCGGCTATCGCCGGCGCTATTTGCTGTTCTGGGAATATGGATCGCCGGCCCATCCATGTTGACATTCAGTTCAAGTTTTTGTGGAGGCGGCCTTACTCAGCCGGATGCCTGGCGGTTCTTTGTCTTCGGCACATTATTGTTTCCGCTGTTTACGTTTGTAATGTCCGCCTACGATGGCACAATTTTTGCTCTGTTCCTTACAACCTTGCTCCTTCCCATCCTCGCAAACTTCCGCGCCAAGGAAGCGTATGCCCGTACTGGCAACTGATCGTCTCCGATGCCCCTAATCCGCAGGTTGGTCGCATCCTCGGATTGTGGGAGCCGCATTCCGACAATCCCATTTCTCGAGGCTCGGCCGCCGGTTCGTTGCGTCGAGGTCCGCAGAAGCGTAGGATGCCCGAATTAGGATTCCAAATCTTTTCCACCAGGAGAACGCTGAATGAAAGGCAAATCACTTTCTTTGCTGATCGGATTCGTCATGGGCGCGGCGTTAGCGGGAACTGCGCAAAAGGCGCCAGAGCGGCGCTATTTTAAGGCCAGCAACCCGACTCTTGAAAAGCAGGGGCTGCCGGTTCCTTACAGCGATGCCGTGCTCGCAGGGAACACACTGTATGTGGCGGGCCGGACCGGCATTGATCCAAAAAGCGGCGCTATACCGCAGGACGTACAGCAAGAGATTAAGTTCCTGATGGACAGCTTCAAGGCTGCGTTAGTCAATGGAGGAATGACAGCCGACGATGTAGTTATGGTTCAGGTGCACTGTCCGGACCTTACACTGTATAACAAATTCAACGCCATTTACCTCTCTTACTTCTCGAAGCAACTTCCTCCCAGGGCGTTCTTGGGGTCCGGGCCGCTATTGGGCGGAGCACATTTCGAGATGCTGGGAGTCGCGGTAAAGCGATAGAGAAAAAAAGACTCGCCCTCTGAGATTTGGCGAGCAGGTGCGTTCGGACGTGGGCTAAGGCGCAGGTTCAGTGGAGGTCGCCACATGTTTAAAAGGCGAACTGTGTTTGTTGCGAGTCTCATACTGGCACTCGCCGCCAAGCCCGCGCGCGCGCAGGTTTCCCGCCTTCCGGAGACAATTCAGAAGAGGCTGGCGGAGATCAATCCCCTCTATCAAAGCAACATCCGCAAATATGGTCCGCAAACGATTGAATTATTCACTCCCCTGCTTGCGGCGGGGCCGAAAGACGGCGTTTCCGTCACCGCCGACCAGGCCTATGGCGCCGACCCCCAACAGACTCTCGACGTGTACCAGCCGCGGGGGGCCAAGGATCTTCCCGTCGTTGTGTTTGTTCATGGGGGCGCGCTCACGACGGGAGACAAGAACGAGAACAAGGAGGTCCACGCCAACGTTCTCTACTATTTTGCGCGCCACGAGTTCCTGGGCATCAATGCCAACTACCGGCTCGCCCCAAAGTACGTCTATCCGGCGGCAGCCCGGGATATGGGGAGCGTCGTCGCCTGGATCAACGAGAACGCGCGGCGCTTTGGGGGCGATCCGCAGCGCATTTATCTGGTTGGGCGGTCGACAGGCGCTTTGCACGTCGCGACCTGGGCATTCGATCCCAAAATCCACGGCGCAGCAGGACCAGGCGTCTCGGGCGTCGTGCTGATCAGCGGGCGGCTCAAAGCCGACAATCGCGCCGACGATCCCAATGGACAGCGCGTGGAGGAGTACTTTGGAAAGGACACGAGTCTTTACGCTGAGCGATCGCCGGTGAATTTCGGCGGCCGGTCGCCGCTGCCTACCTTTATCGTGATCGCCGAATTCGATAACCCTTTTCTCGACGTGTACAGTGCGGAGCTGTTCGCGAAAATGTGCGAGGCGCGCTCAAAGTGTCCTCGATTTCTGCGCCTCGCCGGACACAATCATCAGTCGACAACCTTGTCGATCAACACCTCGGACGATCAGCTTGGCCAGGAGATCATCGACTTCATCCGGCAAGGAAAATGAATGTGGCATCGTGAATCAGCCCGATCTGTCCGGGTGTTCTCAATCAGACCTAAATACGATTGTGTTTCGTTTGAATCTACGCTCGCGAACGAATTTAGCTTCGTAGACTTCTGTAAGCAGACCTCGAGCTAGTGTTGCTTCGACCCGCTGAAACCGCCCCGTTTATCAGTCCTTGGTGGCTAGCGCAATACAACTGTCGAAACCGTCATAGCAGGGCTGACCGGCAATACTCTATTCCGCAGGGCCAATGCTGGCATCTCAACCAATCTGGAAATCAAGATGCCGACTGCCAGCGACAAGGTGATATAAGACCAGAAAAGCATTGCGCTCGGTTTTGCTTGAATGAAAGCCAGCGAAAGTATCCAGTGCCAGAGGTAAATCGAATAGGAATATTCACCGATCCGCGCGGCGCGCTCCATCACGGCCATCCCAATCGGACTGCGCGGTTTGCGATCTATTGCCCACGCAAGCAAAAATGAGAATCCCACGAAAAGGCCTGTCAGTCCGATCGTCTGCATGCGCCGATCCCACGAACTGAGAAATACCGCCGGCAAACAACAGAGAAATGCGACAACCAGTGCGTAGTGTCCGGTCAGATTTGCAAACCATCGCGGCCGGAAATGGTAGAGATATCCGAGCGTGACGCCGGCGAACAGGCTGTCAATCCTCATGTGTGTGGGCGCGACAATTCGGTATACCCCAGGCGGCAGAAGAAAGTACCGAAAGGCCAGGCAGACCCCGGAAATCGGGACGAAGAGGTACAGAATCGCACTAAACGGATCTGCCCTGCCTCTGCGTAAGGCCATCAACCCCATGAGGAATATTGGCAGCAGTAGATAGAAGTGCTCCTCAACAGCCAAGGACCAGGAATGACCCATCAGACCGAGGTGCCATTTCGACGGACCGAAATAGTAATTCTGCGCAAACAGGGCGTTCGCGATTACCCCCCCCGCGGAAATTTTTGGTGTGTCAAGAGTAGAAGAGACGTCGTGAATGCCAAGAGAAAATAGAACGGCGGCCAGATTTTTAAACCGCGGCGAAGGATGAATCTCCAGAAATTTATCGCGCCTGTCGTTTGAAACTCGCGGAAGAGGAGTCCGGAAATTAGGAATCCGCTCAGGACAAAGAAAAGGTCTACGCCGATCCAGCCGGCTGTGGCCCAGGCGTGGTAATAGGGAACATGGAAGCCAAGAACAAGAAGGATCGCAAGGAATCGGAGGGTGTCGAGCGATTGGTTGCGGGCTGTCACAGAGATATTCGGCTCACGTATTAACTCAGTTGCGGCCATCACATATGTTAGTCCATATTAAGTTACTATCTCTCAATTTAAAAGGAAAACTTTTCTCAATCTGCTAATTCAGATCGACGCTGACCTGGACAAGAATCGCGAACTGAGCGCCCAGCATCACGATGTGTTGGCCCGTCTTATCGGAACACGGAAGGAAGGTTCCTGTATCCCCCATCATCGGAAGTTAGCAATCAGGGAACCCGTGGATCAGCAAATCGGGATGAGTGGCCGGCTATTCCGAACTATCCGTGAACTTGAAATGTGCGATCGGCAATGGCGATATGGAAGTGTTATACTACCGCCCTCAACAGGCAAAATTGAGTGCATGTCCATTGGAGGTGTCTTATGAAACGCATTGCCTTGGTTCTCCTCGGTGTGATGGCGGTTTCGATCGGCGCATGGGCGCAGGCGCAGGACGCCGCCGTCGATACAGCCTTGCTCGCCGCCCCAGCCACTCTGCGTGACGGTGCGGCGGTCATTAAGTGGAAATCTGACTTCACGTACGAAACGCTGAGGAAAGGCAC
>Ga0116217_10002186_pt1 | contig 18304 bp, 16 predicted proteins | sample Sb_taG_6_FD_89697 | JGI IMG/M metagenome (GOLD analysis project Ga0116217, IMG submission 89697) | Peat soil microbial communities from Weissenstadt, Germany - Sb_50d_4_PS metaG | ecosystem: Environmental > Terrestrial > Soil > Wetlands > Peat | place: Germany: Weissenstadt | collected 2010-09-21 | reverse complement strand
ACTTCGAGATGGAGATCGCCGATCTGATCGCAGAAGGCGACAAGGTGGTCGCGCACTTCAGATGTTCGGGCACGCATCGGGGCCAATGGCTCGGCGTCCCCGCCACCGGACGCCGCTTCGAGCGGATCAACGAGATCTACATCTTCGAAGTCCGGGGCGGCAAGCTCATCTCGGCTCTCGGAGTCGAGGACAACCTGACGCGGATGCGCCAGCTCGGTATCAACCCCACGGAACCCTAAGCCGTCGACCATCGCAATCTTCCGAGGAATCATCAAGGCCCGCCCACTCGAATGCTGCTCGCCCACGGGTTACAAAAGCTCGGCGAGGCCTCGATGTCACTGTCGCCAAGGACGAGTTGCGAGCGCCCGCCGTCCACGTGGGCGGGCTGCTCCATCCGTGACGGAGCAGTCACGTCGCGCGCCGTCGCCATGCTGCCGTTTCAGGCGTAAGGCAGCAGCACCCTCGTCGTCGCCACCTGGGCCGGGCCAAGTCGGAACATTTGAGTGTCGCCGGGGAGAACCGACAGAGCCGGGCGGTCTTCTCTTGCGCGCTAAAGGGCTGTCCAGGACGTCCGGTACAATGCCTGGTGTGCCGGCGGCAAGAGCCGACCATGGAATCCGTGGATGAGTGATCGGGTTAGCGAACGCCGGCGTGCCGCCCAGCTCGCCAGCCACTACCGCGATCAGGAGGACCTGACGATCGCCGAGATCGCGCGCCGGCTAGGACGCGCCGAAGCGACCGTCAAGGCCTACCTGTATGACCCGACGGGCGAGAAGGCCCGAGCCGTGAAGCGCCGCTATCAGGGAGTTTGCGGAGGCTGCGGCGCCCCAACCACCGCGCGCGGCGGCAAGGGCGACGCTTACGGGTTCTGCAAGAGCTGCCATCCCGGGGCGATCGCGCCGACCCGCACGCGCCACTGGGTGCGCGGCGCGATGCACGAATGGCGCGAGCGCTACGGCAGGCCGCCATCGTCAACCGACTGGTCTCGGACGCATGCCCGCAGACGCGGCGGCGAGGCACTCGAGCGATTCCGAGCTCGAGACTGGCCGGCGCCGTCGACCGTCATCGACATCTACGGATCCTGGCGTGCAGCTCACACAGACGCGTTCCCCGACGGCTGACGGGCAGCGTAGCCGGGCGCCATCGGCCGAGACGCCCGGTACCTACCAAACGAGGTGCCCGACCAGCTTTCGCAGCAACACCACGCAGCCGACCGCCAGGCCGCGGTCGACGGCTGGCACGAGCTGTCGGTCGCCAACCCCACCTTCCTGCTCGAACGGCTCGGCAGCGAGTGCACTGACCTTCAAGGCGTGCGCGAGCTGACCGTCAACGGGCTCGACGCGATCGCCGCGCTCGGCGACCGCGCTGTCGGCCGCGTGGTGTGGGACCTCGACTGGCAGCGGTTCGACGCCTCGGGCGGCCGGGTGCGCAAGCTGTCGGTCACAGACACCGGCACCGGCATGACCGCCGAGCAGCTGCGCCAGTACATCAACCAGCTGGCCTCGAGCGGCCGCGAGCAATCCGCCGACGGCAACTTCGGCGTCGGCGCGAAGATCGCGGCCGGCTCGCGCAACCCGCACGGGCTGGAGTACCGCTGCTGGTACCGGGGCCACGGCGCACTGGTGTGCTTCAAGCGCCACCCCGACGGCCGCTGGGGACTGGAGCCCCAGCGCTGGGCTGACGGGCGAAGCGACTTCTGGCGCCCGCTCGACGAGCACGAGAAGCCGTGGCTGCTGCGGGGGCACGACCACGGCACCCAGGTCGTGCTCCTGGGTCGGCACGAGCGCCACGACACGATCCAGCCCCCCAAGGGTGGCACCGACGGCCGCAGGCAATGGATCACCCGCTACCTCAACGGCCGCTTCCTGCGACTCCCCGACCGGGTCGAGGTGCTCGTCCGCGACCAGCACAGCCACGGACAGCCGCGACCGCTACAGCAGATCCACGGCGAGCGGCACCACCTCCAGCAGCGCGCGATCGCGGCCGGGACGGTGCAGCTCAGCGACGCGATCGCCCAGTGGTGGGTGCTCGACGACGATCATCGCGCCCGGCGGCGAGAAAGTGTGCTGTGGGCCTCGACCGGTCACGCCGCCGCCGTCGTCGGCGACGAGCTCTATGACACCCTGCCGCAGACCCGAGGCGGGTACGGGCGCCTTCAGGACTTCGGCATCCGCTTCGGCTACGAAAGGGTCGTACTACACCTCGAACCGCATGTCGCGGGGGGCCGCCTACAGTGCAACACCGCCCGAACGTTGCTGCTGCTCGACCACGAGCCGCTGCCATGGGCTCGCTGGGGTGAGGAGTTCCTCGCCGCGATGCCCACAGAGATCCTGCGCCTCCAGGAACGTGCCGCGAGCGCTGACTGCGTGCCTCGACAGGCGGCGATCCGCAACCGCGTCAGTGCGATCATGCCGCTGTATCAGCTGAGCCGCTATCGGCCGGCTCGACCGCCACGTCAGGCGTCCATCGAGTCACCCGCCGGCGGCGCTGGCGATGAGCCCGCCGGTCAGCCTGCGACCCGGCCCCAGGCCCGAAGGAGTCCGCCGGCCGCGGAAACAGGGGAGACCCCGGCGAGCGAAGACCCTTCTCACGGCGGATCGGACCGTGAGCCGTCCGTAGAACTCGCCGATGATCATCCTGGTCCCGGCGCCGTCGTCGATCTTCCCGATGTAGCGTGGATCTCCATCCGCGACGGATCCCGCGCCATCGGGGACCTCGAAGATCAGGCAGCCCGCTACCACCTGGAACGCCACGAGCTGACCATCAACGCAGACTTCCGCGCGGTCACCGACCTGATCAGTCACTGGCAGGACCGCTACGGCGGAATCGCCGGCGCCCGGCCGGTGATCGAGGCACAGGTGCGCGAATGGTGCGAACAGATCCTCGTCGAGGTCGTGCTCGCTGTCCGTAGCTCGAGGTGGAGCGACGAGCAGCTCGACGCGCTGCTCTCGCCCACGTCGCTCACGGCGGCCCTGCTGCCGCGCCAGCTGTTGCATGCAACGCTCCAGAAGCGACTCGCCCAAAAGCTCGGGGCGCCACGAAGCGACCTTGGAGGCGTCGGGTGAGCCGCCCCCGGGTCGATATTGCGGTGCCAGCGCTCGCGCTGCGACGTGCCGAGGCTGCGGCTGCGTGCGGCGTATCGCTCGAGACGTTCGATCAGCACATCCGGCCCCACATCCGCGCGGTGGAGGTTGGGACCGTTGTCACCTATCCGGTTGCCGAGCTCCAACGGTTCCTCGCGGAGAACGCCCGGCCGCGGAGGGCGGCGTGAGCGTAGGATGCGGGCACTCGCATCGAAGCCCACTCGGAGGTAAGCCGGATGAGCACAGCCCGCCGCGGCCGCAGACTCCCCGAAGGGATCCGGCTGCGCCACGGCCGCAGATGCGCGTCTGGCGGCGGCGGCGCGTGCGACTGCTCGCCGTCCTACCAGGCCGTCGTGCGGGCGCGCGATGGGCGAAAGCTGCGCAAGAGCTTCCACGTCCTGGGCGACGCGATCGCATGGCGAGACGAGATGCGCGTCGGCGTCCGCAAGCGCACCGTGGTATCGCCTACCTCACTCACGTTCCATGAGTACGCCGAGCAGTGGCTGGAGGGCGTCCGCTCGGGCACGAACCTGACTCGCGACCTGGCGGCGTACAAACCGTCGACCGTCCGGGCGTACGCGAAGCACATCAAGCGGATCTACCCGGCGCTCGGGTCGATGCGCCTCTCGGCGATCGAGCTTCACGACCTGCAGGACGAGGCCAACCGGCTCATCGCGTCCGGGCTGACGCCGTCGAGCGTGCGCAACACGTTTGATCCGGTGCGAAAGATCTTTGCTCGCGCCGTCCGCGAACACCTCATCGCGATCAACCCGACCGTGGGGCTCGAGTTGAAGGCGAAGGACGGCGGCCGGAGCTGGGTCGATCGACCGGAGCGTGTCGCCCGTGCCCTGGCGGCGCTCGACGACGTCGATCGGGGCCCGTGGACGGTGGCGTTCTACGCGGGCTTGCGCGCTGGCGAGATCCAGGCTCTTCGCTGGGCGGATGTCGACTTCGACCGCGGGGTGCTGCGTGTCGAGCGCTCCTGGGACCGCAAGGCCGGTCCGATCGCGCCCAAGAGCCGCGCCGGGCGTCGAACGGTCCCCATGTCGATGCTCGTGCGTCGGGAGCTACGCGAACTCCAGCTGCGCTCGGGCCGCCGCGGCGACGAGCTCGTGTTCGGCCGCACTGCCGAGCTCGCCTTCGTCCCGCAGGTACTCCACCGCCACAGCAAGGCGGCGTGGCGCGAGGCGGGCCTGACCTCTGAGTGGGCTGCGGACGGGATGGAGCCGCCGGGCCTGCACGATGCCCGCCACCACTGCCTCACGCACTGGGGCCGAGTGTGGGACATCGGCCGGCTGCACCAAGCCGCCGGGCACTCCGACATCCGGCAGTCACAGCGCTACCTGCACGTCCCGCCGGACCGCGACGCCGAGGACGCCGCGCGGCTGGACGCCTACTTAGGGGCGGTGTGAGCGCGTCAGAGCGTGTTCGCGTAAGCGACGATGACGACGGCCAGTGCCGCCATGAAGCCCAAGTCACCGATGATCGCCTTGTTGGTCACGTATCGGCCAACCGTTTTCCAACAGTCACGGCGCGCGTGAAGCGCCTGCCAGTCGCGATCGACGCATTGCTCGAAGGGCTTGAACCAGGCATCCCGCGCGTCTCGAATCACGTCGCGATGCAATGCCATAGAGATCTGGACGCTCCCCTCGACGACGGCTTCTCTACGGCGGCGGCGGAGCCGTGACCTTTCGAAGAAATCGGGTGCGTGGACAGCGTTGAACACGGACTGGCACCGGATGAACTCATTGATCTTGTCGAGCTGCCACAGCGCGACCGTCCCCCCAGGTCATGGTCTCGGCCGAAATCAGGCCTGCCTCGACGCCTCGTTGGTCCGCGACCAATGCCGCTATCGGGGCAACGGGAAGGATGACGACCTGATCCATCTCGCCGGCTCTTCCGCGCGCTCGCCGCTCGGAAGCTTCTGGCGTCCAGATCCCCGCGAAGTACGCAGGTCCGATGATGTCGAAGAACTGCTCCCTTACCACGCGGAGAAGTGCGGTCGCGGCCCGGACCTCTCCGGAATCAGACGCACGGCGATCAAGTCGGAATATGAGCCAGGCCAGTGCGAGAGCCGCGACGGCGATCACGTCGCCGACGGAGGCAGAAAAGTGATGGTGCGACGCTGCTGCGACGTGCAAGACGCGAACGAGGGGTCACGCGAAGGGTCACGCACCCCTCGCAAACGCCGGGAATAAAGGCGGAGAGGGGGGGATTCGAACCCCCGAACGAGGTCAACCCCCGTTACGCGATTTCCAGTCGCGCCCGTTCAACCGCTCCGGCACCTCTCCGTGAAGGCCGGCCAAGGGTAGCGCGACCCACTCCCCTCAGATCTGCCACTCGCCGTCTCTGAGCAGCGGCACCTCGGCGCCACCGGGTGTGATGCCGGTGACCGCGACCTGGCTCGATCCGATCATGAAGTCGATGTGGATCTCGCTGCGGTTGATCCGCTGCTGATCGCGCTCATCGAGGATCGTGAAATCGAGCCCCTCGCCGAGCGCGATGTGGCTCGCGGCGTTCTCGTCGAGCAGGGTGTCGAAGAACACCGTGTCGAGATTGCCGATCCGGCTGTCGCGATCGACCAGCGCCACCTCGCCGAGGCGCGCCGCGCCGGGATCCCGAGTGGACAGCGCGCGCAGCGTCTCCACCCCCTGATCGGCGTCGATCTCGACCGCGTTTCCGCCCTCGAACCGCATGCGCAGGCCGGTGATCAGCACGCCGGAGACGAACAGCGGCTTCGTCGAACGGACGTGGCCGTCGACGCGAGCGGGATCTGGCGTGGTGAAGACCTCCTCGGTGGGAAGGTTGGGCGCGTGCACGATCCCGTCGACGGTCGTGATCCGCGCGCAATGCCAGCGGCAGGACGGCAGCAGGCCGACGGTCAGATCGGTCCCCGGCCCCTCGAAGCGGAGGGAGTCGAGGCGGAGCTCGTCGAGCCTGCCGGCGACCGCCGTCAATCGTTCCATACGCTCTTCCCACGCGGCCACCGGATCGTCCTCGTCGACCCTGCAGACGTGCGCGACGTCTTGCCAGAGACGCTCGAGCGCGTCGGCCGTCGACAGGTCCGGGTTGACCAGGTTGGCCCAGGCCGGGGTGGGGCATGGCGCGGCCGTCCAGTTCGCGATCCGCTGGTTGACCAGCTCGATCGACTCACGCAACTGCGGCAGCAGATCCTTGCCGAGCAGCGACGGGTCGACCCCGTCCATGATGTGGGGCGCCACCGGACCCGTGAGCGCGATCAGCGCGCCGCGGTGCTCGCCGATGGAGCGCATCCGATCGCCGTACCAGGGCGGCACGAACCCGAGCGTGTCGGGTGCCGCATACAGCGCGCGGGCGCGCTTCAGGTGGATGTCGAACACGGACAGGTCGACGAACTTGGCGCCCGCCTTGTAAGCGGACTCCGCGACGGCGCGTGCGAGCGGCTCCTTCCCAGGCGCGGAGCTGAGAGACACGATCTGACCGGGTTGGACGTTCGCGCCGAAGCGCACGATCAGGTCGGCCAGCGCGCGGATTCTGTCGGTGGTGCCGGCACCCATGCGTCTAACCAGGATGGCACCCCTTTGCCATGCACGCATCGACAACCATCCGCGCCCGCACCGGCAAGCGAGCGGGTGCTCGGGGAGCGTAGAGTCGAGGCGATGAGCGCTGCCCTGCGCAACCTCGACGAGCGGCGCGCGGCCGTGCTCGAGTCGTTGTGCGAGACGATCGTTCCCGGATCGAGTCGCGTCGGCCCGGTCGTCTACATCGACGCGATCATGTCGGAGATGCCCGCGCCTCAGCGGGACGCGATCAACCAGTCGATCGACGCGCTCGCGGACGCCGCACCCGGCGGGGCCGAGGCGCTGGGGCCACTGGCGCTCACGCCGGCGTTCCAGCTGATCCGGGCGCTCGCCGTCGAGGCGTTCTACAGCGACTTCGTCGCCCCGGGGGCGAGCGGTCCGAGCGCATACGAGGAGATCGACTTCCACTCGCCGCTCGCGATGCGGATCAAGAAAGACTGGTCGTACCTGGGAGTGGTCGGATGAGCGAGCGCTTCGAAGTGGTGATCGTCGGCTCGGGCGCCGGCGGCGGCGTTCTCGCCGGCGAGCTGGCCGAGCGCGGCCGCTCGGTGCTGCTGCTCGAGGCGGGCGGCCACTACGTCGCGGCCGATTTCACCCGCTGGGAGAGCTTGGCGGCCCACGATTACTGGTGGCCGCTGGGGTTTGCGTTCCCGACCGGGAATGATGTCCCGCCCGCCCTCGGTCCGGTTGTGCTGATCAGCGGCCGATGCGTCGGAGGGAGCACGACGATCAACACCAAGGTGGCGCTGCGAGCGACCCAGCGCGAGCTCGACAAGTGGCATGCCGCCAGCGGCCTCTGCAACGACCGCGGCGAGCCGATCTCGTGCGCCGACCTCGACCCCTACTACGACCGCGTCGAGGCCTACCTGGGCGTGCGCGACCGCTCGACCGACTGGGACCTCAAGCGGTGCGTGCAGACGGCCAAGCGCGGGTTCCAAGCGGTCGGAGCGACGCTCGAGCCGGTCCGGGCCTACGTCGACGAGAACTGCGAGCAGTGCGGATCGTGTCTGCAGGGCTGTCCCACGAACGCCGGCAAGTCGACGATGAACACCTACATCCAGCGAAACGTGCTCTCAGGTGCGCTGGCCCTGCGCCCGAACTCGTTCGTACAGCGCGTCCTGATCGAGGATCGCGGCGACGGCCCCGAGGCGACCGGCGTCGAGTACACCGACGCCTACGGAGACACCCAGCGTGTCGGGGCGGACGTCGTCGTGGTGGCGGCCGGCTCGCTGCGCACGCCGCAGGTCCTCATGCGCTCGGAGGTGCCGAACCCGAACATCGGCAGGCACCTCGGCCTGCACCCGGCGCAATTCGTGTTCGGGCTGTTCGACGAGCCTCAGGACGCCCACATGGTGGCGCCGATCACCGGCCATTGCTACGACTTCGCGGCTGACGAGGACGGCGGGTTCGCGGTCGAGGCCGTGACCGTCCAGGACCCGATCGGGTTCACGGCCAGCCTGTGCGACGAGAACGGGCCGATGTGGGGCCAGTCGCTTGTCGACGCCGCCAAGAAGTACCGCCGCTGGATCGGGCTGCTGAACATGTCCAACGACGACAACAACGCCAGCGTCACGCTCGACGAGAACGGCAACGAGCTGTTCCTCTCGGACTTCCAGCCGCAGGAGCTCGAGCGGATCAACCAGGCCCGCGAGTTCTCGACGCGTGTGCTCGAGGCGGCCGGCGCCACCCAGATCCTGTGGTCAGGCCTCGCCACCACGCACATGCAGGGGAGCTGCCGGATGGGCGCCGACCCGGCGACCTCCGTGGTCGACACCCACGGCCAATCGCACGAGGTCAAGCGCCTGTACATCGGGGACAGCTCGCTCCATCCCCGGACGCTGTCGGTCAATCCCTCGCTGACGATCATGGCGCTCGCCTCCCGGCTCGCCGACTATCTGGACTCGGGCGCGGGCGGCCAGCTTCAGGCTCGCCGAGCGCAGATCGTCGTGTGATGCGCCGGAGATGACCGGAGCGCAGACGATGCGACCGGCCGAGGGGCTGTTCGCACCACCCAGGCGGGTCGAGGCGCTGGCCGACCTGCTCGCGAACGTCTGGCAGTTCGGCTACGTGACGACGGACCTGGACCGCGCGGTCGCGTTCATGTCGGAGCGCTTCGGGCTCGAGCATTGCCTCAAGCTCCCTGCCGGCGGCGCCACGTTCCTGGTCGGCGACGAGCCCGCGGAGTGGGACGCGAGGTTCGCGATGGGCGCCCGCGGCGGCAAGATCGTCGAGCTGATCGAGCCGGTGACCGGCCACGTCGACTTCTACACGCGAGTGCTGCCGCCGGACGGATCGTTCGCCGTACGCCTGCATCACATCGCCACGTTCATCGACAACGGCGACGAGGAGTGGGAGCGCGTCGGCGGGCTCCTGGCCGCGTCAGGCCTGAAGATCGACTACACCGTGCTGATCCCGAACCGTGTGCGCGCCGGTTACGTCGACACCACCGCGGAGCTCGGGCACTGGCTGGAGATCTGCCAGCTACAGCCCGAGGACATCGAGTTCTTCAGCGCGCTCGTCTCGGACAGCGCCTGACGGGTACCGGGTTGCGTGACGCCTCCCCTCGGCGTCATGCTGTCGGCCGTCAGACAACACGGAGGGAGAGCATGAGCGAGCCGATTCTGAACGGGCTGATGATGGACGACTATCCGCTGTCGCTGACGACGGTAGTCGAGCGCTCCGAACAGCTCACCGGCGACCGCAAGGTCGTCTCGCGAAGGCCCGACGGGTCGATCCATCGCACGACGATGGGGGAGTGCGCGGGACGCGCGCGGCGCCTTGCCGGCGCGCTCGCCGAGCTCGGGATCAGCGAGGGCGACCGGGTCGGGACGCTGCTCTGGAACCAGCCCGAGCACCTCGAGCTGTATTTCGGCTTGCCGGCGATGGGGTCGGTGATCCACACGCTCAATCCGCGCCTGCACCCCGACGAGCTCGGGTTCATCGCGGGCGACGCCGGCGACCGGGCAATCGTGGTCGACGAGTCGTTGCTGCCGGCATTCGACGCATTCCGGTCCGCGCATGAATTCGAGCACGTGATCGTCGTCTCGCAGGATGGTAAGGTCCCCGAAGGCGCGATCGATTACGAGTCGCTGATCGACGGGGCCGAGCCGATGAGCTGGCCGGACCCGCACGAGCGTCGCGCGGCCGCCATCTGCTACACGTCGGGCACCACCGGCCGGCCCAAGGGCGTGCTCTACTCCCACCGCGCGCTCGTCCTGCACTCGATGGCCGCCGCGCTGCCCGACGCGATGAACATCTCCACGCGCGACACCGTGCTGCCGGTCGTGCCGATGTTCCACGCCAACGCCTGGGGGATCCCCTACACCGCCAGCATGGTCGGCGCGTCGCTCGTGCTGCCCGGACCGCGGTTGGATGCCGAAAGCGTGCTCGACCTGCTTGCCGACGAGCACGTGACGCTCACCGCCGGCGTTCCGACGGTGTGGATGGCCATGCTGAAGGCGATCGAGGCCGAGTCCGAGCGCTGGGATCTGAGCTCCCTGAACCGCCTCCTGGTGGGCGGCTCGGCAGTTCCCAAGAGCATGATCGAGGGTTACCAGCGGCTCGGTCTCTTCATCGTGCAGGGCTGGGGCATGACCGAGACGTCACCGCTCGCCAGCACGGCGATCTTGCCCCCGGAGCTGGACGGCGCCCCGGACGAGGAGCAGTTCGAATACCGCGCGCGTCAGGGCGTGCCCGCCGCGTTCGTTGACATCCGCGCGCGCGGAGACGACGGCGAGCTGATCCCCTGGGACGATGACGCGATGGGGGAGCTGGAGGTGCGCGGACCATGGATCGCCGCTGCCTACTTCCAGGGAAGCGGCGCGGAGAAGTTCACCGACGACGGTTGGTTCCAGACGGGCGACGTGGTTCGGATCAACCGCCACGGCTGCATTCGCATCACCGATCGGACCAAGGATCTCGTGAAGTCAGGCGGCGAATGGATCTCGTCCGTCGACATGGAGAACCTGCTGATGGGTCACTCGGCGGTCGCGGAGGCAGCGGTCATCGCGATTCCCGACGACCAGTGGGGAGAGCGGCCGATGGCGGTCGTGGTGCTACGGGAGGGAGCCGAGGCGACCGCGGACGATCTGCGCACGCACCTGGGCACCGGATTTGCCAAGTGGCAGCTGCCCGAGCGGGTCGAGTTCATCGAGGAGATTCCCCGAACCGCCACGGGCAAGTTCAAGAAGACCGCGCTGCGTGACCAGTTCGTGAAGACGCCGGTGTGAGTGCCACGTAATTGGTACTCGTGAGAAAACCAATATTGGTCCTGCCCGGAAACAACTGAAACACGTTACGGGTGCTATACACCGAGAGGTGTCGGCAGAGGAAACCGAAGTCGCCGCTTCGGTGGGAACCGCCGTCGGCGGAGTCGTCGTAGAGGCGCATCAACTGGAACGCCAATACGGCGAGGGTGAGACCGCGGTACACGCGCTGCGCGGCGTTTCCCTCGAGGTCGAGCGCGGCCACCTTGTGGCGGTCATGGGCCCCTCGGGCTCGGGCAAGTCGACGCTCATGCACATCCTTGCGGGGCTCGACAAGCCGACCAGCGGCACCGTGACGATCGCCGGCACCGAGATCACCGGCCTCGACGACGCTCAGATGACGCGCCTGCGCCGCGATCACATCGGCTTCGTCTTCCAGTTCTTCAACCTGCTGCCGATGCTGAGCGCCGAGGAGAACGTGCTGCTGCCGCTGTCGATCGCCGGCGAGAAGCCGGATGGGGCGTGGCTCGAGCAGCTACTGGCGAAGACCGGGCTCGCCGACCGGCGCCGTCACCGGCCCTCGGAGCTCTCGGGCGGCCAGCAGCAGCGCGTGGCGATCGCCCGCGCGCTGGTCACCAAGCCGACGATCCTGTTCGCCGATGAGCCGACCGGGAATCTCGATTCGAAGACCGGTGGCGAGATCCTCGAGCTGCTTCGCGACTCCGCACGCGATTACAACCAGACGATCGTGATGGTGACCCACGAGGCGCGCGCCGCCGCGATCGCCGATCGCATTATGTTCCTCGCTGACGGACTGATCGTGAAGGAGCTAACCGACACGGATGCTGCCCAGGTGCTCGAAGTGATGAGCACGCTGCAGTCGTGACCAGGGTCGCGCTACGCGGGCTTCTCGGACGCAAGCTCCGCGCCGCCCTGACGGCGTTCGCGATCGTGCTCGGGGTCGCGATGGTGAGCGGGACGTTCGTGTTGACCGACACGATCAAGGCGGCGTTCTCGACGGTGTTCACCACCGTCTACCAGAACACCGATGCGGTGATCAGCGGCAAGAGCGCGATCTCGGGCAACAACAACGGCAATGGACCGACGACGCCCTCGCTGCCGGCGTCGCTCCTGACCCAGGTGCGCGCACTCCCGTCGGTCGGCGCCGCATCGGGAGGCGTCTCGGACACCGCTCAACTCGTCGGCCGGAACGGGAAGGTGATCTCGAGCGGCGGCGCGCCCGGTCTGGCGTTCAGCTACTCGCCCGCTGGTGCGCACTTCAACCCGCTCACGCTGACCAGCGGCCGCTTCCCGACCAGCCCGGAACAGATCGACATCGACGCCTCGACCGCGAGCAAGCACAACTACAAGGTCGGTGACGCGATCGGGGTTGTCGCGCGGGGACCCGTGGAGCGGTTCCGGATCGTCGGGACGGTCCAGATCGGCGGCGTCTCCTCGCTCGGCGGCGCCACGATGGCGATCTTCACGCTGCCCAAGGCGCAGCAGCTGTTCAACAAGCAGGGCAAGTACGACACGATCAGCGTCGCCGCCAAGCACGGCTACACGCCGCAGCAGGTCGTGAACCAGATCAAGCCGCTGCTCGGGCCGAGCGCCCAGGTGAGAACCGGGCAGGCGCAGGCGCAGCAGGCGACGAAGGACACCAGCGGCTTCCTCAACATCTTCCAGGACTTCCTGCTCGCGTTCGGCGGGATCGCGCTGTTCGTCGGGAGCTTCGTGATCGCCAACACGCTGTCGATCACGATCGCCCAGCGCACGCGGGAGCTGGCCACGCTCCGCACGCTGGGCGCGTCCCGTCGCCAGGTCCTCCGCTCGGTACTGCTCGAGGCGTTCGCGATCGGAACGCTCGCGTCGATCGTCGGGCTGTTCCTCGGCCTGCTGCTGGCCAAGGCGCTCAACTCGCTGCTGGTGTCGTTCGGGATCAACTTGCCGCAGGCGTCGACCGTGTTCAAGACGCGGACGATCGTGATCTCGCTGCTGGTCGGGATCGTCATCACGATGATCGCCGCGGTCCGGCCGGCGCTGCGCGCGACGCGGGTTGCACCGATCGCCGCCGCGCGCGAGGGCGCGCTGCTGCCGCCGTCGCGCTGGGCCAAGTACGGCCCGCACGCGGCGGCGGGCACGGTCATCGGCGCGATCGTGTTGATGCTGATCGGTCTGCTGGTGAGCGGCCTGTCAACCGGGCTGCGGCTGCTCGCCGTCGGCGTCGGGGCGGTCGCGCTGTTCATCGGCTTCTCGATGCTCGCGCCGAAGCTGGTGCCGCCGCTCGTCAAGGTCCTCGGCTGGCCCGCGACGAAGATCGGCGGTTCGGCGGGCAAGCTCGCCGAGGGCAACTCGGCGCGCAATCCGGCGCGGACCGCCTCGACCGCCTCGGCGCTGATGATCGGGCTGGCGCTCGTCACGCTCGTCGGCGTGCTGGCGGCCGGCCTGCGGACCGGATTCAAGAACAGCGTCAACAAGGCGTTCGTCGCGAACTACGCGATCACGGCCACGAACAACTTCTCGCCGATCAGCCTGTCCTCCGAGCAGGCCGTGCGGAGCGTCCCCGGAGTGACCGGCGTCGTGGGCGTGCGGGCCGGCGACGGGAAGGCGTTCGGGTCGCACATCAACGTGACGGGCGTTCCCCCGAACGCCAGCGAGGCGATCAAGGTCGATTGGCAGGCGGGCGGCCCGGGCATTCCGGCGCAGCTCGGAAACGACGGCGCGTTCGTCGACAAGGCCTACGCCAAGGCCCAGCACCTGGAGGTCGGCTCCCCGCTGTCGGTCGAGACTCCGACCGGTCGGTTCCTGCAGCTGAAGCTCATCGGCATCACCAACCCGCCGAAGGGCGCGTCGCCGTACGGAGACGTCTCGATCTCCCAGGCGCTGTTCGATCGTGAGTACCAGAACCCGCAGAACCTGTTCACGTTCGTCAACATGCAGGGCGGCGTCACCCAGGCCAACACCAGCACGCTCAGCGCGGCCCTGGCTGGGTTCCCGGACGCCAAGCTCCAGACGAAGTCGCAGTTCATCAACAACCAGCTGCAGGGCCTCACCCTGCTACTCAATCTGCTGTACGTGCTGCTGTCGCTGTCGATCGTGGTCAGCCTGTTCGGGATCGTGAACACGCTGGTGCTGACCGTGTTCGAGCGGACCCGCGAGCTGGGGATGCTCCGGGCGCTGGGAATGAGCCGGCGTCAGGTGCGCCGCATGATCCGCCACGAGAGCGTCATCACCGCGCTGCTCGGCGCGGCGTTCGGGATCCCGCTGGGCATCCTCCTGGCGGCGCTGATCGGCGCCACGATCAACTTCGGTACGTTCACGATCCCAGTCGGGACGCTGATCGTGTTCGTGATCGCCGCCGTGATCGCTGGGCTGATCGCGGCGATCTGGCCCGCGCGGCGCGCCGGGCGCCTCAACGTGCTCCAAGCGCTCCAGTACGAGTAGCGGCTCAGCCGGTCGGTCGCCCTACGGCGGCAACAGGGCGATCGACGAGGTCCCGTGCCCGACGAGCTTGCCCTCGCCGCTGCGGGCATCGGCCTCGGCGAAGGCCACCTGCCGGCCGACGCGGAGCGCCTTTCCCGTGATCTCGAGCTCGCCGCTGTCGGACCGCAGCGGACTCAGGAAGCTGACCTTGATCTCGATCGAGCTGATGGCGACGCCGGCGGGGAGCAGCGACTGGACCGCACAACCGCACGCCGAGTCCAACAGCATGCACAGCAATCCGCCGTGGACGATGCCGGCCGGGTTGTAGGTGGATTCGTCGGGCGTGCAGCGGAACACCGCTTCGCCCTCGGCGACCGAGGACAACCGGGCGCCGACCAGGGCGGCGAACGGCGGGACCGGCAACTTGCCGTCGATGATTGCCTGCAGATGCTCGCGCCCGGTGATCGAAGCGCCGGCCGCGGCCGAGATTGCAGGGTCGTACCAGCTGACGGTCTTGCTCCGTGGGTTTCCCCAACCGTCCACGGTGAGTGTTCGATCGTCGCTCATCCGGATCGCTCGACGTTCTGGAGCCGCACCTGACCGCGGGCGATCATCTTGCGATCCTCGGGCCGTCGGATCTCGACCTGCCATAGCTGCTGCGTGCGTCCCTGGTGGATCGCGGTGGCCTCGACGTTCAGCCGGCCGCCGCGGTGAGGACGGACGAAGTCGGTGAGGTTCGAGACGCCGACCGCCTGCATGCCCTGGTCCTTGACGGCTTCGAACGCGCCCGTCGTCGCGAACGTTTCAATCACGGTCGTGTAGAGCCCGCCGTGGACGAGCCCCCACGGCTGGTGGTGGCGCTCATCGGCGGCGACCGACCCGGTCACGTGCGTCGGGCCGCGCTTGTCGAACTCGATCTCGAGCAGGCGCATGAACTCGCTCGCGCCGGTCGGTTGGTCGGTCATCGCCGCGGAGTGCATCACACATTCTCGCTGCCGGCGGCGACGAGGCCGGTGGCTGCGATCGGGGCCGGCTCGGACACGACCGCCGGCGCCGGACGCCGCCGCCCGAGCAGCAGGAATCCGACCACGCCGCCGGCGAAGGCGATCGAGGCGGTGACGGTCCATCCGCGCTGGTACGCGGCCAGCACCTGCGCCGGCGAATGAGGCGAGCCGAGCACCGCGATCAGGACTGCCACGCCGATCGCTAGCCCGACCTGGCGGAGCATGTTGACCACGGCCGAGCCGGTGGCGAACGAGGTCGGCGGGAGCGACGCGGCGGCGGTCCCCATCATCGTCGGCAGGGTCAGGCCGACGCCGATCCCGGTAAGCAGCAGCCCGCCGAGCACGTCGCCGACGTAGTCCGGGTCCAGCCCGGCCGCGAGCGCCATCCAGGCCATGCCCGCGGCGAAGATCGTCGACCCGGCCGCGATCACGGCGCCGGCGCCGAAGCGCGCGATCAGCGGGCCGGCGACCAGGAACGAGAACAGCGGCACCATGATCGGGCCCGGGACGATCGACACGCCGGTCGTCAGCGCCGACCAGTGCCACACGTCCTGCGCCCACAGGACCCGCGAGAGCAACATCGCGCCGAACGCGATTGAGAACAGCACCGCCACCGCGGAGGCACCCGTGAACGGCCGTACGCGGAACAGCGCGCGGTCGATCAGCGGATTGTGATGGCGGGCGGTGCGAACCGCGAACAGGGTGAGTAGGACGACGGCGAGCGCGAGCACGCCGATCGTCCGCGGGTCTCCCCAGCCCCAGCTCCCGCCCTCGACCAGCCCGAGCGTGAGCGCTCCCACGCCGGCGGTGATCAGCACCGCGCTGAGCCCGTCGGGCCAGGGGATCGGGTGTCCGGGCACCTCGGGCAGCAGGCGCCAGCCGGCGATCAGCGCCGCCACGCCGATCGGCAGGTTCACCAGGAACACCCACCGCCAGCTCGCGGCCACGAGCAAGCCGCCTACCGCCGGGCCCAGCGCGGCGGCGATACCGCCCACCGCGGTCCAGGTGCGGACCGCGCCCTGGCGGCGCTCGGCCGGGAACGTGGCCAGGATCAGCCCCAGCGAGGTCGGCGTCAGCAACGCCGCGCCGGCCGCTTGGAGCACGCGAAAGCCGACCAGCATCGGGAGGCTGGTCGCGGCGGCGCACGCCGCCGACGCCGCCACGAACACCGCGACGCCGAGCAGGAACCCGCGCTTGCGGCTAAATCGGTCGGCGAGGCGACCGAACAGCACGAGCAGCGACGCGTACACGATCGCGTAGCCGTTGAGCACCCAGGAGAGGCCGTCGAGGCCGGTGGAGCCGAAGCTCCGGGACATCTGCGGGAGTGCCACGTTGACGATGAACAGGTCGAGGCTCGCCAGCACGACGCCGGCGCAGACGATCACCAGCACGAGGTTCGGGGTGGGGTTCGGATTCGGGTTCCGGTTCGAGTTCGGGCTCCGGTTTGGGTTTGGATTCCGGTTCGGGTTCCGGTTCGAGGTTCGCGAGGATCCGCTCGCTCGCTTGCGATCGCGCCGGGAGAGCTGACTTAGAGAGGGCATAGCCAGGCATCCTAGCAATGCTGGCTTATGGAGTCAAAAGTCAGCTATGATGTGCGTATGTCCGAACCCGCCACCGTCCGACTGACCGGCGTCCTCGATCCCCGCGAGGGGTGGAGGGCCGAGCGTTGCACGATCGCGAAGGCCGTCGACGTCCTCAGCACCCGCTCGGCGATGCTGATCCTCCGCGAGGCGTTCTATGGCACCACCCGCTTCGACGAGTTCGCCGAGCGCGTCGGGATCAGCGAGCCCGTGACCGCGGCGCGGCTGCGCGAGCTCGTGGACGAAGGCCTGCTCGAGCGCGAGGATTACCGCGAGCCAGGCCAGCGGACCCGCCAGCAGTACCGGCTCACGGAGAAGGGCGCCGAGCTGTTCCCGGTGCTGGTGGCGCTGATGCAGTGGGGCGACCGGTGGCTCGACGAGCGCGGCGGACCGCTCGAACTGCTCCACCGAGACTGCGGCGAGACCGTCGGCGTCGAGGTGCGTTGCGCCGCCGGCCACCGTGTCGAGACGGGCGAGATCGACGTCGCCCGTCGCCGGCGGTAGCCGGCGCTACGAACGGCGGGCGCCTGGGGGAGGGTGCAGCGACTCCGTTGGCGGAGGCGGCCAGGGCCTCAACAACCTGCAAAAGCTGCCATTTGACGCGTCTGCGCCGGACCGTGTCATGTTGCGCCTGCCCCACATGCCTGATGTGCCACGGTCCGTCCCAGATACGCGAATTCGCATGATTTGCAGGTCGGCGCCGGCGCTCTGACGCTTTCCTTGCGATTTCGGCTGTTGCGGCTGTTCCGGGCTGTGGTGCGTCCGCGATCGGCGCTAGTGGCCGTCGGCTGACGCCGGCGGCGGCTGGGGGCCGCGCCGGCGCGCGAGTGCCTCCAGCACCGCGGCCTCGTCGACTCCCAGATCTGCGAGCACCGGCGCGATCTTCTCATCGCGCGTGAGCGCGAGCAGCACGTCGCGGGACTCGATCTCCGCGCGGCCGTCGTCGAGCGCTCGCCCGGCGGCGAGGACCAGCAGCCGGCGTGCGCCGGCGCCCGGGCCGACCCGGATCCACTCTTCGAACCCGGACCTTTGCTGCTCCCGCTGCTGCTCGGCGGCCGCGCGCAGCGGCGGGCCGGTGTTGGACACCCTCCGGATGATCTCGCTGCGGACCTTGTCGGGGCTGACGTCGAGATCGCCGAGGATCCGCGTGGCCGGCCCCTCGTTCAGCGCCACCAGCCCGAGCAGGATGTGCTCGGTGCTGATGTAGGTCTGGCCGAGGCCGAGCGCCTCCTGGAGGGCGAGTTCGAGCGTCTTCTTGGCCCGCTCGGTGAACGGGGCGTGGCCCGCGGTTGCCGCCTGCCCGACGCCGACAGTCCGGACGACCTCGCCGCGCACCCGCTCGACTGTGATGTCGAACGAGCCGAGGACGTGCGCGGCGGTCCCGTCCCGCTCGCGGAGGAGTCCGAGCAGGATGTGCTCGGTCCCGATGTAGTCGTGCTTGAACCCGTT
>Ga0116217_10002184_pt1 | contig 18308 bp, 18 predicted proteins | sample Sb_taG_6_FD_89697 | JGI IMG/M metagenome (GOLD analysis project Ga0116217, IMG submission 89697) | Peat soil microbial communities from Weissenstadt, Germany - Sb_50d_4_PS metaG | ecosystem: Environmental > Terrestrial > Soil > Wetlands > Peat | place: Germany: Weissenstadt | collected 2010-09-21 | reverse complement strand
GCCCTTGAAAACTGAGAAATCAACCGCATTCTGAGCGATCCGGACGACGAGAAGATGACGCACATATCCACATGTCAACAGTCTAAGACTAATGCAACGTAACCCCATTTTGGGATCGCACCCTTATTCATTCATGAATTCGACAAATCCGCAATCGAAGAAAGGCCCGCACAAGGTCAACGTAGGGTTGCATGACGCTCCTTGAATATCGACGCACGTACCTATTGATCAAGTGTTGCGTCTTGTTCTGTGCGGAATGTCGGTCATTTTCACAACTGTACGTACTCGCATGTGAGTGATCGTCTGTATAGAGTTACTACAATAAAACCTGGAAAACTACTGTCTAAAGCACCGGTCAGGCTTCCCCGGTCTACTGACCGTTTTCGTTGCTTTCATAGGCCCCGATGTCGATTCCATGACCCCGGGGTCGAGTATTTCCCTTGAGATCTTTCCGGGGCGCGCTCGCTGTGGTTCCGGCATCAATCGCTGGACTCTTCGAGGATAGGCGGTAGTCATTCGCCTCAGGGTTAAAGAAGAGTTGGAATGGGGTGGCAATGAAGGAGTGGATGTCTTTGCCCAAGCCTTGCCATTCGCCGAACGGCAACTTGCTGCCATCCGAGTAAAAGCGGTTCTTGACCACGTTGTAATCGCTTCTAAGGCCAGTCAGATCTCCAGAGAGCAGATCGATGCTCGCGGAGGAAGGGTTAGCGGAGTAAAGAATGTTGTTGAGGACGGTGTTCCCAGAACTGTCGTCAACCATCCGGAGTGCAGCGCCTCCGTCGGCGGCTGTCAATACGGTGTTGTTGACAACAATGTCGCGCCTCGACCCTTCCGCCGAGTTGACCTTATAAAGGGAAATCCCCTTACCGTGAGCAGCATAAATCAGGTTGTTTTGGATTCGAGAGTCTTGGACCCCGTCGCAACTGATGGCCTGTCCGGCACTGGAAAAGCCTACGTTGTAGATGATGTTATTCTCGATCAGGGCGTTATAGTTGATGCCGGGGTTGCCCTGACTGACATCGCCATTATTGTGGATACCGTTACCGCCGCAGTTGTAGACGGTGTTGCCGCTGATTGTGTAATTCAGGCTGCTGTTGGCAACGTAGATGCCGCTGTCCCCTGTGCCCGAAACAGTGTTGTTCTCGATTAATACCCCATTACTCCAACTCGCATAGATGCCGCACCCGTCAGGGGTTGAGGACTGGCCCATTTGAACCGTGTTGTTCTGAATGACGTTGCCGTAGATCCAGTTGCCCGGCGTGCCTCCCAGCCTGATGGCGGCACCCCATGCTGCTTGACTGGCCTGAGGAATGAAGGTGAACCCCCCGATTGTAAGGTAAGATTGGCCAGAGGCGTTGATCCCGTAATGGTTGCCGGAGGACGACCACGCCTGGTTGATCACCGCCCCGGGCCGGGCGCGAAAGGTGATGCGGGCCGAGGCCGTGCCGCCCCTTGTCACGTTGAAGCCCTGGTAGTTGCCGGCCGGAACGTTGACCGTGTCACCTGCGACAACCTGGTCGGCGGCGTGTTGTAGTGTTTGCCAGGGAGTGACCTTCCTTCCCGTGGCTCGGTCGTTACCCCTTGGAGAGACCCAGTACTCACGTGCTTCAGCGGCTGTCAGGAAGAAGCTGATCCCAGTCAGGATCATCAGCGGTCGAACAAAATTGGCTGTCTCCGTCATCATTCACCCCTCCGTTGCTCGCAGTTCATCGGGAATCCCTGTCGGCCGCTCAGCTTCACCTCCTGTTGCCGGGTAGTTACCTAGACTTGACTTCGGCGATCCTTCCCAGAGTAGCTCATGATCCCGGGCCTCGTCGACCGATCCATCCCAACCCCCTTCGGCAGCTCGGGCCAGATTATACATCTCTCTCGCCGTCACATAGTGGTATTGAAATCGAGGGTTCTCGGCGGCCAACCGTGCAAGGTCCTGGTGAAAGCGGACCATCGGCTCGCCGAGCAGTATCTTGCTGTTCTCCTCAGGGGCTCCGTGGGTGTGCAGCTTGACGAAGAACCAATCTGCTCGGTGGCGAATCTGAACGCGAGCCTGTAGCCACAAATTCAAGCGCGAAAGACTCGGGGGTTGACTTCCCTGAAGGCAGCCGTTCTCCAAACGTGGAAGCAGGCCCCATTTACGGCGCCGCCAGTTGAGCAGCAAAGGGCCCTGGATCATCATCAGGCCGTTGCTTGTCGCCGGACCAACTCCTACGTCAACCCCCCAGTCATGCGACTTGGGTCTGAGAGGATCGTCACATGCATAGTAAATGCTGTTGATCTTCCTGGTCTGTGTGGGGCTGGGCGCGGAGGGCATCGTGAAATCGGCATAGCAACCGGTTTCGCGGAGGACTTCGAGCTCGTTGTTCACGCCGCACCAGCGGCCGTCGGGCCGTGAATTGTCCAGCGCCCAGTTCCCGTGGATGAACGCGTAACGTACTTCCCCGCTGATGCGGTGTCTCGCCAGGAGGCCGTGACGCTGTGACAGAGTTTCTTTGTAAGAAAGCAATTCAGCTCGCAGATTTTCCGTCGTGTCATGATCATGGTGAAGGTGAACCTCGACCTCGCCGAACCCCTTGCGACAGAGTTCCGCCAGGACATCGATGTGCGACGAATCGTACTGCTCGAGCGGGTAAAAGAATGAGTGTCGGGGCGGCATTCCGTCCCTATCCCAAAAAGTCGTGAACCGGCGCGGGTATTCGCACGCCCAGTGCTCGACTCGTGATTGAGCTCGGTCGGCGCCCACCCGGCCAGTGTTTGGCTCGAAATGATCGACGATGCAGAGCAGCACATGAACCGGATCGTGGATTGAAAACCGAGACCGCCTGCCGACCTGTACAAGATAAGAAATCAACCATGTGCCTAAATAATCGTCTATCATAATTTTCCCGTGGAGACCATCTCGCCGTGGTTGATTTTGCTAAAGGGTTCGGCTGATTGTGCCGAGCCCGCGCCGTAAGCGACCTTGTTCCAGGATCGTGGTGCTCGGCCCGTGATCCAGACCCAGAAAGCCAGCCAGGCCGCGGCATTGAGAACCAGGAACGACGAGGCTGCGGAAGCGATGCGCAGCCGAGATCCGATCTCCGCGCGAATACCCGCGAGGGCGACCAGGTACATGAAGATCTGAGACCAGAATGCGGCTTGGTAAAAAACGCCCCGAGCGAAACAGCTCGAGATCAGCAACAACAACAGCGCCCATGGAACTGCTAGGCGACAGAGCTTGTGCGACAGGAATTGAAACCAGATCGGATTCCGCCAGGGCGACAGCACTCCGAGAAGCCGGCCGAGGAGTTGAAAGTTCCCGCTGAGCGTGCGAACCTTGCGACGGAATTCGTCCCTTGGACGCTCGGGCAAGTGGTCGAAGGCCAGCGCTCGTTCGTCATGAACGACCCGAAATCCCTGCATCACCACTTGGATGGGCCAGTACACATCGTCCAAGATCGTTCCGTGCGGGATGGGTTTGAATAGCTCGCGTCGCACCGCCGCGATCGAGCCGCTGACCCCGACCGTCGAATGCACCCGGCTCTCTTGCCGCCGCAACCATTTCTCGAACCGCCAGTAAAGGCCGACGCCGGCCATGACTCCGGGAGAACTCTCCACGACAAGGTCACCGCTCACCGCCCCGATCGTGGGATCGGAGAAATTTTCCACCAACCGTTCGAGAGTGTGGTTCGCCCAGGTTTGGCGAACGTCGGCAAACACCAGGATCTCATGGCGTGCCGCTTCGCAACCCACGTTCAAGGCCGCGGCTTTACCGAGATTTGTAGACAACTCTATGACGTGTAAGAAATCACCGGAAAACCTCCGCGCGCAATCGGCCGTTCGATCGGTCGATCCGTCGGAAACGACGACGATCTCTCCGTGAAGACCGGACGTCGCCAACAACCTAGATAATTCCGAGAGGCGTCTTTCGACGGATGTCTCTTCGTTGAAGGCGGTCATGATGATCGTGACCGAATGTTGACCAACCCCGCCACGAACGACCGGCTTCTCACGAAATCTCGCAACCAGTCCGATGACTATCGGGTAGATAACGTATGTGTAAAAGACGACGCACGTCGTAATCCAAAAACAACCCTTGGCGATGTTCGTCGCGAGCTCCATTGCTAGTCGAGAGATCCGCGCAGTTAATGAAGCCACGCCGCCGCTGATCGGCGTGTCGGTTTCCTCAACGTCGACACGGGAGGGAATATAGCCGACTGCTAATGCAGCGCCTCACGCGTCGAGCACCGTCGGTAGCAAACCGTCATTTGGTGGACCACATGACCACATTGCCGGCGAGAGCCGTCGTCCCCGGCAAACGCAATAAGAGATTATCGACCCGACCAAGGATCCGGAGCACCGGCAAATACGTAGTGATGCAATCAGCCCGTCTGAGGATGCGGAAATGCCGAAGTTGAAGATCCGGGAAATACTTCCGCACAATCGCGAACTCGGAGTCGCGAAAGGGCTGTTCGTCCGGTGTCACATCGGTTCGAACAGGAACGAGTTGCCTAAGCGCTTTGAGCCACCGAGCATAAGCGATCGGTTCGCTTGCAATGAACATGCCACCGGGTTTGAGAGCACGATCGATCTTGTTCATCACGGCTTCGAGTGAATCGACCAGGTGGTGAAGGACCGCATCGCACCAAACGATGTCGTAGATTTCCTCTCCGAGGCTTTCAGCTTCAACGACGTTTTCTACATGAAACTTCACATCGAGCCCCTGCAGTGCCGCGCGTCGCCTTGCCACATCAATTGAACAGGGTGATATGTCAATTCCACTCACCTGGGCTCCGCAATAAGCCAGTTCCACGGATGTCACTCCGTCGCCGCAGCCTACTTCGAGGACCCTCTTTCCCTTTAGGTCTCCCGCCAAGGCAAACATCATTTCCTTCGAGAACAAATGCGGCCAGCGCGGAGATGCGTAGCGTTCCAGAGTCGCCTGGTTGATCGGCGCAAGGCTCGCTTGGGATGCGACGCGGTCAAAGAATGCTCGCTCGGTCTCATAGTTGGTGGGCATGAGGATTCCTCGAGTTTGAGAACCCAGACTTAGGGAACAAGTAGGGCCAGGGGGGCGATGCATAGCGTTTGAGGGTGGCCGGGTTGATCGATTCAGCTCTAGCACGGGATGCGATATGATCGAAGAAGGTCCGTCCGGCCTCAAATCTGTTATTCATATGAGCTCCTTATATACAAATCGATTACCGTTAGATAGCACATGCGAATGCGAGTTTCACAGCGACGTCTAAATCACTCATAGAAGTCTCGCGCAACGCCTGGCACAAGAGGATCCGACACGATCGGGGGTTCTTCACGAGCCCAGAGTCGAGAGGTGAGCGCGAATCTCATCGAGTCGCGCCTTCCAGCTCTGGTCGCGAACAAGTTCACTTCTCTCTCGACGCGGGCCGGGGTTCTCGAGTGCCAAGCCAACGAGACGCACAAAGTCGTGACGGTCGCTGGCGGTCAGGCAACATCCCAGCGTGGCGACTTCCGGTATGGCGGTCGAGACGACCGGCAGGCCAGCGGCGAGATACTCACGAGCCTTCAGTGGGTTGGCGTTCAAGGTGACCTCGGAAATCGGAAACGGGATGATGGCAACATCAAAACCCCTGCAATAAGATGGGAGAGCAGAATAGGGTTTGCGGCCCAGCACGTGTACGTTCCGCAGGCTGCGGAGACGGGAGACGTCCATTCTCACGTTTCCGAGCATGACGAGTGAGCCATGGGAGAACTGCTGAGCCAGATGGACTAACAGATCATCGTCGATCCAATCTTCAGCGATTAGTCCGAAGTAGCCGATGACCGGTCGCGGCAGATGGTTAATCTCCTCAGGTATTACGGTGCCGGGATCGAGGGCGCGTCGGAAATGCTCGAAGTCCACGCCGTGTCGAACCAGCACGGTTCGAGGATTCTCGCCTGACTTCGATCGAAGAAGGCGATCCGATGAGACGATCACCAAGTCCGCCCTGCGAAGGAGGGACCGTTCCGTCTCGGCCAGCGCGCGCGAGGACACCCCGGAGAAGGCAGTGTACTCATCAACACAGTAATAAATCACTTTAGATTCACCAAGCATCCCCGCAATTACGCCGGCAGCAGGGTTAAAAACCCAGTTGATCGGGTTCTTGAACCCAAGTTTTTTCATCGCACGAAGAACCTGGAATCGGAGGAAATGACGATTAACCTGCTTGCCGACCCTTCCATAGAACGGTATGGCTAGGGGGTTAAGAACAAAGATGTTTGGCTCGAGCTGTTGGAGGGGTGTTGCTGCCGACCGAAGCTTCTGAAGCGCGCGGCTCATGTCAGCTTTGGAGACGACAGAGGGGGTGCGGTACCCGATCGAGTTAACCCAGAGAATGCGGTTGTCACGGGACAACAGCCGCATCAAGTGGGTCTTGGAAAGAGGGTCTCCGCTCCAGTCGTGGCTAAAGCACACCATGTCTCGATCGACAAGCGGGTCTGAAGCGGCAAGCATGGGTACAAACTTTTCGGAATTGGAGGCGACGAGGTTCATGCAAACCCAAAAGGCTGGATCCGCCGCAAGAGCGGATCAGCTCGAAAAGACGGAATGAGTCCGAGAGGAAGCGTGTTGAAGGATCCCTTTGAACACTTGCGCGAGCTCCGCCGCCGCGTCATCGTGACTGCGTGGCCAGAGCTCTGCAGCAAGGGCCTTGGGCTGCCGCGAAGACGCCGCCAGGTGGTCCGCGACCGCTTGAGCAAGTTGCTCAACGTTGCCAGGGCAAACGAGCTTACCGCAACCTTTTCCGGCGATCTCCGTGATTCCTCCCACACGGCTGGCCACGAACGGTGCCCCAGTCGCGATTGCTTCGAGAAGCACGATGGGGACTCCCTCAGAGAGACTGGGAAGCACAAAGAGATTGCATGCGCGATACCAATCGGCCAGTTGGTCATGCGGACGGGCTCCCAGCAATTGGACGCGATCGTTCAGGCCGGCTCGAGACACCTGTCGCTGGAGTTGAGTCCGTAAGGGCCCCTCGCCGATCAGCACACATCGGAAAGACAGCCCACGCTGATCCAACAGAGCGCAGGCAACTATCAGTGTACTGACCGACTTGACGGGCACGAGATTCCCGATGTAAAGCACAATCGGCTCGTTGATCCCAAGACCGAGCCGAGTGCGGGCCTCGCACATCGGACCGGGATGAAACAGGGCGGTGTCGATCCCGTCATAAATCACGTGGACGCGATCAGTATCTACACCCGAACTGACAACTCGAGATGCAAGATCCTGGCTGACTGCCACTATCCCATCGGCACTTCGGAGAGCTTCAATTGTACGCTTCTTTCGACCAGGATGACGTTCCAATCCCCAGAGCAGGTCACAGCCGTGGACCTTGATCACCACCGGAAGCCCGGCTTGACGTCCCAATTTCACTCCAGCCCACCCATCGGGGTAGGCCCAAGGAGCGAAAACAATGTCTGGGGAGAAATCACGAACCGCCCGATGGAAAGAGAGCTTCACCGATCGCTCGAAAAAATAGCCATACTTGCTCCGGAGCATCTTAGGCGTGTAATAATAACGTGGATGCTCGACGGGGATTCCATCGCAGACTACACGCCGGCTCCCGGAGAGACGAGGCTTTTGGCGTAGGACTGAGGCCAGTTCTGTCACCCAGGATATTGGCGAAATCACCCGAACGGGGTGTTCTTCGTTTAGTGCTCCGATCTGTTGCCGGTTAAACGTCGCACGGTTGGGTTCGTACGGATTGGGGTAGAGGTTGGTAAGCACCAGCACACGCATCGCTGAGGGTCCTCCTTGGCTGGATTATGGATTGTTCAGTGGCAGAGATCAATCCAATGCATTTTGCGGACTTGAACGAGCCCCTCCGGATGAGGAGCAATGGTCGCTTTCCGTGACGCTATCACACCACGCCTGAAACATAAGCACATGCCAAAGATGCTGTTGCCAATTTCTCCTGCCCGTGAGATGTTCGGACCATTTTGCTCGAATCGGCCCGGGATCGAGAAGCCCCTGATTTCGAAGCCGCTGGTGGTCGAGGAGAGCTTCCGCCCAATCCCGCATGGGCCCCCGGATCCAGGAATCGATCGGCACGCAGAAGCCCATCTTGGGCCTGTCGACCAGTTGGCGAGGGACGTGGCGATAGAGGACCTGTTGCAACAACCACTTCCCCTGACCATCCCGAACTTTTAACCGCTGTGGCACGTGCCAGGCATACTCCACGACCCGATGATCAAGGAGCGGGGCCCGCGACTCCAGGCTCACGGCCATGCTAGCCCTGTCCACCTTGGTCAAAATATTATCGGGGAGGTAATTCATTGTATCGAGATACGCGAGTCTGTCGATGATGTCGTCAAGATTAGGACGATGTGATCGATCAGGGTGCCGATACCGGGGAGTGCTCTCGCCATTCTGAAGAACAAGGTTGCTCTCTTCATCGAGGGCGGGCGAGCAAGTTGCCCACTTCGAGACCAAGCACTGGTATACGTCTTCGGGACAATTGGAGTGGCCGATCATCGCTGCGAGTTTGTGAATCTTGTCTCCGGTCCCATCCTCTCCGATCCGCATGCCAGGGAAAGAACGGATCCCTCGGAGGATGTGATCCCAGCCGTCGACCGACAGCATCCCCAGGGTTGCACCCGCCGCTTTGCGCAACGGCCGCGGCATCCAGCGCATCTTGTTCCACAGGCTACGAGAGCGGTGGTACCACGAGTATCCTGAGAAAAGCTCGTCTCCTCCGTCCCCCGATAGACTAACGGTCACGGACTGATGCGCCAGTTTCGACACGAGGTACGTGGGAATTTGGGAAGAATCGGCAAAAGGCTCGTCATACATCGACGGCAGTTTTGGAATGACGGCCTGGGCCTCTTCGGGGGTGACATAAAGCTCTGTGTGGTCCGTTCCCAGGTGACGCGCCACCTCCTTGGCAAATCGAGCCTCGTTGTACTTCTCCTCTCCGAATCCGATCGTGAAGGTTCTGATCGGACGAGAGCTATTTGCCTGCATGAGGGCAACGATGGTCGACGAGTCGATTCCGCCCGAGAGGAACGCACCGAGTGGGACGTCGGCAACCATCTGTTCTGCAACAGCCTCGCGAAGGAGGTCCTCGAGATGGTTTATTGCCTCCGCATCGGATTCCGAGAAAGGGATTTTGCGGCAGTTCTCGATGCTCTCATCAAGCGACCAGTATGCCCTGGGCTCGGGTTGATGCTCCCAAGAGGTTCGATCAACGCTCAGAATCATTCCTGGGGAAAGCTTGAAGATACCTTGAAAGATCGATCTGGGCGCTGGGATATAGCCATAGCAGAGAAACTCCCTCAGAGCGAATCGGTCGACTTCGGCTTGGAAACCGGGAAACGCTCGAAGAGCCTTGATCTCCGAGCCGAACAGAAACGTGTTTCCCATCCAGCCATAATAAATCGGCTTTTCCCCGAGTCGATCCCTCACCAAATGGAGTTGTCGTTCCTTACAGTCCCAAACCGCAAACGCGAACATGCCGACAGTGAGCTTGACGGCTGTTTCCAGCCCCCAAGCTCCAATCGCCTCAAGCAGAACCTCGGTATCCGAATGGCCCCTCAATCCGGTTACTCCGGCCTTCTCCAACTCGGATCGCAACTTCCTGTGATTGTAGATTTCTCCGTTGAACGCGATGACATATCGGCCATCCCGGGAGACCATCGGCTGATGGCCATGGGGGGAAAGATCAACGATTGAAAGACGGCGAAAAGCTAAGGCGATCCCTGCCTCAACGTCTGTCCAAACACCCTCATCGTCGGGGCCTCGGTGTCGGAGAGTCCCACCCATTCGCAACGCCGCCGAGATCAGATCGTTGCGGCTGGCATCGGTCCTGTTACGGAAGAAACCTGCTAAGCCACACATTGATTGGTTTTCAACCTGCCTCACTTAAGACCTGGATCGATGGAGAAAACGCGAACCGGATAGATCTCCCTCGGATCTTCACCCCTTGTTAGACAAGATCCGACGTTTGGGCATGCCCGTGCATACGGCACAAGTGACTGAGTTCACTGTACAGGGTCAGGTGATTTTCGACCATACGCTTGATACTGAAGAGGCGCGAGGACCGATCACGGCTATTCTCACCGAAGGTCCGTGCGAGCCGCTCGTCTCGCAGGATCGTCGAGATCGCCGCCCGTAGCCCTATCACATCGTCTGGCCGGACGAGCAGGCCGGTTACCCCGTCCGCCACGACTTCCGGAACACCGCCCACAGCCGTAGCAACGACGGGTAGGCCGACCGCCATTGCCTCAATAGTGGGCATGGAAAAAGACTCTCTACGAGATGCCAGAACGAACAAATCCCAGTCGGCCAAGACCTTCGAAACATCATTCCTCAAACCCAGGAAATGCACTCGACTCCCGACCGAAAGGTCCCTCGCTTGCTGCTCCAACTCCGCTCTTAAAGGGCCATCTCCGACGATCATAAGGTGACGATCGCTTCCACGATCGGCGAGCAACGGAACGACCGCTCGGATCAGGATGTCCAGCCCTTTGATTGCAACGAGCCCCGCAACGGATACGATCAAGGTTGAGGACCCAGCCAGACCTAATTCCGCCCTTAGCGTTCCCTTGCTGCGGATCTGGGGAACCTCGCACCCATTGTGAATCACCTTACAGCGGTTTACCATCGGGTTGCGTACGGGTCTCGGATTTCAGCCCGAATAGCCGGGCTTGTCGATTCGCCTATTGCGCGATTCGAGGGTAAACCGCTGTAGGCCCTAAACCAGCGTAATGCGTTGTTTGACATAGGGCTGACAATGGGTCCCATGCCGGAAATTGCTGGGCGAAGTGATCCGAAGCAATTCGGGACGAGGTGACGATTTCAAGTGAGGGCTGCTCCGAATTCTATCGTTTCGTTTTCTCCCGTATTTGACGGGCTCCAGGCCATTGTCAGTCGCATGTCAATCAACCCGTTAGGCTGGTTTAGGGTCTAGGCCAGGAATTCCATCACCCGGCCTGCCACGGCATCCCAGGTGTAATGGTTGCGGACCTTCTCCCACCCCGCCCGCCCCATCCGGGATGCCGCCTCGCGGTCGCGCAGGAGCGACCGCAGGGCGACGGAGAGGGCCGCCGCATCCCCCGGCGGCACCACATAGCCGGTGACGCCATCCTCGATGATCTCGGGCACGGCCTCGACGTTCGTCCCGACGCACGGCAGGCCGAAGGCCATCGCTTCGAGGAACACCAGCCCGAACGGCTCGCGGAGCGTGGGCAGGGCGAAGGCGGAGGCGGAGGCGGCGGCATACAGGGCCGGCATTTCGCCGTGCCCCAGCCTGCCCGCCCAGGTGACGCCGGGGAGGGGCCCGCCCGCCGGGGGGCCGACGATCACCAACCGGGCCTCGGGGACGTCCCCCCGCGCCGCCCGGAACGCCTCCAGCAGCGCCGGGCCACCCTTGCGGGCGAAGTCCTTGCCGACGAACAGGACGGTCGGCGGCCAGCCCGGGGGGCCCGCCGGCTCGCCCGGCAGCGGGTCGAGGTTGGGGCCCGCCCCGATGACGTGGACGCGGCCGGGGTCCACCCCGTAGTCGTCGATGACCGACCGCCGCACGAAATCGCTCATGGTCAGCACCGCGTCGGCCGCGTGGTACGCCGCCCGCTCGGCCGCCTCGTAATCACCGCTCATCCGCCCAGCGTCGGGCAGCCCGTCGACCTTCGTGTACCGCTTCGAGATCGCGTAGGTGTGGTCGATGTAGAGCAGGCGGGGCACGGGGGCGCGGGGCGGCGCAAATAGCACGCCCGCCTGGATGACCGCCCCGGGCCGCTCCCTCTCCACCGCCCGCTCGGCCGCCCGGCTCATCCGGCCGAAGGCGAGATCCGTGCAGAGGAAGAAATGCTTCCAGTCCCCGCTGAACTGCCGCCGGGCCGCCAGCACGTTGCGGACGTTGGCGGGGCGGGGCGACGGCAGCTTGAGCCGCCCCATCCGATATGACAGGCCCTCCGCCGCATCGACGACCGTCACGTCGGCCCCGCGCGCCCTCAACGCTCCGGCCAGCGACGCGACCACGCCCGACTGGGCGCCGTAGCTCAGATACAGGATTCGCACGGCTCGCGCCCTCTCGTGTTGTGCTGTTCGTCCGTGATCAGCTCTACCTTAACCTTCTCCGCCCTGCATCCACGTTCGATTAATGAACGAGCGCCAATTTGAGTCAAGGCCACGAATGAGTCGACTAAAGGGGATAGTATTCTGATCCTCGACACATGCCGTTTGAACCCTGACGCTTGTGCGATCTCACTGTGCTGGTGCCAGACTGCGGCGAAACGGCGGTCTCCAGATAATCTGGAAAGCGTCAACGCGGCGGCTACGCCGGCCTCGCTACAGAAGTGGAACGCCGCAACGTCCCAAGCATCCAAGGAGTTGAACCTCCGGAACTCTCGTACTAAAGACCGATCGGCGCTCCTTCCCGTTTGGTTCCATCCATCCAGTCGCCGCTATCCAACGAACACCCATTTCCTGGAAGGTTTGCGCAACCGAAGGGATCGGTTCACCCGCGAGCATGAGTCCGAGTCGAATCCCTCTTCCTCTGCACGACCGGCCGAGCTCAACAAGGAATGTTTCGAACCCCCCAAACTTCTTGGGGACGAGATTGCACACCATCATTATCGCTTCCATTGGCAGCGTCCTCCGGTCCCGGCAACTAACGGAATAGGCAGAAGAGAGTCACGCACGACAACCCGGGACCGAACCCAATCAATGGATCACCGAATCGACCTCTTTGCACCTATTCCCCAGAGTCGCGACAAAGTGTTGGTGGTAGTCGCGAGCCATCCTACCGACGTCATACAAGGACTCGACCTTGGCTCTGCCCGCGGCGCCGAGCTCCCGGGCGCGCGGCGGGTCGGCCAGCAACGCCATGAGCGCGGACTCGAGGCCAGGCTGGTCCCCGGGATCGAATAGCACGCCGGTCCGTCCGTGCTCGATGAGCTCGGGCAACCCGCCCACGCGCGACGCGACCACCGGAATACCGCAGGCCGAGGCTTCCAGCACGGATTGGGGCATCCCCTCCGAGCGGCTGGTCAGCGCGAAGACGTCGAACGCCTGAAGGTAGGGCGCCGAGTTCGGTTGATAGCCCGCGAAATGGACGCTCTCATCCACACCAAGAGAGGCAGCCAGATCGCGAAGCTCACCCGCCAGGGGACCATCCCCGACGAGGATCAAGTGGGCTTCGGGGATCTGTCCTTTCACCTGGGCAAACGCGCGGATCAGTAGCTCTTGATTCTTGACTTCGGTCAGCCGCCCCACGGTCCCGACCACGACAGCCTCCGGTGCAATGCCCAACGATCGGCGGACCACCACCCGATCGTGCCGCTGCCGGAAGACCGAGAGATCGATCCCGTTATGAATCAAGCGCACCTTGCCTCGGGGCACGATCCGGGAGCCGATCACCCCGTCGGCCATGTCCTGAGTGAGGCAGAAGAGGCAGGAGGCATGCATCCCCGCCACCCGGCCGAGCCAGCGCAAGAGGCGACGACCCGCGTAGTCCTCCCGACCGTGTTCCGTATGAACGATCAGGGGAATCCCGAGACCGTGGGAGGCCAGGCCCGTGTAAAAGAGTGGTCCAATCTGATGGGTGTGGACGACGTCGGGCTCGACGGCCTCCAGAACCGACCGGATGCGCGGGACGATCCCCGGCCGGATACCCGGAGTCTTATCGACGCAAACCACCCGGGCCCCCAGTTCCTTGGCCCGGGACGCGAGGGTCCCTGGACGCTCCAAGCACAAGACCGAGCTCTGCTGACCCAGCCCGCATCCTTCCCGAACCTGGTTCAAGACGTTGCGTTCTAGACCCCCGACATCGAGCGAAAGAACGACGTGCATGACTTTCATGATGGAAGCCTATCGCCAAAATCGCTGAGGAACAAAGTCCCGGTGGGCTACGAGCCATGCATGATTCAGCAGAGCGATTCGAGAAAGTCAATCATTCTGAACACATAAGCATCTTCATCGTAAAGTCTTCTGTTCTCGCAAGCGACGGCTCTCATCCGGGCAACACGACCGCGATCCGAAAGCTGATCATAGAGTTTGCCGTAGGAGTCGTATTCGAAGATCGCTCGATAGTTGCGGAGGATCTCCTTGCACGCATCGTACCCGTCCCGCGGTATCGCGATCGGGACCCCCGCGGCCACGCTCATCAGGAACCGGTCAGGTACGGTGTTCCGGAAGCGATCGTCGCATTCACATGCGCCCGTTTCGTAGACGACGAGCGACGCATCAAACTGGGTGGAGTACGCGGCCAGCTCATGCATCGGCATGGGAGCAAAAGTATGGCGAAAAGGATGGTGGGGAAACGATCCCGTTTTGTCACTATGAAAAACGTGTATCTTTTGTTGAATGAGCTGGTCAATGATGCTCAGCACATTGTTCGTTGACTGGCCGTCCCACCAATCCATTCGTCCCAGGAAGATCAGCCTCGGCTGATGAGGACACTCGGGCAGGCGGTGGCGCGGATGGAATGATTCCCCGAAGAGAGGGGGCAAGACCAGAGACGCAACGTGACTTCCGTTGAAGACGCGGCTCGCAAAATAGCTCACCATCGTTTGACTCGGGAAGATTAAACCATCGAGGAACTGCAGAGCATGCCGCATCAACCGATTTTGAAGATAGATCTTCGCACGACTTAAGCCAAGCGGATAACAAAGGACGTTAAGGATGACCTTGACATGGGGTCGCCTCTTCTTGATGGCGATAATCTCGGCAAGGGGATTCGTTCCCCAATATCCTGTTCATCGATCGTTCGGATCAGGCGATTCTCGTGTTCTCTGTCGACCACGCCATGGATCTGAGAACACACGTGTTTCACGCGGTTGCACGTCCGTCCCAAGAGGGTGGGCCGTTTATTGCGGACCCAACCCTCCTCGCGCGCCATGTACGCTGGAAGGTTCAAGGTCGGGATATCGATGCCGACCCGTCCCAGATGGGACCTCAGATTATCGTAATGGTGGGATTGTTCTCCCAGATAGGCAAGTCGCATGTTTTTCGTGTTTCATGAGAAGGCGTTCGTAGCGCGAGTCAGGAGCGGGGGTGCCCGGTGGCCATACATCCCACCTTTGGATGGGGATCGTCTCCCCAGGGTGAATCGGCCGGCGCCCCTGGACTGTGGCCCCTCTCCCGTTGATCCGGCTCGTTCGGCCGGGAAACCTCCGATACGTTCTCGAGGGTCCCGGGCAAGGCCACGACCTTCGATTTCCCGGTAAGAGGCCCTATCTTAGGGCCTACGGATCGGCCATCGCGATCCGTTTGATGCCGATGATCCGGAGGAGAGTGGCGATCAGGCTCTTGGGTCGAGCAAACAACGTCGGCTCGACCTCGCGCTCATAGGGGAAGGGATACCACGCCAGGGAACGCGCGATCATCCCCAGTGCCATCAGGGATTGACCGCACTCTCTGAAATTAACAAAGCTCGTATAGTAGATATAACTATATGACTTTCGACGTAACAGTCGTCGCCCCCTCCACGCCCCCCGCTCGTCGAGTTTCCGGAGCATGCTCACCATGCTTTGATGCACTCGGCTCGCCTGCCGGCTCACGCTCCCCGGGACGACGCGATAACCGGTCAGAGGAGTCTTGAGATTGGCGACCGCCGCGGTCTCACCTATGCGGAGCCAGAGGTCCCGGTCTTCCGGCCCCTGCAGGTTGGTGTCGAACTCGCCGACTCGGTCCAGGACATCCCGGCGAGCAATGACCGAGGAGGTGGCGAGATAGTTTCTCACGACGAGCCGATCCCAAGGTATAAAGGTTACTTTCCCTGATACCTCGCACGACACGTTCGGGAACTCGGGTGCCGGCCAATTGAAGAGAGCTGTACCGAGGATCCCTAGATCGGGATAATCGGCCAAGACCCTCAACTGGCATTCAAGCTTCCTGGGATGCCATACGTCGTCGGAGTCAATAAAAGCGATCCATTTTCCCCTGGCCTCGCGAACCCCGTGGTTGCGCGCCGCCGCGACCCCCTGGTTCGGCTGGCGAACGTAGCGGACCCGGTCCGCATACCGCGCGAGTCGTTCCTGAGTATCGTCGGTGGATCCATCGTCCACCACGATGACCTCCCCGGGTTTCGCGGTCTGTGCCAAGATACTCTCAATCGTTTCAATGAGCAGCTCCCCTCGGTTGTACGTGGGAATCACAACACTCACGGAAGCTTGATCGACCGATCGTGACATGGCAACCCCTTACATAATCTTTCAAATTACAATGCCACTATCGACGATCGAGTTATCCGTGTAGACGAGAATCCCTTTGTATCCGTACCGATCGCTCCACCGCGCGACCTCGGTGACGCGCCTGACGTAGGGCCTTCTCGACGTCGATGGATTGGGGGCTGGAGTAGAACACCTCCACGGGCACGCCGCATCCTGCTTGTCTTGAATTCTCGTGTTGAGCTTCCATCGCCTCCTCCTGCCTTGCAACAGCCCCGGGGATCTCCTGTCCGATCACCTGGGTCGTCTCGCAAGAGCACCGATGACGTCCCTCATCCGTTCGGACCTCTGGGCCTCGGTCGGCACCTCGGTCTTCCGCAACCCAAAGCAGTCGCACCTTTCGTCAAGGAAAGTCGGCCTTCATAGTTAACTTTATGCATTATTTAATCTAACAAATATATATATACCTATACATCCAATTATCCCATTTACTACTAGAAGCCTACACATTCGCCGATTGAACGGCAAAATCGGTGAGGGCAGGTAGCTTTCCGCAAGCGCGACGTATGCGGTCACCACTCCCAGGGGCATGAACGTCGGGATCTCGTAGCTCCGAGTCGACGTGAAGATGCCCACGGAGTAGGACGCGATGATTGCCAGAAGATAGGGCCCGAGCCGCGCCAGTTCGCCATCGGCGATCCAGCGACGACGGCGATTAACCTGGTAGATCCCGAGAAAGGCGCACAAGTGGGCACCGAAGAAAAGCGTACCGCCGAACAGACCTAATTCCGTGTAGCATTGCACGAACGAGTTATGCGCGACCAAGCCGGCCTCCTCGACGAACTTTTCCATGCCGATGCCGAACAGGGGCGATTGCCGTAACAAGATGTAGGCTTCCCCCCAGAGTTTGATCCGCTGCTGACCTGTCCCCTCACTGGTCGTCAAGTTGGTCGTTCTGCCGGCGAAGAGCGCGAACAACAGCGGGAGCGCAAGCGCAATCGGGAAGATGGCTTTTCGGCCGAAACGAGCACCGAGGAACGCCAGAACACCGGCCAGTAAACCGAGGAAGGCGCCTCGTGAATAAGTCCGGATCAGCGCGTCGCCAAGGAGCCAGAGGGGTGCCAGCCAGAGTGGACGCAGCACTCCAAAGCTGCGATCGTTCATCTTATACAAGCAAATGACCATTCCTACGATAGACATGCGAGAGATGTCGTTGGGATTGTTGAAAATCCCCGATCCGCAGAGCCGGGCGACGATCTGAACCTCGCCGGTCTTCGAATCGACCACTCGTTCTTTCATGGGTGCAAACGCCGGAAGGTCGACCACGCCGTAGTATTCCATGAGTGCGAGACCGGACATCACCACGATGAACGCACAAAGGCAGCTCAGGAACCCAGACAGACGGCGCGGGGAGTTCATCGTGGCCACCAACAGGAAGTAATAAACAAGCACTTTGGAGAACTCCAGGGCCGATCTCAGAGCGTCCTCGATCGCGAAGTGCGACAGGTGCGAGAGGATGATGGCGAGCAGAAGGCCCATAACGCACACGGATATCGACCGTTGCGCCAGCGCGGGGATCGACAGTTGCTTGATCACCGGGCCGAATGAAACGGCCAAGCAGACCAGGGCCACGGCATTGAAAATCGGCCAGCCAGTCAGCGCGGGGACAAAGTCCGCGGGCCGAATGAACAGGACCGCGTTGAGCACGACGAACAAGAAGAAATCCATCTCGACTCGATGGTTGGGAATTCCTGAAAACCCAGGTTGGGGCGGAAAGGACTCCAATCCCAACCCGGGAAAAGGAAGGTGCTTTCAGAAAAACAGTTGTTTTCCAACTCTTTCCCGTATCGGGATCGGCTAGTGTCCTGGTTCAACTCCACGTGAACGAAATGTCGTCAAGGACCGGTGTCAGAGTCGGATCGGTCGTGGTGAGCAGGACCTGATACCGTAGGTAGCGCCCGCTCGGGCTGGCGATCGTCCCGCCGTTGGTCACAGGCGACCAGTTTGACCAGTTCACACCGTCGGTCGAGCTGCTGATCTGGACGGTCAGCGTCGTGCCGGCTGGTAAATTGGCCGTCCAGTTGACGTATCCCCAGTTGACATTGCTGCCGGCGTCGAAGACTGATGAGGTGAAAGTCCCGCTCGAAGCGTAGGACGTCATGCTGACCGAGTCAACCTGCAGCGGCGGCTGAGGCGCACCGCTGAAG
>Ga0116217_10002179_pt1 | contig 18332 bp, 14 predicted proteins | sample Sb_taG_6_FD_89697 | JGI IMG/M metagenome (GOLD analysis project Ga0116217, IMG submission 89697) | Peat soil microbial communities from Weissenstadt, Germany - Sb_50d_4_PS metaG | ecosystem: Environmental > Terrestrial > Soil > Wetlands > Peat | place: Germany: Weissenstadt | collected 2010-09-21 | reverse complement strand
GGACCGGTATTCACGATGATGAGACCACGGCGCAGATCCGACATAGGAAAGATCCGACATAAAGCGGAGTCTCTGATTGTACGCGGACGGGAATGCCAGTGCCATGGCTGAGCTCTGAGTAGTGGTTCTCCGGTCCGATCCTATTTGGTCCGCTCTATTTCAAGAACAATCGGGCTTCGAAGGTATAATCCCCATTGCTTATGGCACTGCTCCCTGGCACCAAGATCGGGCCATACGAGATCCAGTCGCTCCTCGGTGCGGGGGGCATGGGCGAGGTATATCGGGCGCGCGACACCAGGCTACAGCGCACGGTCGCGATTAAAATCCTGCCCGCTCATCTGTCTACCGACCGAGACCTGCACGCGCGCTTCGAGCAAGAAGCGAAATCCATCTCGGGACTGCAACATCCCAACATTTGTGTAGTTCATGACGTCGGCTCGCAGGATGGCGTTGACTTCATGGTCATGGAATACGTGGCCGGGAAGACGTTGGATAAATTGATTCCTCCAGGTGGTATGGCAACGGAGCAAGCGATCCGGAACGCCGTACAAGTTGCGGATGCTCTGGCGCGCGCACATGCCGCCGGCATCGTACACCGCGACTTGAAGCCAGCGAACATCATGGTGGACGAGAGCGGACTAGTCAAAGTGCTGGATTTTGGCCTCGCCAAACTCGCTGCCCCCGCGTCCGCGATGAACGGCGCTGGTAGTGGTGACGACGCGACCATGGCGAGCATGGCAACGACGCCTGGGATGATCGTTGGCACGGTAGCCTACATGTCGCCGGAGCAGGCCGAAGGAAAGCCCATCGGTGCACGCAGCGATGTCTTTTCATTCGGTTCGGTGCTCTACGAAATGTTGACCGCGCGGAGAGCTTTCGTGGGCCAATCCAACGCCGCGTTGCTTTCGGCCGTCATGCGGGACGATCCGAAGCCGTTGAGCGAAGTAAAACGAGATGTCCCGGCGGAAGTGCGCCGCATCGTTGCCCACTGCCTGAAAAAAGATCCCGCCGAGCGGTTCGCCTCGGGCGCCGAACTTACGCAGGAGCTCAAGAACTGTCGTGAACTGCTGTTCCCGGAGTCGGGCGCGATGCTAAGCCCGGCGCGGATTGTCAGGGAGGCGCGACGCCCGCGGGTGCTGGTTCCGCTGTTGCTGACCGTCATTCTTCTGGGAACTGGAGCGGGCTGGCTGGTGAAGCGCTACCGCGATGCTCGCTGGGCGAGCGAAGTGGCTTTGCCAGAGATCTCGAAGCTTTCGGACCAGGGAAGATTTGGCGACGCTTACGCACTCGCCCTGAAAGCCGAGAGATCGATTTCAGGCGATGCGGCGCTCGCCAAACTGTGGCCACTTATCTCGTATCAGACGTCGATTGAGACAACACCGGCAGCGGCCGATGTGTACCGCAGGGCGTACAGCGACGCCAGCGCGCCTTGGGAACCGGTCGGTCGCACGCCGTTCAAGAATGTCCGCCAGCCGCGGGGGATGTTCGTCTGGAAGTTTGAAAAACCGGGATACGGTACCGTTTTGCGGACCACAGCTGCCTTGTTTGGCTGGTATCAAGCGCCTATAGGTCAGCCCGTAGCCGCAACCGTCACTCTCGACCAGTTCGAGAAAATTCCTGTTGGTATGGTGCGGGTTTCGCCAGAAAGATATTCCAAGACGCTATTCATCCCAGGCTATGAAGGCATGCCGGAATTAGCGCTCAAGGATTATTGGATCGATCAATACGAAGTGACGAACCACCAGTTCAAGGCCTTTGTCGATAAGGGTGGATATCAAAAGCGCGAGTATTGGAAAATCGATTTCCAGGGGGATGGAAAGCATCTTTCGTGGGAAGAGGCGATGGCGCTATTCCGAGACAGTGCCGGCCGCCCCGGACCAAAAGACTGGATCCAGGGCGAATATCCCAAAGGACAGGATGACTACCCGGTTACCGGCATCAGCTGGTACGAAGCGGAGGCATATGCCGAGTTTGCCGGCAAGAGTTTGCCCACGATCTATCACTGGAATCGGGCAGCAGGGCCGTTTTCCGCAGCATTCATCGTGCCGGTCAGCAACTTTGGCAGCTCAGGTATTTTACCGGTCGGCAGCAAGCCAGACATGAGCCCGTGGGGCAACTACGACATGGCGGGCAACGTGAAGGAGTGGATCTGGACCGAAGCGGAGTCCGGCAAACGCTACGTCCTCGGCGGAGCCTGGGACGAGCCCAACTATATGTTCATCGATCCGGACGCGCAGTCGCCGTTTCTTCGGGCCGCGAATATCGGATTCCGTTGTGTGAAGTACATCGAGCCCGAATCGATCCCTAAAGTCGCCACCGATCCGACGCCTTCGCCCCGGCGCGATTTAACTAAGGAGAAGCCCGCCTCCGACCAACTGTTCCGGGCCTACCGCGGCGTTTATTCCTACGACAAGACACCGCTGAACGCTTCGGTCGAGCCTTTTGGCCCGGACGAAGAGGATTGGAAAGCCGAGAAGATCACCTACGCGGCCGCTTACGGAAACGAACGGGCCATCGCCTACCTGTTTCTTCCCAAGAAAGCCAAACCGCCTTTCCAGACAGTCCTCTTCTTTCCTGGATCGAATGCTCTGCTGTTACGAACGTTCACGCTTTATACGACATCGTCTCTGGATGCCGTTCTCCGCAGCGGCCGCGCCGTGCTCTATCCGGTTTACAAGAGCACATATGAACGAGGCGACGGGATGGAATCAGACGTGGCCGACCAGAGCAGCGGCTGGCGGGATCACGTCGTCATGTGGGTAAAGGACGCATCGCGGGCCATCGACTACGCTGAGACGCGTCCTGAACTGGATCACAGTAAGCTGGCTTACTATGGCTACAGTTGGGGCGCGGAAATGGGAGGCATTGTGCCCGCCGTCGAACCACGAATCAAAGTTTGTATTCTCGCGCTGGGAGGACTCGACTTCCACCGTTCGCTTCCTGAAGTCGATACCATTAACTTCATTTCAAGAGTGAAACAGCCGGTCTTGATGCTGAACGGACACTACGATTTTTTCTTCCCGGTGGAATCGACGCAGGACCCTTTCTATCGGCTGCTTGGATCGAAGAAAGACCAGAAGAAACACCTGCTCTACGAAACCGGTCACAACATCCCGCGCAACGAACTTATCAAGGAAACACTGAACTGGCTGGACCAGTATCTGGGTCCGGTGAACTAGGCTTCGCCCACAAACCACAAGGCGGACGGTTTTGGCTTCCGTCCGCCTTGCCTCAAACGGGGAAGTATGTCCCCTAGGGCATTTCGACGACTCGTTGCAGCTTAGGCTGACCTTCGCCATTGGTTGCGCCGGGATCTACGGCGCCGAGCAAGCGGGCTGCGATCCGCAGAGCGTCCATCTCTTTGCGGACCCGCAGCAACTCCTGTTCCTTCATTCGTAGTACGTCGTACGGGTTCTTCATGGGGGAGGGCCTCGCTAACAGATTCAGACTGATTTCGCCTGTCATGAAATACATTAAGCCAGTTTCGCGCCGCTGTGAAGCTGCCAGAGGTCCATCGGAGCGGGGTATCGAATTTTGCGAGAACGGGGCTGACTGGCCGCTGCCCGTTACCATAAAGTTAATGTCCCAAATGATAGGGATGACGCTTAAGAATGGTGAAGGCACGGTAGAGTTGCTCGAGCAGAACCACGCGGGCCAGCTCATGGGGCAGCGTCATCTTTCCCAGGGACAAGGTAAACCGGGCTTGGCGCCGCGCTTCTTCACTGAAGCCATCGCTGCCCCCAATCGCGAACAGCAGCGGCGTCGCGTTCACCTGCTCGCGCTCCAGAAACTCGGCCAGTTCTTCGGATGAAAATTGGCTCCCCCTCGAATCGAGGAGAATCAGCTTGTGTCGTTCTTTGGGCTGCCGCTGCCGCTCGCCCGCAGCCAGCGACAAGATTGCGGCTTCGTCCTTCAACGCCAGGCCCGCAACGTCGGCATAGCGCGAGATGCGTTTCAAGTATTCGTCGGTCAGAGCCTGGACCGCCGGCTCTTTCGTCTTACCGACCCACGCCACTTTGATCTTCACAATCTTTTAGTCTCCGGTGGAGCGACGGGCGTCTCGCCCGTCCAGAGGGATGCCTGCGGGTGGCCGGGCGGGGCGCCCGGCGCCCCACAAACCCGCTCAGGCTTTTCCCGACGCCAGGACTATGCCGGCGCCGAACCGGATCTCATCGGCTACGCGATAGGGCTCCATCGCGGCTTTTACCTCGGCACGGATCGTCGGCCACTCATCCGCGCGCACTTGTTCCAGCATGGGCCGGAACGGAGCAGATATTGCGCAGGCGTATTCAAAAACTTCCTCCGCGTCTCCCGGCCACGTCCAGGGAAGATTCTGGGTGGTCTCCTCGACCGCGTGAAATCCGGCAGCCGAGAGCGCGGCGGAGAGCGATCCCGGGGCCGAAAATCGAAACGGGTTGGATCCTTCCGTCGGAAGTATGGCTCCGCCCACGTGCTGGTGCACAATTTTCATCGTCGTCTGCCAATAAGGTTGTTCGATCGGACCCCAGGCGGCGAAGCAGGCGCGTGCTCCGGGCTTCAAAACGCGGCGGAGTTCCGCCAGCGCTCGTTGCGGATCGCTAAAAAACATCACCCCAAAGCGGCAGGAGGCGAGATCGAAGGCGTGGTCGAGAAACGGCAACTGGTGCGCGTCGGCCTGCCGGGTGGAGAAGTTCAAGAGATTCTTGTCGCGGGCGCGCTGCGCGGCAATGTCGAGCAGTTCCAAACTCTGATCCACCGCGGTCACCGAACCATGTGGACCAACGCGCCGCGCCAGACTGATCCCAGGCTCGCCCGTACCGCTGGCCAGATCGAGAACTCGCATGCCAGGCAACGGGTGCGAGTATTCGACCACAGCCGCGGTCACCGCGCTCCCCATGGCCGCCGATTTTGCCTTCCACTTTTCCGAAGCGATCAAGCGGTAGGAAGAACCCCACGGGGCTGGATTCTGAGCGGACATTTCAGGCCTTCTTGTTACGAGATTTCCTGGGCGCTGCGGCGGTGGATTTGGCGGTCGCCGGTTTGGCCATGCGCCGCGCCTTCGGTTTGGCGATCAATTCGGCTGGCTCCAGCCGCTTGGCCGACTTCCACAGACGTTCCAGATCGTAGAACTGGCGTGCCTTCTCGGAGAAAATATGGACGACGAAGTCCACGTAGTCGAGCAGCACCCACTCCGCCTGTTTGTAGCCCTCGGCGTGGGTCACGCGGAGGCCCAGTGCCTCCAGGCGCTCGTCGACTGCGTCGGCAATGGCCTGGATCTGGCGGGGATTCGTGCCGCTGCACATCACAAAGTAGTCGGTGAACGCTCCCGAATCTTTCTCCAATTCGAGAACCGTGACGTGGTCAGCTTGTTTGTCCTGGCAGGCGAGGATGGCTTCGTTTACCTGGTGTTTGAGGTCGTCCTTTTTCTTCATACGGGATGATTGATTGTAACCCGTCAGCAGTGGTGACGCGGCGGAGCTGCGCCCGGCGTGGACGGCCGAGGGCGGTACAGTCCGTGCTTCTTTATGTAATCCGCCACGCGGGGGTCCAGCCATCGTGTCAGCGGCTTGCCCTGCGCCGCAGCTGCTCGAATCGCGGTCGCGGAGATGTTCTGGTTAACTCCTTCGAGCAAGTGCAGCGTGACCCCGGGAAGAACCAGATCGCCTTTGGCCGGCTGCTTATGAAACGGACGAGTCACTGCCGCTGGAGGCCGCAAGTCTTCCGGCAACGACTCGGCCACGTCCCGCAAGGAAAATCCCGGACGGCTGGCCACGATGAAATCGCATTCCGCGAGCAGCGACCGCGCCTCGTGCCATTGTGCGACGTCGCGGAAGGCGTCAATTCCGATCAGGAAAAAAAGCCGGTCCGATTTCTTGAGAGTTTGTTTCAAGCGCCGGACCGAGTCGATGGAATAGTTCGCGCCAACGGACGCGGACTCCAGCAACGACGGCACGAATCCCCGCTCGTCCTGCGTAGCTAGCGCCACCATGGCGTAGCGATGTATAAAGGCGGTGAGCGGCTGTTTCTGTTTGTGGGGAGGAACATTGGCCGGCACAAACAGCACCTGCCGTAGCGAGTGGCGGCTGGCGGCCGCCTGGGCCAGTGCCAGGTGTCCACGATGGATGGGGTCGAAGCTGCCCCCGAAAAAGCCGATATTCATTCCGGTTTTCCCCGTAGTGTTCGCTGCAGTATTCCGTGTGATGCCCCGTTAGTTTCGTCGTTTGCCGGGCTTTGTGGCAAGTCCTGTTGTAGGAATGTGTTCCCCTGCGGTTTTTTGTACCAGCGAGTTTTGCAGAAAACATCATATGAGATTAGGCTGTGGGCAAGACATTTGCTCTGCTCTCGTGGTTGCCCCCAGGCTGTGTCTGGCCGCTTCATCCTGGTAGGTGTACCTCTGGCCACTGTGCCGCCGGGAAAATGCGGTGGACTGCCGTAACTCGCTCTGTGCGGGCGCGGCGCATAACATGAATTTATGCGAATGAAACTCCCCCTCATCCGCAGCTTTGTCGTCGCTCCGGCGCGCGCTCCCGTCCTGCGCTACGGAGTCGCTGTGCTCAGCACCGTCCTGGCGTTGATCCCAACCTTGTTTTTCTCCGATATGGCGGAGAGCCGCCTGGTGGTCTTCGCCGTCGCGGTGATGGTGAGCGCGTGGTACGGAGGATGGAAGCCCGGACTCGCCGCCACCTCGTTTGCGCTCACCGTCAGCGCCTATTATTCGCTCACCGGAGATCAGACTCCACACGAGTATCACAAAGCGATCGCCCATCTCGCCTTGTTCTTTGCCGTGGCTCTGCTGATCTGCTGGTTCAACGCCGCCCTCCGCGCTACCCAGGAACGCTTGCGCCGGTCGGAGAGCAACTTCCGTTCGCTGGTGATGAACGCGCCTTACGGCATCTGCCGGTGCGACGCACTCGGAACCCTGCAGGATGCAAACCCCGCGATGGTCAACATGTTTGGCTATACCAGCGCCGCCGAGCTCACGGGCAGACATCTGGGAAGCCTGTACGCCGACGCTCAGCAATGGTTTCAAACCGCCGACTATTTTCATGCGCGCAAGGAATTCAACAACCTGACCACCGAGTGCGTCCGCCGGGATGGCGCGGCCATCGTAGCGCGCATTTCCGGACGATCGATTGCCAACGGCAAAGAAGGAAGCACGTTCGAAATTTTTATGGAAGACATTACCGAGACCCGCATGCTGGAGCTGCAACTGCGTCAGGCGCAGAAGATGGAAGCGATCGGCCGCCTCGCCGGCGGCATCGCCCACGACTTTAATAACCTGCTGATGGTCATCTCCGGCTACTCCGAGTTTCTGCTCGAGCGTCTCGGACCCGATGTGAGATTGCGGGGGCCGGCGCAGGAAATTGCCAATGCCACACAGCGTGCCACTTCCCTGACCCGGCAATTGCTGGCTTTCAGCCGCAAGCAGATGCTGGCTCCCAAGGTGCTCGACCTGAATGAAGTGGTTGCCGAGAACCTGAAAATGCTCACCCGCATGATCGGGGAAGATATCGATCTGGTCATGGTACCGAGCCCGATCCTGGGCGCCGTCCGCGCCGATCCTGGTCAGATCGACCAAGTCATCATGAACCTGACGGTGAACGCGCGCGACGCCATGCCGCAAGTCGGCAAATTGACGATCGAGACCGCGAACGTCACCCTAGATGAAAACTTCGCACGCACTCACGCCCCGCTCACCGCAGGCAACTACGTGATGCTCGCCATCAGCGACACTGGTGTTGGGATGGACAACGAAACCCAGTCGCGCATCTTCGAGCCCTTCTTCACCACCAAGGGCGCCAAGGGCACCGGCCTTGGCCTCTCTACGGTGTACGGTATCGTGAAACAGAGTGGCGGCTTTATTTTCGTCGACAGCCAACCGCAGCGCGGCACCGCTTTCCGCGCCTATTTTCCGCGAGTCGATGCGCGTGAGGACGCCGCCGCGGCGCCGGAATCTCTCGGCCTTCCGCGCGCCGCGCATGGGCAGGAGACCATCCTGCTGGTGGAAGATGAAATCAATCTGCGCCGTCTTGCCCGCCAGTATCTGGAAACGCAGGGCTACAAGATTCTGGAAGCCGAAGACGGTGCTGCCGCTCTGCAGATCGTAGACGGCTACAAGGGCTCGATCGACCTGTTACTCACCGATGTGATTATGCCGGGGCAGAATGGCCGCGAATTGGCCACGCAGGTGACCAATCAGCTTCCGAATGTCCGCGTGCTTTATATGTCGGGTTACGCCGAGAATGCCATTGGGCATGATGGCACACTCGACGCCGGCATTAACTTGCTCCAGAAACCGTTCAGCCTTCCCGCTCTGCGAGACCGCGTCCGCGAGGTGCTGGATTCCGAGCCCATTCCAGCGGAGGTCGCGATGTCATCCCGCAGCACAGGCCAAGGCGTTCAAGCGGAAAAGAGAATTCCGCCGTTCCGAGCTCGCCGCTTCAATCTCCATCTTCCGTTGCAATATCGTCCGGTCGGAGAAAAGAGCTGGCGCCCGGGTACTACCGAAAACATCAGCCGCTCCGGATTGCTATTCCAGGCGCAGGAAGCGCTCCTTCCGCATGTACAGCTGGAGATTAGCCTGGTGCTGCCGACAGAAATTGCCGGGCTCGCGGCCACCGAAGTGATCTGCCGAGGAGAAGTGGTCCGCTCCGTGGAAGCACAAACACAAGGGCAAGGACCGGGAGTGACCCCGGCGCTGGCGGCGAAGATTCTGCAATACCACTTTCAACACGGCGCCCGCGTCGCGGAAGCGTAAATCCGCAGTTACCTTCGATAGGCGGCTCCGCTTGGACAAACGCCCTCAGGGACTGTTACATTGCGGCCAGCACCATAGCATGATGCCGTGAGGCTAGCGATGTCCCTGGTGGTAAAACTGGAAGACAATCTGGGCGAGCGCAGCGAGTGGGTGGTGCTGCACGGGGTGGTCCCCGACGCCAGCCATGAGGGTTTCCCGTTGCTCGGCGGCATTGATCCGTTTGGCAGAACTGTGTTCAATCATCTGCAGATGGAAGGGTTTCTCAAGGAATGGGATCGCGCGAAAGATCGCGCGCGCGATGAAAGCCAATTAGAAGCCTGGGAAAAAGTGAAGCAGATGGCGGAAACCTGCCGCCATGACCGCGACCTGTATCTGCGCTTCGTCGGCAATTAACCAGACGCTACTTCGACAGCGATCTCAGCGCCTCACGAAAGAGCACGTCGAAACTCTGAAGACTCCTGCCGCCGCGCGCCGCCAGCAGCGCTTTATCGGCCGCCGCGCGCTGATAGCCCAGATTGACTAGCGCGGAAATGACGTCTTCGTCTACCGGGCTGGCCAGGGCAACGCTAGTTGAAGTGTCAGACGCTCCCGCCGCGGGCAGCTTGTCGCGCAGCTCCAGCACCATGCGCTCCGCCGTCTTCCTGCCGATTCCTGGAATGCGGGTGAGCCGCGCCAGGTCGCCTCCGCGAATCGCTCCGATCATCTCATCGACGGGCATTCCGCTAAGGATCTTGATGGCGAGCGTTGGACCAATCCCGCTCACCGTCAGCAGCTTTTCGAAAAGTTGTTTCTCGGCCAGACGCAAGAATCCGTACAAGCTCAACGCGTCCTCGCGAACGTGGGTGTGAATGTGGAGCGCGACTTCGGCACCCGCCGCCGGCATTTCGGTGAATGTCGGCACGCTGATGGCAACGTCATAACCGACCCCATGGGTTTCCACGATGGCCTGGTTCGGATGTTTTGCCAGCAGAGTTCCCCGAAGATGAGCAATCATCGGGAGTATTGTACAGTCCACGTAGGGACAGCCGCCCTCGCCGGGGTCCCCAGACCGTGCGCCTTTTGCGGGCTGGGGTGGTCAGATCCAGCGGGCGAAGCCCGCCAGTTTCTCAAACCGTCGCCCGACTAAAAATCCGCGTTTTCCTTTCCTTTCCACAGGAAGTTCCTCGGCTCCACAGTTTTTACACAGTGGAGCAGCATTTTAACGTTGCGTTAATGCTTCCGCTGCCGCAGAGTGCTCGCAGTCAAAAGCGTGAGATGTTCTGAATCTGTTCCGACAAGGTTCAGCGTTGCCGGTGATTTCTCGAGAGTGAATCACCGGGGGAAAATCGGCGCATGTCCAGTGTGCTGGTGCCCGGGCTTTGCGGCCTCCTAATGAAGTCCTTCTTCCAAGAAGGATGGAAGCGCTGAATCGTAACCCTGAAGCGCAAGCCTCAGGTGAGCATCGAAAGCATGTAGCACTCTTAGGAGTGCCGTTGCGCGATGATCTTTCGCCTCGGCGAAAGACGGCAGGCAGAACGTCCACGATAACAATGCGGCTTGGGTGGCTGGCCCGAGCCGCATTTGTTTTTAGGTCTGAGTTTTCAGCTCTCAGTTAAAGCCCTCTGAAGGGAGCTGCGTGGCCTTTCTGCCTTCGAGTGCAAAGGCTCGAACTGTCGAAATCCGCAACAGGGCATCTTACTTCCGTAACTGGAAAAGCCTTGGGATCACTGTCAACATTGGCGCTGATGTGCTTCCCCCCAGGGAGACGAAAAGATGCGCGGAAGGTTTCTTGCAGTTGTGTGCCGGGTCCTGCTGGCAGTGGTAATCCCCGGAATGGCGATGGCCCAAGCGGGTGGGGCGTTGGGCAACGGTATCAGCGCGCGCGCAACGGCGCTGGGCGGAACGACGGTGGCGTCGGCCGAAGGGCCCCTGGAGGCCATGCAGAGCAATCCTGCAGAGTTGACCAGTCTGAACGGACGCTCGCTGGACCTGAGCGTGACCAGCCTTTTTGCCAGCGGCAGTTTCACCAATTCCGTTTCGAATAGCGGCACAATTCAGACCAGCGCCGGGACGCTACCGTACGGAGCGTTCGGAATGCGAGTGGGATCGCGTTTTGTGCTGGGATTCTCCTCCGCACCGGACACTCTGATGAAGGCCAACTGGACTTATCTGGATCCTCCGGGAACGGGAGGCGCCAGCTACGGCTTGCAACAAAACCAGTCGACAATTCTGGCGTTGCGCTCGGCGGCCGGATTGGGGTTCGTGGTCAACCGCAAACTTTCGCTGGGAGCAAGTTTCGGGGCGATTTACAACGCCAATTCTTTGCACGCTCCTTTATATCTTCCAATCGCAGCCGCAACTGGCGGGCTTGAAAACACTGCTCGACCTGCAGGCGTCCGGAGTGGGCTATAACGGCACCTTCGGAGCCGTCATCACGCCCAACAGCAAGTTGACGATCGGGCTGGCCTACCGGATGCAGACCAACGTCCACACCTACGGCACCGCCTCAGGAAACGCGGCAGCGCAGTTCGCGGCGCTGGGGATCCCGTTCCAGCCGGCGTTCACTTACGACGCGGAGGTAAACACGAAATTTCCGCAGGCCTTCACCGGCGGAGTTTCCTGGCTGGCGTGGAGACACTCGCGGATCAATCTGCAGGGGCAGTGGATCGACTGGAGCGGCTCATTCCACCAGTTGCCGGTCATGCTCACGAACCAGCAATTCCGACATCAACGGATTTCTGGGCAGCAGTTCTCTGAACGACACGGTTCCCCTGAACTGGCACAACCAGGCGATGTTCGGAGTTGGAGTGGAGGTTCCGGTGGCCGAGGCGTTCGAGCTGCGGGGAGGGTATTCCTATGCGACCGACCCGGTGCCTTCGTCGACTCTGACGCCGATGACCGCGGCCATCCTGCAGAACACCCTCGGTACAGGCGTGGGCTACAGTCACGGGCATTACCGTTACGACTTCACCTATCAGGTGCAATTGCCCGCTACCCAGCGCGTGGGACAGAGCGGATTGCTGGCAGGCGAATACAACAACAGCCAGGTGAATGTGATGGTGCAGTCGCTCACGCTGAGCACCAGGATACGTTTCTAGCGTCGAGAGTGGAGTATCTATGATGGCCGATGCGGCGGGGACGATTCGCCTTTCCGACGTGGTGTCGGCGCTCTCTGCTGCACTGGATTTGACCGAAGGGCAGCCTATGGGACACGCCGTCCGGAGCTGCATTCTCGGGATGAGGATCGCCGAAGAACTGCGCTTGCCACCATCGGCCTGTTCCGATCTCTACTATGCGCTGCTGCTGAAAGACGCGGGGTGCAGTTCAAACTCGGCCCGCATGCACCAGATTCTGGGGTCCGACGATCTGCGGGCAAAACGCGAGGTAAAGTTTGAGGATTGGACCAAGCCCTCGCTTTCCGGCCTGCAGTATCTCCTGCGCAACGTGCTACCGGGCACTTCGTTGCCGCGCCGCCTGGTAAAAGCAGTAAAGCTGGGCTTTGAACAGAACCGGAACAACGCGGAAGTGATTGGGGCGCGCTGCGAACGCGGCGCCGAAATCGCGCGCAAGATCGGCCTGAACCAAGCCAGCGCCGAAGCCATCCGAAGCCTGGACGAGCACTGGAGCGGAGCCGGTTATCCGGAGCACCGCAAAGGCCAGGAGATTCCGATCCTGTCCCGGATCATGAATGTCAGCCAGACGCTGGAAGTGTTTGCCAGCGCCCGCGGCCCAGCCGAAGCAGTGCGAGTGGTTGCCGAGCACGGCGGGAGCTGGTTCGATCCCGAGATCGTAAAGATTGTGCGTTCGATCGAGCCCGACCAGAAGCTCTGGCAAAGAGTCCTGTCGAAGGATGCGCGCGAATACGTTCTGCAAATGGAGCCGGGAACGGCCTTGCGAGCGTCGGCCGAACGCATCGACAGCATTTGCCGCGCCTTTGCCGAGGTCATCGACGCGAAATCGCCCTACACGTTCACGCACTCCATGGGAGTGGCCGAGGCGGCCGTGGACATTTCGGAAGGCCTAGGCCTGGCGCCCCAAACCACGTCGATGGTGCGGCGAGCGGCGTTGCTGCACGACGTGGGAAAGCTGAGCGTCTCCAACACGATCCTGGAAAAGCCGGGGAAGCTGAACGACGATGAATGGAAAACCATGAAGATGCATCCCGTATACACGAAAGTGATTCTGGAGAAAATCTCGGGGTTCAAGGATCTGGCTTTTGTGGCGGCGGCGCATCACGAGCGTCTGGACGGCAAAGGTTATCCCGAGGGCCTGACTGCCAACCAGCTACCGCTCACGGCAAGAATCATCTGCGTGGCCGATGTGTATCAGGCCCTGAGCGAGAAGCGCCCGTACCGCGATGGCCTGCCCGCCAAAGTGGTATTTGGCATGTTGTCGGAAGATGCCAGCTCACGCCTCGACCTGGATTGCCTGACGGCGCTAAAAGAACGGCGGCCGGAAGAGGCCGTGAAGAGCCTGGCTCGGGCGACGGGAGCGTAGCAAAAGAGTTTCCGAGTCGCCTCTGCCCTTGACGCACCCGCACGTCCCAATCAGATCTCTATTATCGCGTACAAAGGGTCGGAAATCTGTGATGCCAGCTCCGGCCTTTGTTACTCCGAACCATCGCCCGGACTCACCCAAGATATTTGCTTTTTATTCGCCCTATGACATACTGCAAGGTATCGGAAGAAATTCCCGTCCGAAATAATTTATTTTCGGACCCGGTTTTCCTGCTTGCTCCTCATACGTCCACAGGCGGAAATAAATTACGATGCAACGCACTCACCTAAACATCGTGGCCACTCTCGAAACCAACATCGGCCGTCTGCCGGCGAACATCGATGCCGAGCGCTCCATCCTGGGCGCCGTCCTGCTCGACAATCACGCCTTCAACGACGCCGCCGAGCACCTGAAGCCAGAAGACTTTTCCATCGACGCGCATCGCCGCATCTATTCGCGGATGATGGATCTGGCCGAATCTTCGCGGCCTATCGACATCATCACCCTGGTCGAAGAACTGGAGCAGAAGAAAGATCTGCAAGCCGTCGGCGACGTCGGCTACATCTCCAGCCTGCTGGATGGCGTACCTGACCGGCCTTCGATCGAGCATTACGTGAAGATCGTCCGCGACAAGGCCATCCTGCGCGGGCTGATCACTGTTTCGAATACCGCCATCGCCAAGGCCAGCGAGCAGGCCGATCCCGCCGACGAAATCCTCAACGACGCCGAAGCCGCCGTCTTCCAGCTCTCGGAGAAGCGCATTGGCAAGGGCTTTCAGGGCATCAAGGAAATCGTCCGCAACTCTTTCGGCTCGGTCGACGCGCTGTTGCAACGCGGCCAGCGCATCACCGGGCTCGCTACCCACTACACCGAACTCGACGAGAAGACGAGCGGCTTCCAGAAGTCGGACCTGGTGATTCTGGCGGCGCGGCCTTCGATGGGCAAGACGGCTTTTGCCATGAACATCGCCGAGAACGCCGCCATCGACGACGGCAAGGTGGTCGGCATCTTCTCGCTTGAAATGTCGGGTGAAGCGCTGCTGCAACGGCTTCTCTGTTCTCGCGCCATCGTCGACGCGCACAAGATGCGCACCGGTTCGCTCTGGGGCGACGACATGAAGAAAATCGTCCGCGCCATGGAGGAACTCTCGAACGCGCTCTTGTTTATCGACGACTCGCCCGGCATTTCACTGAGCGAAATGCGGGCCAAGGCTCGCCGCCTGAAGCAGTCCCAAGGACGCCTCGATCTGCTCGTCGTCGATTATCTGCAGCTTATGTCTGGCGGCAGCAAGCGTTTTGAGAATCGGACGCAGGAAGTTTCGTCCATCTCGCGCGGGCTGAAAGCCATCGCCAAGGAACTCCAGGTTCCCGTGCTGGCGCTGTCGCAGCTCAGCCGCGCTCCGGAAAGCCGTGGCGGCGACCACCGGCCGCAGCTCTCCGACCTGAGGGAATCGGGATCCATCGAGCAGGACGCCGACGTGGTCATGTTCATCTTCCGTGAAGAGATCTACAAACAGGACGATCCCGACCTCAAAGGGCGCGCCGAAATCATCATCGCCAAGCAGCGTAACGGACCCATTGGGAAGTTCAATCTGGCGTTTCTGCACAATTCGACACGCTTCGCCAACATGCTGGAAGGCAACGCCGAACCCGGCGAGTAGCCCGGTTATCGGTGTGCCGATAGAAGCCCAGTAGAGACTGGCAAAAATCCGACCCTGGGACACCTTCACCCTGTGGAAAAATTTGTGGATGCGAAGGCCAGAGCCTGGAATCCAGCGCTACCGACCGGTTGGCAGGGATATTTGATCGCCGCCTGTGTCTTCCTAAAGCTATGTTTCTAAGTTGGTTAACGCTCCCGTGCAGTGCAATCGACGGAACCGCTTGCGAATCAGTACTTTCGTCACTAAATATGAGATTTGCACATAATCCGAAAGCGTCGGGCCCGCATCGGCAGCGGTTGGCGCTCGTTGGCGGCTTGTCAAGGCGCGAAAAAACTGGGGGTTTGGGCCGGACATCGCCGAACGGCGCGTCAATCCTCGCGCGTCAATCCTCCTGACCAGGATCACACCGAACCGCGACGTTTCGCCAGTTCGTTAGACAGCAAATACTTGCAGCTCACAGCCAACGGTGACCTGACTCACCGCTTTTGTGCTGGCCAAAGTACACCCTCTACCATGGAGGGGACCACCGAAAGGTGCTGGCGTTTTCTTCACATCCAGCTCGGCAGTAAGCCCCAGTTCCTCGCCGTCACGTTTTCTCGACCATCACCGAATTCTGAATTCTGAATTTATGCCTTCTAACTTCTTCGCTTGGAGAACTCTCAATGCTGCATCTCGATACTGGTAATACAGGTTTCATGATTCTATGCACCAGCCTGGTCATGCTGATGACACCCGGCCTCGCATTCTTTTATGGCGGCCTGGTAGGGCGCAAAAACGTGCTCGCCATCATGATTCAAAGCTTTGTTTCGATGGGCTGGACGACGGTGATCTGGTACCTATACGGCTATTCGCTGTGTTTCAGCGGCGACTGGCACGGGGTCATCGGCAATTTCCACCTCGCATTTCTGCGCGGCGTCGATCTCACGACTCCTTCGCCGAATAACACCATCCCCGCGTTTGTGTTCATCGCGTATCAGATGATGTTCGCTATTATCACTCCCGCGCTCATCTCGGGCGCGTTTACCAACCGGGTCACATTCAAGGCGTACATGCTGTTCCTGACCGGATGGCTGACGTTCGTCTACTTCCCCTTCGTCCACATGGTTTGGGGTGGAGGTTTCCTGCAGCAATGGGGAGTGAAAGATTTTGCGGGTGGCATTGTGGTGCACAACATCGCGGGAGTCGCGGCTTTGGCATCGGTGCTCTACGTTGGCAAGCGCCACACGGCCGATCGCGGCCCCCACAGCATCCCGCTGGTTGCCCTGGGCACGGGCCTGCTGTGGTTCGGATGGTACGGTTTTAACGCCGGCAGTGAAATGCGCGTCGATTCGGTGACCGCCACCGCATTTCTGAATACCGACTTGGCCGCGTCGTTTGCGGCGGTCGCCTGGTTGCTGGTGGCATGGATCAACGAAAAAAAGCCCAAGCTCCTCGGTTTGCTCACCGGTGCCGTTGCCGGACTGGCGACCGTCACGCCCGCAGCCGGGTATGTTTCTCCCACTACTGCGGTCATCATCGGCGTAGTTGCCGGGGTGGTTTGCTACTACGCCGTCGAAATGAAGAACAAGCTGCAGTGGGACGACGCGCTCGATGTTTGGGGAGTTCACGGGGTAGGAGGCTTCCTCGGCATTGTCATGCTGGGAATCTTCGCCACTAAGCAATTTAATCCCGATGGGGCAAACGGACTGCTCTATGGCGATCCGACGTTCCTTCTGAAACAGGTCGTGGCGGTGACCTTCTCGTCGGTATGGGCCTTCGTATTTACCTACGCGATGCTACGAATCATCGATGCGTTCACCCCGGTGAAGGTCGACGAGATCAGCGAGGCAATCGGTCTCGATGAATCTATCCACGGCGAACATGCCTACGAAGAGGTTCCTGAGCACGATTTCGTTCAGGCGGTGATACGCTAGGGCGCTTTGATTAGGTGGTTTTGAAAGGGCATGGCTTCATCAGAAGCCATGCCCTGGGTTTTCGGAAGCGCTCTAGTTGCTGCCCTCGCCCACCTTCAGCACCGCCAGAAACGCTTCCTGCGGAATATCCACCCGCCCGATGCGCTTCATCCGTTTCTTGCCTTCTTTCTGTTTCTCCAGCAGCTTGCGCTTGCGCGAAATGTCGCCGCCGTAGCACTTGGCAATCACGTTCTTGCGGATGGCCGGCACCGTTTCGCGGGCAATAATCTTGGCTCCAATCGCCGCCTGGATCGCCACCTCGAACATCTGCCGCGGGATCAGTTCTTTCATCTTCGCCGCCAGCAGCCGCCCGCGATCGTAGGCGAAGTCGCGATGGATGATGGTCGACAACGCATCCACCGGCTCGCCCGCGACCATGATGTCGAGCTTCGCCATCGGTGACACCCAGTTGCCCGACAGATGATAGTCAAGCGAAGCGTAGCCTCGCGAAACCGATTTCAGCCGGTCATAAAAATCGAGCACGATCTCATTCAGCGGCAGCTCGTACTGCAGCATCACACGTGAGGAGCTGACATATTCAAAGCTCTTCTGCTTGCCGCGCTTTTCCTCGACCAGCTTCAGAATGCCACCTACATATTCCTCGTTGGTCAAAATCACCGCGAGAATCACCGGCTCTTCCACTTTCGCGATCTCGCTGACATCCGGCCAGCGTGAAGGGTTATCCACCTCGATCACCTGGCCATCGGTCTTGGTGATCTGGTAGCGCACCCCCGGAGCCGTAGTAATCAGGTCGAGATTGTATTCGCGCTCCAGCCGTTCCTGGATGATCTCCATGTGCAGCAGGCCGAGAAAGCCGCACCGGAAGCCGAATCCAAGCGCCACCGAACTCTCCGGCTCAAAGAAAAATGACGAATCGTTGAGCTTCAATTTTTCCAGCGCCTCGCGCAGCTGCGTATGTTCGTGCGCGTCGACGGTATAAAGCCCGGCGAAAACCATCGGCTTGATTTCTTCAAACCCCGGCAAGGCCTGCAGCGACGGCCGGTCATCGTCCGTGATGGTGTCGCCGATCTTCGTATCCGCGACGTTCTTGATCCCCGCGATGATGAATCCCACTTCGCCCGCCACCAACTCGTCGATCTCCACCGGTTTCGGAGTGAGCACGCCCAGAGTTTCCACCTGGTAAACGTGCCCGTTCGACCACAGCCGGATATTCTGCCCCTTGCGCAACCGCCCCTCAAACACACGCGCCAGCACCACCACGCCGCGATACGGATCGAACCACGAATCGAAAAGCAATGCCTGAAGATGCCGTTCCGGCGCGCCCTTTGGCGGCGGAACGCGCTTCACGATCGCCTCCAGCACATCGGGCACGCCCTGCCCGGTTTTCGCGCTGATCAGCAACGCATCGGAGGCATCGAGGCCGACCGCGCTCTCGATCATCTCCTTGGTGCGCGCTATGTCGGCGCTCTGCAAGTCGATCTTGTTGATCACCGGAATAATTTCGAGGCCGTGATTAATCGCCAGGTAAGAGTTCGCCAAAGTCTGC
>Ga0116217_10002176_pt1 | contig 18348 bp, 13 predicted proteins | sample Sb_taG_6_FD_89697 | JGI IMG/M metagenome (GOLD analysis project Ga0116217, IMG submission 89697) | Peat soil microbial communities from Weissenstadt, Germany - Sb_50d_4_PS metaG | ecosystem: Environmental > Terrestrial > Soil > Wetlands > Peat | place: Germany: Weissenstadt | collected 2010-09-21 | reverse complement strand
CGATGCGGCCGGTCCGGCCGAGCAGCAGGCGGGCCGCGGCGTCGAGCGCCCGGCTGGCGGGAGGCGAGCCGTCGTACCCGACGACAAGGTAGAGATCCCCGGCGGGCGCGGTGGTGCTCATGGCGCATAAGGCTATCGGTGTCCCCTGCGCTCATCTGTTGTTCTCGAGAAGATCCGGAGGAAGAACAGCAGCACGGTTCAGCCGCCTGCCGTTTCGTGGAGGCGACCGGCGTAACAGCCGCGATCGGCCGGCTCGACGGCGCTGAGGCACTGCTGGACGGAAAGGCTGGGACCATGGTCTCGATGTAGTCAGCCACGGCCGCATCCGTCCCTCGCGACGGGCCTTCGTGGAAGGTGAGCCGTCGACGCTGGCATCGGGAAAGCGTGCGGCGATCTCCTCGGTTAGTTCCGCCAGGCTTTGGGCCGAACGGTCGATGAGGAGCACGTCTGCGCCGGCTTCGGCGAAGCCCTTCGCAAGCGCGGTCCCGATCGTTCCCGCGGCACCGGTGAGCAGGACGCGCCGCCCGTCGAGGCGGAAGGAAAGGCCAGCATCGGTCATCCGCCGGGATACCTCAGTGCTCGAACTCGATGATGCCGCGCAGGTTGGCCCCGGCCAGCAGGTCCCGGTAGCCCTTGTTCACGTCGGCCAGTTCATACCGGGCGGTGATCAGCTCATCCAGCTTGAGCTGGCCGTCGCGGTACAGCTTCGCCAGCTTCGGGATGTCGACATGCGGATTGCAGTGGCCGTACAAGGTGGTGAGCAGCCGTTTGGCGTACACCGCCATGAAGGTGCCGTTGAGCTGGATCGTCGGGACCTCGGTAGGGTCCGACATCCCGGTGAGCACGACCGTCCCGGCCTTGGAGACGGCGTCGACGGCCTGGGCCACTCGGATGCCCGCCCGCCGCCGGGCCTGAGGAAGCCGCGAGCTCAGGGCCCCAGGGACTGGCCCAGCGGGACCAAAGTCACTAGCCAGCGGAAAGCCGCAGGCATACGAAGGTTTACGGACTGAAACAAAGCCGCGAGCGCAGGAAGCCTTACCCACCCGAGCGCCACGGCCCGTTCGGATGAAGGAGAAACCCAGTGACTCAGAAGACTGCGATCGTGACGGGGGCAGCCCGCGGCATCGGCGCCGGGGCGGCTATCAGGCTGGCCGCCGACGGCATGGCCGTGGCGGTCCTCGACCTCAACGAAGCCGATTGCGCGCGGACCGTGAAAGAGATCGAGAACGCCGGCGGGCGCGCGCTCGCGGTCGGCGCCGACGTCAGCAAGACCGATCAGGTGAACGCCGCGGTCGAGCGGATAGCCGCCGAGCTCGGCGAGCCGACGGTGCTGGTGAACAACGCCGGGATAACCCGCGACGCTCTGCTGTTCAAGATGACCGACGAGGACTGGGACGCGGTGATCAACGTCAACCTGCGCGGTCCGTTCCTGATGACCAGGGCGGTGCAGAAGTACATGACCGAGCAGAAATGGGGGCGGATCGTCAACATTTCGTCATCGTCCGCGCTCGGCAACCGTGGCCAGGCCAACTATTCCGCCACGAAGGCCGGCATAGAGGGCTTCACCAAGACGCTCGCCAAGGAACTGGGCAAGTTCGGGATCACCGCGAACGCGGTCGCGCCGCACTTCATCGCCACCGACATGACCGCGGCCATGGCCGACAAGCTGAAGATGTCGTTCGAGGAACTCGTGGAGACCTACAAGAAGCAGATACCGGTAGCACGGGTCGGCCAGCCGGCCGACGTGGCCCACGCCATCTCGTTCCTGGCCAGCGAGGGCGCGAGCTTTATCTCCGGCCAGGTCATCTACGTGGCGGGCGGCCCCCTGTGCTGAGGCAGGTCTCTGTCCGCTGAGTATGGCGCCACCTGCTAGGAAAGGCGCTGTGCTAAATCCACCGGACGAAATCCGCAAAGGGGTCCTCGTTTTCCTGGCGGACCACGACCTGCGGGAGACGCCGAAGCAGGATTTCCTCGACACGCGGTTCGACGCGGGCCCGGCCTGGGTGCACTACCCCGACCGGACTCAGCGGGCCGGGTCTGTCGCGCTCGCTCCAGCAGGTTGTGGACGCGGAGATCGCGGCACCGCTCTCTCCGGGTGCGGTCTGGACGGGCTGGGAGATCTGGTACCAGCTGTTCAGCGAGCCAGGCGCGTGCTGTGACCCGGCCACCCAGGCTGCGGGTCTGGTCCGGCCTGGGCACGCCGAGCCCGTTCCAGTATCCGCGCCCGTGGCGGGCTGACTCCCAAGCTCCCGCCCGCAAGGCCACTCCGGGCAAAGAAGGCCACTCCGGGTAAAGAAGGACTTTCCTCCCTTCCCCTTCGGCGTCCTGTCGGCACAGGCTAGGAACTGATCGATCTACGAAGAGAGGGCTGCGCCGATGAGCCACTCGCCGGGTGATCTGACGCCACTGCCGGACCTGCTGCACGGTGCCGCGCTGGCCGGGCCGACAAGGACCCGCAAACCCGTCTACACGGACCTGCTCCCGCCGTGCAATGCGCACTGCCCGGCCGGGGAGAATATCCAGGCCTGGCTGGCCGCCACTCAGGCCGGCCAGCACGAGCGGGCCTGGCGGGAGCTGGTCGCCGACAACCCGCTGCCGGCCATCCATGGCCGCGTCTGCTACCACCCGTGCGAAGACTCGTGCAACCGGGCAGAACTCGACAGCTCAGTCTCGATCCATTCGGTCGAGCGGTTTCTCGGCGATCTCGCGCTCGAACAGGGATGGCAGCTGGATCCGCCGCCGCATTGGACAGGTAAGCGGGTGCTGGTCGTCGGGGCGGGGCCGAGCGGCCTGTCCGCGGCCTATCACCTGGCCCGCCGGGGCCATGAGGTGGAGATCCGTGACGCCAGCCCGGAACCGGGCGGGATGATGCGCTATGGCATCCCCGCGTACCGGCTGCCCCGTGACGTGCTGGCGGGCGAACTGGCCAGGCTCGGGGTGCTCGGCGTCCGGTTGACCTGCGGTCACCGGGTCACCGACTTGGCCACCGAACGCGCTGAGGGACGGTTTGACGCGGTGTTCGTCGCGGTCGGGGCGCATCTGTCCAAGCATGTGGATATCCCGGCCAGGGATGCGAGCCGGATCATCGACGCGGTGCCGTTCCTGAGGGACGTCGCGGGCGGCGCCCGCCCGGCGATTGGCCGCCGGGTGGCGGTGTACGGCGGCGGCAACACAGCGATGGACGCGGCCCGGGTCGCCCGCCGGCTCGGCGCCCAGGACACGATGATCGTCTACCGGCGCAGCCGGGAGCGGATGCCCGCGCACGAGGAAGAGGCCGCGGAAGCTGAGCGGGAAGGCGTGCGGATCAACTGGCTGCGCACCATCACCGCCTTCGAGGGGCCCGAGCTGACCGTCGAGGTTATGGAACTGGATGACCAGGGGCGGCCGCATCCGACCGGGCGGCTGGAGACACTGGCCGCTGACATGGTCATCATGGCGGTGGGACAGGACGCCGACACTGAGTTCCTGCGGCAGGTGCCCGGCGTGGAATTCCAGCGGGACGGGACCGTCATCGTGTCGCCGTCGATGATGACGGGCTGCCCGGGCGTGTTCGCCGGCGGGGACATGGTGCCGGACGAGCGGACGGTTACGGTCGGCGTGGGCCACGGCAAGAAAGCTGCCCGCTTCATCGACGCGTATCTGCGCGGCGGGCCCGTGGACTCGCCGCCCGCACACGATCAGGCGACCTTCGACCGGTTGCACCCGTGGTATTTCGCCGACGCCGCGCGCCGGCGCCAGCCCGAGCGCGAGGCTGCCGAGCGCGCCGCCGATTTCACCGAGGTAGTCGGCGGTCTGCGGGAAGACCAGGCGCAATACGAGGCGGGCCGCTGCCTGTCCTGCGGCAACTGCTTCGAATGCGACGGTTGCTTCGGTTCCTGCCCGGAGGACGCGATCATCAAGATCCGGCCCAGCCGCCCCGAGGGTCACGAGCACGGGGCGGACTACGCCTACCAATTCGACTATGACCGGTGCACCGGCTGCGGAATCTGTTACGAGCAGTGCCCGGTGCACGCCATCGACATGATCCCGGAGTAGGCGCCATGCATGTTACCGTCGACGGCAACGAGGCTGCGGCCTCGGCCGCTTACCGCCTCAACGAGGTGTGCTGTATTTATCCGATCACGCCGTCGTCTCCGATGGCGGAACTGGCCGACGAGTGGTCCAGCCAGGGGCGGCCGAACGTGTGGGGCAGCGTACCGGCCGTCGTGGAGATGCAAAGCGAGGGCGGGGCCGCGGGCGCACTGCATGGCGCGCTGCAGAGCGGGGCGCTGACCACGACATTCACCGCCTCGCAGGGCCTGCTGCTGATGATCCCGAACATGTACAAGATCGCCGGAGAGCTGACCCCTGCGGTGTTCCAGGTGGCCGCCCGGTCGCTGGCCGCGCAGGGCCTGTCCATCTTCGGCGATCATTCCGACGTGATGGCGGTCCGCCAGACCGGATTCGCGCTGCTGGCCTCGGCCAGCGTCCAGGAAGCGCACGACCTGGCTGTGGTGGCTCAGGCCGCCACGCTGGCGACGCGGATACCGTTCGTGCACTTCTTTGACGGGTTCCGCACCTCACACGAGGTGAACACCATCGACCTGCTCTCCGACGACGACTTGCGTGCCCTGGTGCCGGAGGAGCTGATCCGGGCCCACCGCAGCCGGGCGTTGTCCCCTGACCACCCGGTCCTCCGCGGCACCGCGCAGAACCCGGACGTGTATTTCCAGGCCAGGGAGACCGTCAACCCGTTCTACGCGCGGGTTCCCGGGGCGGTCACGGACGCGATGGACGCGTTCGCCGCCGTGACCGGCCGGCGGTACCGGCTCGCGGAGTACACCGGTCATCCGAAGGCGGAGCGGGTGATCGTGGTCATGGGCTCGGGCGGCCAGACGGCGGCCGAGACCGCCGCCTATCTCGCCGCGCGTGGTGAGAAGACCGGGGTCGTCCAGGTCCGGCTGTTCCGGCCCTTCCCGGCCGAGGCGGTGCTGAACGCGATCCCGGCGAGTGCGCGGCGGCTGGCCGTGCTGGACCGGACCAAGGAGCCCGGCTCGCTCGGCGAGCCGCTGTTCCTCGATATCCTCGCGGCGCTGGCGGAGGCGCACGAGGCGGGAGAACGCCGTGTTATGCCGCTGGTGACCGGCGGTCGGTACGGGCTGTCGTCCAAGGAGTTCACTCCGGGTATGGTGGCCGGCATCTTCGCCGAGCTGGCCGCTGACCGGCCCCGGCGGCGGTTCACGATCGGCATCACCGATGACGTGACCGGCATTAGCCTGCCGTTCGACCCGGCACTGGACATCGAGCCCGCCGAGACGGTGCAGGTGGTGTTCTTCGGGCTGGGCGCGGACGGAACGGTGGGGGCGAACAAGAACAGCGTGAAGATCCTCGGCGCCGATCCGATGCGGCACGCCCAGGCCTATTTCGTTTACGACTCCAAGAAGTCGGGTTCCGAGACGGTCTCGCACCTGCGGTTCGGGCCAACCCCGATCAAGGCGCCCTACCTCATCAGCCAGGCCGGCTTCGTCGGCTGCCATCAGGCCCGGATGATCGGGCGGCACGAGGTGCTCCAGCGGGCGGCGCCCGGCGCGACCGTGCTGCTCAACACCCCGTACCCGGCCGATGAGGCGTGGGACTCGCTGCCGCGGGAGGCCCAGGAGCAGATCCTGGCCAAGCAGATCACCCTCTACGTCATTGACGCCAGCAAGGTCGCCCGCGACGCGGGGCTGGGCCGGCGGGCGAACACCGTCCTGCAGACCTGCTTCTTCGCCATCTCCGGGGTAATGCCGCGGGAGGAGGCGATCAAGGCAATCAAGGAGTCGATCGCCAAGACTTACAGCCGCCGCGGTCCGGAGGTCGTCGCCCGCAACGACGCCGCTGTGGACGCGGCCCTGGCGGCGCTGCACCAGGTCCAGATCCCCGGGCGGGTGACGGTCACCCGCGGCAGACCGCCGGTCGTCCCGGCGGACGCGCCGGAGTTCGTCCGGGCCGTAACCGCGCAGATGATGGACGGCCGCGGTGACGACCTGCCGGTCAGCGCGCTGCCGGTGGACGGCACCTACCCCACGGGCACGGCGGCGTACGAAAAGCGGAACATCTCCAACGAGGTGGCCGCGTGGGATCCGGACCTATGCATCCAGTGCGGCAACTGCAGCTTCGTCTGCCCGCACAGCGTGATCCGCTCCAAGTTCTACGAGGCTGGCCAGCTGGCCGGGGCGCCGGACGGGTTCCCGGTCATGCCGCTGGACGCGCGGGGACTGCCCGACGCCCGGTACACCCTGCAGGTCTACGCCGAGGACTGCACCGGGTGCGGGCTGTGCGTCGAGGCCTGCCCGGCGTCGGCGCCCGGCGATCCCGGCCACAAGGCGATCAACCTCGCCGCTCGCGAACCGCTGGTGGACGGCGCGCGACGCAACATCGCGTTCTTCGAGACGATCCCGGTCAACGACCGGTCCCGGGTGGACTTCGGCACGGTGCGCGGCGCCCAGTTCCTGCAGCCGTTGTTCGAGTTCTCCGGGGCGTGCGCCGGCTGCGGCGAGACGCCTTATCTCAAGCTGGTGTCCCAGCTGTTCGGCGACCGGCTGATGATTGCCAACGCGACCGGCTGCTCGTCGATTTACGGCGGCAACCTGCCGACCACCCCCTGGACCACCGACCAGGCGGGACGCGGGCCGGCCTGGTCGAACTCGCTGTTCGAGGACAACGCCGAATTCGGGCTGGGCTTCCGGCTCGCCGCCGACCAGCACCTCACCCTGGCCCGCCGCCGGCTGACGGAACTCAAGGACATGCTCGGGTCCGGCGGGCTGGAACTGGCCGAGGCGATCCTGGCCGCCCCGCAGCGGCGCGAAGCGGAGTACGCGGCCCAGCGGGAACGGGTGAACGAGCTCAAGCGCCGGCTGGATCGGCTGGATGAGGCGGCGAACCCGGCCGTGGCGGACCTGAAGAGCGTGGTGGATAACCTGGTCCGCCGCAGCGTGTGGATCGTTGGCGGCGACGGCTGGGCCTACGATATCGGCTCCGGCGGGCTCGATCACGTGCTGTCCCTTGGCCGTGACGTTAACGTGCTGGTGCTGGATACCGAGGTGTACTCCAACACCGGCGGGCAGGCCTCGAAGTCGACGCCGCCCGGCGCGGTGGCCAAGTTCGCCGCGGCCGGCAAGAGAGTGCCGAAGAAGGACATCGCGCTGCAGGCGATCGCTTACGGCAACGTCTACGTGGCCCGGGTGGCAATGGGCGCCGACCCGCAGCAGACGCTGCAGGCGCTCCGCGAGGCGGAGGCCTACCGGGGGACGTCGCTGGTGATCGCCTACAGCCACTGCATCGCGCACGGCATCGAGAAGGACGGGATGCCGCTGCGCAACGGGATGGACCAGCAGTACCGTGCCGTGGCCACCGGCTACTGGCCGCTGATCCGCTACGACCCGGTGCTGCGCGAGGCCGGCCGTAACCCGTTCCTGCTTGACTCGCACCGGCCGCGGATGCCGCTGGACTCCTACACCGGGCGCGAGCTTCGCTACCGCATTCTCACCCGCACCGACCCCGAAGCCGCCGAGCGTCTGTTCAACCTGGCCAAGCAGCAGGTCAGCCAGCGGTGGGCCACGTACGAGGAGATGGCTGCCCGCAGCCCGGAATGGTTCCCGGCCAGCAGCGAAGGCGGCCCCCCGGCCGCCGCCACCGAGAACGAGGGGAGCAGCCGATGAACCTCGCCAGCAGATATCTGGGCCTGGACCTGCGTAACCCGCTGGTTGCCTCGGCCGGCCCGATGACCCAGACCGCGGACCGGATCGAGCGGCTCGCCGAGGCGGGCGTGGGCGCCGTCGTGCTGCCGTCGCTGTTCGAGGAGCAAATCCGGGCCGAAGCAGACCGGGACGAACGCCTGGCCGAGGTCGGCATCGACAGCTTCGGCGAGGCTACCAGCTATCTGATCGACCCCGACGCCAGCGCCTGGCCCCGCCAGTACCTCGACCTGATCGGGCGGGCCGCCGGATCAGGCGTCCCGGTGATCGCCAGCCTCAACGGCAGCACCCCCGGCGGGTGGACCGAATACGCTCGCGCCATGCAGGACGCGGGCGCGGCCGCGATCGAGCTGAACATCTACTACCTGCCCGGCGACCCCCCAACCACCTCACCTTCCCCCTTCCTCCCCGGACGCGACGCCGAACAGCGGTACATCGACATCCTCACCGCGGTCAAGTCCGCGGTGAGCGTCCCCGTCGCCGTCAAGCTGACCCCCTACTTCAGCTCTTTCGGCGACATGGCACTCCGCCTCGAGCAGGCCGGCGCGGACGGACTGGTCCTGTTCAACCGCTTCATGCAGACCGACATCAACCCCGACAACTTCACTGTCAGCACCGGATTCAAGCTGTCCAGCCCGGCCGAGGCGACCCTTCCCCGGTCCTGGATCGCCCGGCTGCGCAGCCAGCTGCGCTCCTCGCTCGCCGCCAGCACCGGCGTGGAAACCGCCGATGACGTCGCCGCCTACCTGCTGGCCGGCGCGGACGTGGTGATGACGACATCGGCGCTGCTGCGGCATGGCCCCGGCCACGTGACCGCGCTGCTCGACGGGCTAACGACCTGGATGGACCGCAAGGGAATCGGCTCCGTGGCCGAAATCCGCGGGCTGCTCGCCCCTGCCGCCGACACCCCCCAGCCGGGCTTCGGGCGGTATGGCTACCTCAGCGCCGTCGAGCAGGCCAGCAAGGCCTATTCCCCCCGGTAGCCCCGCGCCCCGGAAGGCGGTCACGTGATGTTCCTGCGGTACGAGTCCCCGCGCGCGGGGACCTTCGTCCCTACCAGACCAGCCCGGATCAGCCTATGTTCTAGGTAATGAACTTAACTTTGCCGTGTTATTTCCAGTCGGCCGGAAATTACCGATGCCCCAGACCCGGCTGCTATCGGCAACGGCAAGGGCCCAGCAGAACACAGTTCTCGAATATCGCTACCGGGGACGCCGATATTCAGGAAGGTACCTAACCATGGACTTCGAGTTGACCGATGAGCAGCAGCTTATCCGCGATGCGGTCAGGGAATTTGCCGAGGCCGAGGTGACGCCGATCGCGACTGAGATCGACCGTGACCACCGTTTCCCCTACGAGCTACTGCCGAAGCTGGCTGAGATGAACCTCATGGGTATGCCCTACCCCGAGAAGGAGGGTGGCGCGGGCGCGGATTACGTAAGCTACGTAATCGCGGTCGAGGAAGTGTCGCGGGCGTGTGCGAGCACCGGAATCATATTGTCGGCGCACACTTCGCTCGCCACCTGGCCGATCTTCAAGTTCGGCACCGAAGCTCAGAAGGACCAGTACCTGCATGACATGACGTCGGGTCGCCGCCTCGGGGCTTTCGCCCTGACCGAGCCCGCCGCGGGAACCGATGCCGCCGCGGGCACCGCCACGGCGACGCTGCACGCAGACGGGTACGCCCTCAACGGATCGAAGATGTTCATCACCAACGCGCCGTACGCCGATGTGTACATCGTCTTCGCGAAGACCGATCCGGAGCGGGGGGCGCGCGGGATGAGCGCGTTCATCCTCGAGAAGGACACCCCCGGGTTCTCCGTCGGCGAGGCAGAGCACAAGCTGGGGATACGCGCCTCAAGCACGCCGCCCGTTTACTTCTCCGATTGCCGTGTGCCGAAGGAGGCGCTCCTGGGCGGGGAGGGCGACGGCTTCAAGATAGCCATGCAGACGCTCGACGGCGGGCGGATCGGCGTCTCCGCGCAGGCGCTCGGCATCGCCCAGGCGGCGCTCGACGCGTCGGTCGCCTACGCGAAGGAGCGTATCCAATTCGGCAAGCCGATCGCGACCTTGCAGGCCATCCAGTGGATGATAGCCGACATGGCTACTGAGATCGACGCCGCCCGGCTCCTTGTCTACCGCGCCGCATCGTGCGTGGACAACGGCCGGCCCTATTCCACGGAAGGGGCAATGGCTAAGCTCTTCGCATCGGAGACTGCCACCAGGGTGGCGGGCAAGGCAATCCAGATCCACGGTGGATACGGTTATACAGAAAGCTATCCGGTGGAGCGGAATTACCGCGATGCGAAGATAACCGAGCTTTACGAGGGGACCTCCGAAGTGCAGCGAATGGTAATAGCGAGAAGCACCTTGCGGTAACGATCACCGGTCAGGACCTATCGCAGCTGCTTTCGTCAGGAGGATCGTGATGAGGATTGTGGTCACTTACAAGTGGACCTGCGACCCGGAGGAGGCCACGGTTGGCGCTGACGGCACGGTGGACTGGAGCCGGGCGAAGGCCGGCATCAGCACCTATGACCCCGTGGCCATCGAGTTGGCGCGGCGGCTCGCCGACGCGGCCGGCGCCGAGCTGATCGGCCTGACGGCCGGGGGGAAGGGCGCTGGCACGCCCATCGCGACCAAGGCCGCTCTCTCGCGCGGCCTGGATCAAGTGGTGATCATCGAGGATGAGTCCCTGCAGGAAGCCGGGAGGTCCGAGCTGGCCGCGGTCCTCGCCGCGGCGGTCCGCCGGATCGGCGACGTGGACCTGGTCATCACCGGCGACTCGTCGGTGGACGTGGCGGCCAAAATGGTGCCGACCGTGCTGGCCGGCGAGCTGGGCTGGCCGGCTGTCGCTGAGGTCACCGCGGTGACTGGCCAGGCTGGCGCGCTGCGCGTAGAGCGCGCGATCCCAGGTGGCGTGCAGGTGCTCGAGATCTCCGGTCCGGCCGTGCTTGCCGCGTCCGCGGATGCGGCCGTGCCGCACGTACCCGGCATGAAAGAGCTGCTCGCGGCAGGTAAGAAACCGGTGGAGCAACTGGAGCTCACGGCCCTGGACGTGCCCGCCAGGAGCGCGGTCATGACGGTCACGGGCCGGGCGCGCCCGGAGCGCAAGGCCCGCAAGGGCCAGCTCATCGACACCACTGACCCGGCCGCGGCCGCCGCGGAGCTCGTCACCGCGCTCCGCGCGTCCGGCGCGCTGTGACAACCAGCAGTACGACAGAGAGGACCCGGCAATGAGCGTGAACGCCTGGATCATCGTCGGGGATCAGCCGACGGTCGGCAGCCTCATCACGGTCGCGCGCTCCCTGGGCGGGCCGGTGGGGGCCGTGGTCGCCGGACCCCGATCGGTGGCCGAGACGGTGGCGGCGAGCGACGTGGACAAGGTGGTCTGGTGCAGCGCGCCGGATGACGTGCCCGCCGAGGCCTGCGCCCCGGCGGTAGCCGACGCCATCGCGGCCGATCCGCCCCGCGTCGTTCTCAGCGGCCGCAACCCGAGCGAACGGGTGCTTCTCGGCGCCGCCGCGGCCCGGCTGGGGGCAGCGGTCCTGACCGGGGCGCGGTCGGTGTCGATCGACGGCGGCGACGTCACCGTGGTCAACGCCGTCTTCGGCGACATAGCCGACGAGACCGTCGCCGTCTCCGGCGCGGTGGCCCTGCTGCTCGACGGCGGTCCCGTGCCGCCGGCCGACGGCGGCGGCGCGCCCATCGAGGAGGTCTCCGCCACCCCGCTCCCCCTGAAGGTGATCGAGACCAGGATGCACGACTTCGACGAGGTGGACCTCAACTCGGCTCACCGGGTGATCGGCGTCGGCCGCGGCCTCAAGGCCAAGGAGGACCTGGCCATGATCGAGGAGCTCGCCCAGGCCCTCGAGGCCGAGATCGCCTGCTCCCGCCCGGTCGCCGAGGGCTTGAACTGGATGGGCAAGGACCGTTACATCGGCAGCTCCGGGGCGCACATCGCCCCCCAGCTCTACCTCACCGTCGGCGTCTCCGGCCAGCTCCAGCACATGGTCGGCGTGACCGGGGCGGAGACGATCGTGGCGATCAACTCCGACCCGAATGCCGCGGTATTCCAGCAGACCGACTACGGCCTGGTCGGTGACCTCTACCAGCTCGTGCCGGCGATCACCGCCGCGCTGAAGTGACGGTGCCAGATGACGCAAGCAGCTGAGCCTGACTTCGAGGTCATCGTCATCGGCGCCGGCATCGCGGGCTGCGTCGCGGCCTATCAGCTCGCCCGGCAGGGACGCTCGGTGCTGCTGATCGAGCGAGGCGAGGCGCCCGGGTCGAAGAACCTCTCCGGCGGCGTCCTGTACTCCCGCGGCATCCAGCAGGTCTTCCCCGATTTCCGCCAGGAGGCGCCGGTCGAGCGCAGGATCACTCGCAACTACATCAACTTCCTCAACGCCGACAGCTCGGTCGCCATCGACTACAAGGACGCCAGGCTGGCCGACCCGGTCAACGCCGTCACGGTGTTGCGGGCCAAGCTGGACGCCTGGCTGTCCGAGAAGTGCGAGGAGGCCGGTGCCATGATCATGCCCGGCGTCCGCGTGGACCGCGCGCTCACCGAAGGCACCAGGGTCGTCGGCGTCCAGGCCGGCGACGACGAACTGCGGGCCCATGTGGTCGTGGCCGCCGACGGCGTGAACTCCTTCATCGCCAAGGAGGCCGGCCTGCGCCAGAAGGAGCCGCTGAACCAGCTCGCCGTCGGCGTGAAATCAGTGATATCGCTGCCCCGCGAGACGATTGAGCAGCGGTTCAACCTGACTGGTGACGAGGGTGCGGCCCTCGCTGTGGTCGGCGACTGCACCCAGGGCGTGGGCGGCGGTGGCTTCCTCTACACCAACCTGGACTCGCTGTCCGTCGGCATCGTGGTGCGCCTGGACGACCTCACTGCCAGGCAGAAGGTGGTCACCGACATCTTCGACCACTTCCTGCAGCACCAGTTCATCGCTCCCTACCTCGAAGGCGGCGAACTGCTCGAGTACGGCTGCCACCTGGTCGCCGAGGGCGGCCTGCACATGGTCGGCGAGATCGTCATGGACGGCATGGTGGTGGTCGGCGACGCCGCCGGCCTCACCCTCAACACCGGCCTGACCGTGCGCGGTATGGACCTGGCCGTCGGATCTGCCGTCGCCGCCGCCGAGGCCATCGGCGACGCGCTGGACCGGAAGGACACCTCCAAGGCGGCCCTGGCCCCCTACCGGGACAAGCTGTTCGCTTCCTACGTGGGCCAGGACATGAAGACCTACGCCAAAGCCCCGCACTTCCTTGAGGTAGAGCGGATGTACAAGCAGTACGGCGAGTTGCTCGCCAACGTCCTGTACGGCACGTTCAACCTCGACACCCAGCCCCGCCAGCATCTGCTCAAGGTGGCCCGCAGGAGCCTGGCCCGGTCCCCGCTGAAGATGAGGCAGCTCGTCCGAGACGGCATCGCAGGAGCGCGCGCACTATGAAACCGCTGTCTGTCCCCGAACGCCTGACGAAGAACCGCTTCCTCCTCGACGAGGAGCAGTGCCACATCGAGGTCAACCAGGAGATCGCCAAGGCCACCGGCACCGGCAAGCTCCTCGTCGCCTGCTGCCCGGCCCACGTCTACACCGAGGAACCCGACGGGACCATCTCCGTGGAGTACGCCGCCTGCCTAGAGTGCGGAACCTGCCTGGCGATTGCGGCCCCTGGCGCGCTGAAATGGCACTATCCCCGCGGCGGGTTCGGCGTCCAGTTCCGCGAAGGGTAGGCTTGCCGAATCTGAGCTACTGGATACCCGAAGGCCGCCAGCCGAGCACGCCGAATTCCCCCGGCTCCGGCCTGCTGACCCGCTGGTTTGGCTTCTGGTCGGGCAACCGCGTCGATGCTGCTCAGCGGGGATCGAAGGTCCTTCCCTGCTGGGCATTTAGCCTCTGCCGGCGGGTCGTGCTCCTGCGAGATGTTCTCTTAGCAGTCAGCTGAATGGAACAGGAAGAGCAGGCCCACCATGAGCATCCTCGTCGACTCAAGGACACGTGATATAGGCGAGCCGGACAGAAGCCTGCGTGCGCAGGGCTCGTATCGGGCGCCCTACGCGACCGTCGGCACCTTCGCGCGCGAGTCGCACATCGACGAACTCGCGTACCGCGCAGGCGTCGACCCGGTGGACTTCCGGCTCGGTCTCCTGGATGACGAACGGCTTGCCGCTGTAATCGAGGGCGCCGCCAGGCGGTTCGGCTGGCGGTTCCCCTGGTGCCCGGCCGGCGGTCCAGCCTTGTGGGCCAAGGGCTGGCTCCGGCGCGGCGCGGGCATCGCCGCCGGCCTCGAGGCGGGCCGCAGGGTGGCGACGTGCGCCGAAGTGCGCCCCGACGGGATAGATCAGCTGCGTGTTACCAGGATCGTGACGGCCTACGAGTGCGGGGCGGTCGTCAACCGCGACGCGGTGATCGGCCAGATCGAAGACGGTACCGTCACGGTTCTCGGCGCGCTGTTCGGGTCCGTCGCGTTCGATCGCGACCAGATCGGCAGTCCGTCGCTGTCCGGTTACCAGGTGTCGGGCCTCGCTGACGCCCCGAAGCTCGACGTGGTACTCCTGCACCGCCCTGATCTTGCCTCAGCAGGCGTAGGAGAGACGCCGCTGATCGCACTCGCACCGGCGATCGCCAACGCCATCTTCGCGGCGACCGGGCGTCGGCTGCACGCGCTGCCGCTCATACCGGAAGGACGGCATTCCGGCTGACACCCCTGAATCGTCCCGGGTTCACCCGTTCAGCCTGGCGCTCGGCGGGCGTAACTGGCCCGTTCCGCTTCGCGCGGCGTGTATTCCTGGATCTTCCCTGCCGTGATTTCCGGCAGCTTCACGGTGATGTCGAGGTCACGGGACATCTTGCCGACGGCGATCTTGGTACGCGCGCGCGTACCAAGATCGCCGTCCACCACCGTGCTCCACCTCAATCGTGGAGGACGGACACTCGAGGCCGGGCTACTGGTACACGTAGGTGCCGGGGGCCGGGCCGAGCGGCGGGTACTGGCGGTTGCCGAGGGTGGTGCGTGCCTGCCGCTCGTTGCCGGAGCGGGCGTTCAGCCATTCGGTCCAGGGCCGCCACCACGAGCCCTTCTCCACGGCGGCCGTCTTGAGCCACTCGTCGGGGTCCGTCGACGTGGGCGGCCCGTACCACCGGTCATACCGCGCGCTGTCCGCCGGGTAGACGACGGACTGGATGTGACCGGACTTGATGAGGGTCATCTCCTTGTCCGCACCGCCGACCAGGTGGGCGGTGTCGTAGCAGGCCCGCCAGGCCGTGATGTGGTCGGTGTAGCCGCCGACGTGGTAGCTGTCGCAGGTGATCTTGCTGAAGTCGGTCTTGACGCCGAGCAGCGTCGGCCCGTTGCCGTCCCATCCGTCCATGGCCAGCTGGCTTGACTCGCGCGCGAACTTGGCCGTCGTCCGGGTGGCGTCGTCGTTCCACGCCAGGACGTCGAACGGGGTGGGCGACTTGCCCATCAGCCACCCGCTGACCAGGTAGTTGTAGACCAGGTCGTTCGGCCGCAGCATGGCGAACAGGCTGCGCAGCGCGGTCCCGGGGACGATCTGCTCGGCCGCGGCGGCTTGTTCTAGGACCTTGCGCGCGTCGGAGGTGTCCAGCATGCCCACGACGTTCGGCTTATCACCGGTCAGCATGGTCACGACGAAGGTCGCCGACTTGACCGAGTCGTCGCCGATCGCGGCCAGGTGCGCGAGCACGTACGAGACCGTGATGCCGCCGGCGCACAGCCCGAGCAGGTTCAGCTGGTCGGTGTGCGCGATCTTCTTGACCACGTCGGCGGCTCGTTCCGCCGCGGCGATGTAGTCGTCCAGTCCCCACTTCCCGTCGCCGCGCAGTGAGCTGGGGTTCCGCCAGACGAGCATGAACGGCTGGATGCCCTGGCTGACGGCGAACTCGACCAGCGACCGCCCGGGCGACAAATCCATGATGTAGTGCCGGTTGATCTGCGGCGGGACCATCAGCAGCGGAAGGCTGCGGACCCGGGGCGTGGTGGGCTTGTACTGCAGCAACTCGAACATCTCGTCCCGGTACACCACGGCGCCCGGCGTGGCGGCGAGGTCCGTCCCGACCTTGAACTGCTTCCGGTCGACCATGGAGGGCATCCCGCCGCGGGCCAGATCCCCCAGCATGTTCTGGGCGCCCTTGACGAGCGACAGGCCGCTGGTTTCCATCGCCTCCCGGAGGGCCGCGGGGTTGGTAGCCAGGTAGTTGGTCGGAGATAGCGCGGCCGAGATGACGTCGGCCGCGAAGCGGGCGCGCGCCTTGTTCTGCCAGGAGCCGTCGGCAGACTCGTACATCCGGTTCATCCACATCTCGAACAGCCGGTATGACTGGCCGAGGACGCGGAAGTAGGGGATCGTCCGCCAGGCCTCGTCGGCGAAGCGCTGGTCGCGCTGGTCGAACGAGATGTCTGACTTGCCGAGCGCGATCTTGGTCAGTTCTTCGGTCAGCCACGGCATTTCCTTCGCGACCGCGGCAGGATCTGCGAGCTCGGCAATCGCGTTGACCATGTCCATCGGCAGCATGCCGGCTGCCGCTTCGGTCGCCTCTGACATCATTTCCATGGCGTTGGCGGATCTGTCTTCTGTGCTCATGACCTCTCCTGGTGCACCGTACGCGGCAAGGTTGGAACATCGGCCTGCCGTCCCTGATCTCACCGTGGCCAACCGCCCCCGACCAGACAAGGCCGGGATGTCCCGGTTCGAAAGGGACCTAGGGCCACTAGTTCCGGGACCTTCGTCTGATAGCGGGGTATAACGGCGCTGTTAACGTCATGAGTTCATGCATCGCAGCGGCCGGGCAGACTGTCCCGCGGCGCCGGCCGCCGGCTCCGGCCACCAGGCAAGCCAGAAACCGGCCGGCCACACCGGTCAGAACTGGGCCGTCAACGGCGGCCTCGACATGTGAGATGAGGAAAATCATGGAAGACGTATTCGTCCTGTCCGGCGTCCGGACCCCGATCGGCAAGTACGGCGGCGGCCTGGCCTCCGTCCCGCCCTGCGACCTGGCCGCTATGGTAATCCGCGAGGCGGTCAGCCGGGCGGGCGTGAGCGCCGACGACATCGGTCACGTGGTATTCGGCAACGTGATCCACACCGAAGTCCGCGATATGTACATATCCCGGGTGGCGGCCCTGAACGGCGGCCTGAACAAGGAGACGCCGGCGCTGACCGTGAACCGGCTGTGCGGCAGCGGCATGCAGGCCATCGTGTCGGCGGCGCAGGCAATCATGCTGGGGGACTGCCAGGTCGCCGTGGCCGGCGGGGCCGAGTCGATGAGCCGGGGCCCGTACTGGCTGCCCGGCATGCGCTGGGGGCAGCGGATGAACGACGGCGTCGCGATCGACCCCGTGGTCGGCGCGCTCAGCGACCCGTTCGACGGCTGCCACATGGGCGTGACCGCGGAGAACGTCGCGACCGACTTGCACGTGTCCCGGGAGGACCAGGACGCGCTGGCCGCCGAGAGCCACCGCCGCGCCGCGGCCGCCACCGCCGCAGGGTACTTCAAGGAGCAGATCCTCCCCGTTGAGATCCCCGGCAGGAAGGGCAAGGTCACCATCGTCGATACCGACGAGCACATCCGGCCCGACGTCAGCCTCGAGGACATGGCCAAGCTGCGGCCCGCGTTTGCGAAGGACGGCACGGTCACCGCGGGCAACGCGTCCGGCATCAACGACGCCGCCGCGGCCGTGGTACTCGCCTCGGAATCGTTCGTGAACAGCAACGGCTTCACCCCGCTCGGCAGGCTGGTCGGCTACGGTCACGCCGCCGTCGAGCCGCGGATCATGGGCATGGGCCCGGTGCCCGCGACGCGCAAGGTGCTCGATCGTACCGGTATCAAGGTTAATGAGATCGACGTGTTCGAGGTGAACGAGGCCTTCGCCGCCCAGGCGCTAGCCGTGGTCAGGGAACTGGACCTGCCCGCCAACCGCACCAACCCGAACGGCAGCGGCATCTCCCTCGGCCACCCGGTCGGCGCCTCCGGGGCCATCCTGGTCGTCAAGTCGCTGTACGAACTCAAGCGCACCGGCGGCAGGTACGCGCTCAACACGATGTGCATCGGCGGCGGGCAGGGCATCGCCACGATCTTCGAGCGGGTCTGAGCCCGGCCGCGCAGAGCACCAGGTCTGGCTCCCAACCGACCTGGTCGTCAACCGGTCCCTGTCCGTCCGACCCTGGCGGGCGCAAGGTCACAGGACGCCTGCTGGTCAGAGCGGCATCAGGCCGTGCAAAGGGAAGACCGCGTTGCGGGTGGCCATGATCGCCCGGTCCACCGGGTCGGATGGGTTGTAGCCGGACTCGAACGGCTCGAACTCGGCGGGTGTCCCGTCTGTCATGTGCTCGGGTGCCTGCAGGCCGGTTCGTCGCGCCACGTAGTCCCGCCACGGAGCGGGGGTCTGCGTTCCTGGGTCGATCGGCCGGCCCGCGGCCTCGGCGAGCAAGTGCGTCCAGGTCCGTGGCACCACCTGGACCAGGTCATACCCTCCGCCGCCGGTGAGCAGCCAGCGTCCGCCGGCCGTCTCGTGAGCCAGCGCATGGATCGCGGCGTGCGCGACGCGCTGCGCGTCGATGCTCAGCTCCAGGTGGGCCAGCGGATCCAGCCGGTGCGTGTCG